>Ga0316604_10000624_pt1 | contig 39980 bp, 35 predicted proteins | sample OWC_soil_day20_C_FD_207650 | JGI IMG/M metagenome (GOLD analysis project Ga0316604, IMG submission 207650) | Wetland soil microbial communities from Old Woman Creek delta, Ohio, United States - OWC_soil_day20_CT | ecosystem: Environmental > Terrestrial > Soil > Wetlands | place: USA: Ohio... | reverse complement strand
GTGTCGTCGTCGACCAGTAATACTTTGACCATATCGGATTTCCCTTGCAGATGGCCGCCATGATACGTCGGCGACTTCCTTGCCAACCCTTGCTTACGATCACTTAACCTGATTTTACCGAGCCCTGACATTGCTTTACCGGCATGCCCCGCACACTGGACTCACCCCGAACAACCCATCAGGAGCTTGTCATGAACTCATTCAATCCCACCATCCGCCGTTTCCTGACCGTCAGCGCCATGGCCCTGGCCTTGCCCCTGAGTGCGCTGGCACAGGAAACCGCCAGTAGTGCCCCTGCGGCGAAGGCTGGTGATGTGCGCCGGCCGCTGATGGCGCATGGCAATCACGGTATTCACCATGGCTCGGCAGGTGCCGCGCACGGTGCGATGTTTGCACTGCGTGGCCTGGATCTGAGCCCGGCGCAGCGCGAACAGGTCAAGGCGCTGTTCGATGCACAGCGCCCGGCTTTCCAGGAAAAGTCCAAGGCGGTACATGAAGCCCGCGTGGCCCTGCATCAGCTGAGTTTGTCGGACAAGTACACGCCTGAACGCGCCGCCGAACTGGCACAGGACGTCGCCCAGAAAGACAGTGCCCAACTGCTGTTCATGGCCGAGCAGGGCAACAAGCTGGCAAAGATCCTCACCCCGGAGCAGCGCAGCAAGATGCTTGAGCGCCTGCAGGCCCGGGCGGGCAAGACCGAACGCCGTTAATTCCCTGGCAACCTGGAGCTCATCATGAAACGCGTGTTTTTGCCGCTGAGCCTGCTGATCATCGCCCTCTGGGCCATGGATCAGCCAGCGGCGGTGCTGTCTTTCTCTGCGCCTTTCCTGCAGATGCGCAAGGCGCTTGTGCTGCTGAGTGGCGCGCTGGCCCTGGGCTGGATGAGCTATTCGATGCTTCTGGCCTTGCGCCCGCGCTGGCTGGAACACTGGCTGGGGGGGCTGGACAAGCTGTTTGCCGAGCACAAGTGGGCCGGTATCGGTTCGGTGCTGTGGGTCGTGCTGCACTGGCTGATCGAGCTGTCGCCGCGCACCCTTGTGGCCTGGGGCTGGGTCACCCTGCCGCCTCGCGCGCCGCATGGTGCCCGTCCGCCGCTGGACTGGTGGATCGCCCTGGCACGCCAGATTGCCGAGCCGGCCGCCTGGCTGATGATCGCGCTCGGCATCGTGGCCTTGTTGCGCTTCGTGCCGTATAGCTGGTTCCGCAAGCTCCACAAAGCGTTCCCGATCGCGTTCCTGATGGGCGCCTACCATAGCGTGCTGATCTTCCCGGATGGGGCGTTTTCGTCAGCATTGGGTGTTGCGACGCTGGGCCTCTCGGTCTTCGGCTCCGTTGTCGCGCTGATGTCACTGGCCAGCCTGATCGGGCGTCGCCGGCGCATTGCCGGGCGGGTGAGCGCGGTGGCGGAACTTGCCAGTGGCGTGATCGATCTGCGCATCACGCCCACGGGCATCTGGCCCGGGCATCGCGCCGGCCAGTTCGTCCTGCTGACCCTGGACCGGCGCGAAGGCCCGCATCCCTTCTCGCTGGCGTCGGATTGGCAGGTCGGTGCCGATCTGCACTTCACCATCAAGCCCCTTGGGGACTACACCCGCTCGCTGGCTGCCCGGGTTAAATCGGGTGATCTCGCCCGGATCGAAGGGCCGTATGGTGGGTTCGATTTCGGGGCGGATGATGAGCCACAGCTGTGGATCGCCGGTGGCATCGGTCTGGCGCCGTTCCTGGCACGCCTGGATGCCTTGGCGCAACGCGGCGGTGCGCGCCAGCCGATTGTGTTGTTCTACAGCGTGCGAGATGAGCGGGAGGCTACTTTTCCGGCCGATTTGCCCGAGCGGTGCGCGCGGGCCGGTGTCACACTGCAGATGCGTGTTGAAAGTCGTGACGGGCGCTTTGCCCCCAACGAGATCGGGCAACGTCTGGAGGCCAAGACCAGCGTGTGGTTCTGCGGTCCGGCAGCCTGGGGACGCGGTTTGCGCAAGGTGTTGCAGGGCCAATACGGCTTGGGACGCCAGCACTTCCATCAGGAAATCTTCCAGTTCCGTTAAGCTACGGGGATGCGCCTGCAATCCCCTTTTCATGTCCTCTGCTTCTGCGGTTTGCTGTCGGCATGTGCCAGTGTCGGCCCCGATTATCGGGCGCCCGCACCGGTCGTGCCGACGGACTGGCATGCCTCACCGGTCGGTACCAGCCGCACCGCTTCCCTTGCCGGATGGTGGCGGCAATTCGATGACCCGGTGCTCAGTGGCCTGATCGAGGCCGCGCTCATCCACAGTCCCGACCTGCGGACGGCGCAAGCCAGGCTGCGCGAGGCGCGGGCGCGCACTGGGCTTGCCGATGCGGCCCAGTACCCGAGCGTGGATAATGCCCTCGGTGCCAAACGTACCGAGGCGGCCGGCAGTGGGGCGGCGGTGGATAGCTACAGCATCGGCTTTGACGCCAGCTGGGAGATCGATCTGTTCGGCGGACTCCGGCGTGGCGCGGAAGCCGCCCGGGCTACCGAGGAATCCGCCGGGGCCGCGGTGGGCGATGCCCAGGTCACCCTGGCGGCTGAAGTGGCGCGGCTCTACATCGATCTGCGTGCCCAGCAGATGCGCCTGCAGATCGCCCGCGACAATCTGGCGAGCCAGCACGAGACCAGCCAGCTGACGCGCTGGCGAGCGCAGGCCGGTCTGGTCACCGAACTGGATGTCGTGCAGGCACGCAGTACGCTGGAATCCACCCGGGCACGCATTCCCGTGCTGGAGTCGGCGGAGGAAAGCGATCTGAACAAGCTGGCTGTTCTGGTCGGGCAGCCGCGTGGCGAGATCGACAAGCGCTGCGGGCCGGCCACGCGGATTCCGGCGACGCCGCCGGCCCTGGGGGTGGCGATTCCGGCGGAAACCTTGCGTCAGCGCCCGGACATCCGGGTGGCCGAGCGCAAGCTGGCGGCGCAGACCGCCAGTGTCGGCGTGGCGACGGCCGCGCAGTACCCCAGCTTCAAGCTCAGCGGCAGCATCGGTCTGGCTGCGCTCACCACGGATGCCTTGCTGCGCACGGATGCGGCCAGCAGCAGTCTGCTGGCCGGGCTCACCACGCCGATTTTCGATGCGGGCCGCATCCGGCAGAACATCAAGATCCAGAACGCCTTGCAGGAACAGGCGCTGATCGCCTACGAGAAGAGCGTGGCGCAAGCCCTGGCCGATGTGGAAAGCGCTCTGGTGGCGCTGGCCAAGAGCCGCGAACGCGTCGCCAGCCTGAACGTGGCCAGCGACACGGCCCGCCAGGCCGCCCAACTGGCGCAGCACCGCTATGCTGCGGGCCTGATTGACTACGTCACATTGCAGGATACCCAGCGCAGCCTGCTGACGGCAGAGGATTCACGCGCCAGTGCGGAAGGCGAACAGGCCACCGCGCTGGTTCAGCTCTACAAATCACTGGGCGGCGGATTTGGCGAAGCGACCACGCCATGAGTCATCCCGCCACGCCCTGACCTTTTCCACCCGGATATGCCATGAACGACAGCATTCAGAACTCTCCCGCCGGCATTGCGCAGATCCTTGCCGGCAGTCGCAAGAAACCGCGTACGCGTCGCCTGTTGTGGCTGCTGGCGGCACTGGCCGTGCTGATCTTCGCGGGGGGCGTGTATGCCTGGAGCAAGGCTCATGCGGCCAAAGGACCGCAATACACGACCCGTGCCGTTTCGCGCGGTGACATCACCGTGACCGTGACGGCCACCGGCAATCTGCAGCCGATCAATACGGTGGATGTCGGTTCGGAGATTTCCGGCACCATCGCCAGCGTCTATGTGGATTTCAATGACAAGGTGAAGAAGGGCCAGGTGCTCGCCCAGCTCGACACCACCAAGCTGCAGACCGCACTAGAACGCTCGCGTGCCACCCTGGCCGCCAACCAGGCACGGGTGCAGCAGGCGCGTGCCACGCTGGAGGAAAGCCGCCAGTCATTGGCCCGGTTTGAAGACGTGGCCAGGCTCTCCGGCGGCAAGGTACCCTCCGCCACGGAGCTGGATGCCGCGCGTGCCAAGCTGGCCCGCGCCGTGGCGGATCTGGCCAGTGCCGAAGCGGCGGTCAATGAGTCGGCCGGGGCGGTCCGGCAGGGCGAAACCGATCTCTCCAAGGCCACCATCCGTTCGGCGACCAATGGCATCGTGCTCAAGCGCACGGTGGAACCCGGGCAGACCGTAGCCGCTTCGCTGCAGGCGCCGGTGCTGTTTTCGCTGGCTGAAGACTTGTCCGAGATGGAACTGATCGTGGCTGTGTCGGAGGCGGATGTCGGTCAGGTCAGGGAAGGCATGCCGGCGACCTTCACGGTCGACGCCTGGCCGGACAAGATCTTCCCGGCCACCATCCGCCAGGTCCGCTATGGCGCCACCATCGTTGATAACGTGGTGAGCTACCAGACCGTGCTGCTGGTCAAGAATGCCGATCTCAAGCTGCGACCGGGGATGACGGCCACGGCCGACATCAAGGTGGCCGAACACAAGGACGTGTTGCTGGTCCCCAACGCAGCGCTGCGGTTCAAACCAGCCGAGACGCAGAAGCAGACCGAGGGCGGGGTGATGGCAATGCTGATTCCGCGCCCGCCCACGCCTCCCAAGCCGCAGACGCGTGGCAGCGGAGAGGGGGGCAAGAACCGCGCAAGGGTGTGGGTGAAAACGGCCGCGGGCATCCAGCCTGCCGTGGTGCGTCCCCTGCTCAGCGATGGGCGCAACACCGAAGTGGAATCGAAAACCCTGCAAGCCGGGGATGAGGTGGTGATCGACGTGGTGGAGAAGGCCAGGTGAGTCAGCGTCTGGACGGCCCCTTGATTGCATTGCGCGGGGTCACCAAGACCTATGGCAGCGGCCAGGCTGCTTTCCAGGCGCTCAAGGGTGTCGATTTCGACATCGCGGCCGGCGAGTTCGTCGCGGTGATGGGGCCGAGCGGCTCGGGCAAGTCCACCGTGATGAACATCCTGGGCTGTCTGGATGTGCCAAGCTCGGGCGAATACCTCTTTCTCGGCGAGCATGTCGAAAATCTCAGCCGTGACCAGCGTGCGCTGTTGCGGCGCCATTACCTGGGTTTCGTGTTTCAGGGCTTCAACCTGCTGGCGCGTACCACGGCGCTGGAGAACGTCGAGCTGCCGCTGCTCTATCGCGGCCTGCCGCTCGCCGAGCGCCACGCCAAGGCACGCGCCGCGCTCGATCTGGTCGGCCTCACCGGCTGGGAACACCACACCCCGGCGGAGCTTTCGGGCGGGCAGCAGCAACGCGTGGCGATAGCCCGCGCCATCGTCACCCAGCCGACCCTGCTGCTTGCCGATGAGCCGACCGGCAATCTGGATTCGGAACGCAGTGTCGAGATCATGCAACTGCTGACCGGACTCAATCGCGAACACGGCATCACCGTGCTGATGGTCACCCATGAACCCGAAATGGCCGCCTGGGCTTCGCGGACCTTGCGGTTTGCCGATGGCGTGGTGGGGCACGACACTTCTTCGTTCATGGGGGCTGATTGATGATCTGGAACGCCCTCCTGCTGGCTCTGCGCGAAATCCGCCGCAACCTGATGCGGGCCTCGCTTACCGTGCTGGGCATCGTCATCGGTGTGGCGGCCGTCATCACCATGGTCACGCTGGGCAATGGCGCGACCGCCCAGATCACCGCCCAGGTTTCCAGCCTGGGCTCGAATCTGGTCATCGTGCGGCCGGGCCAGCGCATGTCGCCGGGCCAGGCCGCGGGCTGGGCACCGGCCTTCAAGGAAGACGACCTCGCTGCCATCCTTGAAGCCATCCCCGCGGTGCGCAGCGCCACCGGGACCGCGCAGCGCGGCAGCTCGGTCAGTTATCTTGCCGAGAGCACCTATACCCCGGTGATCGGCACCACGCCGAGTTATCCGGAGGTGGGTAACTGGGCGCTGGCCGAGGGGCGCTTCTTCCACGATGGCGAGCAGCGCGCGGGGCGCTCCGTGTGTGTGCTCGGAGAATCGGTGCGCAAGGCCTTGTTTTCGGGGACCAGCCCGGTCGGCGAGAAGATCCGCTTCCGGGGGATGAGCTGCGAGGTGATCGGCGTGCTCGCGCCCAAGGGGCAATCGGCCATGGGGCAGGATCAGGATGACGTCGTGCTGATGCCGCTGAAAGCCTACCAGCGCCGCGTGGCCGGCCGGCGCAGTCGGCAGGACATCGGCTCGCTGATGCTCTCGGTGCGCGATGGCATGAGCACCGAAAAAGTGGTCAAGGAAGTCTCCGCGCTGATGCGCGAGCGGCGTGCCCTGGCGCCCAACGAGAGCGACAACTTTTCGGTGTTCGATACCAAGCAGATCGCCGATGCGTTGTCTTCCACCACGCGCATCCTCACTGCCCTGCTCGGCGCGGTGGCCGCAGTGAGCCTGCTGGTCGGCGGCATCGGCATCATGAACATCATGCTCGTGTCGGTGACCGAACGGACCCGCGAGATCGGGACCCGGCTGGCCATTGGCGCGCTCGAATCCGAGGTGCTGCTGCAGTTCCTGGTCGAAGCCGTGGCGTTGTCGTCCTTTGGCGGCTTGCTTGGCATTGCCCTGGCGTTGATCGCGTCCTTCGGGCTGACCCAGGCGATGAACCTGCCGTTCGTGCTGGACGTCGAGATCATGCTGCTGGCTTTTGCCGTGTCGGCCGGCATCGGCGTGCTCTTCGGCTTCGTGCCGGCGCGGCGTGCCGCGCGGCTGGATCCGATCGAGGCTTTGCGGCACGAGTAGCAGACCACCGCCGCGCGCAGCGGCAGCGGTCTGTGGCAAGTGTCAGCCGCTGTTGCGCAAACCGGCGGCCACTCCGTTGATCGAGAGCAGGATGCCGCGACGGATGCGGTCGTCGGTGTTGCCTTCGCGGTAGCGGTGGAGCAGCTCGACCTGCACGTGGTTGAGCGGGTTGAGGTAGGGCAGACGATTGCGGATCGAGCGCTTGAGCAGCGGATTGTCGTCGGTCAGTTCGCGCTGGCCGGTGATGCCGAGCAGTACCTCGAGCGTTGCTTCCCATTCAGCCTTGATGCGCGGGAAGATCGCTTCACGCAGGGCTTCGTCCTGGACCAGTTCGGCGTAGCGCGAGGCGATGGCGAGGTCGCTCTTGGCCAGCACCATGTCCATGTTGGCGAGCTGGGTGGTGAAGAAGCTCCATTCCTTGTGCATGTCCTGCAGCAGCTTCATGCCGGCTTCGCCATGCTTTGCCAGATAGGTTTTGACGGCCGACCCGAACCCGTACCAGCCGGGCAGCATGACGCGTGACTGGGCCCAGGAAAACACCCAGGGGATCGCGCGCAGGTCTTCGATCGAGGTGCTCTTCTTGCGCGAGGCCGGACGCGAGCCGATGTTCAGGTTGGCGATTTCGGAAATCACCGTGGATTCCCAGAAATACTGTTCGAAGCCAGGCGTTTCGTAGACCAGGTCGCGGTAGGCCTTGAACGCCAGATCCGAGAGCTCGTTCATCGCGGCGAGGTATTCCGGGCGCGGTGCGGCTTCCGGATGGGCCAGCAGGGTGGCTTCGAGGGTGGCGGCAGCGAGCACTTCGAGATTGCGCCGGCCGACTTCCGGGTTCGAATACTTCGAGGCGATGACTTCGCCCTGTTCGGTCAGACGGATCTGGCCCTGCACGGCGCCGCCCGGCTGGGCGAGGATGGCCTGGTAGCTCGGGCCGCCGCCACGCCCGACCGAACCGCCACGGCCGTGGAACAGGCGCAGGCGCACGCCATGTTTGCGGAAGACTTCGATGAGCTGGATCTCGGCCTTGTAGAGTTCCCAGCCGGAGGTGAGGAAACCGCCATCCTTGTTCGAATCCGAATAGCCGAGCATGCATTCCTGTGCATCATCGCGCGAGGCGACAAGCTGGCGGAAGGACGGAATGGAGAGGATCCGGTCCATCACCGCGGCTGCATTCTGCAAGTCACCGATGGTTTCAAACAGCGGGATGATATTGACATCGAGCTGGGCTTCGTGGGGACGCAGCAGGCCGACTTCCTTGAGCAGCACGGCGAGTTCGAGCATGTCGGAGACACCATCTGCCTTGGAAATGATGGCGTTCTGCACGCAGCACTTGCCATAGGTCCGCTGGGCGCTCGCAATCGTGCGGAAGATGGCCAGCTCGCCGGTGGTTTCCTCGGAATACTGCACGCTCGGCGAGGACAGGGGGCGCGGCGTGGACAGCTCCTGCAGGAGCAGGGCGATGCGGCTTTCTTCATCGCGCTCCAAGTATCGGGTTCCCGGGTGGGCCGCCTCGAGCAATTCGGCGACGGTGCGTTCATGCACGTCGGAATTCTGGCGCGAGTCGATGGAGGCCAGGAAGAAGCCGAACACGCGCACCGCCCGGCGCAGGTTGCGCAAGGCGCCGTGGGCGAGGGAGCGCGAGCAGTGCTTGAGCAGGGAATCGTGGATCACGTCCAGATCGGCCAGCAATGCCTCGGCATTCGGATAGGGTTCGGCCGCGCTGGCGGGGAGCCGCCCGGTGGGCTGCAGTTCGAGTTTCAGGGCCGTGGCCCACAGGCGCGCGTACATGCCGCGCAGCGCCCGCCGGTAGGGCTCGTCGGCAGTATGCGCACTGCGGTAGGGCGAGCTCTCCGCCAGCGCCTGCAAGGCCGGGCTGACTTCCACCATGCTGCTCGACAGGGACAGGCCTGTGCCCAGCCGGTTGAGCTCATCGAGGTAGTAGCTGATGACGACTTGCGACTGCATCTTCAGCGCCTGGCGCAGGATGTCTGCGGTGACGAAAGGATTGCCGTCGCGGTCCCCGCCGATCCAGCTGCCCATGCGCAGGAAGGACGGCAGGTCGGTATCGGCCTGGCGCTCGGCGCGGACGGCGAGCATGTCCTCAAGGCGGCCATAGAGCCGTGGCAGCTCGCGCAGGAAGGTGTAGTTGTAATAGGACAGGCCGTTGGCGATCTCGTCGATCACCGACAGCTTGGTGAGCCGCAGCATGCGGGTCTCCCAGAGGAGCAGCACGTTGCGCTTCAGCGCTTCTTCGTTTTCGTCATATTCCTCGGGGGTCAGCTGGACGCGGTCGCGCTCATCAAGCAATTCGGCAATGCGCAGCTGGCAGGTCAGGATGCTCTTGCGCTGCACCTCGGTGGGGTGGGCGGTGAGCACCGGGCGGATCATGGCGGTGTCGAAGAATTCCCGCAGTTTGTCCTCGCCGATACCGGCATGGCTGGCCAGTTCCAGAGCGTGGGCCATGCTGCCCTCGCGTGGTGCAGAGCCTGCCCGCAAGTGGGCGCGCGAGCGACGGATGTGGTGTTCGTCTTCGGCGATGTTGGCGAGCAGCGAAAAATAGCTGAAGGCACGTACCACGTTGAGCGTGTTGTCACCGGCCAATCCCTTGAGCATGCCTTCCAGTTCGTGACGGGCATCCAGGTCGTCATCGCGGTGGAAGCGGATCGAAGTCTGGCGGATCCGTTCGATCAGCTCGAAAACCTCGTTACCTTCCTGCTGGCGTACGGTGTTGCCAAGCACGCGTCCGAGCATCCGGATGTCGTCGCGCAGCGGGGTGTCTTTGTCCTGTTCGCTCAGGGTGTGATGAGTATTCATATCGGCTCTGTGGGGGATGGTCTGGTTTTTCTGCTTGAACCCGCAATATATCAGCCCGGCAGCTCACCCGGGCAGCCGTGCTAACATCCTTGCCCATGTTTCAAGCAAGAGCTGTTCCGCCAAATGCCGACGCTTTCTGACACCCGAATCCCTCCGCCCACGCGGATTGTCATTGCTACCCGCGAGAGCCGTCTGGCCTTGTGGCAGGCCGAACACGTCAAGGCCCGCCTTGAAGCAACCTGGCCTGGCTGTGTCGTGGAATTGCTGGGCATGACCACGCGCGGCGACCAGATTCTCGACCGTTCCTTGTCGAAAGTTGGCGGCAAAGGGCTCTTCGTGAAAGAGCTGGAGCAGGCGCTGGCCGATGGCCGTGCCGACATCGCGGTGCACTCCATGAAAGACGTGCCGGCGCAGATGCCCGACGGGTTTGCGCTGATCGCCACGCTGGCGCGTGAAACGCCGCTCGATGCATTTGTTTCGAACCGCTACGAAACCCTGGCGGATATGCCACCGGGTGCGGTGGTGGGCACTTCCAGCCTGCGCCGCGAAGCCCAGCTCCATGCCCAATACCCGTATCTGGGCGTGCTGCCCTTGCGTGGCAATCTGGATACACGGCTGAAGAAGCTCGATGAAGGCCAGTACGACGCCATCATTCTGGCAGCGGCCGGACTCAAGCGTCTGGGCCTGGCGTCACGGATCCGCTGCGAACTCTCAAGCGAAGACAGTCTGCCGGCGGCCGGGCAGGGTGCGCTGGGCATCGAAGCCCGCAGTGATCGCCCTGAAGTGGCGGCCTGGCTGGCACCGCTGATCGATCCGGTCACCACGGCCTGCGTCGCGGCGGAACGCGCATTGACCTTTGCCCTGCAAGGCGGTTGCGATGTGCCGATTGGCGCTTTCTGCGAGCCGCAGGCGGAGGGGTTTCTGGCCATGCGGGCGTTTGTGGCAACGCCGGATGGCGCAAGCATCGTGCGCAGTGCCGGTGAGGCCATTGCGGCAGACGCCGAGGCCCTGGGCCAGCGTCTGGCCGCCGATCTGCTGGCGCAGGGCGCTGCCAGCATCCTGGCCAGCCTGCGGGAAGTCTGACGAGCGCGGATCCTTTTTGTGACCGTCCGGCCCACGCTCCCGCCTTCTTCCTCTTGCCTTCCTGCGCAGCCCCTGGCCGGCCGCTGCGTGGTGACGACCCGGCCTGCCGGGCAAGCCGCAGGGCTGCTCAGCGCGCTGGCCGCGTTGGGGGCCGAGCCCTTGAATTTCCCCGTGATCGGCATTCAAGCCTGTGATCCGGCGCCCTTGCGTGGTCTGGATCTGGCGGCCTTCGAACTGGCGTTCTTCGTGTCGGCCAATGCCGTGGCCCAGACCCTGGCGGTGCGCCCACGCGCGGACTGGCCGGCGACGCTGCGCGTGGCCACGGTCGGCCCTGCCAGCGCGCGGGCACTTGAAGAACAGGGTTTCGCACAGGTGATTGCGCCAACGACAGGCTTCGATTCCGAGGCGGTCCTGGCTCTGCCGGAATTTTCCGCCGACGCGTTGGCGGGTCGGCAGGTGTTGATCCTGCGGGGCGAAGGCGGCCGCGAATTGCTCGCGGAAACCCTGCGCCTGCGTGGTGCGCAGGTCAGCTCGCTGGACTGCTACCGGCGGGTCTGCGCGGCGCTGGACCCGGCGCCGCTGGTGGCGCGTTTCGAACGTGGCGAGCTGGCCGCGCTGGTGTTCTCGGCCAGTGAAGGTCTGCGTTTCTTTCTGGAGATTGCTAGCACGGCCGGGCGCGCCATGCTGGCCGCGCCGCATCCGCGGATCTGTGCAGCCCTGCAGGCTGCGGGGGCGGCGTGCCCCATCCTGACCACACCGGGCGACGCCGGGATCGCGGCCAGCATCGCCGCCAATCTGTCAGACCCTTCGGTCTGACCCAAGAGGTCCTCGCCATCGGGTAAGATTCGGCCATGGAAAACCAAGTTCTTACTCCGCCTCCGGTGCCGGCTGACGAGCAGAAGCACCGGACTGGTCCACGCTGGAACCGGATCTTCACCTCCGCGGCCATCGCGGTTCTCGCTGTACTGGCCTGGCAGGGTCACGTTACCCGTGTGGAAATGCGTGACATCCAAGCCGATCTGGCGCGGCGTCTTGCCGATGGCGACAAAACTGCGCAGGAAGCGAGCACCCTGGCCCGTCAGGGGCTGGAGAGCATCGATGCCCTGAAAGCCAAGATGGGCGGGCTGGAAGCCAAGCAGGAAGAAGCGCAAAGCCAGTACGCGGCGCTCGAGACCCTGTATGCCGAGTTCTCCCGGGCGCGCGATGAACGGGCGCTGAACGAGATCGAACAAGCCGTGAGCATTGCCGCACAGCAGCTCCAACTGGCGGGCAATGTGCCGGCTGCCCTGGCTGCCTTGCAAAGTGCCGACAGCCGGCTGGCCCTGCTTGACCAGGCGCGCTTCCTGTCCTTGCGCAAGCTGATTGCGGCGGATATGGAACGGCTCAAGTCCTTGCCCATGTCGGATGTCAGCAGTATCGCCCTGCAGCTCGAAACCATCATGGGGCGGATCGACACCCTGCCGCTGGGCTTCGAGCACAGCCCGCCGGTGACGGCCAAACCGGCCGTCAAACTGGTGACCAAGCCGCAACCGAAAGCGGGCGCCACGAAGGGGGGCAAGGCTGCTCCGGGCGAAGTGCCCGCAGATGCTGCATCCGTACCTTCGCCAAGCCTGGCGGTGGCGCTGGCCCAGGATCTGTGGCGCGAATTCCGTCAGCTGATCCGGGTCGAACGCCTTGACCGACCGGATCCGGCATTGCTGGCGCCCGGACAGGCTGCATATCTGCGCGAAAATCTGCGCTTGCGCCTGTTGTCTGCGCGGATGGCACTGATGCAGCGCGAAGGCAAGCTGTTCGCCGAAGACGTGCATCAGACCCGCACCTTGCTGCAGCGCTACTTTGACACCCAGTCGCGGCCGGTGGCCGATACCCTGGATGAGCTGGCGCAGATCGAGCGCGCACGGCTCACCATGAACCTTCCCGGCCTGGAGGAAACGCAAGCCGCTTTGCGTGCTTTCAAGCTGGGCGGCAAGCGCTGAGGCTCCCATGCGACTGATCCTGTGGTTATTGGGCCTGTTTGCCTTGGCGGTGGTGCTGACCATCGCGGCGCGTTACAACGAAGCCTACGCCCTGCTCGTGTGGTGGCCCTACCGCGTGCAGATCGCCATGAATCTGTTGCTGGTCTTGCTGCTGGCAGGATTCGTGATTGCCTACCGCTTGGTGCGCCTGGTGGTGCGCGGGCTGGAAATGCCGGCGGAGGTGAATGCCTACCGCTTGCGCCGTCGGCGTGAACAGGCGGAGAAGGCCATGTTCGAGGCCGAGCGGTTTTTCCATGAAGGCCGTTATGGTCAGGCCCACCGGAGCGCCGTGCAGGCTTACGACGGGGTTTCCCGTCCCGGCTTTGCCGCCTTGCTGGCTGCGCGTGCCGCCCATGCGATGCGCGACACGGAGCGGCGCGACACCTGGCTTGCCCATGCCGCCGAATACGATGGCGACATCCGCATGGCGCGCCTGATGACTGAAGCCGAAATGGCTTTGGCGGACCGGCGTTTCGATGACGCCGCCCAGCACCTGGAAGCCCTGCGCACGAGCGGACATCGCCATCTTGCGGTCCTGCGCCTGTCACTGCAGGCTGAGCAGGGACGCGGGCGTTGGGCCGAAGTCGCACGGCTGGCGCGTACCCTGCGCAAGCACGAGGCGCTGACGGCCGAGCAGGCCGCTCCGCTGCTGCGCCGCGCCTTGCTCGAACAACTCCGCGATGCAGAGGGGGATCTCGGGACGCTGGAACGGATCTGGCAGAGCATTCCTGATGCTGAACGCCGGGACGCGGGTTTCCTGTTGCGCGGCTTGCCGTACCTGATCGGGGCCGGGGACGAAAGGATCGCCGCCGAAGCTATCGAGGAAGCACTCAAGAACGATTGGGAGCCCGAACTGGCCGTACTGTATGGCCGGTGCAAGAGTGCTGATCTGCGTACCCAGCTGGCAACCGGGGAACGCTGGCTAGCGGCGCATCCGGAAGATGCTGGCTTGTTGCTGGCGCTGGGGCGTCTGTGCTTGCGTGCCCAGCTGTGGGGCAAGGCTCAGAGCTATCTGGAAGCTTCACTGTCGCAACAGGCTTCGCGTGCTGCCCATCTGGAACTTGCCCGCTTGTCGGAGCAACTGGAACGCAAGGAAGAGGCTGAGCGCCACTACAGGGAGGCGGCTGCACTGGGGATTTGATTGCCTGCCTGATGGCTTTGTGCTGTCATGCAAGCCAATTCCGTGTCATATGGCACAGGAATTAGAATCGGCCGGTGCTCTCTGAGAACGCAGTGCGGGGCAAATACAAGGTCCTGGCCATTGCTGCCGACGAACTGGAAGTGCTGGGCACCGTGACGCCGACCAAGGCCATCGGGATCCGCAGCAACCGGATCGGCAATTTCTATGAAAAGATGCCCTGGAGCTGGACCTGCCCGAGCCCGGGGCCATCCCTGCTGCAGCAGTGGTATTTGAAGTAAGCCCGACGTGCAGCAGGCCAGGAGCCGCGTCAGCGGCCCTTGGTGTTTGATCGTCCGAATTGACTTCTGACGGGCAGATGCCTGAAGATCCTAGCCCGGCAAGTCAGAAATCCACCATGTCCGCATCCGTTTCCGTTCCACGTCGCCTCAATCTCAGTGTGCAATATGCCGTCCAGGGCCTGGATCTGCCCGAGCGCCAGCAACTGCGTCGCTGGGTGCGTGCCGTCGAGCCGGATGCCGCGCAACTGACCGTGCGTTTTGTTGCCGCCGAAGAAGGCCGGGCCTTGAATGCGGAATACCGCGGCAAGGACTACGCGACCAATGTGCTGTCCTTTCCCTATGAAACCGAACCCGTCCTGCAGGGCGATCTGGTCCTGTGCTGGCCAGTCGTGCTTGAAGAAGCGGCGGCGCAAGGCAAGCGTGTCGAAGCGCATTGCGCGCACCTGATCGTGCATGGGGTTCTGCATCTGCAGGGCTGGGACCACGAAAGCGATGCCGACGCCGAAGAAATGGAAGCCGAAGAGCGCACGATTCTTGCTCAGCTCGGATACCCTGACCCTTATCTCAATGAAAAGGCCTAGACCGGATTGTGCCCCGCGGGCGCATCCACGCCACATTTGAATTGAACATGGACCCTGCCAGTAGTCGCCCCAGCATTCTTGACCGTCTTTCCGCGCTTCTCACCCGTGAGCCCGATGATCGCGCGGAATTTGTAGAAATCCTTCACGCCGCGCATGAGCGCAAGCTCTTCGATACCGATGCCCTGGGCATCATCGAAGGCGCCTTGCAAGTAGCGGACATCCCGGTGCGCGAAGTCATGGTGCCGCGCGCCCAGATGGATGTGATCCACATCGAGCAGCCCATCGACGAGATCATCGAGGTGGCCATCCGCACCGCCCACTCGCGTTTCCCGGTGGTCGGCGAAGACAAAGACGATGTGCTCGGCGTCCTGCTCGCCAAGGATCTGCTGCCGGCGCTGCGCCATCCCGACATCAGCCTGCAGGGCTTGCTGCGCCCCGCGATCTTCATTCCTGAAACCAAGCGCTTGAACCTGCTGCTGCGCGAGTTCCGCGTCAGTCGCAACCACATGGCCATCGTCGTCGATGAATACGGTGGTGTGGCCGGTCTGGTGACCATCGAGGACGTGCTCGAACAGATCGTCGGCGATATCGAAGATGAATACGACTTCGATGAGGATGCCGACAACATCGTGCCGACTCCGGGTGGGCGCTGGCGCATCAAGGCCCTGACCAAGGTCGCCGACTTCAATGAATCCTTCAGCTGCCAGCTCGAACACGATGAGTTCGATACTATCGGCGGGCTGGTCACGCACCACTTTGGGCGCATGCCCGCACGCGATGAAAGCATCGAGATCGACGGTTTCCGCTTCAAGGTCTCGCGTGCGGACAGCCGCCGCGTCTACACCTTGCTGGTGGAACGCCTGCCTGCGCCGGATACGGTTGGCGGCTGAGTCTCCCGCAGCTGTTTCCGGGGACGGATTGCCGCAGTTTTCGGCGGATATGTCAGGGCTTGCCACGCGGGGCTGTAGAATGCGGTTCGCTTCCAATCGTCCCAGACCCCGCTCGCCTTGATCCAGTTCCGCAACCTCGCTCTCGCCCGTGGCGCCCGTCGCCTGATCGAAAACCTCTCCCTGCAGATTCACCCCGGCTGGCGCGTTGGCGTGGTCGGCGCGAACGGCACGGGCAAATCCAGCCTGTTTGCGCTGCTGCGTGGCGAGCTGCATCAGGATGCCGGGGATCTCGACATTCCTTCTGGCTGGACCATCGCGCATGTGGCGCAGGAAACGCCGGCGCTGACCTGTACGGCGCTGGAATACGTGCTGGATGGCGATGCCGAACTGCGCCGTGTCGAGCGTGATCTGGTGGTGGCTGAGGCCACCCACGACGGGCACCGTATCGGCGAGCTGCACACCCGCCTGCAGGAGATCGATGGCTACTCCGCGAATGCGCGGGCCAGCACGCTGCTGCATGGACTGGGCTTTGGCGATGCGGATTTCGGCCGGCCGGTGTCGGATTTCTCCGGGGGCTGGCGCATGCGCCTGAATCTGGCGCAAGCCCTGATGTGCCGCTCGGATCTGCTGCTGCTCGATGAACCGACCAATCACCTCGATCTGGATGCCGTGGTGTGGCTGGAACGCTGGCTCGCTGCGTATCGCGGCACACTGCTGCTGATCTCGCATGATCGCGATTTCCTGGATGCGTGCGTGACGCACATCGCCTTCCTCGATGCGCAGCACCTGACGCTCTATACCGGCGATTACGATTCCTTTGAAGACCAATACGCCGCCCAGCTGGCCCAGCAGCAAGCGCTGTTCGAGAAGCAGCAGCGCGAAGTGGCGCACCTGCAGAAATACATCGACCGTTTCCGCGCCCAGGCGACAAAGGCGCGCCAGGCACAGAGCCGCATCAAGGCGCTGGCCCGGATGGAGCGCATCACCGCAGCACACGTCGATACGCCTTTCGATTTTGCCTTTCCGGTGCCGGACCGTGCACCGGACCCGATGGTCACGCTGCGCGATGTGAAGCTCGGCTACGGTGACAAGACCATTCTCGACCGCGTGAAGCTCGAATTGCGCCCCGGTGCGCGCCTCGGCCTGCTCGGCCCGAACGGCGCGGGCAAGTCCACCCTGATCAAGCTGCTCGCCGGCGAACTGGCGGCGCAGAGCGGCACGGCTTTGTTCGGCAAGGGCGTGGTGCTGGGTTACTTCGCCCAGCATCAGCTCGAACAATTGCGTCCTGATGAATCACCGCTGCAGCATCTGGTGCGGCAGGAGCCACTGACCCGCGAGCAGGAACTGCGCGATTACCTCGGCGGTTTCGATTTCCGCGGGCCGATGGCCGATGCCAAGGTCGGACCCTTTTCCGGTGGCGAGAAATCGCGTCTTGCCCTGGCGTTGCTGATCCGCCACAAACCCAATCTGCTGCTGCTGGACGAACCGACCAATCACCTTGATCTGGAAATGCGTCATGCCCTGACCCTGGCGCTCTCCGAATACGAGGGCAGCATGGTGCTGGTCAGCCATGATCGCGCGCTCTTGCGGACTGTCTGCGACGATTTGCTGCTTGTTGCGGACGGGGCTGCCGTGCCTTTCGACGGCGATATCGAGGATTACCTCGGTTGGCTGGATGAGCGGCGCAACCGCGAAGCCGCGGCGAATGTCGATGGCGACAAGCTGGCCCGGATTGCCGCACGCGAGGCGGACAAGGCCGACCGGCAGGCCAGGCTGATGCGCCGGCGTCCGTTGCTGAAAGAACTCGAACAACTCGAACGCAAGCTCGCTGGCTGGCAGGGCGAGAAGAAGCTGCTCGACGAACGGGTTTCCGACCCGGCGCTCTACGCCAGTGGCGACAATGCCCTCGTGCAGAGCCTGCTCAAGCGGCAGGGCGAATTGGCCCAGAGCATTGAGGGGGGTGAAGAGCGCTGGCTGGAAATCCAGACCGAGCTGGAAGATATCGGCGAGGTCTGAACCGGGCCGCCGGCCTTGCGCGTAAATGCCCATCAGGCGGAGGCGCGAGCATGACGGGAGTCGATAGAATGGCAACACTTACAGAATTCCGGGGTCCCCATGAGTGAGGCATACCTGATCAATTTCACGCCACAGGAAACGCGTGTGGCATTGCTGTACAACGGCGTGGTGCAGGAGTTGCACATCGAGCGCGAGCATTCGCGCGGCTTTGTCGGCAACATTTATCTGGGCAAGGTGGTTCGTGTATTGCCGGGGATGCAATCGGCATTCATCGACATCGGTCTGGACCGCACCGCGTTCCTGCACGTCGCGGATATCTGGATAGACCGCGCGGCCGGCGAGATCCAGCGCCCCATCGAGCGCATCCTCAACGAAGGCCAGACACTCATGGTGCAGGTCCTCAAGGACCCGATCGGGACCAAGGGGGCACGCCTGTCGACCCAGTTGTCGATTGCCGGGCGCCTGGTGGTGTACCTTCCCCAGGACAAGCACATCGGGATTTCGCAACGCATCGAGAGCGAAGCCGGGCGCGAGCGTCTGCGCGAGCGCCTGCAAAGCCTGCTGCCCGCTGAAGAGAAGGGCGGCTTCATCGTGCGGACCCAGGCCGAACAGGCCAGCGATGAAGAGCTGGCGGCCGACATCGCCTACCTCGGCAAACTCTGGACGGAAATCCAGGCGCAGCGCCTTGAAGGCAGGCCGCCTGTGCTGCTGTATCGCGACCTGACCCTGGCGCAGCGGGTATTGCGCGACCTGATCGGGGCGGACACCGAAAAGGTGGTGATCGATTCGCGCGAGAATTTCCAGAAGCTCAACCAGTTCGCCAGCGATTACATGCCGCGCATGGCGCACCTGCTGGAGCATTATTCCGGCGAGCGGCCGTTATTTGATCTGCATGGTGTCGAAGACGAAATCCAGCGTGCCCTGGCGCGGCGTGTCGACCTGAAAAGCGGCGGTTATCTGATCATCGATCAGACCGAGGCTCTCACCACCATCGACGTGAATACCGGCGGATTCGTTGGTGCCCGGACCTTTGATGACACCATCTTCAAGACCAATCTCGAAGCGGCCCAGGCCATCGCCCGTCAGCTGCGCATGCGTAATCTCGGCGGGATCATCCTGCTCGATTTCATCGACATGGAGAACGAAGAGCATCGTCTCTCCGTGCTCGCCGAGCTGACCAAGGCGCTGGTGCGGGACCACACCAAGGTCTCGGTGGGTGGCTTCACGTCGCTGGGCCTGGTCGAGATGACCCGCAAGCGCACGCGCGAATCGCTGGCCCACGTGCTGTGCGAAACCTGCCCGACCTGTGGGGGGCGCGGCCAGGTCAAGACGGCGCGCACCGTGGCCTATGAAGTGATGCGCGAAGTGGTGCGTGAGGCGCGTCAGTTCACCGCACGCGAATTCCGCATCCTGGCGGCTCCCAGCGTGGTCGATCTGTTCCTCGATGAAGAAGCCCAGGCTATCGCCAATCTGCAGGACTTCATCGGCAAACCGATTTCCTTCCATGCCGAAACCAGCTATACCCCGGAACAATTCGACATTGTGCTGCTGTGACTTGATCGGCGTTTATCTACGTATATTTTTCTCGTAAAAAACAAATGCGATTCAATAGCTTACTGTTTTTGATGTTGATCTACGGTGATTTTCGTATAGTCGAAGCAAGCCTGTTTTGGGTAGCTAGATGGGTAGCTAGACGGGTAGCTACCCAAGGTTTACGATGCGCCGTATGGCCAAAGTTCAAACCAACCTTCTCACCGATATCCACATCCGCAAGTGGATCCGTGCAGGTGAGCCAGTCTCCAAGTCAGATGGTGGCGGGCTGACGTTTACGCTGTCCGCAGCGGGTGCTGCTGTCTGGGTTCTTCGATTCAGGCATGGAGGGCGACGGCAGGAAGTGACGCTCGGTCGCTACCCCGATCTGTCTTTGGCTGCAGCGAGGCTGATGGCTGCCAAGAAGCGCTTGGCTCTCGTCGAAGGCGTGAATCCAGCAGACGAAGTGCGCAAAGCCAAAGCACACCGGGACTGGACGGTTCGTGAGCTGATCAGCGACTACAGGAAACTTGTACTCAGCACCCTGTCTGCAAGCACCCAATGCAGTTACGGTAGAAACCTGAAACGCATAGAGAACGGAATGGGCGCGATGTCCGTTCAGTCTGTCGGACCTGCCGACATCGTTGCGCAGATCGAGCGAGTCAAGGCTGGGTGGGTAGAACTCTTCACGCTGTGGTGTGCCTTGCGTGGCATCTTCAAGCATGCGGCCGGGAAAAAGCTGATCGTGGCCAATCCATGCGCAGGCATCCAGCTTGAAGCCATCATTGGCAAGAGGCCCGAGAAGCGCAAACGACTGATGCTGACGGATCAGGAGCTGGCGCTGGTGATGAACGCCGAAATGAAACTCGCGAATCTTCTTGCGATAAGGATTTTGCTGGCGACAGGCGTTCGAATCTCAGAACTCAACAACGCGCTGCGCAGCGATGTTCATCTCGACGAGGGGCGATGGCACATTCCGAAAAGCAAGACTGGTGCAGCCATTGATATACCGCTTGCTCCCAAAGTTGCTGAATGGTTCGAAGTCCTTATGGATTTCGCAGGCAACTCGGCGTATGTAATTCCAGCAAGATCCAGGGCTCGCGCAGCATGTTTTGGCGGTGACGCGCCCCTCTCAAAAGATGCACTGAGAGAGGCTATTGATTACTGGATCGACCAGTACAAGCCAGATGTTCGTCGCTTTACCCCGCACGATCTGAGGAGCACCATGAAAAGTCATTTAAGAAAACTTGGGGTTCCAAGAGACATTTCTGAGATGTGTTTGAATCACAAATTGCCTGGTGTGGAAGGGGTATATGATCAACACTCTTACTATGAAGAGCGCAGATTAGCATTGAAAACTTGGGCTGATTGTTTGGTTCTGCGTAAAGAAAGCCTGTTAAATTGAAGCCCGATATATAAAGTAATTTTATGAGCCGCCATATTTCACATCCACCTCCCAATGGTTTCGATATTTCTAGGTACGAGATATGCAAGGACTGGGGAGTCCATGAGTGGGCGATAGCATTGGCCATTCGCTATAAGGTTCGGACAAATTGGATATTGGGATGTGGAAGAGGGGTTAAAGACACCCCAAAAAACATGATGGAAGACGTTCGAAATATTGCGGCAGGACTATTTAAAGATCCGATCGGACCTAGCGAGTATTTAAAACCTTGCGACATACGCCAGCAAAGGTTGGTTAAAGACCAATCTGTTTTGGATTGGCTTTACCCTGCCGTATATTTGGAAGATGAATTTAATGAATGGCTGAGAAGGGCTATTGTTTGGTTTGTCGAAAATCCTTTGGATCCATTCTTTAATTATAAAAAATCAAAGCGCTTAAAAGCGATCCTTGAGGACATTCGATTGGTCGAAGAAACTCCCGCATGGGTAGTCAGAGAGAAAATTGATTCGAGCGATGTTGAGCATTATGTTTCTGTTGATTTGAACGGCACGGACGAGCATGTCATCGCTGATTTTGTGGCGTGGCTGAATGAGACAAGAAAAAAGTCCGGAGTTTGTGTTAAGTTAAAAAGAAAAAGCAAAGAAGATTTTGATAGCTGGCATAAATATAGATTGCTTCCGTATCTGGATTTGTCATTTTATGCTGAAGTATTTTCTATAAAAATAAGAAATGAAGATTACGCAACTTATTTGTTTAATGATGACATCGAGGTTTCTGTTGATGAAAGAATAAGAAGGACGACGAAAATAAATGCTGAGAATTTGATTTCCAAGGGATTTGTATCCTCTCTGATTAAGCAGGCCAATTTAAAAATTAGTGAGCCATAAATTTTCAGACACATATTACCCACCTGAGTAGGCACAAGGTCCGCGTTCATTAGGGCCTTGTTCCTGCCGCATCGATGCCCGTCTCCCTGTCTCTGATATGCCAGAGATCGGGAGCGGGCTTTGTTTTTATGCGTGTTCTCAGGAGGTTCTCATGTCTCTTCAATGTCCTCGTTGTCATTCGGAGCGTATCGTTCCGCGCGAAGTCGGAAAACGTGCCGGTGGCGTCATCGGCGCAGCGGGTGGTGCCGCTACTGGTGCAGCCGGTGCTGTATCGGGTGCTCAAGCCGGAGCGGTGGTGGGTGCGGTTGCTGGCCCGGTGGGTGTGGTGCTGGGTGGTCTGGCTGGCGCGCTGTTCGGTGGTCTGGTCGGTGGTGCTGCTGGCTGTGTAGCGGGTGCCAAGCTCGGTGAAGTGGTCGATGAAAAGGTACTCGGCAATTGCGAGTGCCTGGAGTGCGGTTGCGTCTTCAGCAACCCGAGTGGTCAGCACCAAGGCTGATCTGAGCTGTTCGTAGCCGTAGCCGAAGTCAGGTTTCTCTTTAGCGCCAGTTCGGCGCATTCCTCTATTAATCCCCTTGGACTGAATGCATCCGCGCGGCGGAGGCTTTTTACGTCCAGGGTATGCCATTGCAAAGGAGCTATTCATGGCACATCTCGTACAAAAAATGGCCTACGTCGGGGAAACGCCCTGGCACGGTCTGGGTAATCAACTGGTTCCCAAACAACCACTGGAAGTCTGGGCTCAGCAGGCCGGCATGGCTTTCCAGATTCTTGAAACACCTGTCCGCTACATGGCCGAATCAGCGGGCATGCTGGGCTCGATCATGACCTTTGGTGATCAGAAGGTGTTGTACCGCTCGGACACCAAGGCCGCGCTGTCGGTGGTCTCGAATCGTTTTCAGGTGGTGCAGCCTCGCGAGATTCTGGAGTTCTACCGGGATCTCACAGAACTCTCCGGCTTCGAACTGGAAACAGCAGGCGTGCTCAAGGAAGGCCGAAAGGTATGGGCGCTTGCGCGTACCGGGCTGTCTGCATCACTCAAGGGCAATGACACGGTAAATGGTTATCTGCTGCTGGCTACCGCCTGCGATGGCACGCTTGCCACTACAGCCCAGTTCACCAGCATCCGCGTCGTCTGCAACAACACCCTGGCGATTGCACTCGCCAATGGTGGTCAGGCGGTGAAGGTGCCGCACAGTACGAGCTTTGATGCGCAAGCCGTGAAGCAGCAACTGGGCGTATCAATCTCGTCATGGGATTCGTTCATGTACCGGATGCGCACCCTGTCGGAACGGAAGGTGAAATCACACGAGGCCATGAATTTCTTCCTGCGGGTGTTTACTGATCCTAACGCAACGGCAACGGGGCTGAGCAACGAACGCGCCATCAAGGCAGTGCAGACGCTGTATGACGGGCACGGGCAAGGTGCCGAACTGACCTCTGCCAAAGGTACGGCATGGGGGCTACTCAACTCGGTCACGGAGTTTGTTGATCATCAGCGCCGCGCCCGTAGTCAGGACTACCGACTTGATTCGGCCTGGTTCGGGCAGGGGGCTGTCATCAAGAAGAAGGCCCTCGATGAGGCGTTGAAGATGGCAGCTTGATTTGAATGCAGCTGGGAGAAATTTCCTTCCAGCTGCATCTTGAACGGAAGGCAGGTGACGACCCGGAGCGGTCAGTCAGCAACGTGCAGAGCGGACACTCAACATTCGAGCTAAGCTGCCAGCGGAGGCGGGCGCTGTAAGCCTGGTTCGCGATAATGCACCATGTGCCGCGGACCAGGCTTGCAGCGCTTGCCGTAGCGGGTCAGCTTGAGCGAGGGGCTAGCAGGCTGATGCAAAACCAAATTTCAGATTGCCTGAGAATATGACGACCTCTCAAAATCGCCTACAAGCCATTTTTTCAAGGTGGTTGAGGGTCGAAGCTCTCCTGAAATCAGGTAGTTCTTGGGCTGAAAATAGTTTTGCATCACCCTGTTAGGCCTCGCTTGGCCTCGCTCGCGTCGTAGTTCGTTCACTCAGGTGCGTTGTATTCAGACTTGTACGTCAGGATATCGCATGGCTCAAGGTCTGTTTTCGACAGGTCTTGCTCTGTCACGAACTTCAGGGAGTAGCACCAGTCCTCCTTGCGTGTCTCTTGGGTGGTGTCATCGGTAAACCAAACAGTTCCGAAGAAGTACATGACGGGCGGCAGCCGAAACTGCGGCGGTGGAAGAGCAAATCGCTCCATCCTGTTTGATGTCAGAGTGATTTGACGCTCGAGTCCGGGCCCGAACGATTGGAGCTTTCGTCTCGCACCATAGTTGGGACTCCCGCCGTCACCGGGAGTACCGAGTCGATGATCGAAATCTGCTACTACACGTACTGCAGCGGTTTGGCCCAAGTTCTTGAGTTTCAACTTGACCTTGACATAGCCACCCAGCCGCATCGGCTCCGAGAGTTCCGCCTCCACGACTTGGAGATAGGCGCGAACTTGACCTGACGTCAAGGACAACTGCTTCCGGGTATCAAGCCAAGTGAACAAGCTGACGGCTAACGCAAGGGCGGCCACTACGGCGGTCCAGACTTCTGGATTCCTGTTCCAGTGCGACCGGTTCACCTCAGCCCTGAGACTGCTGGGCTTCAGTCGCCTTCGAATGCGTGGCACGAGGGGCATGGCTTTCTTCTGCGAGGCCTAAAGTGTTATAGGGATAAGTTTTGCTGCCAATTATCGGCTCGCGCTCCCTAATATGGCGCAACCGACCAGCGAAGAGTGACTTCCAGCTTGGCTTTTCACGATTGTGCTGCACAAATTCACAGCACTAACAAAATCAACAAAAACCTCACCTCTCAGATTTCAGTTCTGAAGCTCCGTACGGCTGCTTTGCTGCCATCAGTCTGACGGTCCGCTTCTGGCCGCATGCGGCCAATGTAGCACATCGGCATCTGCCGTTCATTAGCTGGTCAGCTCGATCCCGGCTCACTCAATCCAAGTAACTTTGTTTGCGTGCGCAGCCTCCGGTTGCGCTCTCTTCATTCCATCAATGCCGCGTTTCCTTCACCGGGACGCGGCATTTCTTTTGCCTGGAGGTTTCACATGCACCAAACACCGATGGGGCCGACTGGCCCCGCTTTCACTTTGAGCATCACCCCTCAAAAGTTCTCCCCTGGCCAGATTGTCAGCACGCCTGCCGCTCTCGAAGCCATGGAGGCGGCGGGCTGCTTGCCGATCCGTTTTCTGGCCCGTCATCTGTCGGGCGACTGGGGTTCGGTTTGTCCGGAGGATGCCGCGCTCAATGATGCGGCGCTACTGGCCGGGGACCGCCTACTGTCCGTCTATGAGATTGCGCCAGAGGTAAGGATCTGGATCGTCACCGAAGCGGACCGCTCGGTAACTACCTTGCTCCTGCCCGAGGAGTACTGACCTCTCTCAATTGGATTGCCTCGCTTGGCCACTCAGTAGCCAGTGCCAGGCGGGCCGAGCGCTGCGGACCAATAACAACAAGAGCTTTTGGCGACGTTACGGGGCTCAACAAAATGGAAACGTCGCACCCTTGAGCGTTCCCGGTCCTCTCATGGACTGGAGGCTGCTCCCACCTCTGGCTGACACCCAGCCACTCATCACACCCGCACAGCACCCAGCCCGGCCTCGGCCGCGCTGGGTGTTTGCTTTTCTGGAGGTCACATCATGAAACATGGCAATGCAGTGCGACTCGTTTCCACCAAGGACATGAGCCGCGAAAAATGGCTGGAAGTGCGCAACGGTGGGATCGGTTCTTCCGATGCGGCCGCTGCAGTCGGTCTGTCTCCCTACAAAAGCCCGCTGGAGCTCTGGCTTGAGAAAACCAACCGCAAGCAGCCTGAAAACATCAGCGAGAAAGAAGCCGTCTTCTGGGGAACCACCCTGGAGCCGATCCTCGCCGCTGTGTATCAGCAGCGCACAGGCAACAAGGTACGACGCGTCAATGCGGTACTCCAGCATCCCACTCAGTCTTTCATGCTCGCCAATCTGGATCGTGCAGTGGGCTATGACGGAATTCTGGAAATAAAGACCGCCAGCTATCACTCAGCCCCGTTGTGGGAAGAGACGGTGCCGGAGGCCTATCAATGCCAGGTGCTCCACCAGCTTGCCGTTACTGGCAAAGCCTGGGCAGATGTAGCGGTGCTGATCGGCGGGCAGGACTTCCGGATCTACCGTATCGAGCGTGACGAAGAAAAGATCTTTGATCTCGTCGATCAGGAGATAGGCTTCTGGCAAAGCGTGACGGATGACGTGCCACCGGATGCCGATGGCTCGGACTCCTGTGGCAGAGCGCTGGACTGGATGTATCCGCAGGACTCCGGCGAAACCATCGACTGTACGGATTCTGATCAGCTCAACCGGCTTTTCTGCGAACTGCTGGACATGAAGCGTCGGCGCGAGCAGCTGGAGTTTCTGGAGGCCACCCACAAGCAGACGATCCAGTCCGCGATGGGCAATGCCACCACCGCGCTATTCGTGGGCGGCAAGGTCAGCTGGAAGAAGCCCAAGGATAGCCAGGGCATCGATTTGAAGCGTTTGCTAACCGATCAGCCTGCACTTGCCGCGCAGTACGCCATCACTACGCCGGGCACCCGGCGATTCCTTATGCAGGTTGAAAAACCTGTTCCTGCAAAAAGTTAAGCACACCCCTCATCACATGAAAGGATCGAATCATGATCAAGGGACTCGCCATTACCCCGCCCGTGATCGGGCGAATTTCCATCGGTCACATCGTCGAACGCAACGGCAAGCGTCTGCCGGAGAAGGACGATTTCTTCACCATCACCACCCAGGTCCAGAACCGGGATGGCTGGCTCAATCACCCGCTGCAGACGAAGCTGGCCGAAGGCATGGCCAATGGCAAGCTGCGCGCCATTCCGGTCAAGCTGCTGTTCAACTCGCCGGACCTCAATCTGCGGGCGCAGTACAGCCTGTTTGATCGTTCCACTGGCAGGCCTGCCTGCGTGGGTGATGGGCAGACTGCCAAGCGCGTGACTGAGCAGGGCGTTCAGGATCTGCCTTGCCCTTCACCGGACTGCTGCGAGTACGGCAAATCGGGAGGCTGCAAGCTATTTGGCAGGCTCAACGTGCAGATCGAGGGGCAGGACGATGATCTGGGAAGCTTCATCTTCCGGACCACAGGCTATAACTCGGTTCGTACGCTTGCAGCTAGGCTGGAGTACCTCAACGCGATCAGCGGTGGAAACGCCAAGCATCTGCCATTGATGCTCAGACTGCGCGCCAAGAGCACCACGCTCTCACGTGGTACGCCGGTCTATTATGCTGATCTAACCTTGCGGGATGGTGACAGTGTGATTGAAGCCGTGTGCTTTGCCCGAACCGAAGCAATCCGCCAAGGGGAAGCCGGAGTTGAGACGGTGCAACTGGAGGACGCGGCAAGGCAAGCGCTGGCCAATGGATGCTTCGAGGAAAGCGAAGGCGAAGCTCCAGCGATTGTCGAGGAGTTCTATCCGGAGGAAGAGGGGGCCGGTGCGGGCAGCGGGGAAATCCAAGGGCCTGCTAGAACTGAGCGACGACCTGCCAAGCTGACTGATCGGCTGGGGGCCGGTAAGGCGCAGGAGATAAGTGTCGGAAAGTAATGTACTTAGCGCCCGGATTAGGGCGCTACTTTTCTTGGTGTTAATGAATGACGTATTGACTGGTTTGTGATCAAAAATTCAGAGTGGCGCCACTCTTTAAGTTGGCGTCAAATTCAGTGTCTGAGTCAAAAGTCAATTTTGTTCCGAATGCTTTAGCTAAGGATCTTAGTCCGAAATCTGCCGACTCACCTTTCATCATTGCTTCGAAAATCAAGTCGAACCCTGTTTGAATTTCATGGCTTTTCGTGGAGAAAAAGCCATCAAATGTTCTGGTTAGGTTGGCTCGATATATCCTGTTTGATGAAATTATGCGTTCGCATATTTCTTCAGTTCTTCTTAATTGAATCTCTGATAGCTGTAGTGATTGGATTGAGTTTTGTAGCGCCGCGTAGGCGCTGCTGCTAAGCAAGGAGGCCGCCATGCCGCCGAGCATGCCGCCGATTACTGTTCCGACGCCGGGTGCAATACACGTTCCTAAGACAGCGCCAAGATTCGACCCTGTCATTGACGTAGCTAGAGTCGCCCCCTCCTTTGTTATGGATGCGGAAAACTCTTCAGAAGAAATTTCCCCTTTGACTAACCGTATGACCCCTTTTGCAATAATAGATCCACTCTGCACAATAAGGGCAGGCGTTGCCGAGTTTCCAAGGCTTTTGATTGTTTGATTCGTAGCGGCTTGCATAGCCCCCGCAATGGTTGCTGTTGCGGCGCCGGAGACCAGCGCAACCCCCGCCGCCTTGCTTGTGGTGCGCAGGGTATCCCCTGCTGCGTCCTCAACGCTTTTATCTCCTTGTATGACAGACAGGATGTTGTTTGCGCCGGATATAGCGGCAGAATAAGCTGCTGCATTTTTTGCACTCTCAAGCCCTCCCCTGAGAGCGAGTTGAGCGACATCTTTCGAAGTGCTGATCAGCGGAGACTTTCTGGCTTCCATGGCGTCAGAACTTGTGACTTTGGAAGGTTTCAGTCTAGATAGCGAATCTTCGATATTTTTCTTTTTTGTTGAAAGATGCCTGGCTAAAGAGTCATTTCCGGCTGCTTTCGCCCGACTTATTTGTTTTTCAAGGCTGGAACACTGCTGTTCCCAGTTTGATTTGACGACATCAAAATGATCAGCCGGAACAATCAAGTCGACGGATTTGTATTTTTCAAAATTTTCGTTCGTTAATTTGTCATAGCTTGCAATGTCTTTATGCAGCTTCATCTGCCCGCCGGACACTGAGCCACAGTTATCGGTCTTAATATTTCCAGACTTTTTTACCTCTACGATGTCTGCAGTTGGGTCGTTGTTCGCCCCCACAGCCCCTGTTGTGGCTATCAGCGACCCACTTTTTGAGATGTGAACCTCTGCATTATGTCTGGCTACGTGTTTTATTTCGTTTGAAAACCCGGCTTGTTGATGGTAGTTGTTATCAGCATATTCAGGGTTGATTTTCCTCTGCGCAATATCCTGAAGTGCATCAACTGAGGAGATGTGACCCGCGATAGCCTTTCCAAAGCCATCCAGTTCTTGCATGGCAAAGTAGTTGATTTGCTGTTCTAGATCGTCTTCTTTTGATTGGATTGGCATTGCAGAATTTAAGCTATAGAGTGATTAACTTGGTGCTCTATCTGGCTGGCCGGAATTTCTTTCAACTTGTCGAGCTTGCTTTGAAGTTCGTCCATGACGCCATGAAGAAGACCTCCATCTTCGTCCAGCAATTTTGTGTTTATGATGTCTTTGAGAAGTCCTGCGCAATTTACCGCCTCGCGTGCGCAATTCCTGAGATCAGTATCTGTCGCCTCAATCAGTGGTATCGATGATTCCAGAGAGCCGACTTCCTCCGCGATCGCTGCTTCGAGCTCACGCGCCTTCGAAATAAATTGAGTGACTTTTTTTTCAAAAACAATGACAGAGTCACTGAAGCGGATTGTCTTATTTCGCTCTATCCGGAACGATAGTGCGCTTATTGTAGTCAGGGAGGCTATCCACATAATTGCTTTGGAGATTGGGCTGGTTATGCCAGGTGTTAAATAAAAAATGGCAATCGCAGTAACGGCACTCAGTATGAAAGTTCTAAGCAAATGAGCGCAAACACTTTTTGCGGGGGAGGAGACCGGCGAAACGGGGATCGATTTCGAAAATTGTTCGTATTGATCAGTATTAGGCTTGCTGCCGATGCGGAAGCGCAAACAATTGAACTTTGAAAATCTCTCAGTGGCATGTGAGTGAACCCTGAGTCGGCATTGGTCCAATTCGTTAATCAGGTCTTCGGAGGATTGCGATTGAATGTTGATGGTGCTTAATAGATCAAGCCGATTTGATTCGGCCAGGGCATGCATTTGTATAGATTTTGAGTGGGCGACCGCGAATAGTGATGGAATGTTTAACAGCAGCTCTTTGATTTTCATTTTTTACTCTTCTGTTATGCAGTTGCGGGGGAGTAGTTGTCGATCAGTCTTCTCTCTGTTAGTGCATAAACGCCGTCGGCAAAATCTGTCGCCGCTCTGATTGACTGACTCATCTTTCTGTTTTGATGGATAACGATGTTCTCCATCACATTTATGGCATCAATAAGCAAATTGGCCCCTTTTTGAATTTGATGCATCTTTTCAACGAAGGTGTTTACCTCTTCTTCGTAAGCCTCTGCCTGGTGCAAGACTTCGCGGGCTTCGTTCAATCTTGTTTTTGCGTTTGTTTGCCCGAAGTACATTGCCAAAACCGCAACGGGCAGAAGAGCAATGCCGCCAAGGACTGCAGTTCCTCCCGCGACACCAAGTCCTCCTGCTGAGGCTGCTCCGCCGCCAAGCCAAGCAAGAGTTGCGTTCGTAGCAGCGACACCGCTGAGCGTTCCTATAGCGGTTCCCGTAGACGCGGTTCCAATTGTTCCGGCTAAACCCCATGCACCTAACGCTAATGTTGCACCGCCTAAGGCTCCAGCACCTCCGCCTAGCATCATTTGCTGAACGTGCTCAGTTGTTTCTTTTAACTGTCTAATATTGTTATGGACAAGTTGGTTGGTTACATCTTCTTCTATGTCGCCTATCCCTGTGTCGTTGATGTCCTGGATTGAGTCGTAGAGATTGACAAACTCCGCTATCGACGTTGAGTACACGCGAACTCTAAGCTCTCCCAATTCGCATAGTTTGTCGTTGGTTTCCTCGCGCGAAGTTTCTAATTTTTCTTTGCATTCGCTCTCAATATCTCTTGCGTATCTTGTTAATCGCTCGCTTTTCTTGCGATCGTTGGATCCTCCGGTAACGAAGTTCCACGTGCGTTCTGCGCCTGATTTAATCGAATCCAAAAGCCCCATGGCCCTCTCCTTTTTTAGAGTTCTACAAGTATCGGACTGAGTTGCTTTCTTTTAATAGTGAGATTACGCGCTCTTGAGGTATGTCAAAGGACTATCGTGGTGGTGGCAGGGACTTTCGGGCATGTCGTCAAGCATGCAGGTGCGGGGATGGATCATTTCTGCTGGTTGAAATTCCTTATCAGCAAGCTCAATTTCTCCACGGTCACGCGCCACGGGTGGGTACCGACACGCTGAAGAATCAGGGAACTCCCGCATAGCAGCGAGGGCTTGTTAAACTCTGGCTCAACTTGGCGCACAGCAACGCCTCCAAACCACGAAAGAAGCACCCGATGGCCTCCGCACTTAACAAGCCCAAACTCGACAACCTCACCAACGAAATCTGGAAATCCGCCGAGCGCCTGCGCGGCAAGTTCAAGGCCTACGAGTACCAGAGTGTCATCCTGCCCATCATCGTCATCCGCCGCCTGGAGTGTGTGCTGATCGCCTGGCGGGAGCAGAAGCGCGCAGAGATCGCTGAAAAGCGCCCCGACCTGAGCGACGCCAAGCTCGACGACATGGTCAAGAAGCTGGAGCGGCAGCCTCAGCAAGCGCCTTTCTCCAACACCACAAGCTGGACCTTGCACAGCCTCTTCGAAGAAGATCCCACCCAGCTCGAAACCAATTTCCGTGACTACCTTAACGGCTTCTCTGCCAACGTGCAGGAAGTCATTGAGCACTTCAATTACCGCAACGTTGTCACCCTGATGGTCAAGAACAACCGTCTGGGCCCCATCATCAATCAATACCGCAATCTGCCGCTCGGCCCAGCCCAACTCACCAATCTGGAGATGGGCTATGTGTATGAAGAACTGCTGCGGCGCTTCTCGGAACAGAGCGGCGAAGAGGCTGGGGAGCACTTCACTCCGCGCGAAGTGATCCGCCTGATGGTCGAGCTGCTCGAAATCCCTGTGCCCACGCGCCACCTCTCGCTCTATGACCCCGCCTGCGGCACCGGCGGCATGCTTTCCGTCGCCAAGGAACACTTGCTGGAGAAGGCCGATCAAGGCGCGCAAGACGCCGTTGAAAAGCTCATCACCCTGCACGGGCAGGAGCTCTCCCCCAGCAACTACGCCATCTGCCGGGCCGACCTGCTCATCAAGCAAGACACTCAGGCACGCGTACATCTCGGTAATTCGCTCATCCCTCACGTCAAGGGTGCCCGAGAGCCGGGCGACCAGCTTGCCGGGCGGGACGACCACTTCGACTTCATGCTCAGCAACCCGCCCTTCGGCGTTACCTGGGGTGGCAAGGATGGTTACGAAGACGAAGCCCGCAAGCTCGCCGCCACTCGTTACAAGGCCGGCATGCCGCGCAGCAACGATGGTGCGCTCCTCTTCCTGCAAACCATGCTCGCCAAGATGAAACCCGCCGAGCAAGGCGGCAGCCGCATGGCCATCATCTTCAACGGCTCCTCGCTCTCCAACGGCGATTGTGGCTCCGGCGAGAGCGAAATCCGCCGCTGGATACTGGAGAACGACTGGCTTGACGCCATCGTCATGCTGCCCGATCAGCTCTTCTACAACACAGGCATCTCCACCTACATCTGGCTGCTGCGCAACGAAAAGCCCAAGAGCCACCAAGGCCGCGTCATGCTCATCGACGCCCGCAAACAGTTCGAAAAAGAGCCCAAGGCTTTCGGCAACAAGCGCAATCGCCTCACCGACGGCCATCGCGACTGGATCGAGACCCGCTACAAGAATGGCTGGGCAGACGGTTTCAAGGATGCAGACGTCCAGCTCTTCCGCACGACCGATTTTGCCTTCCACAAGGTCAGCGTTGTCTTCTGGCAGTTCGACGAACACGATCAGCCCGCCACGCTGACCGAACCCTACGAAAAAGCCTTCACCGCTGCCAACATTGCCAAAGAGCAAGCCTTCTACGCCAGCGAGCTGAAGTTCAGCGTCAGCGCCGAGTTGCCTGTTGCGGCAGGCAAGGCCAAGAGTGCAAAGGCCAGCACCGGGCGGGAGATTAAATTCACCCTGCAGCCGGACGACAGCTTCAGCAAAGTCTGGAGCGCCGCCGTGCTCAAAGCCTTTGCGCCCGAAATCACCGCGCTCACCCAAGGCATCGAAGAAGCCCGTGCCCGCAATGCCGCCATCAAGCGCTTCATTGAATCGCTCAGGCTGTCTGTGTGCTGGACTCACCGTCACTACGTGCAGGACGACGAATACATCCCCTTCGACATCGACGGCGACCCTGCCGCCTACATCCCGGCCTTCCTAGACCGCGAAATTGCCAAACCTATCATCCGCTGGGCGGATGCCCCGCAACTGGGTTACGAAATCCTGCCGAACAAGTTTTTCTACCGTTATCAGGAGCCGAAGGCCGCGAGTGAGTTGCTGAAGGAGTTTTGGCTGCTGGAAGAGAATGCTGAAAAAATGCTGGAAAAGCTCGAAAAGGGGGCTCGCTAACCATGCGTTTTTCGCCGGAAACCTGGTCTGCAGATCGACTTAAAAACGTCGCGGTGATTAACGCCTCTTCTCTGAGTGCGGGAACTGATCCTGACTTTGAATTCGAGTACCTGGAGATTTCAAACGTCGATTATCACGGCATCGTCCACCGCGACGCCATCGAAAAACTCCGATTTGAAGACGCTCCATCCAGAGCGCGGCGTGTCGTCAGCAAGGGCTGTACTGTAATTTCTTCCGTTCGTCCGAATTTGCAGGCGATCGCACACATTCATGAAGACTGGCCGGATCTTGTTTGCTCCACCGGGTTCAATGTTGTCCAACCCAATGAACACATACTGAACGCTCGGTTCCTTTATTACGTTCTGTTGTCAGATCAGACACGCCAGTATCTCGAAGCCACCGCGACCGGTGTTGGCTACCCGGCTGTCGGAGACAAGGACTTCAACCGCTTAGAAGTCGTGCTCCCGATGGTTCCAGAGCAGGAGCGCATCGCGGCCTACCTCGACGCCAGTTGCGCCGCCATCGATGCAGCGATTGATTCCAAGCGCCAGCAGATCGAATCACTGGAGGTTTTTCGTAGTTCAGAGGTGATGCGCGCCGTTACGAACGGGCTGCATGGCGCATCGTTGAAATCCATTGAGCAGGACTGGCTTTCAGCTATTCCGAAACATTGGCAAGTTGTTCGTGTCAAACGAACCCTAGAACGAATGGATTATGGAATATCAATTAGCACCGAACAGGAAGGACAGCACCAGGTTCTGAAAATGGGAAATATCCAGTCGGGCAAGGTCGTTTTTTCAAAGATGGAGTTTGTTGACGACGTGCCGGAAGAGCTTTTGCTCGCATACAACGACCTTTTGTATAACAGAACAAATAGTGCTGATCAGGTTGGAAAGGCGGCTGTTTTTAAAAACACAGTGTCTGATTCCATTACGTTCGCATCCTATCTGGTCAGATTGCGTGTCAACCACAAAGTCTCGGCAGACTTTTTGAATTATGTTCTGAATAGCGAAGGCTTTCTTGGTTTTGCTCGCAAGTTAGCTATACCGTCTGTGCAACAATCGAACCTTAATTCAACCCGATATGGAAGGATGTTGGTGCCGCTGCCGCCAATGTCCGAGCAGCTTGAAATCGTAGAAAAACTCAATGCCTTGGATGAACGTGTTTGTGAGATCAAGAGCACATTGGAAAAACAGATCGACACCCTCACGGCCTACCGTAAATCGCTGATCCACGAGTGCGTCACCGGCAAGCGCCGCATTACCGAGACGGATCTGAAACAGGTGCAGACGCATGGCCGATAAACGCATCTTCATCATTGCCGGGCCGAATGGGGCGGGCAAATCCACCTTCGCAAGGGAGTTTCTGCCCAACGAGGGGGATTGCCCCGTCTTCGTGAATGCCGATCTGATCGCGGCCGGGCTCTCGCCGTTTGCACCGGAAAAAGCGGCGATCCGCGCCGGCCGCCTGATGTTGGATGAGGTGCATCGCCACGCAGCGGCAGGCCGGAGCTTTGCGTTTGAAACCACCTTGTCCGGTCGGGGCTATGCGCCGCTGATCACCCACTGGCAGGCAGCAGGCTACCGGGTGCATCTGGTTTTCTTGCGTTTGCCGAGTGTGGAAATGGCGGTTGATCGCGTCGCCGTGCGGGTGGCGCAGGGCGGGCATCACATTCCGCCCGATGTCGTGGCCCGGCGTTTTGCCAAGGGCTGGCATAATTTTGAATCGCTCTACCGGGATCTGGTCGATGCTTGGCAGGTTTTCGATAACGGGGGCGAGTCTGTTGTGTTGCTGGATGAAGGAGGTCGATCATGGGGCGAGTGAATCAGAGTGATAAGGCGGCGCTGAGCGGCGTGACCGCAGCGCTGCAGCGGGCTGGGGTGCGCGCTCGCGAGCTGGCCCGCCAGACGCATACGCCACTGGTGGTGTATCGCAATGGCAAGATCGAGCATCAAGAGATGGCGGCATCGAGCCTGCCAGCTCCCAAGCCCTCCCGCCAGAAGAGATAAAGGCCCTCATGACGACGCCTGAGCTTAAGTATCAGCAGCACATCGCGAATTTTCTGATTCGCGAACATGGCTATACCTTGCTGGCTCAGGCGGAGATCACGAATTCCGATTACGCGCTGGTGGAAGAGCATCTGTGGGCTTTTATTTCCGCCACGCAGGCCGACACCCTTGCACGCCTGACGGCGCAATACGGGCAGGATTCGCGCGGCGAGGTGTTTCGCGCGCTGTACAAGGCACTGGAAAGCGCGCCGCTGTGGTGGGTGATGCGTCACGGGCTGACGGTGCGCGGCTTCAGCTTTCAGCTTTACTACCCGCCCCCTCGCTCAGCGCAGGGGGTGGCCAGCCAGCATTACGGCAGCAATCACCTGAGTGTGCGCCCGCACTTCTATTTCGGCCCGGCGAATGAGGAAATCGATTTTGTGATCTTCCTCAACGGCCTGCCTGTCGTGACGCTGGAACTCAAGCACGAAGCGGGTTCGCAAGGCTGGAACGTGCATGATGCCGTGGCGCAGTATGCTGGGCGCGATCATTCGCAACGCATCTTCCAGCTGCCCTTCTTGCATATCGCGGCAGATACTTCGGAAGTGAAGGTGGCAACCGATCCGCGCCGCGAGGAGAACTTCCGCTGGTTCAATACCGGTTTGCAGAATGCGCCGCTGAATGAGGGGGAATACCCGACCGAGTACCTGTATCGTGAGGTGCTGAGCCGTGATCGACTGATCGGAGCGCTGGCCTTCTTTCTGGTGTTCGTGCCTGCCCGCGAGGCGCAGGGTGACAAGCCCGCGCGGCCCGCGTTCTCGATCTTTCCGCGCTATCACCAGAGCCGCATGGTGCGCCGCGTGGCCGAAGAGGCTGTACTGCGATTTGCCAGTAGCGGAGAGGTGGGGCGTAAATTCCTGATCAATCATTCGGCCGGCAGCGGCAAAACGCTGTCGATTTGCTGGCTGGCTGATCGCTTGCACAGCTTGTTTGCGCCGGGCACCAATGAAAAACTCGTGCAGCGCGTGGTGGTGCTCACCGACCGTAAGTCGCTGGATAAGAATATCCGCGACGACTTCGATAACTTCACCCAGCTCAAGGGCGTGGTGGGCTACGCCGATTCTTCGGCCGAGCTTGAGGGTTATCTGAAATCGGGCACGCCGATCATCGTGTCGACCCAGCAGAAATTCGCCTGGCTGTTGGAGCGGCTGGAGCGTGATCCCGCCCTCAAGCAGGGGCGGGTGGCCTTTTTGATCGACGAGGCACATCGCTCGCAAGAAGGGCAGATGGGTGCTGCGATCCGCCTGCCTTTCCGCAGCCCGGATGATCCTGATGCGGAAGACGCTCAGACTGAGGCCGCTGAAGAAGACGAAGAAGCACTGATTGCCCGGATCATTCGTGAGCATGATCGCAATCAGCTGTTCGTGGCCTTCACTGCCACGCCTTCTGCAGCGACCGTACAGCTCTTCGGTGAGGCCTTCGATACCTATACCGAAGCTGAAGCGATTGAAGAAGGCTACATCGTGGATGTGGCAGGCAGCATTGTGTCGTATGCCACGCTATTCCACCTGCATTGCCCGATTGCTGTACCCGAAAAGAGTTTCCCGGCAGGCGTGTTGGCCAAGGCGCTGAAAAATGTGGCCTATCAGGATGACGGGCTGATCCAGTACAAGGCCGAGGTGATGCTGCGTATCTTTGAGGAGCGCGTGAAGCCTCTGGTGGGCGGGCGGGCCAAGGCTTTGATCGTGGCTACATCACGGGTGGCCGGCTTGCGCTATTTCGAGATCCTGCAGGAAAAGCTCAAGGAGCGAGGAGCGGATTACAAGGTGTTGTATGCGTTCTCGGACTTCACCCACCCGGTCAGCAATGCAAAGGTGACAGAGTTCGCGGTCAATGGGTTGGGCGCAGGAGAACTGATTGAAGACCGTTTTGCCGGCGATGATTATCGGCTGATGGTGGTCGCCAACAAATTCCAGACGGGTTTTGATCAACCCTTGCTGGCCGGGATGTTTCTCGACAAGGCGGTGGCGGATCGCAATGCGGTGCAAACCGTTTCGCGCCTGAACCGGGCGCATGACGACAAAGACGATGTCGTGGTGGTGGACTTCACCAACAATGCACACAACATCATCAAGGCATTCGCGAAATACCGGCAGGGCACTCCTTATGAGCCGAGCGAGCCAGACGAGCAGCAATGCGTGCGGCTGCATCAGGAGATCCTTGATGCGGGCGTCTTCACGCAGGAGGATGCGCGGGACTTCGGCTTGCTGCTGGCAAACAAACAGGATTCGGCCATCCAGAACGCAGTGCACCTGCATCGCCAGCATTTTCAACAAACACTGCAGGATGCTGAGGCGCGCAAATCCTTCGTGTATCTGCTCGCCAAGTTCGTGAAGAGCTTTCACTTCCTGCGCTGCTTCTTTACGTATTCCTATCCGATTCCCGAGTTGGCCGCCTTCGCGGATTACGTTGGCCCGCAACTGATCAAGGCGGGAACAGCCTCGGAGATGATGGAATTGGTGCGGCGTACGAGCGTTGTGCGGGCCTCGGTGGCAAGCCTGGGGGAAGTGAATTTTTCAGGCGAACCGCGGAAAACCAGGCAAGGCGGTGGCGGCGGTGGCCCGGTTCAGCGCGTAACCATTGATGAAATGCTGGCCCGCTTTCGGGATCAGTTCAATATCTCGGAGGAAGAAGCGCTATTTATCCGGCAGGTGACGGAAGAAAAGGCGGCAGACCCGACGATTCGGGCCACAGTGCTGGCACATCGCGAGGACGCAATCTTTCTGGGCGAAACGTTTAAGTCCCAGGTCCGCCAGATGATCCAGGATCGTTACGGCGACATGGGCCGTTTCGAAGAGCTGACCGACGAGAAATATACGGATGACGGTGCAATATTCGACATCATGGCGGTGACGGTCATTCAGCATCAGCCAGCGCCTGGGGCACTTCAGGCGTGAGCGAACACCCCATCCTCCCGCAGCTTACCGATACAAGCTTGGCCAACGCAGCTGAGCGCTCGCTGCTTGACCAACTGCTGAGTGACGCCAAGCCTAGACACGCACGGATGATTTCTTTGCTGTGATGGAGTGTGCGGCACGGATGCGCAACTTTGCGCCATTTAATGCGCTGCTGCTGCAGATCCAGAAGCTGGGGCTGATGTATGCAGCCTCCGCTATGGACGGGCGAGAGCGATTCAATCGTTTTCCCAAGGAGGGCGCACGTCCGTTGCTGATCCTGTGGCCTTTCGGCCCGGTTGCCTTGGTGTATGACATGGTTGATACCGAAGGCGAACCGATGCCTGTTGGAATGAACCCGTTTGCAGCGACAGGATGGATGCCAGACGCCTAAAAGGGTTCGCGAAGCTACTGGCACGCAAGAACATTGAATGGCATGAACTGGATGCAGGGGACGGTTCAGCCGGCTACATCCGCATCTTCCAGAAATCGACCGGAGAGAAAACTCCGACCATCTACCGGATGTTAATCAACCAGCACCATTCGCCTGTCTTGCAGTTCGCAACCCTTGCGCATGAGCTGGCGCATCTGTTTCTGGGGAATTTGGGAGTGGATCACACACTGAAAATCAGCCACCGGCCAGGTTTGTCGCATGCCGACCGTGAGCTTGAGGCTGAGTCAGTGGCCTACCTGATTTGCGCGCGTAACGGCATTCATTCGGCATCAGAGCGGTATCTAGCTGATTTCGTGACGCCCGAGACAAATCTTGATCGCCTCGATCTGTACGCGATCATGCGTACAGCTGGCCAGATAGAGGCTTTGCTTGGACTGACAGCGCATACGCAGTTCGAGAAGCCTCAGGTAACTACCCTACAGGCAATGCCATTAAGTTAGCAAGAACACCGTTATAAAACATGGTGTTGTGAGATAATTCTGGTTCTGCAATGCCTTTGAATGAATGACCATGACATTGCAACTCCCGTGCCATCTTCTCCGCTCTGTCCGAGCATCTTCACTCTGATACGTTCGCCGCTCTTGCACGCAAGAGCACTACCGTTTTCACGCGCGAACGCCTGCTGCCCCTGCCACGCCTGATCGCCTTTCTGCTCAACGCGCCACGCGCGGGTCTGCAGCCAGAACTCAACGCGTTCTTTGATCACGCCTTGCAGGCCGGACTGACGGTGCCGCCCACCAAGAGCGCGTTGTGTCAGGCGCGCAGGCAGCTCTTGCCCGAGGCAGTGCGCACACTTATCGGTTTTAGTGCCCAACACATTGTCGAGCACAGCGAGGTACCGCGCTGGCATGGCTTGCGGGTATTGGCTCTGGATTCGACGGTGCTGCGCGTGCCAGCCGTACCCGAGTGCGCCGAATTCTTTGGTGGCATGAACACGGGCGGCGGCGGCTTCCGGGCTTTGGCCCGCGCCAGTGCCTTGCTCGACGTGGCACGCGGCTGCTTCGTCGATGCGTTTGTGGGCGGCTATAGTGAGAACGACCGATCTTTGGCGCAGCGCCATCTTTCCGCGTTGAATGCGCAGGATCTGCTGGTGATGGATCGGGGCTATCCTTCTCGCGCGCTGTTCGCGCAACTGGCCCGACAGGACGTGAAGTTCTGTGCGCGACTCTCGCACAGTTGGTCCGAAACAAAGCGCATCTTGCGCGGCGCGGTGGCTGATCAAGTCTGTGAATTCGGCAACTCCGAGGCACCCCTGCCGCTGCGCATCCTGCGCCACGCCTTGCCCAACGGCACGGTCCTCGTGCTCATCACCAACGTGATGGATGCGTGCATTACCCCTGAGGATTTCGCTGCCCTGTATCGCGGGCGCTGGCGCATCGAAGAGTGCTTCAAGCTCATCAAGGCCCGGCTGCAGATGGAGAACTGGAGCGGCGTTCTGCCGCACACCGTTGAGCAGGACTTCTACGCCTCGTTCGTGCATGCCAACTGCGCGGCGGCCTTGGCGCTGGAGGCCGATCCAGGCCATGCCTGCCTGTATCCGCCAACACCCGGTAACAAAGGCTGGCGCCGGACGCTGAACTGCACGCTGGTGATCAAGAGTCTGCGTCACGCCTTGCCGCAGCTGTTGTTGAATATCGATGTCGAAGAGCTTATTGCCCGGCTACTGGCCCGCTTACGCAAACCAGGGGCCAAAGAACTCACACGCGCCGACCGGCAGGCCCCACGCCCGCGACATGACCGCGTCCGCATTGCCGGCTTCCACTTTGCATACAAGAGCGCCTAACTTAATGGCATTGACCCTACAGGGTTCGTTGTTCCGTGCGGATAGCCAGATTCAGTAACGAGGATAATTAACTGCCCGTCGAATCCTTCAGCAAGGATCGGAGCGGTGCGGTGA
>Ga0316604_10000623_pt1 | contig 39994 bp, 37 predicted proteins | sample OWC_soil_day20_C_FD_207650 | JGI IMG/M metagenome (GOLD analysis project Ga0316604, IMG submission 207650) | Wetland soil microbial communities from Old Woman Creek delta, Ohio, United States - OWC_soil_day20_CT | ecosystem: Environmental > Terrestrial > Soil > Wetlands | place: USA: Ohio... | reverse complement strand
CCCCTTGGAGATTACAAGGTAGATAGGCCAGATGTGGAAGTGGAGTAATCCATGCAGCTGACTGGTACTAATAGGCCGAGGACTTGACTTAAACCTCGTTTGCATGAAGTGCAAACATCAATGAATCTTAATGCGCAGTCTTTCTTCTGTGAAGTTTTCAGGGAACATATATTGTTCTCTGTATATCCAGTGACGATAGCTGTGGGGCTCCACCTGTTCCCATACCGAACACAGTAGTTAAGCCCACAAACGCCGAAGGTACTTGGTTGGAAACGGCCTGGGAGATTAGGAAGTTGCTGGTTGATAAAACACCTACTAAATAGTGTAGGTGTTTTTTTATTGTCGTAAAGTTTAGACTGTTGCAAGCATAACATCTTTACAATTTTTCCTTGACAGCATTTAGACCTTGTGCTAATATAACTCCAAGAACTGAATACAGTGATTTTTCATCAAGAGTTGGCTGAGGGACTGGCCCTATGAAGCCGCGGCAACCATCGTATATACGCATTTGTATAGGCGAAACGGTGCCAATTCCTGCAGAAGCCCGTAAGGGCCTGGCAGATGAAGAATAGCATAGTTAGTTAATTATGTCTCTTCTTCTGTGAAGAGGCTTTTTTATTTTTAGGAAGTAAAGGAGGAACCATATAAATATGATTATGTTAACTGAATTACAGAAGGTATATCAGGGAGAATCAGGCCCTGTAAAGGCACTTGATAATGTGTCTCTTGAAATAGAGCAGGGTGAAATTTTTGGTATTATTGGTAAAAGCGGTGCAGGGAAAAGCACGCTGATTCGTTGTATTAATCTGCTGGAACGCCCTACTGCTGGCCGGGTATTGGTTGATGGTCAAGATATGATTACCTTATCTGAGGGCGAGTTACGAGAAGCTCGTAAACGTATGGGGATGATTTTTCAACACTTTAATCTGCTTTCGGCACGCACTGTACTTGAAAATGTAGCTTTTCCATTGGAATTAGCTGGTGTCAGCCGGTCTGAACGAGAAAAAAAAGTAGAACCTTTATTAGAATTAGTTGGCCTGACAGACAAGCGAGATGTTTATCCAGCCCAACTTAGTGGTGGGCAGAAGCAGCGGGTAGGTATTGCTAGGGCATTAGCTAGTGAGCCTAAGGTGCTCTTATGTGATGAGGCAACCTCGGCGCTTGATCCGCAGACTACAGAATCCATTTTGGCGCTGTTGAAAGATATAAATAATAAACTGGGTCTGACTATTGTTCTAATAACTCATGAGATGCATGTTATTAAAGCGATTTGTGACAAAGTTGCGGTTATTGAAGGTGGACAGTTGGTTGAAATCGGTAAAGTATTTGATGTGTTTACTAATCCACAATCAGCAACCGCGCAGGATTTTATTAAAGCAGTAGTAAATAACAAAGTCCCAGATACATTAGCAAAGCTGTTGTCAGAAGTGCCAATAGTTGGTGGAAATCTTGTTATGAGGTTATCTTTCTTCGGGGAAGCGACCAATGAACCATTTATAGCTGGACTTATTCGCCGGTTTGCTGTAGATGTAAATATTATATCAGGCAATATTGATCATTTGCAGGATATTCCTTATGGTACGCTCTTGATTGAGCTATCAGGGAAGGACGAAGATATCCAAAATGCACTACGATATATGCAGGATCTAGATTTGAGAACAGAGGTGATTGGTTATGTCGCAAGACATGCTCATGTTGCTGGTTGAGGGACTAGGAGAAACTTTTTATATGGTGACTGTTTCTTCGCTGGTATCAGCGCTTTTTGGAATTCCCTTAGGGGTTGTCCTGGTGGTAACAGGCAAAGGTCATATTAAGGAAAATCTTGTATTTAATCAGACATTGGGAGCCATAGTGAATGCTGCCAGATCAACGCCTTTTATTATTCTGATGGTAGCTATTATTCCTTTTACCCGAATTATTGTGGGTACATCTATCGGCACAAATGCTGCCATTGTGCCACTTAGTATTGCGGCTATTCCATTTCTTGCTCGGGTTGTTGAGTCAGCAATTAAAGAAGTGGATGCAGGCTTAATTGAGGCTGCACAGTCGATGGGAGCATCAACTGGCCAGATTATTTTGAAGGTGCTTATTCCAGAATCTATGCCGTCTATAGTGCTAGGATTTACGCTGACTGTGATTAGTCTAATTGGTTATTCTGCCATGGCAGGTGCTATCGGTGGCGGTGGATTGGGTGATTTGGCTATCCGCTATGGCTACCAGCGCTTTCGTGCTGATGTTATGTTGGCTACAGTAGTAATTCTTATTGCCATGGTTCAAATTGTGCAGTCAAGCGGTGATTACTTTGCTCACAGGCTTAACAAACGGTAATTAGGAGGTAGCGTATTAATGAATAAAAGTATTCAGGATATTCGTGAGGACGGTTATGCGTCAGCTAAAGCCAGACAATTTACGGAATCGGTTATTCGGGAGATGAGCCGGATTGCAGCCGCTCATAATGCGATAAATTTGGCGCAGGGATATCCGGATTTTCCAGCGCCGGAAGCTATCAAGCAGGCTGCTGTCAGAGCAGTCATGGAGGATCACAATCAATATGCGATAACCTGGGGTACGAAAGGCTTGCGTGATGCCATTGCTACCAAGGTAAAGCGCGACTATGGAGTAGTCATTGATCCCGAGCGTCAACTCACAGTTTGTTGTGGCGCGACAGAAGGCATGATTGCTACATTGCTGGCAACTATTAATCCGGGCGATGAGGTTATCATATTTGAACCCTTTTACGAGAATTATGGGGCAGATGTTATTCTCTGCGGTGCAGTTCCTAAGTATGTTAGCTTACAGCCGCCGACGTTCAATTTTAGCCGTGAGGAATTAATCGCTGCATTTTCGAATAAAACCAGGGCGATCATTATTAATACACCCAATAATCCAACAGGCAAGGTCTTTAATCGTGAGGAACTGGAATTAATCGCCGAGTTGTGCATTAAACATGATGTACTGGCAATTAATGATGAAATTTATGAGCATATTCTTTATGACAATACTAAGCATATTCCCTTATGGACTCTGCCCAGGATGGCTGAGCGGACAATCGCGGTAAATAGCGTCTCTAAAACCTTTAGTGTTACTGGCTGGCGGATTGGGTATGTGCAGGCCGCGCCTGAGATTACTGCTTCTATTCGCAAGGTACATGATTTTCTTACTGTTGGGGCAGCAGCACCGCTGCAAGTAGCCGCTGCTGAAGCGTTTAACTTCGGGTCTGAATATTATGAGGAATTAGCTGGCTTTTATAGCGAGCGCCGCGACTATCTGCTTACTGCGCTGGAAAAGGCTGGTTTTACTTGCATGAGACCGCAAGGCGCGTATTATATTATGGCAGATATTACTCCGTTTGGTTGGGACGATGATGTTGCCTTTGCTAAATATATGGCTAGTGAAATTGGGGTAGCTGTTGTGCCAGGCTCCAGCTTTTTCCGGTCAGAAAGTACAGCTGGTAAACAACTGATACGTTTTTGCTTCTGCAAGAAATTTGAGACATTACAGGCGGCAGCCGATCGGCTAGAAAAGCTCAAAGTAAGGACAATATAAAAGATAGGGAGAGAAAAAGAATGAGAAGATACACAAAGCAATTGACATTATTCTTAATTCTAGCATTTACGGTTGTGGTACTTTCAGGCTGCGGTAAACAGGCATCTGCTCCGGCAGTCTCAGATAAGCCGCTTAAGGTCGGTGTTACCGCCGGGCCACATGCTGAAATTATGGATGTGGTAAAAAAAGTGGCCGAGAAAGATGGTCTTAAAATTGAGATAGTTGAATTTAATGACTATGTCCAACCTAATGTAGCATTAAGCCAGGGTGATATTGACGCTAACAGTTTTCAGCATCAGCCCTATCTTGACAATATGGTTAAAGACCGTCAATATGACATTGTAGTTGTTACCAAGACGGTAATTTTCCCTATGGCGATATACTCCAAAAAAGTGAAATCACTTAATGAGCTTAATCCTGGGGCTACGATTGCCATTCCTAATGATCCTACCAATGGCGGTCGCGCTTTGTTGCTTCTGGAGAGACAAGGTCTGCTCAAGCTTAAGGCTGGTGTAGGACTTAAAGCAACGGCGGCTGATATCGCTGAAAATCCTAAGAATTTTAAGGTTAAAGAATTGGATGCTGCGCAAGTCCCGCGTTCACTGGAAGATGTAGAGTTGGCAGCTATTAATACCAACTATGCCATTACTGCTGGTTTGGTGCCGAATAAGGACTCTCTGGCGATTGAGGATGGCAATTCGCCGTATGCGAATATTATTGCTGTTAAGGCTAAAGATAAAGATAACCCGATGATAGCTAAGTTTATAAAAGCCTACCAGTCGGAAGAAGTCAAGAAGTTTGTCAATGAACATTTTAAGGGCTCAGTAATTGTTGCTTGGTAATAAAAAAATAGATAAAAACCACGGATTAACCGTGGTTTTTATCTATTTTCCTCCACCAACGTGGTGAAGTTGTCTACTAATTCGGGATCAAACTGAATACCGGCAAAGCGGTGAAGTTCTTCAATTGCGTGTTTATGAACAAGTGCCTTGCGGTAAGGACGGTCACTAGTCATAGCATCATAAGCATCAGCAATAGATAAGATCCGGCATTCTAACGGAATGCTTTTGCCGAGCAAACCCATAGGATAGCCACTGCCATCCCACCATTCATGATGCTTGAGAATATAATCAGCAATTAGATTTAAGTCAGGTGATGATTGGGCAATACGGTAGCCAATCTCCGAATGACGTTTCATTTCATTAAATTCTTCAGGCGTAAGTGGACCTGGCTTAAATAATATATTGTCAGGAATACCAACTTTCCCAATGTCATGAAATTGAGCCAGCAGCTTGAGGTCTGTCACTCTGTTTTCTGGTAGTTTTAGGGCTATGCCCAGGCGGGCAACTAAGAGTTGGATACGATCACCATGTCCTTCAGTAATAAAGTCCCTGGCTTCCAGAAGTTTCATGGCTGTTTGTACAATGGCGCTCCGGTTACTTTGGCTTTGGTTTAATTTTTCCCGATACATATTATTATCTGCAATTTTGAAGACTTCTTGTAGATTAGGGGGATAGGCTTCTGCTAAAGCGAAGCCTAACGAGATGCTGAGAACAATACCCTCGGCCAGAGGACTGGTTTGGTTATAGGTATCGATCGCACGAGTAATTGTGTGGCACAATTTTTCTAGGATGGCAAGGGTGGTGTGTGGTAACAGCAGAACAAATTCATCGCCGCCGATGCGGTTGACGGTCGCGTCAGCAGGACAACATTCTTTTAAAATGGTAGCAACTGCTTTTAACAAGCTGTCCCCGCTTTGATGTCCCCAGGTGTCATTGATCAGTTTAAGACCATCTAAGTCACCGACAATGATACCCACTGGCGCAAATTGTGGTTGTTGCAGGCGTACTAGTTCTAATGAAAATTGGGTTCGATTGTAAAGACCGGTTAAGGGGTCATGGATGCTCAAATAGGTAAGGCGCTTTTCCAGTTTACGCCGTTCTCGGCGAACACTGGCTTCCTGTAATTCGCGGTTGATTGCAGGCACTAGACGGGTTAAGTTGCCTTTAAGAATATAATCATGAGCGCCAGCCTTCATGGCGGCTACTGCTACGTCTTCCCCAATGGCACCTGATACGATAATAAAGGGAATGTCTTGACTACTTTCTTTTAGTAGTTCTAGTGCAGCTAACCCGCTGAAATTGGGCAGGGAGTAATCAGCAATAATAATATCCCAATTTTCTTCAGCCAAAGCGTCTGTCATCGAGGAAGGGTCATCTACCTGTCTGAGATAGGGCAGATGACCGCCGTTACAGAGAGCCCGTTTTAGCAGCAGGACATCATCTTCCGAATCTTCAATAACCAGAACACGCAGAAATTCTGCCATTAGCTACCTCCTTATCGGCGGAATTTCATTCAGTACCAGCCAGTACAGGCCTAATTGTTGTACTGCAGCAATAAATTGATTAAAGTCCACAGGTTTGCGAATATAGCTGTTAGCGCCTAAATCATAGCTATTTAATAAATCCTGTTCTTCACGTGAGGAAGTCAAGATAATTACCGGCAGTAATTTGGTGCGTTCATCAGAGCGCAGGCATTTAAGTACCTCTAAACCATTCATTTTAGGCAATTTGAGGTCAAGCAGGATAATTTGTGGAACAGGGTTATTAGCAGAGTCTGGACCGAGCAGATAATTGACCGCTTCAACACCGTCATGGGCAATCACGACCTGATTCAAAATATTATTCTTTTTTAAAGCGCGAAGCGTTAGGGCCTCATCGTCAGGATTGTCTTCAACCAAGAGGATTATTTTACCGCTCATAACATGCTCCTTTCGGAGGTTATTTGTATATTATGGCAATAATTCAACAAATACCGTGGAAATCCTGCAATTTTTTAATTATTTTGTAAATTGTCCATTAAATCAGTTTCTCTGTTTAAGGTGCAGGATTTTGACCTGTTTGAGGCAAAAATTACTTTCAGAGTAATTTTCCACGAAACAATTGTTTTACTCTAATTGTTTCGCATAGCATTGCAGTAACTATTTTTTAGGAGAGGATAAAACTATGGAAAAGGTAAAAATGACAATACCAGATTGCAAGGTACTGAAAGGCAAGAAGCAAAAATTCACAATGATTACAGCCTATGATGTTTTACTGGCTTCTGTGATTGAAAAGACGCCGATTGAAATGATTCTAGTGGGAGATTCACTGGGAATGACGGTGCTGGGGTATGACAGTACTGTGCCGGTAACAATGGAAGATATTATTCACCACACCAAACCGGTAGTCAAGGGAGCCCCGAATACGTTTGTTGTTGGGGATATGCCTTTTGGCTCCTATAATACCGGCATTGAAGATGCTATCCGTAATGCTAACCGCATTATGAAAGAAGGCGGCGCAGATGCGATTAAACTCGAAGGCGGTAAAAATGTTACGCATATCGTAGAGGCCATGGTTAATGGCGGTATTCCGGTTGTGGGTCATATTGGGTTAACGCCGCAGACCGCAGGGCAATTGGGAGGCTTCAAGGTTCAGGGGAAGGATGCTGAAGCCGCAAAGCAGTTGCTTGAAGATGCCAAAGCGCTTGAAAAAGCGGGCGCATTTGCGATTGTATTGGAGTGTATCCCAGCCCCTGTGGCTAAAAAAATTACGGAAGAGCTAACTATTCCTACCATGGGGATAGGTGCAGGGCCTTATTGTGACGCACAAGTGTTGGTTACACAGGACTTATTAGGGATGTTTGATCGCTTTGTACCCAAGATGGTGAAGCAATATGCCCAACTCAATGCGCAAATGGTAGATGCATTGAATTGTTTTTATCAGGAAACACAGGCAGGAGTATTTCCCGGACCGGAACACTCTTTTGGCATGAACGAGGCAGAATTGAAACGTTTATATTAGAAAGGCTGCCGGCTGTATTTCCGCTTTGATGAAACAAGTTGAAGTGAGCAGGAGTTTGCCTTGCGGGAAGCGAAAATCTTCTCAATAGGATTGTCTGTTTAGGATATTTTTGCGCTTGTTAAAGGAGAAACCATGCGAATTTTACATACAGCCGACTGGCATTTTGGCAAGACCATTGAGGGGCGGGACAGGCTGCCTGAGCAGGTGGCTTTTGTAGAAGAACTGTGCACAATTTGTACAGAGGAACAAGTTGATTTGGTGCTGGTGGCTGGAGACGTATTTCAAAGTCCTAACCCCAGCGCCGCTGCGGAGGAGCTTTTTTACTACGCAATGGATGAATTGGCTAATCATGGTAGACGTGGTGTAGTCGTTGTGGCCGGTAACCATGATAATCCTGATAGATTGTGTGCCGCATCGCCGCTGGCTGGACGATTAGGCATTACGTTAGCTGGTCTTCCTAAAGAAGAGCTTGGACCTACTAGTCCTGTAGCTGGAAGGGTGTACCGGGTGAATGGTGGTCAGTCCTGGTTAGAATTGGCTGTGCCAGGAGTTGAGCATACAGCGATGATTGCAGCCTTGCCGTATCCATCTGAGGGGCGGCTCAAAGAAGTTCTATCGCAGTCGATCGAGGATAAAGAGTTACGTCAGGGATATAATGAGCGGTTGACTGGCTTGTTTGGTCAGCTCAATACCAAGTACCGCTCAGATACGGTTAATTTAGCTGTGAGCCATTTATATGTGCGCGGTGGGCTTGAGTCTGATTCGGAACAGCAGATTCAGATCGGCGGGGCCTATGCGGTCGATCCAATGGCATTTCCGTCTAATGCCCAGTATATTGCGCTTGGTCATCTTCATCGACCGCAATATATAGGCGCTGCATCGGTCCCTTGCCGCTATGCCGGTTCGCCGCTGGCTTACAGTTTTTCCGAGAGTGGGTATGCTAAGTCGGTAACCCTTATTGATATCAAGCCTGGTAAACCGGCAGATATTCGCGAGGTGCATGTGACTTCAGGTAAGCCACTAGCTAGATGGCGGGCAACCGGCGGGTTGGCTCAGGTGCGGGAATGGGTTGCAAACGGGCGGGATAAGGAGGCCTGGATTGAAGTTGAACTGGAGATCAACAAGGCTTTGACATTGGATGAAATTCATGAGCTCAGGGCCTTGCATTCTGGTTTTGTTATCATCAGGCCAGTGTTTAATTCTCCAGACGGCGAAGTGGACAAGTCGCCGGTCCGCCTTAACAGCTTGCCGCTTAATGAATTGTTTATCCGGTTTTATAAGCAGCAAAATGGTGGTCTTCCACCTGATGATAAGCTTGTAGCGATGTTTTTGGACATAAGCCAGAGTCTGATGAGTGAGGAAACCGCGGCTGAGCCGGAGTTGGCTGGGGAGGAGCAGACATGAAACCGATAAATCTTAAAATCGCTGGTCTCCACAGCTTCCGTGAGGAGCAGGAGATTCCTTTTGCGCAGCTGAGTGAGCTGGGCATATTTGGAATTTTTGGTCCGACAGGCAGTGGTAAATCGTCAATACTTGATGCTATGACTCTGGCATTATATGGTACAGTGGTCAGAGCCGGACGGCGGACACAGGGTATATTAAATCATGCGGAAAAACAGGTAAAGGTTACCTTTACCTTTGCCTTGGGGCAGGGCGAGGAGCGGCAATTTTATCGGGTGGAACGCCGGTATGTCCGAAAAGATCAGGTAGCGGTAGCCAATACCTACAGTCGTCTGGTGGTAATAGCAAATGAGCACGAAGAGGTTCTTGCTGATAAGGATCGTGATGTTACAGACCAGGTTATCGGACTATTGGGATTACGCGAGGAAGATTTTACTAAGGCGGTAGTGCTGCCTCAAGGCAAGTTCGCCGAATTTCTTAATTTAGGCGGCAAAGAACGGCGTGAGATGCTGCAACGGTTATTTTCGCTGGAACAGTATGGCAATGTGTTACTAAATAAAATTAATGAGCAGTATAGAATTGTGGAAATAAGCCATATTGAAATAGAAAGTGAACAAAGAGGATTGGGAGATGCCTCAAAGCCAGCTGTTGCTAATGCCTCTGCGGCGTTGATAGCTGCCAAACAAGAGGAAACAGTTGCCTCAAAACAGTACCAAGAGACGGAGCAACGCCATAAAGAAGCCAATGAAGTCTATAAGCTGCAATGTGAACTGGCGAAAAAAGAGACCGAGCAGGCCGCGCACCGCCAACAGGAGAACTCGATAAAAGAGAAGGCAACAGCGCTGGGAGCTGCCGAAAGGGCAGGGCGGGCTGCCATAGTACTGGAGGAGTTTTTGGCAAGTCAACTGGCTGAGCAGATAGCTGACAATGCTAAAAAGCAAATTCTGAGACGGGTTGCTCAACTGGCTGAAGACAGTAAGCGGCTAAGTGCCGCTTATACAGAGGCGCAGCAAGCTAGGCTAAAAAAAGAGCCGGAACTGATTGAACGGCGGACAAAATTAGCGGCAGCGGTTAAGCTTGAAGCCGAGGTAAATGAATTAGATAAAGAGATAGCTGGATTAGCCCAAGGGCAGCAGACAAGCCAGCAAGCCTGTCATGAGGCCAACAAAGCTGCTGCTGAAAAGGCATTGCACAGTCAAAACCTGACAAAAAATATCGAAAATTTAGAGCAAAAGCTACTGTCAGCTACGATTAGTGCCAAGCAGCGGAGCCAGGCGCAAGTCTGTCTGGCGCTGGCACAGACAGTAAAGCAAACCAGGTTAACAGCTGATAAAATAAAAAAGGCAGGGGTTACGCGCAAACGGCAATATGAAGCTGCCCAAATTGCTGCCTGCCAGGCAGAAGAGCAACTGCGTCTAGCTGAGCGAATTTTGAGTGAGCGGGAAGCGGTTGAAGCTAAAGCGGCAGAAGAACAGTTAACCGCGGCTGTGGCACAGCTAGATCAATTAATGGCTAGCGAAAAGCAGGCGGCTGCTATCCGGCTGGCAGGCGAACTAATCGCAGGCAGCCCCTGCCCGGTATGTGGTTCAGTAAGTCACCCTCAACCGGCAGATGATAAACATAGCGGGGGAATGCATGGACAAGTTAGCTTCGAGCAGGAGATTACAGCTGCTAAAGAGCATATTGCCAGACTAACCTTGAATTTGGCAGAGGCAGGTAAAAAAACTGCTGTTGAGCGGCAAAATATTAATGAATCCCGCATGGCAGCAGCTACACTTACCCAGCAGGCGGTTAGCGCTCAGGCTGAATTGAATAAGGCCAGAGAGGAATATGGTGAGACACAGGTGGCTGTGGCTGCCGCTTGTGACCAGCTTATGGCTGCACTTCAGATTCAAAGTAGTACTGCTGTTTTATCTGACGAGGCTGCGCTTACGCAGGTAGCGGAGCTGCAGGAATATATTAATAAGCAAGATCGGCTGGCTGAAAGCTTGGCCAAACAACTGACCAATTTTCGTCAGGAGCAGGTAGCTTGTCAGGAGAAAATTACCACTCTGCAGCGGACTGTTCAAACAGGCGAAGCTGAGTTAGCGGCACTGACTGCCCGACTACAAAGTCTTAATGATCTGGCAGTAGTCAAGCGACAGGAGCTTTTTACGGTTACCGAGGGAATACCAGCAAGCCAGCTGGCAGTCCGGGCAGCTCAAGCGCTCGAAACTATCCGCCGCGAGGCGCAGGAGGCGCAAGCTGCCTATGAGCAAGCGGCTGAAGCACTGGCTGAGGCTGAACAGACGCGTGTTAGTACAGAAACTAGTTGGCAAGAAGCTGTTCGGCAGCTAGATAGGCTGCAAGTGCGTCTTACATCCAAGCTTAGCGAAGAAGGGTTTGCTGATAGCGAAGGTGTTAAGGCTGCTCTTTTGCCGATAGCACGTCAGGAGGAATATCGCCGTTTGCTGACAGTCTACGCTGAAAATGAGCAGCGGCTGACAGCCCAATGTGAACAACTGACTGATACTCTCAAGGGGCGGAGGATAACTACGGCTCAGTGGGAGCAGAACAAACAAGAGCTAACTCAGGCTGGGATGGCTAAAAGCATGGCTATTGAGCGCCGGGTGGAGGCTGATAAGGAGTATCGTGATCTGACAGAGAAATACCAACGGTGGTCCCAGCTTGAGACTAGGCGACTGGCGTTTAAGGAGCGGAAAGATTGCCTACAGGCACTAAAAACCCTGTTAAGAGGTAATGTATTTGTTGAATTTTTGGCCCAGGAACAGATGGCGCTGGTAGCTTGGCAGGCATCTGAACGCTTAAAAGAAATTACACAGCAGCGCTATGCGCTAGAGATGAGTTCTGATGGCGGTTTTCTTATTCGTGACGACGCCAATGGCGGGGTAAAGCGTCCGGTTAGCACACTGTCAGGAGGGGAAACATTCCAGGCTTCCCTGGCACTGGCATTGGCCCTATCGGCCCAGATTCAGCTCAAAGGTAAGTATCCATTGGAATTTTTCTTTTTGGATGAAGGGTTTGGTTCGCTTGATCAGCAGGCGCTGGATGTCGCGATGGCAACCCTGGAAAAGCTACATATTGAGAGCTTAACAATTGGTATTATCAGCCATGTGGCTGAATTAAAGCAGCGTATGCCTCGTCGTCTGATAGTTGAGTCGGCAGAAGCGGCTGGTCGCGGCAGCCGGGTATACCTAGAGGAGGCATAACAGAGGTAGGATATGAAAAAGTATGTGTTAATATATAATCCGGTAGCAGGCGATGCTAAATTTAAGTCTCGACTGGATGAAGTTGTAGAGTACTTACAGTTGACTGACGGGATAGTGCTGCCTTTTCGCACTAGATACAAGGAGGATATCCAGCCATTTGTCAGACAGATTAAAGAGTTTGCTGCTGATGGCTTGATTGTGTCTGGTGGCGATGGCACAGTGCATCAGGTAATTAACGCTATGCTGAAAGAAGAAGTTGATGTCCCTGTTGGCATTATTCCCAGCGGGACATGTAATGATTTTTCCAGCCATATAAGTTTTGATAAGAGCCTATCTCGGTGCCTTAGTGCTGTCACTGGTGGGAAATGGCGAATGGTTGATGTGGGCAAAGTAAATGCAGAGTATTTTCTTAACGTTGCTAGCGCCGGGCTGCTCACTTCGGTAGCCCATAGTGTGGATGTTTCTCTTAAGAATACCGTAGGCCGGCTGGCGTATTATTTTAAGGGTTTAGGACAATTGCCTAACTTTCGGTCAATGCCTGTGAAAATAACGGCAGATGGCCAGGTAATCAATGGCGATATTCTGCTGTTTTTGGTGATGAATAGTGGTATCGTGGGCAGCTTCCCTGCTTTGGCACCGACGGCCAGAATTGATGATGGCAAACTGGATTTATTGATTATTAATAAATGTAATATACCAGAGCTAATGGGGTTGTTTATCAGTATATTTTCCGGACGACATATAGCAAGCAAACATATCCGGCATTTACAGGCAAAAGAGATGTATATTGAATGTACTGAACCGGTCGAGAGCGACATGGATGGTGAACTAGGGCCACCGTTACCGCTGACTATTTCTACAGTTACGAAAAAGCTGAAGATATTTCAACTGCCTTGACGTAGCGGTGTTTACGAAATATATCCATGGATTGAAAAAAAGGTTGGGAGTTGTTATAAACATGAAAATAAGAGTATGGATAACATTAGTGATTACAGTACTGCTGGTTTGTCTGTCTAGTTACGGATTTTGTAGTGGAACAGATCAATTAAAACGAAAAGATTTCCCAGTGCTGTTGATGTATCATGATATCAAAGAAGCAGAAATAAATGGATTCGATGTTTCAGTGAAGGATTTTAGCCAACAAATGGATTGGTTGGCAGCCAATAACTATAAAACATTATCTATGCATGAATTTGTTGAATGCCTTACCCAAAATACCCCTTTTCCGAAAAAAAGCGTCCTAATTACCTTTGATGACGGTTATGATGGAATAACTAGATATGCTGTGCCGGAACTTCGCAAACGTGGTATGAATGCCACTTTCTTTATTATCAAGGATCGCATTGGCACCAAGCTGACAGATTATTCGTATTTAACTGAGCAACAAATCAAAGAATTAAGTAAAGATCCATTGTTCTCTATTCAAGCACATACATTGACGCATGCTGATCTTACTAAAATTTCCGCCGAACAATTGCAAGATGAAGTAGCCGGATCAAAGAAGTTTTTTACAGAACTGACAGGAACACAATGTGAGACGATTGCGTTTCCCTATGGTTTTTATAATAAAAGTGTCTTAAATGCAGTCGAAAAAGCTGATTATAAAGCGTCTTTTGCTGTTAGCGACCTAGGTCTATATGACCATGAGGCGAAGTTTTCCATACCACGGATCTATATGGGGAGTATTATGGGGAAAAATAATATGAAATTATTTAAAAGATCGGTACTTAACTATAAAAACATCCCTAAAGAAGCTTTTGTCGAAAGGTTTGGTCCCTTGCAGTAAAAATTTCTTAAAAGTAAAGAGGGAGAGCGATAAAGGATGCATTCGACAACATTGTGCCTGCCTGTTCAAGGGTATCCAGTGCAGAAAGTCTTGCTGGGAATGAAAAAGACGGGGTTTGGTCGTGGTAAATACAATGGTTTTGGCGGAAAGATTGAAGTCGGCGAAACGCCGATAGCTGCCGCTGTGCGTGAGTTGACAGAAGAGTGTGGTATTGTTGCTAAGGCGGCTGATCTCAGGCCCGCGGGTGAGTTGCTATTTGTTTTTCCCGCCAATCAGGAGCTTAACCATGATGTACATTTGTATACAATTTATGAGTGGCAGGGCGAGCCGCAGGAAACGCCGGAGATGAAGCCGATGTGGTTTGAAGTGGATGATATACCTTATAATGAAATGTGGGCTGATGACTGGTATTGGCTGCCGGCTGTGCTCAAAGGTAAAAAAGTCAATGGTCAGGTTGTTTTCTCTGAGAATAATGAAGATGTGGATGGTATTACCATTCGTACCGAATAGCTCTACTATATAAAAGCAATTGACAGACAGCCCAAGGATTTGCTATACTTTACATTAAATATATATTGATAGTGTCGATGACCAGGAATAGTACATATGTCAGAGAGCCACAGAGAGCCAACGGTAGTGGGAGTTTGGCGCTGCTCAGCATGTCGAATGGGCCTGGGAGATACAGTCTGAGCCGGTATAGCCGGGGTAGGCGCTGTCGGGATTCTTCCACCGTTATCAGGAAGCAGGTATCGGACTTTTAGGTCCCGTACCCAGTAAGCCGGGCCGATTTATCAGGCCAATTAGGGTGGCACCGCGGGTTTATAATACTCCGTCCCTTAAGTCATGTATTTGTTGCATGGTTTAAGAGACGGGGTTTTTTGTTGATTTTTGCACAATGCGTTAGAATTGCAGATAAGCCGCCATCTGCGTCGTTGCTCCTGCGGGCTTCACTCCAGCGTACGACCAGTACGCTTGCGTTCCAGTCCTCGGGGCGCCTAGCAGCTGACGCCTTCTCTGCAATTCCGGCGATTCATTGTTATTTAGAAGGAGGAGTACGTTATGATGGCTGTGAACTTTGAACATTTTTCTTACGCTTATCCGAACAGTGGTGTGGTTCTTGATGATATTACCCTGGATATTCCAGTGGGTTCCTTTACTGTTATTACCGGGCCTAGTGGAGCCGGTAAAACCAGTTTGGCGCTGGCGATTACCGGTGTGGTGCCCCATTATTTTGGGGGACGGCAGGGCGGCGCCGTACAGATTGGTGGCATAACCTCTGCACAAAGCAGTATGGGCGAGCTGGCAGAACAAGTAGGCACTGTATTGGCAGATTATGAAAGCCAGCTGGTGGCATTAACGGTAGCGGAGGAAGTAGCTTTTGGTTTGGAGACTTCCGGCTTTAATCGCAGTCAAATTGCCGAGCGGGTTAGTCAGGCGCTAATGCTAGTTGGGCTGGCCGGTTTAGAAGAACGCGAGGTAGCCGGTTTGTCAGGCGGTCAGAAGCAGCGACTGGCGATTGCCGCCGTGCTTGTTACTGCTCCCGATATTCTGGTTCTGGACGAACCTGCTTCGGCGCTAGACCCGGAGGGAGCGGCCGGGATTTATGAGTTACTGCATACTCTTAATTGCCAGGGAAAAACAGTGGTTGTTGTGGAACATCAACTGGCGCGCGTGTTACCTTACGCCAGCCAGGTTGTTGTTTTGCAAGCAGGCAGCTTGCAATTTGCAGGTGATCTGAGACAGACACTGGCGTTTATGTGGCAGCAGCCTGAACTTAGACTGGGTGTACCGCCAATGTGGGCTATTAAACTGACGCTGGAAGAACAGACTGGACTAAGCCTGGGTGATTGGAAAACCGAAGAGCAAGCAGCAACAGAACTGAACAAACTTACGCGAACCTGTGCGGAAGGAGTGGCCAAAAGTGCCTGAAACACTTTTAAACATACAGAAGTTAGTTTTTGCATATAAAAACGCTGGGCAAACGCTGGCTGAGGTGGATTTCGCCGTCAATACCGGTGAGTTTGTAGCGTTAGTCGGACGTAATGGCAGTGGTAAGACAACACTGACCCGTTTGGCCATGGCATTGATAAAGCCAGCCAGTGGTACAATTTATTTCCAGGGAAAAAATACGGCAACCATGACACCGGCTGATATGGCTTGCGGTATTGGTTATGTATTTCAAAATCCTGATAGACAGATTTTCCGTGATACTGTTGCCAAGGAAGTAGCTTACGGGCCGCAGCAGCTTGGTTTTGCTCCTGAAGCGGTGAATGAAACGGTAGCTTGGGCGCTCAGCATGACAGGTCTGACTGAACTGGCCGGTAGTTTTCCGCGTTTGCTCAGCCGCGGGCAAAAGCAAAAAGTAGCCATTGCATCTGCTATTGCCATGCAGCCTAAAATGCTCATTCTGGATGAGCCTACCAGTGGACAGGACCCTTGGGATGCACAAAACTTGATGGAACTATTAACAAACCTAAATCAGCAAGGCATTACCATTATTCTGGTTACCCATGACATGGAAATTATCGCAAAGTATGCGACCAGAGTGGCTGTGCTTGACCGGGGGCATAAGGTATTTGATGGTACGCCGTCCGAATTGTTTGCCGGTAGTCACGATATTGCTGCTTGGGGATTGCTGCCGCCAACGGCTGTTGCGCTGGGACAGCAGCTGGCCGGTGTAAATGCACAAAATGAGACTGAGTTAGTCCAACAGATCATGTCAATAATTAAAGGGAGGACAGGAGACTATGCCTAAACTTGCGCCGCTCACCAAACTCATTCTGACAGCTGCCGTGTCGGTATGGGCACTACTCATTCCTACTCTAACTGGACAAATGGCGTTGGCTGCTGGCCAATTGTTGCTGCTGGCGTTTTACCGCCCGACAGGTAAACATTGGCAGGCGGTTAGCGGTTTGGCGTTATTTGCCGCACTGTTGGCTGCTATTCAGTATGTGTTTGGCAGTGGTCTGGAGTTTTCACTGATGTCCGGTCTGAAGATGTTTGTTATGTCGCTAGTCTTTGTATTTATGTTGGCGACCACTCGATTGCAGGATTTGACAGCTGCGCTGGTTAGTCAGTGCCGGATACCTTATGAATATGCTTTTATGTTTACTTCAGCATTGCGGTTTGTTCCTGATTTTCTCGAAGAGAGCCAGGCAGTGCGCGAAGCGCAGGCTTGTCGCGGTTATGTTTTTCGCGGTAATCCGCTAAAACGCCTTATGGATTATGTAGCCATTGTTGAACCGTTGGTTTTGCGGGCTGTTTCTCGGTCAGAAACGATGGCAATGAGCTTAGAATTGCGGGGGTTTGGCCGTAAGGGACGGCGGCAGTTTACGGCCGATGTAGCGCTGAGCAGCCCTGATTATGTAGCCATGATTTTTATGCTGGTACTGACAATTGGGCTAGCGATTGTATGATAAAGGCGAGGGTTGTTGCCGTCATTTAGGGGCAGCAACCATTTTTTTTGCCAAGACCTGAAGGAAAAATGTACATATAGCAGAATATAATACCAAATATTGAGCAGTATGTCTGTTGCATTGACCCCGCTATTTTGGGGAACAATTTAGAATGCCAAAATATTCAAATCCAGAGAGGAGTTTTCAACAATGGCCCTGATTAACGAAAATTATCTTAGATTACCAGGAAGTTATTTATTTGCTGAAATAGCACGACGTGTAACCAAATTCAAGGAAGATAACCCCAGTTCTGATATTATTAGACTGGGTATTGGTGATGTTACCCGACCACTGCCTGAGGCCGTAATTAAAGGGCTGCACACGGCTGTTGATGAAATGGCAGATACTAAGACCTTCCGCGGCTATGGCCCGGAGCAAGGCTATCAGTTCCTTATTGAGAAAATCATAGCTACTGACTATCAATCACTAGGTGTCAGCTTAGATGTGGATGAGCTATTTGTTAGCGATGGTTCCAAGAGCGATGTCGGTAACATTCAGGAAATTTTCGGTGTGAACAACCGAGTAGCTATTACTGATCCGGTATATCCAGTTTACCTGGATACTAATGTTATGGCCGGACGCACTGGCGACTTGGTCAATGGTAAATTTACCGGTGTGACTTACTTGACTTGTAATGCTGAAAACAATTTTACCCCCGCATTGCCGGAAGAAAAGGTAGATATTATTTATCTGTGCTTCCCTAATAATCCTACAGGCACGACGCTGCCTAAGGAAGAATTAAAAAAATGGGTGGATTATGCTAAAGCGAACGGGGCTATCATTCTCTATGATGCCGCTTATGAAGCCTATATCCAGGAACCCGGCATTCCCCATAGTATTTATGAAATTGAAGGTGCGAAAGAGGTCGCTATTGAGTTTAGAACCTTCTCCAAAAATGCCGGCTTTACCGGCACGCGGTGTGCATTTACGGTAGTACCCAAGACGGTATTGGCTACCACCCAAGATGGCAGTCAATATCCTTTGAATAAGCTGTGGAATCGTCGTCAGACCACCAAGTTTAACGGCGTACCATACATTATTCAACGGGGGGCTGAGGCTGTATATACCCCAGAAGGTCAGCAGCAGATTAAAACGCTCATTAACTACTATATGGCTAATGCTAAAACCATTCGGGAAGGGTTAAAAAGTATTGGGTTAGATGTTTTTGGTGGTGTCAATGCGCCATATATCTGGCTCAAAACGCCGCAAGGCTACAATTCCTGGTCATTCTTTGATAAACTTCTGAACGAAGTTAACATTGTAGGAACTCCGGGAGCTGGCTTTGGTCCGGCTGGCGAAGGCTACTTCCGACTTACTGCCTTCGGTAGCCAGGAAAGCACCAAGGAAGCCATTGAACGTATCAAAACTAAGTTAAGTTTATAAGAACTAAGGCAGGGGGATACTTCTTGCGCTTTGCTTGGTGAAGCGCAAGAATGGTCTTCCTGTCTTTCTTTAACGAGAAGACGATAAAAGCCCGCGAACTAAGCGGGAAAAGTTAACAGAATCTTTAGAAAAAATATTGAAAACTAATACAACCTATGCTATATTTAGCGTAATAGGAAGGTGCCGGAAAATAACCCGTAAGAGTAGGAGATCTTGCGGGTTATTTGTGTACAGCGGTATTTGGGGATTAGGCGGGGAGTTATGTATAAGGCTAAAATAATCGCAATATTCCTTGCGATTATCTTACCATAGAAGCTAGATACGGCTGATTGAAAAGTGAGGTGATGAATGGCGACGACGAGAAAGTAATTGAAACATGAAGTAGGAAGAAAATAGTTACGGAATTTAAAGTATAAATAAAAAAATAGGTTAGAAGGAGAGAACTCAAATGGGCTTTTTTAATAACTTAAGAGTCGGTATGAAATTAGCGGTCTTGATTCTTATCGCCTTTCTCTCGTTAAGTGTGGTGGGAGTGATTGGGTATTATTATCTCCACAACGCAAGCCGGGACATGAATACCATGTATACAGAACGTTTAATTCCAATTAGTCTTATAATTGAAAGTCGTACATATGCAAGAACGGCCAACGGAGCAGTATTGGAGTTGATGCTTACGACTGATGAAAAAAGGAACCAGGAATTAGAAAAAATTATTAATGATAGAACGAAAAAAGTGGGTGACAATCTGGCGGCAATTGAAAAGTTACCTTTAGATTCCCGGGCGGCTGATATTCTGGTAAAAATAAAACAATCGCAAGAAAAATATCATACAGCTAGAAACGAGGTTATAAACCTAGCTCTGCAAAATAAAAATGCGGAAGCCTATGCTCGATATCATAGCAATGTAGATCCACTAACTACGCAGTATACGGACAATTTGCGTGATCTTGACGAACATTATTCCAAACTATCAGCAGAAATAAATAAGGAGAACCAAGCAGCAACGACAAAGGCCATCCAAACTATGATAGGGTTTACACTAATCATGGGCATAATGCTGATTGGGATTGGGCTTTATATTACCAGGACAATCACAATAGCGCTACAACTTATGGTAGATCGTTGTAAAGAATTTGCGGACGGTGATTTTCGAGATAAACCGCGGAAAGTGCTGCGAAAGGATGAAATTGGTCAATTAGCCGATGCATTAGTCAATATGCGCACAAGACTTTGTATTGTTTTTAAACATGTTAATGAGTCTTCCGAGCAGGTAGCTGCTTCGTCGGAAGAATTGACTGCTAGTGCCGAACAATCCGCGCAGGCTGTCAACCAGGTTGCAGAATCGATTACCGATGTGGCGCAGGGCGCGGAAAGGCAATTAAAAGCTGTAACAGAAACCTCTGCCGTGATAGAACAGATGTCAGCAGGTATCCAGCAGGCCGCCGCCAGTGCCAATCAGGTAGCCGGAAATTCTAACCAGGTAGTCGCTCGAGCTATAGCTGGTAATGAATCTGTAGAGAAGGCAGTTGGTCAAATGACGTATATTGAACAGACTGTCAATAATTCCGCGCAAGTAGTGGCCAAGTTGGGTGAACGCTCGAAAGAGATTGGTCAGATTGTTGATGCGATATCAGGGATTGCCAGCCAGACAAACCTGCTGGCGCTTAATGCCGCTATTGAGGCCGCCAGGGCGGGTGAACAGGGAAGAGGCTTTGCGGTTGTAGCCGAAGAGGTTCGTAGATTGGCAGAACAGTCTCAAGATGCCGCTAAACAAATTGCTGGCATGATTGGAGAAATTCAGGGAGAGACAGATAAGGCTGTTGTGGCTATGAATGAGGGGACACAGGCGGTTGTGGTCGGAACTGAAGTTGTTACTGCAGCAGGACAAGCATTTAAAGAAATTAAGGGATTGGTAACCCACGTATCAGAGCAAGTAAGAGAAATTTCTTCTGCCATGCAGCAGATGGCTGGCGGCAGCCAGCAAATTGTGATCTCAGTGAAAGATATTGACGATCACAGTAAAATAGCGGTGGGACAAGCCCAGACGGTGTCGGCAGCTACTGAGGAACAAGCAGCTGCTATGGAGGAAATTTCCTCTGCCAGTCAGAGTCTTGCCAAACTTGCGCAGGAGCTTCAGCTAGCTGTCAGCCATTTTAGGGTGTAGTAGTCAGCAGCGGGGTATAAAGTAAACAGGCAAGAGAGTAGCTTTACATGCTATCACTCAGCCTGTTTTCTTGTTGTTAAACGAGGCGGTTTAACATCTTTAATTGAGGCATAGCTGGTTTTATATGCAAAGTTGTTACTGCTGAGCCAGGTATTGTGTTATAAAAAAAATAAGCGCCCTGCCGGGATAGCAAAAAAGGATTGACAAAAAGTGAGTATCGTAATATCATAAATGATAATGATAACCGATATCAATTAAGCTCAAGCGTAAAGGTTGAGTGGGTTTTGGAGTGATATTGTGGAAAAAAATTTATTGCGCGATTTTATAGCTACAGTAAACACATTTAGTGATAGTGAGTACCTTAAGGCTAAGATTGAATTAGAGTTGGCTCCCATACTTGCAGGATTAAAACCTTCTTCACTTATGACCTTCAGCAAAGATTCACGTAATCTCTATCAAATTTGGGAAATGATTAAGGACAAGTGTTGTGAGGAACTGAAGTTACAGTACTTTGAAATGAGAAAAACTGAAAGGCATGTATTAGTTTTATTCTATAATCCCATTTTGCTATCCGAAGTCGTAGATAACGCTGAAAATAAAGATTTCTTAAGCAGTATGGGTTATCAGGAGGGACTATCACTGCAGCAAATGATGCAACTGCTTAGGGGAAGGTTTAACCATGGATTTCCACATGAAATAGGATTATTTCTTGGTATAGCCAAGGAAGATGTTAAGGGCTTTATGCAAAATGGGGGAGCGGAATGCTTGTTTTGCAGGTATTGGAAAGTCTACCATAGGCCTCATGAGGCGCATAGCTTGTTTTGCAGCTATGATACGGCTAGGTATAATGTTATGCAAAATATCTGCCATCAAAACGCCTTAGTAAGGGTATCCGCGTAATCCCAAAACATTTTATAAGCCATGATAATTACTAAACTGGATAAATGTAGGGAGTTCTATTGGAGCTGTGCCAAGGTTAGGGGGGGTATGCCTGCTTTGTAAACTTCGACTACTGCTTCTGGTGATGCTGCTTATCCCACAAGGGATTATGTTCGGGTTAGCTAACAGTACTGCATTAGCAGCTGATAGATGGTTTAGTCAAATAGAAGCGATATCATTGGGAAGTGCCTTGCTTTTGGCCCTTGCTGCTCCGGGTCTGACAATTGAGTGGTTGTTTGGTAAGCCTTTGGAAAAAATGCGGTTTTTTTGCTCTATTGTAAAGCAAGGTAATTACCAGGCGAGATTATTTTTGCCGAACGAATCTAGGGATAGAGATGATGAGGATTCGATAACGATGCTTATGCGTGATATGAACTGGATGGCACGACAGATTGAAATGCGAGAACAGGAATTAAAGCTGGCAGTAGAAAATGTATGGGAATCTCGTCAACAGGTCGAGCAACAAAATCAATTTTTGGCTGAAACAAATGCAGAATTAATGGTAGTCCAGGGCCGCTTAAATCAAAGAACAACTGAATTGGAAGAGGCTCTCAAAAAAATGCAAGTGATGGCATTGACAGACCCACTTACAACGATAGCCAATCGGCGGTGTTTTTTCGATACGCTGGAGAAACAGGTTGCTGCATTGGTATGTACTTATCGACCGATTTCGTTGGTTATGATTGATGTTGATCGGTTTAAAACAATAAATGATACATTTGGACATGAGGCCGGCGATAGAGTTTTGCGGGAACTTGCCGGGATTATCGAAAAATATAGCCGAGAAACCGATTTAGCCGCTCGAATCGGGGGAGAAGAATTTACTGTGTTGTTACCTGGAACAGGCTCCAGGGATGCGGTGGTTGTCGCTCGTAGAATAAAAACAGCGATTTCAAGGCATAAATTTGAGTTAGGTGATGAACAACAAATTTCTATCACCGTTTCTATCGGTGTATGTACATTAGCGCAAACGCCGTGTTGTGACAGAGATAATTTATATAATTATGCTGATCAGGCGCTTTATCATTCTAAAAACAATGGACGAAATAGCATCTCTATTTTTGATCCTGCGATTCAATCAGTAGTAAAAGTTGGCTAACATAGAAAAGGAGTGGTACTTATATGTCGGTTGTAGTTGTTGGGGGTGATTATCTAGGCAGCATTGAAAAGAATTTGTATTCTATGGGTGTTACTGAATTGGTACATATTTCCGGAAGAAAGGCTCTTGATAGAAATAAAATGAATGTACCCAAAGATACTGCTTTTGTTTTAGTGTTGACTGACTATGTCAATCATGGTACAGCAAAGAATGTTAAGCTTGTTGCTAAAGCACAAGCAATACCGCTGGTTTTTGCCAAGAGATCATGGCGGGCTGTTGAAGGGAAACTTCGTGACAGTAAGCTTATTTAGTAAGGCTGCGAATAGACAAGGGGGAATAAAGTTGACTTTGCAAATAAATTCTGATGAGGAAAAAGTGGATTTGCTTATCGATGGAGATATTTACGATGAACATGCGGAATTTTTACGGGACATGAGTTTTTCTTATGCTCGTCGTGGGATAAAAAATTTGGATATTCAGTTTGGGTCTACCTACTATATCAGCTCGAAGGGGCAGCAATGCCTGCGTGTTATGCGGGAAGCACTAGGAAGACAAGGTATGCAGGTTGATTTTAAACCTAAATTAAGTAGTGTATTTCCACGTTAAAATATATGGTATTTACAGTGGATGTATATATTGGGAGGGTTAGCATATGAAAAAGATAACGGTTATTTACTGGAGTGGAACAGGCAATACACAAAAGATGGCAGAAACTGTGGCTGAAGGTGCTGCCGCGGCGGGATCTGTTGTAAATGTGATTGCAGTCGACAAAGCATCTAAGGAAGATGTGCTGAAAGCTGATGCGGTAGCCTTGGGTTGCCCAGCAATGGGAGATGAGATTTTGGAAGAAACGGAAATGGAACCGTTTGTTAAAGCATTAGAGGGGGAAGATTTATCAAGTATCCCGCTAGTATTGTTTGGTTCTTATGATTGGGGCGACGGACAGTGGATGCGTGATTGGATGGCGAGAATGAATACGCGGGGAGCTAAGCTGGTGGCAGATGGGCTGATTGTGCAAAATATGCCAGAAGAAGCTCAGCTTAGTAAGTGCAGGGAACTAGGTGTAAAACTCAGCGAATGCTAGTGCCTAAATGGATGCAGGTCCAATGTCCCTAAAGGGAGATTTTTATTTTGGCATTACAATGATAATGATTCCCAACATTAATTAAACCAAGGAGGCAAAATGCTGAATTGAGAAAGGAAATGATAAATTGTTCCAGCAAATTACAGTTGAGGATTTGCACGAAATGGTGGATGCGCTGACCACCGCGCTTGATGCTAAAAACTCATATATGTGCGGACATTCTGAGCGAGTGGCGATGCTATCGCTGTTGTTGGCAAGCAGCATGGGGTTATCGGCCTCAGAGCAGACAAGGATTCATATTGGCGCACATCTGCACGATATTGGGAAAATAGGTATCCCTGACGTAATTCTTAATAAACAGGGCAAGCTGACAGCTGATGAGTTTGGCATCATCTGTCAGCATCCGGCAATTGGTGATAATATTGTGGGTAAACTCAAGCTGTTTCATTCAGTCGCCGATATTGTTCGTCATCATCATGAACGATTTGACGGTAAGGGTTATCCTGATGGCTTGCAAGGTCAGGAGATATCATTAGGAGCGAGAATTGTAGCTGTAGCTGATGCATTTGATGCAATGACCAGTACGAGGGCTTATCGTACTGCATTCACGCTTAGTCAGGCGATAGAGGAAACAAAGCGCTGTCAGGGCACTCAATTTGATCCAAATATAGTAGCGATATTGGTCGAGTTGGCCGTGCAGAATAAACTTCTTAGCAATGGCGGCGGAGAAAGGGACAGCCTGGTAGCTACGGCGTAAAAGTGAGACTTCGCTTTAGGTGGGAGGGGTGATCGGACATAGTAGCTCTTAACTCTTGCTTGTAGAAGTGTGCGGCTTAGAAAAATTGTGACATCGATAAATTTAAAAAGTGAGATTGTCAAGTAAATTGTGGCAATCTCACTCTTTTGAAATAGGGAATTCGTATAATGGCAGGTCTGTGGATTTGCATTTGGATTCATTATTATATATGCCGGGGGTGGGCAAGTAAAAAAGCCTGTTAATAAGACCCAAATAGCTATTCCAGCGGCAGCAATACTGTAATTAGCGTGCCTTGCCCAACTGTGCTGACTACCCGGATACTGCTATTATGCTGTTCGGCAATCCAGCTGGCAATGGATAAGCCAAGCCCGGTTCCACCGGTGGTTTTAGTGCGGGATTTATCTATGCGATAAAACCGGTCAAAAATTTTGGTTTGCTCCTCAGATGGTATGCCGATACCATTGTCCTGAACAGTGATGGCGAGCTGAGCGCCCTGGTGCTCAGACGCGACGCAGATAGTTCCCCCGGCTGGCGTATACTTTACACTGTTTTCCAGAAAAATCCGGAGCATTTGTTTAATCAAGGCGCCATCGGCCTCGATGGTGACTGGTTCATTAGTTGCTAGTTCAACCTGATGCTCAGGGGCGATTAGCCTAGTCTCGCGCACAACTTCGTCAATAAGCTGCTCCATTGCGAGCGGCTTTTTATTTAGTAGCTGCTTACCTTGGTCAGTGCGGGCTAAAAACAGCAATTTTTCCAGTAAGGTCTGCATGCTGACAGTTTCTGATTTTATAGCGCTGATACCCTCTGTTAGTGTGGCCTCATCTTGTTTACCCCAGCGGTCTAGCATATCAGCATAGCCTCTGATCACGGTTATGGGGGTACGCAGTTCATGAGAAGCATCGCTGACAAATCGACGCTGCTGCTCAAAGGCGGTTTGAATCCGGTTTAACATATGGTTAAAGGTGGTGGCTAGTTCGGACAGTTCGTCCCCTGCTTGGCTCACGATAAGCCGCTTTTCCAGGTTGTCGACTTCAATTTGTTTAGCGGCTTCAGTCATATCGCGGACAGGACGCAGGATTTTGCGGCTGATATACAGACCGGCAGCAATGGCGATTGCCAAGCCAAGTAAGCTTGTTCCGGTCAAACTGGCGGCGAGAATGCGGAGAAAGTGATACTCAGCCGAGAGTGGTCTTATAAACTGAAAAGTGTAGGAGTGGTCGCCAGTCCACACTAGCTTCTCTCCATAAACGTCATCTTCAGTATGAAATTTATGAAAATCTCTTTTCTTATCTGGCGGCTTGTTCTGATGGGACGACTGTTCATGCTTAGAATTCCGCAAATAGGGCGCGCTGTCTAAGAGCAAGCGGCCATTTTCATCAAATACCCGCAATAGTACGCCTGCGGACAACAAATCCTGAGTTAACAGCTGCTGATCGACTGGATTGCCTGTTGCCAGATACTGGATAACATTGTATTGACTGGCATCAAGGTCTTTTTGCACTTGGGTGTCAAGAAAAAATTTTACTCCGCCAATTGTTAGTAAACTGGTCAGGAGGAGGATGCAAAACAAAATTACAGCATAAATAAACGTTAATTTTACTGATACTGGCAATTTAGTTACAAGGTGTTTACTCTTTGACCACATAACCTACTCCTCGAACGGTGTGAATATATTTTTGTCCGAACTGTTCGTCTAGTTTAGTGCGTAAATAGCGGATATAGACATCCACCACATTGGTGTCGCCAGTATAATCATAACCCCAGACTTCTTGGAGGATACGTTCGCGGGTTAGGACAATGTGCTTATTACGGATCAGATATTCCAGCAAATCATATTCTTTCTTGGTTAGCGATACCGGTTGGCTGCTGACTTCAGCTTCGTAGCGCATTGGATATAAGGTGAGATCGCCAAGTGTGAGTGCGTCGTTTGCCAATTCGGTATGCGCTTCCTTGCTTTTACGGAGTGCAGTCCGGATACGGGCGAACAGCTCTTGGATAGCAAAGGGTTTGGTTAAGTAATCATCGGCGCCGATATCTAACCCTAGGACTTTATCTTCAATCGCATCTTTGGCAGTGACCATAATGATCGGTATCTCAGATAACTCCCGGACACGTTTGCATATTTCCATGCCGTCAAGTTCGGGCAGCATGACATCAAGTAATACCAAAGCAAAATCCTCCTGAACTATCCGGTCCAGCGCTCGGCGGCCAGTGGCTTCAATCAGCGTCTGGTAGCCCTCATGCTCTAATTCTAGTTGGAGAAACCGGGCAATTTTGAACTCGTCTTCAACAATTAAAATTCGTTTGTTTATTGGCATACGTAGGCACCTCCTTCATATATCAAACCATGTTTGCTGCTAAAAGAAAAGAGCAATACGCTATTTCTAATCGTATTTTAATCTTACTCTAATGGGTGTGTAATTTTGATTCGTTATTCTATATTCAGAGCACAACACGAAAGGGGATTACGATCATGAGTAAAGAATGTTTTGGTGCGATAAAGGATACTTTACAACAACACAAAAAGAAAATAGGAGGCGTGATGGTTGCGTTAGCGCTGGTGGCAGTGATGTCTGCTGGGGCACATGCCATGTTTCGCGTCCAGGGTGTGGTGACGGCGGTTGATAATAATAATATCACAGTAGCCAATTTCTTCCGGAGTCAAACAATTGACTTAAGCGGTGCATCGGTTAATATTGATGGCATTAAGCCAGGCGACAAGATTAGGATTCAGAAAAATCTCCAGGGTAATGTCTTATATGTTACCAGCTTTGTTCCCGGGCAAAAGCCTGGTTTTGGGCCAGCGCAAGGGTGGGGACATGGGGACAGTCATGAGCGTGAACAGGGGCGCAGGCATGAAGACGGCCGTCGCTAAACTGCAGCCAAGCCAGGTGTTGTCAAGCCGCTGGCAAACACCTGGGATATTGGCTGCAACGGTAATCGGTTTGCTGGTTGTAGTGTTAGCCTTTACGATAGATCCCGAATTAACCGGAAAATATGTTAAGGTGTACGGTTCGGTTGCGGGTAAGTTGTCGGTTTTTGCACTTCTATTGCTGCCTTTTTTACTGCTGCAAAGACGAAGGTTGACAGTACGCTACGCATTGCTTGGCAGTATAACCCGGTTTTTACGTAAGTGGCATATTCCGGCAGCAATTTTAGTATTAGGCTGTACTATTGCCCATATGTATTTAGCTGTTGCCAATGGTTTTGTAATAAACTTTCGCAATGTTACCGGAATACTTGCTTTGGTTATCATGGCAGGAGTTTATGGCTCCGGCCTGGTTATTCCTAAGGCGAATTGGCGGAAACTCCATATTGTTTCTGGTGTGGCGTTTGCTGGAGTATTATTATTGCATATGGCAAAATAATATTACAAAAGGGCGTTTAGCTTTGCCACGGTTAGTGGTAGCTGTCATTGGTGGGGCGTTAGGCTTAGGACAGGGGATATATATGTCTTGGGAAAAGTACTGTTTTCAAATAAGGTATGCGACTGAAATAAACGGGCCTGCCAGGATATAAGTGGCAGGCCTTTGATATATTGCAGTAAAGAAGTTACAGGCAGATAACTATAAGCTGAATTTCATATTGATTTTGAGTGCAGCAGCCAGTTCGCGAATAGGAACCAGCAACTGCCCATTTTGTTGATAAGGCGCCTGCGGCAAGGCCAAAAATTTGTTGTTAATAGTCATAGTTGCTTGATTGGCGGTCAGGATAGCTGTATTTTGACCAACAGTAAAGGTAACGGTATCACCAATTTGTTCAATGCTGGCGGCCAAGGCATCAGCTGTTGTCATGGCCGGTAGGAAAAGGAGCTGGGTTTTTCCAGTTTTAGTTATGGCGATAGGTGCTTGCACAAAAATCTTGCGGTTATTGACGGTAATAAAGCGGGAGCCTGCTTTGGCTTTTAGCTGTTTGGGCTTATTGTTAACTTTAGGAGCAAAGGAAGTAAGTAGTGTTTTGGCAATGTCATTTTCCACACTGTAATAGGGATTGGCTTCTGTGAGGTTAGCCCCATTCATGAGGACGACGATACCCAATTTACTGTCAGGATCATAGTAAGCATCACCAGATAGTCCATAGGCTTCGCCAGAGTGACCAACAAGGCGTTTGCCTGGCACTAGATCGTCGGTAATATGGAAGTTGAGCCCTTTTTGTTTGTAAAAACCACCCATACTATTACCAAACCATTGCATGCTATGCATCAGGTCGGCTGTGTCTGGTTTGAGGATACGGGTGTGGTTATATGTACCGCCGTTCATATGGGCTTGCAGAAATTTGGCTAAATCAGTCGAACTGGAACGTAACCCGCCTGCCGGGGAATGAGCAAGCGCGCTGAAGGAACCGATTGCTGCTGATGTAGGTTTGGTGCCATTATAATTATCCTTTGTTGGTTTGAAACTGGTTAGGTTCGCATCCGGGCGGTACAATACGGCAATGTTTTGCCAGTTTTTAAGGTCGGCTGGTTCGAAGCTGGCATCCATATTGAGTGGTTTAAAGATATATCTGATACAATATTTGTCAAAAGACAAACCGGATATTTTTTCAACAAGTGTTCCGACAATGCCTGTGCCAAAGTTGGAATAGCTAAACTGCGAGCCGGGAGCATAATCGCCAAAGGTGTCCGGGTCATAATACTGTCCAGCAGGAACCAGCATATCTTGGATATCAATTTTTTGCAACAAGGCGGGTGTTTCCTCCAAAATGGTACTATAGGCGCCGCAGTCAACAATGCTGGAGGTGTGAGTCAGCAACTGGCGAAATGTAATTTTGACATCCGGATAGCGGGGGTTTCTTATCTGGTACCCCAGGTATTGACTGATATCGTCATCAAGGTCGAACTTTCCCTGATCATAAAGCTGCATTAAGGCGGTAGCCGTGACCATCTTGGACAGGGAGGCCACGCGAAACAGGGTGTCAGAGTTTACGACGCGTCTAGTGTCGAGGTCAGCCCAGCCGTAGCCGCCCTTCCAGACAAGCTTGCTATCTTTAAAGACAGCCGCTGATAGGCCAACCACTTTGTGTTTTTCCATAGTGGTCAGCAACTGGTTATCAAGGGATGTTGGCTTGTTGGGCAATTTATAAGGCGGTAAGCTATAATAGCCAGGCAGCGGTTCAGGCTGACTTGCTTGCACTGGAGGGGCTAGCAGGCTGAAGACGAGGAACACGCTTGCTAGTGTGAGTGGTAGATACTTTCCAAAACGGTTAACGAACATAAAACCCTCCTTGTGGTTAATGCAGTGTGCTCTGAAAGGAAATAGGCCTAGGGTGTGAAAAATAGGCGATTGTAATATACTGAGTTGTTGATAAGGTTGATTGGCTGCGGGCCCATACCTAAATCGCAAATCAGCTGCTTGTTGTGAGTCTTGATATTGAGGCGGTATAACGCGTGATTGGCCGACGCATTGGTAAAATAGACAAAGCCATTAGCAATATTAATAAAACTGACCTGGTCATCTGTCAGCTTGGTGCGTCGCTGACCGTCAGTACTGATACTGTAGAGCTTTTGGCTGTCGCTATAATTGCTATAGTAAATAGTATTGTCAGCTACTGCCATGAAAAGAACCTGATCGTCAGCAATCTTGCTGCGAGATGTGCCGTCAAGCTTAATTTTGTACATTCGGTAGCCATCAGACGCATTGAGGAAATAAACCCAATCACCAGCAATGGTGATTGTTTCAGCCTGGTCATCACATAGTTTTTGCGGTTCAGACTGCCCGTCTAAGGCTAATTTATAGAGGGCAGGACCAGGAACCGAGTTGTCATTGGTCCAGGTAGTATATACCAACCAATTGCTAGTCGCGGTTAGCTGACAGGCAGGCTGATTGTTGATTTTTGTTTTTTCGCTGCCGTCAAGCTGCATCCGGTATATATGGTGCTGATCTGACCAATTGCTATAATATAAATATTTCCCGGAAATAGTAAGATTCCAGGCTTCATCAGAACTAATGGCGGTAGGTTTTGTTTCGCCAGGTTTAAGCCGGTAGATGTTCTCCTGGCCACCAGCGTAGGTATCACCGGTAAGGTCAAGGTAATATAAAGTACCATCGTTATCAACAACCGCCAGGCCATTATTGGCACTGTTGGCAAGGCCGTTAGTAATAGGACTTGCAAAAACAGTTTTAGCAGGCAGTGTCGTAAACGAAAGATACTTATCTGTGGCCTGGAAAATTGCCAGGGCAGCTTGGTGGCGATAAACCCGTTGGGATAGAAGTTTGGCATCTTGGGGATGAGGCATCATGGCGACTTCAGCAATAACTGCCGGAACCCAGCTAGAGTTGAGGACGACCAAGCCAGGACGGTCTTGCAGTGGATATTGATGAATGTGGAGTATGTCTGTTAGTTCGTTAGCCAAAAGGGTGGCTAATTCTTTAGCCGGTTTGGGGGCTGATGAGTTGTAGAGGGCGGTAGTCCCACGATACAGTTTCTTGGCGGCATCAGGCATATCTGTGGCCATAGAATTATTATGAATAGAGAGGAATACGTCAGCCTGCAGAATGTTGGCAGCATCGGCCCGGTCTAGCAGACTGGGGTTGCTGTCATCTGTTCTGGTCATATACACAGCATAACCATGCTGACGAAAAAGATCGCGGCTTAACAAGGCAATATCAAGGTTGAGCTCTTTCTCTAGTAAATAATTACTGGTTGCGCCTAAGGCCGTGCCGCCATGTCCGGGGTCAAGCACAAGGGTTTTAGGCGGAGGCGTGGTGGTACGCGGATTGGAAAAGGTCAATACAAGGTAGGTGCGAAAGATAATAGTGTTGTCAGGTTGAATTACCCGTTTGCGTTTTACTGTTGTTACCGTTACCTTGGCATTTTTCGGAGTATAGACAGCAGTTAATGTAAGTTCATTTGTGCTGACAGGAGTTGTTGTTAGCTGTGTTAACCGCGGGGACGCATGTAACACAGCAATGGAATCTGTGTTGGCAGGCAGCGCAGATTGGGCGGCTACAGCTAAGGTGATTATGCTGTTTTTTTCTGTTATGCGATATTGCGGTTCAAAAGTGTAGGTTAGGGGGTCAGGCACACTGGCAGCAGGCAAGCGGGTTTCAACTGCCACGGCTACAACATCTTTGTGTTCAAGTTGAAAGACTTTTATTGCGGCAACGGTGGGAGACTGTGTTTCCGGTAGGTTAGCCGCAGCAGGCAACGGAGAAAATAAAAATATAATGGCGAGAACTAGGGTTACATAGGACGCAAAGGCAGGCATAATTACACCTCACTAATCGTTAAGTACTCAGTAACTGATAATAGAAAGAGTTTCGTTGCTAAAATAAAAATACCTGCCAAGTAATTTGAGTATTGACAACTGTACGTGTCCCTTGGTATTCTATATACACAATAGTTCATAGCATGAATATCAATGACCAGGAAGAGTAAACATACAGTGGAAGCTGCAGCGAGCCAACGGTAGTGAGAGTTTGGCGCCGACCGGTATGTTGAATGGGCCTGGGAGATGCAGTCTGAGCCGTGTGAGCGGGGTAGGCGCTGACGGGATTCTTCCGCCGTTATCAGGAAGCAGGTATCGGACAATTGTCCCGTACTTTGATGAGCCGGACCAGAGCAGTTTTGTTGTGGTCAATAAGGGTGGCACCGCGGGTTATTCCCCGTCCCTTGGATATATCTATATATTCAAGAGACGGGGTTTTGTTATTTTGTGGCACATACTTTAGAATTGCAGATAAGCTGCCATCTGCGTTGCACCCGCAAGGGGTAGGCCGCATTTCTAAGCGCTAAAGCGCCAAGAACTGCGCTCTTGCCCCTCCGGGCGGTCCGCTTACGTACGTTCCTGTGTACGCCGCGCGGACCGTCCTCGGGGCGCCTAGCAGCTGACAACTTCTCTGCAATTCCGGCAATTCATTATTTTATTACGAGGAGGAAACACAATGGAAAACAAAGAGCGAGAGTTAGTAACAGTTACTACCGGGCAAGAGGGACGGTATCGCTGGGCGGCGGTTTCAGCTATGCTACTGGCGATTGGAGCTATTCTTAGGTTGGTCACTCCAAGTATTGCCGGGATTTCACCTAACTGGATTATTGCTATGTATTGTCTGGCGATTGTACTGTTTCGTCTGCCGGCTGGCCGGGCTATGGGTATTGGCTTGGTGGCAGGTGCGCTGTGCCTGGCAACTTCCAAATCAGTTTTTCCGTATGGTAATCTGATTAGTGAACCTATGGGGGCGCTGGTATGCGCGCTAGTAGTGGGGTTACCATTTACTATGAAAGTAGGGCGGATCGATCTTAGGCCTGCGGTTGGCACTTTATTAGGGACCTTAGCCAGTGGCCTGACATTTACAACGTTAGCAAAAGTCATTTTAGCACTGCCGCTTAAAGTGTATCTGTATGGTATGCTGCCGGTAGTAGTGACAATGGCAATTGCCAATACAGTTGTTGCACAGGCGCTGTTCTATCCGGTAACGGCGCTGTTAGGTGGTTTCGCTGCCAAACATAGAGAAGACGAGAGGTAAATAAAGAAAGCCTGTTTTGAGCGAAAAGACTCAAAACAGGCTTTTTCTTTGCCCGATCCATTTTAATTAGCGCTTGCTAAATATTCCTGGTTAATTAGGCGTTTGATAAATATAGTTTTGGTAGTGGCAAGATCAATGATTGTGCCGCTCTGGGTTTTGATTACTGGCTTATCTAAATGATTGGTGTTAAAGAAGATAATCAGGCCTGTACGGCCATCACTTAGCAGAACAGGAGAATTGATGAGACAATCACGGATATAGCGGATAAAGGGCTGACATACGCCTTGATCCAGTTTATCAAACAGTTCTTTAGTCATATATTCTAAAACTGGCAAGGGGTTGGCTTCTTCGCCTGAGTACGCATGTTGATGAAACAGATCAGCAACTGCAATGATGCGGGCAAAGAGGTGGATTTTTTCATTGGCTGAACCTAGTGGAAACCCGCTGCCATCCATATATTCATGATGTTGCAGAACGGAGAGTAATACTTCTTGTGGTAAAGACGGTACATACTGTAGTAGTTTAGCACCATGGATTACATGTGCTCTGGGATCTGAGTCAGCGTCTTTAGGAACCACCAATTTGCCGATATCATGCAAGAGTCCTGCTAAACAGAGCACATGTATTTGCGCATCTGAAAGCTTGAGCTTACGACCAATAATTGTACTGATATAAGCGACCATGACTGAGTGGCGAGTAATCTTGTCTGCTATATTATAGTCGCTGACTAATAGATAATCCATAATAGCTGGTCCTGTTGACAAAACGGTAGAGTAGATACCAAAAGAGGTTTCTTTTAGTTCCTGTATGGGTATCTGCTTGGTATTACGGATAAAATCAAAAGAGTGGACAGCTGTTGTCACCAGACTATCATACTCCTTGAAAAAGTCAGTAAATTCTTCTGTCAGACCATCTTCTCGTACTGTTGTTTGTTCTGGGTCGCTATTTGCTGACGGACTAGTAGCTTCGCTGGACACAAACACATGACTTACATTCCACATGGTTAATAGCGAAATAGTACGAGGCGCAATGACGACATCTTTTCCAAGTAGTACCTTGCCGCTGGCCGACAGGACTGGTTCGCCGATAGCCATGCCGGGAACCAATTCTTTGACGGCGATCATCCTGGTGGACACAATACCAGCTCCTTTTAATTTCAAATACATTGGTAACATAAGTATAAATTAGAGCATAATGGAAAACAATCAGTCAAAGGTCATAGCTCGTAGTACTAAAGTCCTATCAAAAATGGGTCAACGCAGAATATACAATGAAAAAACCCAGCATATGCCTGGGCATTTTCACTGTATTTGTTAGGTGCAATGAGCGCTTTTATTATTGACCTTTGTAGATAAGGTCGATGAGGGTCATAGTCATTTGATATGATTTTTCCAGAGATGGTACAGGTAAAAATTCAAATTTAGAATGGAAGTTATGAGCGCCGGTGAAATAATTTGGTGTCAGGATTCCTTTTGTAGATATAAAAGAGCCGTCTGTGCCGCCTCGCATGGCGATCGTACGAGGCATAATGCCTAACTTCTCCATCGCCGTATAAATATAATCTATGGCTATATGGTTTTTATCAGTCACTGCGTCAGCAATATTACCATAGGTATCGCTTATGTCGCATTCGATCTTGGCCCGAGGATTAGCTGTCTGTAGGTTGTTTACATTTTCCAAAATAAATTTCTTGCGCGTTTCATACTTTTCTTTGCAGTGATCACGGATATTCAATTCTACGTTAGCCGTTGATTGGTTGGAATGAACGGCCTGACACCAAATATACCCTTCTTTTCCTTCCGTGCATTCTGGTGTTTCCTTGCGATCAAACATATTGATGAAATCAACAGCAAGAAGTGTAGGATTGACGAGTACCCCTTTTGCACTCATAGGATGAGCACTCACACCGTGGATTGTGACCACGGCGTTTCCGGCATTGAATGTTTCATACACGACTTCTCCCAGTTCGCAACAATCGATCGTATAGGCGAAATCTACGGGAAATTTACTAAAATCCATACTTTTCGAACCATACAAGCCGCATTCTTCATCTGGCACAAAGGCTACGTAAATATCGCCATGATATATGAATGGATTTGAATAAAGTGTTGAAAGAGCTGTCATAACGTTGGCAATGGCGGCCTTATTATCGGCACCCAGAACGCTGGTTCCATCCGTAACAATGATGTCCTGTCCCATATATTTCAGTAGTTCAGGATGTTCTTTTGTCGTCATGACGATATGCTGTCCTTTATTCAGAACGATGTCGTTGCCATCGTAATTTTGGACTATTTGTGGATGAATTTCCGGTGACAGGCAAACATTTACCGTATCGAGATGCGTCACGAAACCAACCGACGGCACCTTGCGATCACATCCAGCTGGTAAGTTAGCCGGTAATTTACCGGTCAGAACACATTTATCACTAATACTCAGATTGACAAGCCCCATGGCGGCACATTCCCGCTCCAGCAATTTCGCCATGTCCCACTGTCCATCACTACTGGGAATCTTCACTTCGCCGTTCGGAGTACTTTGTGAAGAAACGGACACATAACGATAAAATCGTTCGACCAATTCAGCTTGCTTATCTTGCATGTATAAAACCTCCTATTTATCGATACTGCAATTGCGAAGCAGCATCATAAACGTCGTATCGATTAGAACATTTGACGCGGGTATACGTAATCAGCCTGGAAGCCCAAAGGGATATTAAACCACCAGAATAGGTACAGCATGGTCGTCAGGACAATTAACAGCGTAATAGTATAAGGAAGCATCAAGCTGCTCAAGGTACCGACACCAGTGCGTTTGTAATATTTTTGACAGTAAATAATAATAAGAGGGTAAAAGGCAAACATAGGCGTGCAAACGTTTACAGCCGAGTCGCTAACACGGAAAGCAGCCTGAGTCAATTCAGGCGCAATGCCAACAGACATGAGCATTGGCACGAAGATAGGAGCTAAAATAGACCATTTTGCAGATGCAGAGGTAATCAGTAAGTTTAGCAAGCCAACGAAAACGATGATTCCGAAAATGGTGACTTGTGGCGGTAAGGCCAACGATTTTAAAAATTCGGCTCCGGAAATAGCAATCAAAGCTCCTAGGTTAGAAGCACCGAAAGCGTACATAAACTGAGCGGCGAAAAAATAAAATACGATGAGCTGAATCAGCGTTTTTGTAATTTCTTCCATAGAATTCGTGAAATCTTTAGAACTTTTGAATTTACCACTTAGAATACCATAGACAATACCTGTAACAGCTGCTAGTAGGAAAATAATTGCCACAATGGACTGCATAACCGGAGCTTTAAAACTGGCAATGCTGCCATTGGGGTCACGCAGGATAGAATCGGCAGGCATCAAAGCTAAAACTAAGCCAGCGAGCATTGCAATCAGGACAATTGTAGCGATGTAAAAAGAACGGTTTTCCCGTGGCGTGATACTGGTAACATCTTCATAGGGAATATCGAGATTGTCGTCAAGAGGGCAAGCTTTGCGGCACCACGGTTCGGTAATTTTTTCTGTAACCCACCAGCAGCTGCCAATAACAGCAAAGGTTGATCCAACGGCATAAAAATAATTGCAAAGTACGTTAACTTCATAGGTAGGATCGATAATCTGTGCTGCCATTTGTGTAAATCCTTGAATAACCGGGTCGATAGCTGATGGCGTGTAGTTTGCAGCAAAGGCACCAGCAATACCGGCGAACGAAGCGGCTACACCAGATAGTGGGTGCTTGCCCGAGGCGTAGAACATATAGGCAGCTATTGGGATGATGATCATATAACCGCTATCAGGAGCTAAATGGCTCAACATGCCGACAATGATGACGATAGGCGTAATCAAAAACTTTGGTGTAACCGATAAAATTTTCTTTAAGCCCGTATTGATGTAGCCTGAACCATCGGCAATACCAATACCTAATGTCGCTACGATGACCATACCTAACGGTGGGAAACCGGAATAATTAGTGACCATTTTGCTCATCAATGTGACAAACTCTTTGGCACTCAACATGTTGGTAACAGCAATGGGTTTGCCCGTAGTGGGATGAACATAATTAAAGTGCAAATTGGACAAAACAGCCGATAAGATACAGGTAATAAAAAAGGCTGCAATAAATAGCATTGTAATATCGGGGATTTTATTACCGACTCTTTCAATCCAACCTAAAAAACCGCCAATCTGTTGGGATGAATCATGCAAACTTGCTTCGATTTGTTTTTTTTCTGACACAGCGAAGTCTCCTTTGTGTATAAATTCTGGCAGTTACTAAGTTTTACGTATTAAAAAAAATAAAATCTCGCAACTGCAAGATGAAGCGGGCATGAAAATGATGGTAACTGAGATGTTCCAATAAAATGTCCGCATGATTTATATTAACTAAAACGAAGAGTTTATTCCCAAATAAATCTCACGGCACCATCAAGAGTTTTCGCAATCCGAAAGAAAGTGAACTCGTTTCAGCATAGCTGAAACATTGAGGATTCAGGTGGAGAGTCTACTCCACCTGAATTAACGCCGCCTGTAGAGGCGGGAGTCTTGACTCGCGTAACTAAGATAAAAGTAAGCCAGCTAAAAAACGGACCCCAAAGTCGGTAATTTCTAAATGTTTTAACTTCATTCTTCCAGTGGACTGCAATTTGATCTTTTTTTGCTTAATTTAATTTGCGAAACTTTTGTACCTTATCAATTTCGTTTTAGGTATTTGTAATTTTGATGGGATTATTATCTAATGGTATCATTATAGTACAGATTGACCATACGTTGCATCCTCTAATCCGTTAAAATTAACGGTCCGTTATGCGTAATAGCCAGTGTATGTTCATATTGAGCAGAGAGTTTACCATCAACGGTTCGTGCTGTCCATCCATTCTTATCTATTTTGCACTGGAATGAGCCGACATTAACCATTGGTTCAATGGTTATGACCATGCCTTCTTTTAATCTAAGTCCTTTGCCGGGTTCGCCGTAATTAGGAACAGCAGGGTCTTCATGCATATTTCTTCCAATGCCATGCCCCGTAAAATCTCTCACAACCGAGAAGCTTTCATTTTCAACATATGTTTGTATTGCATGACCAATATCTCCTAAGCGGTTTCCAACATGTGCTTGTTCAATACCTTTATACATAGATTCTTTAGCGATTTTCAGTAGTCGTTTTGCCTTATCCGAAATATTGCCTACTGGATGAGTCCAAGCTGAATCAGCAAGACCACCATTTAAGTTAACAACGAAGTCAATTGTTACAATATCGCCGTTTTTAAGTGGTTTACTATTAGGGAATCCATGACAAATCTCATCATTAACAGAGGCACAGGTAGCATACTGATAACCTTGATATCCTTTTTGTTCAGGCGTAGCGCCCCATTTAGCTAAATAATCTTCAACAAATTTATCAATTTCTAATGTACTAATACCCGGGGTGATAATCTTTTCAATTTCTTTGTGGCAAGAAGCTAGTATTTTACCTGCTTCATGCATCATTTCAATTTCTCGCTTGCTTTTAAAAATAATCATATTAGTGATCTCCTAAATTAGTTTAAGCTTTTAAGCCTTTAAATAAAATAGTGATAATATCATCTATCCATTGGGTATCAACTGTTAGATATAAGCTATCATTTTGCTTGATATAAGAATGTACTGTTCCGACTAAAGCTCCAAAAAATAGTTTAACAGCAGTATCAGAGTCTACAGAAACTAACTGACCAGAATGAATTCCTTCTTCAATTGTCTTAACAATAGGAATATAAAGATAGGTTTGGAAATCCTTTAATATTTCATCGTTATTTTTCGCGGGAATGAATTCGGACTGAAGAAGATAATTTTTAAATAAGATAAATACAAAAGGTTGTTCAACCCAAAGTTTAAGTTGACGTCTCGCGTATTGCTCTAATTTAACTAATGGTAATTCATTTGTGTTAATGATCTCAATTGTATTTTTTTTAGCTTCTTCAAGTGCTTCACTTAATAAATCCTCAAGAAGAGTTATTTTATTGTTGTAATAATGATAAATAGTTCCACGGCCTAAATTAGCTTTTTTCGCAATATCACCAATCTCCATGTTGATCCCTTTTTCTAGAAAAACTTTTGCAGCGATATTTTTTATTTGATAAATACGTTGTCTTCGAATGGCATTGTTTTGTTCATTTGTTCGAGGAGTCATTTCATCACCCGCTTTAGACATTCTGACATGTCAATTAAAAACTGTTTTAATTTTACAGTTTTCTATAAAAAAAAGCAATATAAAATTAAAGAAGCAAAAGGACGTACAGTTTGCTTTTTGCTGATGCACCCTGTCCACGTGACACTTAAGCAATAGAACTCTGTTAATGATGGGAAGCAAAATGAACGTCCCCCTGATTCTCACTGGGTAATTATTTCAAGGAGTTTTGAATAATTTTAAGAGGTGATAGTTTGAATGCAAAATTTAGCCCAAGATAAGGGGGCGGAGGAACTGTCTTGAGAGTAAGACGATACCACCCCGTCAGAGTGTGCGAAAACTATTGTTCCCATTTTGTATTCCCCACTTTACTACAATAAAAGTCATCTTTAAGACATAATACAATCAAAAATGCTTAGTAAAACAGAGACTATCCTCCACTTTTAACTAAGTTTTCTTAGAAGTGATGACTTTTCGCACAGTCTGCCGTCCCCTTGTCCGCCTTAAAATAGTTCGGTTTTCGCACTTAAGTGGGGAAAATAAAAACAGTAAAAGAATTTTCAAACAGCCTGCCGTCCCCTGTCCCTTGGAGTTGAGGCCCTTGCCAATGAATTATTTTCTATCTACTGGGAGGGATTAGCATGATTGCGTTAACAGGTGGTAAAATTCTAACAATGTGCAGTAAAAGTCTGGATC
>Ga0316604_10000622_pt1 | contig 40059 bp, 37 predicted proteins | sample OWC_soil_day20_C_FD_207650 | JGI IMG/M metagenome (GOLD analysis project Ga0316604, IMG submission 207650) | Wetland soil microbial communities from Old Woman Creek delta, Ohio, United States - OWC_soil_day20_CT | ecosystem: Environmental > Terrestrial > Soil > Wetlands | place: USA: Ohio... | reverse complement strand
CATTGGGGCAGCAATGAGCCGACGATCATCCCGCCGATGCTGGCAAGCAGACCAAAAAACTGCGGTGGCACCGTGTTGGCCAGATCAATCCAGCTTTCTGGCGCGGCCACCCAGCCCATCATCGGCAGCAACAAGGCCAGCCACACCACACACCCAGCCACGATAGCCACGATGGCCCCCTGATTGGTGGCACGCTTCCAGTACAAACCGAAAGCCAGCGGCGCAAACGCCATCGCCAGAGTGACGGAATACGCCTGTTCAACCATCTGGTAAATCGAAGCCTCGCTGTTGAGCGCAAAAACCATGACCAGCACGGTGAACACCACCACCACGATGCGCGTCATGCGCAGGAAACGGATATCACCCATGCCTGGCATGAACCCGCGCAGCACGTTCTCGGAGAAGGTCACAGACGGCGCCAGCAAGGTCCCTGAAGCAGTACTCATGATCGCCGAGAGCAATGCGCCGAAGAACATCACCTGCGCCGCAATCGGCATGTGTTCGAGAACCAGGCGCGGCAGGATCATCTGTGAATCACCGCCCGGCGCCAGTTGCTGCGCTACCAGCTCGGGCGCCACGACGCTGGCGGAATACGCAATGAAGAGTGGAACGAAGGCAAAGAAAAAGTAGCCCACGCCCCCCGTGACGGTCCCCCACAACGCACCGGTTTCGTTACGGGCAGAATTCACGCGCTGGAATACATCCTGCTGCGGCATAGACCCCAGGGCCATGGTTGAGAACGCGGCAATGAACGCCACCCACTCAAGGAAGCCGCCACTCGGCAGCAATTCCAGCTTGCCATGACTGCTCATGTGATCCACCACCACGCCCACGCCACCAGCCATGTCACCCACAGCCCAGGCGATGTAGAGCAGACCGACGACAATCACGCTCATCTGCAAAAAATCAGTCAGTGCGACCGACCACATCCCGCCATACAAGGTGTAGAGCAGCACCACGCCTGTGCCAATCAGCATGCCATACTCGCGACTGATCGCATCATGCGAAAGCACCGAAAACACCAGTCCCAATGCGGAAATCTGCGCAGCGACCCATCCCAGATAGGAAATCGTGATCACGATCGAGGTAATGATTTCAACGCTGCGACCATAACGCCGCCGGTAGAAATCGCCCAGCGTCATCAGGTTCATGCGATACAAGGGCAGCGCAAAGAACAAGCCAAACAGAATCAACGCAGACGCGGCACCAAAAGGATCCGCGATGATGCCGGACAAGCCATCGCGCACAAAAGTTGCCGAGATACCGAGTACCGTTTCAGCGCCAAACCAGGTCGCGAAAACAGTGGCTACCGTAATGTAGAACGGCAGGTGACGGCCGGTAGTGACGTAGTCGCTCGAATTATTGACACGCGTAGCGGCATACAGGCCGATCACGATGGAGACCAGCAGATAAAGAATGACAGCAGCAATCAGCATTGACGAATGACCCCGGACAAAAGGCTCTGCGGCCCACAAAAAAACCGTCGCCGATTATAGCGGGACCTGTGGCCCACACGTAGCCCGCAACGGCGGGAGTCCGCACGTAGATGATGCTACGCAAGAACTCTAATCATCTTCCACAAACACCTGTTCGCGGCGATCCCGGACCTTGGGCAGCAGCACCGCCAGCAACAGGCCGGCCGCGATCAGCAGCAGCACCAGCGAGATCGGGCGGGTCAGGAAGACCGTCGGATCACCACGCGACAGACGCAGCGCACGACGCAGGTTTTCCTCCAGCATCGGGCCGAGGATAAACCCTAGCAAGAGCGGTGCCGGCTCGCAGCCCAGGCGGTGAAACAGATATCCGAGCAAGGCAAAGGGCAGGATCAGCATCACATCGAAAACGTTGTTCTGCATGCCGTACACCCCGATCACGCAGCACAACAGAATCGCTGGATACAGCAAGCGGTAAGGCAGCGACAGCATCCTGATCCACACCCCGATCAAGGGCAGGTTGAGCACCAGCAGCATGCCATTGCCGACCCACATTGATGCAATCAGCCCCCAGAACAATTCCGGATTCGCGCTCATCACCTGCGGGCCGGGCTGGATGCTGTGGATGGTCATCGCCCCGACCATCAACGCCATCACCGGATTGGGCGGAATGCCCAGGGTCAACATCGGAATGAAGGAGGTCTGTGCCCCCGCATTATTGGCCGATTCCGGCCCGGCCACGCCGCAGATGGCTCCCTTGCCGAATGCCTCCGGATGGCGCGAAACCTTCTTCTCCAGCGAGTACGAAGCAAACGAAGACATCACCGCCCCGCCACCGGGCAACACACCGAGCAGGGACCCCAGGCAAGTCCCGCGCAGCACCGCCGGGAAAGCCTCGCGCAGTTCAGCGCGCGTCGGCCACAGACTGCCGACTTTCTGCAACACGGTCTGCCCGGCCTCTGCCTGCTCCAGATTGCGGATGATCTCGGCAAAGGCAAACAGGCCCATCGCCACCACCACAAAATTGAAGCCGTCCATCAACTCGGGCACATCGAAGGAAAACCGTGCCGTGCCGGAATTCACGTCGGTCCCCACCACCCCCAGCAACAAGCCCAGCACGATCATCGCCAGCGCCTTGAGCAGCGAACCATGCGCCAGCACCACGGCGCCAACCAGACCCAGCACCATCAAGGCCACGTATTCGGCGGAGCCGAAGCGGGTCGCCAGATCGGTCAAAGGTGCCGCAAAACCCGCAATGATCACGGTCGCCACCGAGCCCGCGAAGAACGACCCCAGCGCCGAGATGGCCAGCGCCGCCCCCGCCCGCCCGCGGCGTGCCATCTGGTAGCCATCCAGACAGGTCACCACCGAAGAAGATTCTCCCGGCATATTCACGAGAATCGCGGTGATCGAACCACCGTACTGCGCACCGTAGTAAATCCCGGCAAGCATGATCAGGGCAGAAACCGGCGACAAGGCATATGTCATCGGCAGCAGCATCGCGATGGTCGACAACGGGCCCAACCCCGGCAGGACCCCGACCGCGGTACCCAGCAAGACGCCGATGAAGCAATACAAGAGATTGTGCAGCGACAGTGCCGTTTGGAACCCAAGGGCCAGATGGTTCAGCAGATCCATGACTCACTCACCCGAATTTCGGCCACACCGGCAAGGGCAATTTCAGGCCCCAGGCAAACACCGCACAGGCGAGCAAGGCCAGCACCAGCGCACTCAGCGCCACTTCGCCCCAACGGCGTCCCGGTTGCCCGAGACTGGAGACGCCGACCAGCAGTACTGACGCGATGAACAGCCCCAAGCATTCCAGGCTGAGTCCGAACACGGCTACACCCGCGCAGACGGCCAGCAATGCCCGCCACGGCAGACGCCCCGCTATTCCTGGTGCATCCTTGCCCTGTGCCGTGACAAAGATGGCGATGCCCAGCAAGACCAGCAAGCCCCCTAGCAAGCGCGGATAAAACCCCGGGCCCATTTGTGCTGCGGTGCCCATATCATACGCACCAGCACCAATCGCGAAGCCTGCGCCGAACAGGACGAAGAGCAGGCCTGCCAACCGGTCAGGATGCGCAAGAAAATGCTTCATTCATTCAATCCAGTTTCGCACCGGAACGCTTGACGACAGCCGGCCAGGCCGCAAGTTCGGACTTCATCAGGGCGCCAAACTGTTCCGGTGTACTGCCCGCGCTCTCCGCCCCTGCAGCCAGCAGACGCGCCTGCACGTCGGGCAGGGCGAGAATCTGGCCTATTGCCTTGTTGAGTTTCAGGATCACCTCACGCGGCGTGTTCGACGGCACCAGAACACCATTCCAGGTGGTTGCGTCGAAGCCCGGAAAACCCTGCTCGGCAACGGTCGGCACCATCGGAGCGGCAACCGAACGGCGGCCATTCGACACCGCGATCAGCTTCACCTTGCCGGCTTTTACCAACGGCTGCAGGTTCGACAGGGCCGCAAAGGCCATGTGCACTTCACCGCCATTGAGCGCCTGGGCCGCAGGAGGGCCACCATTGAACGGGATATGCACGATGTAGGTGTTGGTGTACATCTTGAGCATTTCCATCGCCAGGTGCGACAGCGAGCCATTCCCGACAGAAGCGTAATCGAGCTGGCCAGGCTTGGCCTTGGCCAATGCCACCAGTTCCTTGATGTTATTGACCTTCAGGTCACTGCGCACGGCCAGCACATTCGGCTGGGTGACGACAAGGATCACCGGCGCAAAGTCCTTGGCCAGATCGTAGGGCAGCTTGGGATAGAGAGACGGCGCTACCGTCAGCGGGCCGTTATAGCCCATCAGCAGGGTATGCCCATCGCGGGCCTTGGCCACGGCATCGGTACCGATGGTACCGCCCGCACCGGGCCGGTTCTCCACGATCACGGGCTGGCCAAGCATCGGCGTGAGTTTTTCGCCGATCACCCGTGCCACGATATCCACCGAACTGCCGGCTGGCGTGGGCACCACGATCTTCACCGGCTGGCTGGGCCAGCTCTGGGCCATGGCTGAAAGGGAGAGAAAACAGCTGGAGACGCAGACAAGCAAACCACGCAAGCGACTGGACATGATCAAGGCTCCCGGTGAATGGAGCGTCGATCATAGCAGTGTCGTGACCGACGCGTGACCGGAACCGGCCCCTGCCCGCGACTAAATCCCTTGTCCTTGCGTTATGCCAAGCGCCCAAGCAGTTGCAGGGCCAGTATTCCCAGCACCGCCAGGGTCAGCACGGCCAGCCAGCGATTGCGCTTGCGCTGCAGGCGCAGGAGTTGCGCATGGCGCTCGGCCTCACGCTGCGAGACATCGCTGTTCAGCGCACGGTGCAGGAGGCGCGGGATCTGCGGCAGCGTCACCGCCCAGTTCGGGGCCTCGGCCTGGATATGCCTGATGAATGCACGCCAGCCGATTTGCTCGCTCATCCAGCGCTCCAGAAAAGGCTTGGCGGTCTGCCACAGATCCAGATCCGGATCGAGCTGACGCCCCAGGCCTTCAATGTTGAGCAGGGTTTTCTGCAGCATAGCGAGCTGGGGCTGCACTTCCATCTCGAAACGGCGTGCTGTCTGGAACAGGCGCAGCAGGGTCTTGCCGAAAGAGATGTCTTTCAGCGGACGATCAAAGATCGGTTCGCATACGGCGCGGATTGCGGTCTCGAATTCATCCACGCGCACATGCGCCGGTACCCATCCGGCATCGATATGGGCCTGCGCCACGCGCTCGTAATCGCGCCGGAAGAAGGCCAGGAAATTCTGTGCGAGATAGGATTTGTCGCTGTCATTCAAGGTCCCCATGATGCCGAAATCCAGCGCCACGTATTGGCCACCCGGTGTCACGAAGATGTTGCCGGGATGCATGTCGGCATGAAAATAACCGTCACGGAACACCTGGGTGAAGAAGATTTCCACGCCGGCACGCGACAGGGCCTTGAGGTCCACGCCCTGGGCACGCAGGGTATCAATCTGCGAAATCGGCGTGCCGTACATGCGCTGCATCACCATCAGTTTGCGCGTGCAGAAATCCCAATGGACTTCGGGTACCGCAAGCAGGGGAGAGTCGTGGAAGTTGCGCCGCAACTGCGAGCAGTTCGCGGCCTCGCGCATCATGTCCAGCTCGTCGTCGAGATGACGGGCGTATTCCGCAACCAGCTCGCGCGGCTTCAGGCGCTTGCCATCCCGCCAGAGCTTCTCGATCAGCGCGGCGGCGGTATCCATCAGCGCGAGGTCGTGCGCAATCACCGGTTCGATCCCCGGACGCAAGACCTTCACGGCGACTTCGGTGCCGTCCGGCAGCTCGGCAAAGTGAACCTGTGCCACAGAGGCCGAAGCCACTGGCGTCACCTCGAAGCGGCGGAACACTTCGCCAACCGGCTTGCCATATTCGCTTTGCAGGACTTCGAGCACCTGCGACGACGGGAAAGGCGGCACCTGATCCTGCAGCTTGGCCAGCTCGTCGGCGATATCCAGTGCCAGCAGGTCACGTCGTGTCGACAGCATCTGGCCGAACTTGACGAAGATGGGGCCCAGGGATTCCAGCGCCAGCCGCAATCTCACGGCACGTGGCTCGGCGAAACGGCGCACGGGCAAAAGACGCTGGACCCATTCACCCACGCGGGTGTTGGCTGCATGGTCCAGGATCATCTGATCCAGACCAAAACGCCGGGCAACGGTGATGATCCTGAAGAAGCGGAACAGGCGCACGATGAAGGTGACAAGCGTGTAAAACGCCGATGTTAGCAGCTTGCGTGCGAGGGCCGGCGACAAGGCGGAAGCGAGAGACTAGAATCTCCCTCCCCAACTGAACTGTGGCGGCGCTCCATGTCCCGACCCGATAACAATACCCTACTGCGCGCCCTGCTGCGCCAGCCCACCGACTACACCCCCGTCTGGCTGATGCGTCAGGCCGGTCGCTATCTGCCGGAATACCGCGCCACCCGGGCGCACGCCGGCAGTTTCATGGATCTGTGCCGCAATGCCGCCTTCGCCACCGAAGTCACGCTGCAGCCGCTGGCGCGTTTCCCGCTGGACGCAGCGATCCTGTTTTCCGACATCCTCACCGTGCCGGATGCGATGGGCCTCGGGCTGTCTTTTGCCGAAGGCGAAGGCCCGCGCTTTGCAAGGCCTTTGCGTACAGAAGCAGCCATCCAGGCGCTGGAAGTCCCGGCCATGGAAAAGCTCGACTACGTCTTCAAGGCTGTCAGCGAAATCCGCAAGGCGCTGAAAAACAAGGTGCCCCTGATCGGCTTTTCCGGCAGTCCGTTCACGCTGGCCTGCTACATGGTCGAAGGCGGTGGTTCAGACGATTTCCGCCACATCAAAGCGCTGATGTACAGCCGGCCGGATCTGCTGCATCGCATCCTCACCATCAACGCCCGCACTGTCACCGATTACCTCAACACCCAGATCGAGCACGGCGCCCAGGCCGTGATGATCTTCGATACCTGGGGCGGCATCCTCAGCACCCCGGCCTATCGCGAGTTCTCGCTGGCCTACATGCGCCAGATCGTGGCCGGGCTCAAGCGCGAGCACGATGGCGAACGCGTTCCGGTCGTGCTGTTCACCAAGGGGGGCGGCCAGTGGCTCACGGACATGACCGATACCGGCTGCGACGCGCTGGGGCTGGACTGGACAGTTGATATCGCTCAAGCCTATACCCTTGTGGGCAGTATGGTCGCCCTGCAAGGCAACCTCGACCCGGGCGTATTGATGGGCTCGCCAGAAGGTGTGGCCGCCGAAACCCGGCGCATCCTGGATGCTGTCGGCGCCCGGCCCGGCCACGTTTTCAACCTGGGCCACGGCATCTCGCAGCATGCGCCGCACGACAATGTCCGGGTACTGGTCGAAACCGTTCACAGCCACAGCCGTGCCTTGCGAAGCCGGACGGCCTTGTGAACGATCTGTGACGGCCATGTTGCATACAGGTGACACGCAAACCGAGACGGGAAGCCGTCCCGCAGAGGCCTCCGGCGGTCAGGCCCGTCGCAGGCCGATCCGCGGGGGCTTGACTTATGCACAAGAACACTTTCGCCGCAAGCGTTCGCACACCCGGCTCACGGAAATATTTCTTCAAACAAATAAGCTATTGATTCATAAAGACTTAAACGCATTTATTTTGCCTTAGCACGAATCCGCATGCTTGTGCAAGCCCCGCTGCGACCAAGCTCACCTGATCACTACTCACATTTTTATCCACAGAATCTGTGGATAAAACAGAACGTAACGCTATAGCAACATCTTGCGAGGCAATCTGTGCAAAACACTTCAGATTGATGCGCCAAACATTTGATGTATAAGAATTTTATCAGCCCATAAGAGTTTCTTTTGAACCGCATCGTCCGCGTCGCCCTCCCGCTGCCCAAGCCCCGCCTGTTTGATTACCTGGCGGCGCCTGAAACACGACCGGCCGTCGGACGCTGCGTTCGCCTGCCCTTTGGGGCAGGTGAGAAGACCGGCGTCATCGTCGAGATCGATCCGCCCGACGCCTTGGCGCTGGACAAGCTCAAGCCCGTGCTTGAAGTCCTGGCCGATGTACCGCCCCTGCCTGCGCAATGGCTGGCACTGACCCAGTTCGCCGCCCGCTATTACCAGCATCCGCTCGGCGAGGTGATTTCCGCTGCCCTGCCCCCCGGCATCCGCCGCGCCGTGAAGCTGCCACGTGACGACGATCCCTGGCTTGCCACCACCGCAACGGGCCGTGCTGTACTCGGAGAAGCCAGGAAACTGACCCGCGCGCTGTCTGCAGTCCTTGCGGTGCAATCCGCCGGCGCGCGTCGGCGCAGCCAGTTGCTCGGTGATCTGGAAGGCGATGCGAGTGCCGCGATCCGCGAAGCACGCGCCAAAGGCTGGCTCGAAACCGTCGCCCGCGCAGGCGAGCGCGAACCCATCGGGGCGCTGAGCCTCAACGATGCCCAGTCCGCCGCCGTGGCAGCCGTGAATGCCGCTGCCGGTACGTTCAAGCCCTTCCTCCTCTTTGGCGTCACCGGCTCTGGCAAGACCGAGGTTTACCTGCACCAGATCGCCCACACCCTGGCTCAGGGCAAACAGGCCTTGATGCTGGTGCCGGAGATCGGCCTGACGCCGCAGCTGATGGAACGCGTGGCAAGCCGTTTCCCCGGCGCCAACCTCGTCTCGCTGCACAGTGGCATGGCCGATGGCGCGCGTTCGCTGGGCTTCGTGCAGGCACTGAAAGGCGAGGCGGACATCGTGCTCGGCACGCGTCTGTCGGTCTTCGTGCCGTTGCCACGTCTGGGCCTGATCGTGATCGACGAGGAGCACGACGCCTCCTTCAAACAACAGGACGGCCTGCGCTACTCCGCACGCGATCTGGCCGTATGGCGCGCCAACCACGAGAAATTGCCGATCGTGCTCGGCTCGGCCACGCCCTCGCTGGAGACCTGGCTGCATGCACAAGCCAGACGCTATACGCGCCTGGACCTGCCCGTGCCCGCCGTGGCCGAACGCCCGCCCGCGCTGCGACGCATCGACACGCGTCGCGTCAAGCTCGACAACGGCCTCTCGCCAGGACTGGTCCAGGCCATCAGCGAACGCCTGCAACGCCGCGAGCAAAGCCTGGTCTTCCTGAATCGGCGCGGCTATGCCCCGGTCGTTGCCTGCCCGCAATGCAACTGGATCAGCGCCTGCCCGGACTGCTCGGCGAACATGGTCTTCCATGCGGCCGACCGGCGCCTGCGCTGCCACCACTGCGGCAGCGAGACAGCCGTACCACGCGTTTGCCCCAGCTGCGGCAATCAGGATCTGCATGCTTTCGGGCGTGGCACCCAGCGCCTCGAAGAACGCCTGCGCGAACTTTTTCCGGATGCGCGCATCGAGCGCGTGGATCGCGATGCAGTACGTACCCCGGCGCAATGGGAAGAAGTCCGCAGCCGCATCGAAGCGTGCGAGATCGATGTGCTGGTCGGTACCCAGATGCTCGCCAAGGGCCACGACTTCCCGATGCTCACGCTGGTCGGCATCGTCGGCGCCGATGCGGGCCTCTATGCCGCCGACTATCGCGCCCCCGAGCGCCTGTTCCAGCAATTGATGCAGGTCGCCGGCCGCAGCGGGCGCGGCGAGTTGCCCGGCGAGGTGCTGGTTCAGACCGAATTCCCCGAGCATCCGCTCTACGAACACCTGGCACGTCGCGATTACCCCGGCTTCGCCAAGCGCGAGCTGGCCGACCGGCGTCTGGCCGGATTCCCGCCCTATGGTTTCCACGCCGTATTACGCGCCGAAGCGCCCGCACTCGACACAGCAGTGGCCTTCCTGGCCCGGGCGCGGGATGCCGCCAGCGCCTTGCAAAGCGCGGTGCGCCTCTACGACGTGGTGCCGATGCGCCTGGTCCGCCGCGCCAAGCTGGAGCGTGCCCAGCTCGTCATCGAATCCGACACCCGCCCGGGTCTGCAAAGCCTGCTCACCGATCTGATGCCGCTGCTCTACGCCCTGAAAATCCCCAGGGATCTGCGCTGGCACATGGATGTAGACCCGGGCGAGCTCTAGGCCCGCAAAACCTAGCGGATCTGACTCCAGACCAGAACCAGCGCCAGCAACGCCACCAGCCCGAAGATGTAGACGCGATTCACGCGCCCTGCCTGCGCGAGCTTCCACAAGCCGCCCAGCAGACACAGGGCTGACACCGCAGCCCCCGTCCAGTCAGGTACGCTGGGCAAACTGCCGGGACGCAACAGGATCGGGGCAAAAACAGCTGCAAGCAACAAGGCAATGGCGGCTGTGTTGCACCCTCCGTTTTCCACTTTCACAATTTTCATTTCACGCTTCCTTGCGACTCCGTCAGCACACGCTGCAACACCGGATACACACTCGCCGGCCGGAAAGCCGAATTGTGGTTCTCCCCCGGCAGAAGCTGGAAGCGTGCATCGATCTGGCGCGCCTGCAACGCCGCCACATAGGCCTCGGCCAATGCTGGCGGTGTGTTGTCGTCCTTGTCGCCGGTCAGGGCTATCACCCGCGTCGTCGTCGCAACCTTGTCGGTCCAGTTCATCGGATTCTCGCTCTTGCTCCAGGCACGCCGACCGGTGCGCCAGGCCACTGTGTCACATGGGCAGGACACCAAAACGGCCGAATCGATCACCCCCGGCATCATGCCGACCAGTGACGCCGTGGTGGCTGCGCCACCGGAATGAGCGACGACCACCAGCCGCGCCGGTTTGTACTTCGCGCGCAAACGTTCAATGGCCGTGCCGACCTCGTTCAGATTTTCCCTCGTGTAGTGATCCGAACGACCGCTGCTCGCCTCTGCCACGCCGGACGAAGCACCGCTGCCGTCCGGATAACCGGGGCGCACCAGCGCAACGGACAAGACCTTGCCGGCGAAGGATTCCTGCGCCAGTTTCTCGGCATACGGAAAGTGGTAATTCGCCGGTCCGCCGGAGGACACGTCGCCATGCAGCCATACCACGAGCGTCTCCGGCGTCAGGTTGCCAAAGTGCCGCATCAGCAGGCACTGCGAGGCACCGGACACCGTCTGCGTGAAATCCTCGGATTCGCATGCAGCGCCAAACGCTGCTGATGAAAACAGCATCCACAGAAAGGCGGAAAACAGCTGTCGTTTGAACATGCTTTTACTCTTTCTTGTCCGATTTTTCCGGCGCATTGCGCCGCAGGAACCAGGCCAGCGCCAAAGCCAGCAGCACGCCCGGCAACAGGAACGGAGCGAAGGCGAACAACAGGATCAGCAACACCAGTGCAAACACCCCGCCAAGCAGAACAGACACGCCTAGCATCACCAATGCCACCAGCCCCAGCGCAAACACTCCCGCCAGCACGCCTATCAGCCAGCCACCACTTGCCATCCCCACAGCAGCCAGACCTTCGACCGGCTGGCCGTTGAGGGTCACATTCAGGTGTGTGCTGCTGGCTCCCAGCCAGAAGCTGCCCAGCATGAGCAGCAAACTCACGCCCAGCACAATCCACATCGTTTTGTTACGCATGATGTCCACCATAAAGAAGGCCTGCGCGCAGTATAGGGGAGCGGCGCATTTCGATAGCCTATTTGCATCAAACAAGGGAGCTCTGCAGGGTTTGAATGGACGCTGCAACATTCAGTCCCAATACGGCTGCGGGCCGAAACGCTGCATGAGGTAATCGACGAACACCCGCACCTTTGACGGCAAATGCCGATTGGGTAGTGTCACCGCATACAGGAAACGATCCACCGGCAGGTAACCCGGCAGCACTTCCACCAGCCTGCCCGCCTGCAATTCCTGGCCAGCAATGAAAGTCGGCAACATGGCCAGCCCCAAACCGCCGAGCACGGCCTGCGACAGGGCCTCATCATCGTTGATGCGCAAGCTGCCGGAGACCGGAACGGCGCAGTCTCCATCCGGCCCTTTCAGCTGCCAGATGCCCTGTGCACTCTGATAGGTGTAGTTCAGGCAATTGTGGCCGATCAGGTCCTGCGGTGTGCCAGGAATGCCACGCCGCGCCAAGTAGGCCGGGCTGGCGCAAATCTTCCGGCGGATCGGCGAGACACGGCGCGCCACCAGGTTCAACCCCGGCTCCGCGATGATGCGCAGCGCAATGTCATAGCTCTCATCGACCAGATCCACGAGCCGGTCGCTGATCGTCATGTCGACCGACAGATCCGGATACTGCGCCATGAAGTCCGGCAAGGCCGGCGCCACATGCAAGGTACCAAAAGCCACCGAGGTGCTGATACGCAAGGTGCCACGCGGTTCCTGATGCAGGCGGTTGACCGTGTTATCGGCCTGTGCCAGCTCATCGAGGATGCGGTCGCAATGCTCGAAGTAGGCACCGCCGATCTCCGTCAGGCTGAGGCTGCGCGTACTGCGCTGAAGCAGGCGCACGCCCAGGGCCGCTTCCAGCCGCGCAACAGATTTGCTGATATGCGATTTGGAAGAGCCCATCTGCTCGGCAGCCGCCGAGAAGCTTTTCGACTTCACCACCTGGGCGAAGATCAGCATGTCCTTGATATCTTGCACGGCCACCTCGATTGTTTCCAGACAGAAACAGTATTGTGCGATCTACCGGGCTTATCAAGCCTGCAGCCCCCCTTTATGATGGGTCTCGATGCTTGACGGATGACATGCAAGCACCGCACACAGAGGCTTAAATGCAGGAAAACGACCTTATCCTCATCGATCATGACTTTATCAGGCTGATGGCCATGCCATTATCCGAAGAGCTGCGTGCGGAGCTGGAGCGGGCCATTGTTGTTCCAAGAGAACTAATTACGGGCAAAGTGGTCACGATGCAATCGCGCGTGCAGTACCGTGAGGAAACCACGGGCGTCTGCCGCGAGGTCGAAATCGTCTTCCCCGAAGATGCCGACGCCAGCCTCGGCAGAGTCTCCGTACTTGCGCCGGTCGGCGCAGCCCTGATCGGGCTGACCACCGGACAGTGCATCGACTGGATCTTCCCGGATGGAACAGTGCGTCAACTCACCGTACTCGACGTCACCTACCCGGCCAGACACTAGACAGCCAGTCTTAACCAATTTTCATACATTGATCCGGGCAGCGGTCCACAGCCTGTGCGACCCTGTCAGGGCGGAGCCATGCCTTGCACCATCCCACCTCACAAAGCTTCATCGCCCACATCGCAGCACGCCACCCGCAGCAACCCGAGTTTCTGCAAGCTGTCACCGAAGTCATCGAGAGCATCTGGCCCTTCGTCAGCGAGCATCCAGAATATCTGGAGGATGCCCTGCTGGAACGCCTCGTCGAAGCCGAGCGCATCATCAGCTTCCGCGTATGCTGGACGGATGACCGCGACCAGGTACACCTCAACCACGGCTATCGCGTACAACACTCATCGGCCATCGGTCCCTACAAAGGCGGGCTGCGTTTCCACCCCTCGGTCAATCTGTCCATCCTCAAGTTCCTCGCCTTCGAGCAAACCTTCAAGAATGCATTGACCACCTTGCACATGGGCGGTGCCAAGGGCGGCTCGGACTTCGACCCCAAGGGCAAGAGCCCCGCCGAAGTGATGCGTTTCTGCCAGGCCTTCATGACAGAGTTGTACCGCCACATCGGCGCCGATACCGACGTGCCGGCCGGCGACATCGGCGTCGGCCAGCGCGAAGTCGGCTTCATGGTCGGCATGATGAAGAAACTCAGCAATCGCAGCGACTGTGCCTTCACCGGCAAGGCTATCGGCTTCGGTGGCTCGCTGATCCGGCCTGAAGCCACCGGCTATGGCACGGTGTACTTCGCCGAGCAGATGCTCAAGCGGCGTGGCCGCAGCTTCGATGGCCTGCGTGTCGGCGTATCCGGCGCCGGCAACGTGGCCCAGTACGCCATCGAGAAAGCGCTGGAGCTGGGCGCACGCGTCGTCACGGTCTCCGACTCGACGGGTACGGTCGTCGACGAAAACGCCTTCACCGCCAAGAAACTCGCGGCCTTGATGGAAGTGAAGAACCGCCAGCAAGGCTCGCTGAGCGACTACGCGCACCGTGTCGGCGCGCGCTACCTGCCCCGCACCAAACCCTGGGGCATCGCCATGGACGTGGCATTGCCCTGCGCCACCCAGAACGAACTGAATCGCGAAGACGCCGCCGCCCTGCTCAGAAACGGCGTCATCTGTGTTGCCGAAGGAGCGAACATGCCCACCACCGCAGACGCCTCGAAACTCTTCGAAGAGAACGACGTGTTGTACGCTCCCGGCAAAGCCAGCAACGCTGGCGGGGTCGCCACCTCGGGTCTGGAGATGAGCCAGAACGCGATGCGCCTGTCCTGGTCACGCGAAGAGGTGGACACCCGTCTGCGCCAGATCATGCAGAACATCCACGACGAATGCTCCCGCTACGGTCGCCTCAGCGGCAACCGCATCAGCTACACCAAGGGCGCCAACATCGCCGGCTTCGTCAGGGTCGCAGATGCCATGCGGGCACAGGGCGTGGTGTAACAACCACGCCTCCGGCAATGTCCGTTCGACCTTTGCGAGGCCCCTGACATACGCTGCGTGAAATCCTTGCTTTCAGAAAATGCAGTTCTTCAGGCTTTGCTTACCACAGCTCGACTGTTTCGAAGCGGCGCAGATGATCCCGCACCCACCAGATCAGCGCCACCACCAGGCTGAGCAAAGCCGCCAGACCATACACGCCGAACGGATGTTTCGCGATGAGCATCACCCCAATCACTACGCTCGGCGCCATGACAATCAGAAATTTCAGAATGACCCGCAGTGAGGACTTGCTTGATTGATTCACCGGCAGGCCATGCAGGATTTCTTCGATACCATTAAATCCATTGACCAGTCCGAACGTAAGAACCATCGTTATTGCGGAGGTCAATTGTTCCAGACTGGTCATGCCGAATACGTAACCCGCCAACAGAATGCAGAGGTAAATCGACAATTCCTTTGCCATCGCCACACACAATCGTCCGATGCTGTGTAAACACAGGTGACGGCGATCCATGCCCGACAGCCACGAGCGCCCCAACAGCGCGCGCAATGCCGCAGCCTCGCGCCCCAAGGCTGTCAGCCCCATCCAGGGAATAGCCATGAACATCAGCGTTGAGCTTCTGCCGCTGTTCCACACGGGCAGGAAGGGCAAGACCACGAGCACCAAGGCACTGCCGAACACCGCGAGACTGGGCTGACTCCACACACTGTGGCTGCAGGCAGCCGGCAATTTTCCTGTCATGCAGACCAGGCGGTGCGGCAGCGCCAGTAACATGACCAGCGCCAGCCCGAGCATGCCCCCGAACACCCACATCTCAGGCAAGTAGCGCAAGGCCGGCGCTGGCAAAAACAGGGTCAGCATCGCGGCCCACGTAATGTTGTCCGCACCGAGCTGCTGCAAACGCATTCGATCACTGGCAGCAAAGCGCTGGCTTGTTGAAACAGGCAGGATCAGGCAAGCCGCAACCGCCGCTGCATAGGCCACAGTTATCACCGGTAGCCATGATTTCAAGCCCAGACTCAGAATTGCTCCCACGCTCAAGAGCAGCGCAAAACAGAGCCAAACCCCGCGCAACAGCGACGAAGCAAAGCCAGGCAGCACCCGCAGCGCCTCGTTGCGGGCCAGTTGCCCCAGCTCACAGCTCACGCTGCGAAACGCAATCACGGTCACGCCTGCGATCACGGCATAGCCGCCAAGCGCCCAATCCCCGTACCTGGATAGATTCAATAAAAAGCCAATCAGCATCAATCCCAGCGCGCAAAACAAGGCCCACGCCCAATACAAGACCTTGCGCTCCACGACGCTGCTGATCCACCAGAATAATTTGGCGTGGCTCATTTCAAACTCTCCACCACAAAGTCTTCCAGCGTCAGCTTCTGCACCTGCAGCGCGCCGCTGAGTTGGCTTTCCAGCGCCTCACGCGAAGCGCCTTGCGCCAGATCGACCAGCACCGCCGGCGCGGGCTCGCTGATCCGGCGCAGCAGGCCGGGGAAGTCCGGGACGTTCTTCACGGCCACGCCGGCCGGCAGGCGCCATAGTTCAATGTCGTCTTTCAGCGCATCCACCTCGCGCACGAAGCGCAGGCTGCCATGGTCGAGCAGGGCCACATGTGTCGCGAGGCGTTCCAGATCGCTGAGGATGTGGGTGGAGAAAAGCATGCTCATTCCGGTCTCGGCCTGCTGCTCGGCAAGGATCGCGGCCACGGTGCGGCGCGCGATGGGATCGAGCGCGGCGACCGGCTCGTCGAGGATCAGCAGATCCGGCCGATGGGCCAGCGCGAGCACCAGTGCCAGCGCCTGCTGCTGGCCGACCGAGAGATCGCCAATGCGCTGATTGCTCACCAGTTGCAGGCGCTCCATCAACGCGATGGCATAAGCCTGATCCCACTTCGGCTGCCAGCCGCGATACATGTCCAGCATGCCGGCCACCGTGTAGCCGCCGGGCAAACCGGACTGCTGCGGCACGTAGCCGATGCGCTGCTTGGCGGCGGTGCTCAGCGTGCGGGCGTCTTCGCCGAAGAGCTTCACGCTGCCCGCATCCGGGATGCTCAGGCCCAGCAGCGTGCGGATCAGGGTGGTCTTGCCCGCGCCGTTGCGGCCGATCAAGCCGAGCGTGGCGCCCGCTTCCAGACGCAGCGAAACGCCACTCAGCGCGTAGCCATGGCCTTCGAAATGGCGCGTCAGGCCTTCGGTTTCAATCAGTGCAGCGTTCATTCTGCTTCCCCTTGTGATGAATTCTTGGTGTTGAATTGCGCGGCGACGGCCTCCAGCACCTGCTCCGGCGTCAGCCGCAGTTGCCGCGCCTGCTCGACGAGCTGGGCGATGGCTGGCGCGATCAGTGCCTGCGGTTCGGCGGATTGCTGACCGGCGGCTGCTACTGTCATGGCCGCACCACGGTTGCGCTGCAGTACGCCTTCCGCCTCCAGCATCGCGTAGGCCTTGGAGACAGTCATGGCATTGACCGCATGTGCCGCTGCAATCGCCCGCACCGTGGGCAACTCGTCGCCCTCGGCCAGCTGGCCGCTGGCGATCAGCCGCCTCACCTGCGCCATGAGCTGGCGATAGATGGGGTCGGGGGCTTGCGGGTTGAAATGAAAACGACCTGGCATGTCATGCACTCCTTGTGTATTAGTACAGTAATACACAAGGAGTGCGATATGCAAGCGGTTTTTCCAGGCGGCATCTTTGCAAACAACAACGGGCCGCATTGCGGCCCGCCATACTCAGCAGAATCCCGGGCGCTTCCCGGGCGGGTCTGAAAACTTACTTCGGTGCCGGTATCTGGATGTTTTCCAGCTTGATGTCCGGCGCATTCTTGATCGAAAGCGGATCAGCCTTGCCCGCGTAATCCTCGAAGCGGATGTTGCGCAGCACGCCTTCCTTGAGACCATCGATCTTGATCGAAGAGGTATTGATGAGCAGCAGGTCATCGATGGTGATGCGTTCATGGAAGGCTTGCGACTTGATGTCACCCTGCACTTCGACGGCCTTGAAATCCACCACGGTCATCTCGCGTTTCGGCCCTTGCGGAATCGGCGTGGGCTGCCAGTCCGGAGTGAATTCGAGGGAGTTGTGCAGCACCTTGATGTCCTGGAAGCGTGCGGATTGTTTGGCCGGCACGTAATCGAGCAGCAGGTTCACGTCGCTGTATTCGAGCGTGAAGATGAAGCCTTCGCGCTGCAGATCACGGTGGGCGTTATCGCGATAGACGATGTGGCGACCACCGCCGCCGTTGAGGTTGTTGCTCTTGGCGCGCAGACCGATCCAGGTGAGATGGGCCACGTTATCCTCGGCGAGGATGTCTTCGATCCAGGCGCCGGTGTGACTGCCGATCACCACCGTGCCGTGGCCGCGCCGCATGTAGTTGTTGAAGATCCAGGCATCACGCTGCGGTTCCTGTTTGGCCGCTTCCTCGCCAGTGCCCGCTGCGAAGTTCACGCAGTCATCCCCGGTGTCGAAGAAGCTGTTGAAGACCATCACGTGCTCGCTGTTGCCGAACTCGATTCCATCAGCATTGTTGGCATCCCAGGTCTTGATCTGGACACCATTGACGGCGACCTGCTCGCTCTCCAGCACCATGATGCCGTGGAAAGCCGGGTTCACGATGTTGATGCCGGCAACATACAGATTGTGCACACCACGCAGCGTCATCAGGCTGGAACGGCGCTGGCTGTAGGCGGCGCCCAGGGGCAGGCCTTCCGCAACAGCCTGGTTGACCTGGGTTGCGGCCAGAATGCCGAGATTCTTGTAGGTGCTGTTGGTACCGAACACGTATTGCGGAATCTCGGCACCCACTTCATCTTTGAGACTGGCTTGCGGCGCACGCTTCCAGCCGTTGCCATCAATCGTTCCCTTGCCGACGATGCGGATGTTGCGGAACGCACCGGCAGTCCGGCGCGAACGATCCAGGGCGTTGATCAGTGACGGCGGGCGCTGGGTGGTGGAGTAGGTGTACAGCGTGTAGCCCATGCTCACCGGATAATCTTCGGCACGTTCGGAGCCAAGCAGCGTCGCCCCTTCGCTCACTTCCAGGGTGAGATTACTCTTGAGAAACAAGGCGCCACTCTTGAACACGCCCTTCGGCACAAACACCGTACCACCAGCCGGGCAGGCGGTGATGGTGTCCTGGATTGCCGAGGTGTTCAGCGTCTTGCCATCGCCCACGGCGCCATGCGCGGTGATGTCGCAACGCGGCGACGGTGGCGTGGTGCGCAGTTTGACCGGTTTGCTCGGGGCAGACAGCGAACCATCGGCATGCAGCGCGCGAACCGAGAAGCTGTATTCGGTATCCGGCTTGAGGCCATCCGCCGTGAAACTGTGCTGGTCGATCTTGACCTGCCTGTCGCCCTTGTACGCACCATAGAAGGCTTTGACATAAGGTGCCGCAGGCGAGAAACGGGCTGCATTGTCGCGCGCCGTGCCAATGGCTTTGCCATTCAGGAAGACGCGGTAATCGACAACCGTCGCGTAATCGGCCGGCTTTTGCCAGACCAGTACCGCGCTGTGATCATCAACGGCCAGCGCCGGCACGCGCAGGCCGGTCGGCGCGGCACCTGCTGCATTGGCCAGACCCGGCAGGGCCAGACAGAGGGCGCCCAACAATGCCCCGGGCACCAGGAGACGGCGGGTATATGACATGTCTTCCTCCAGTATCTTCTTGTGCCCCGATAGTAGCGCGGGTCGAACGCAATCGTGCGGAGAATGCAGACAAAGCAGGCATGCTCCGTGGCGCCAGACTGATCGATGATCGCCTGCGCAGCCTCAAGGTCTCGCAGGAACTGCGCTCTCCCCGGCTTGTCACACGCTACACTTGCCACCGCCCATCTCCTTTCTGGGAAATCCTCATGCGCCATTTGCTCGTCCCCTTGCTCAGCTTTGCTTGTTCCGCCGCCTTCGCGTATTCCGGTCCTGCCGAGGTCGTTCAGAATTTCTATACCGCCCGTCTGGCGAGTCAGAACAGCGGCGTGCCCAGTGGACGCGAGCTTGCCGATTTCTCGACCTATCTCGGCCCGGAACTGGTCTGCCTGCTGGGTGCCGCGCTGCGCTACGACGACAAGTTCGAACTGGCGCACCCTGGTGAAAAACCGCCCTTCGCTGAAGGCGATCTGTACTCCAGCAGCGTTGAGATTCCGACCCGTTTCACACTGGGCGCGCTGCACATGCAAGGGGGCAGCGCGAGCCTGCCGGTACACTTCTATCTGGATCAGGCCGACAAGCCGGATACCCAGGGCTGGCAGGATCTGGTCCACCTCAAGGTGATCCGGAAACGCTGGCAGATCACCGACATCGAATACCAGGGCGGCACCGCGTTCGGCAACCAGGGCCAATTGTTCAGCAAGTTGCGCGAAACGCTGGTAAAAGCCACGCCGGTCGCGGGCTGGAACGTGCGCGAACTGGATTCCTGCACGCTGGACAAGGTGGCGCCGGCCAAGTCCAAGAGCAAGGCCAAGGGCAAGCACGCCACGAAAGGCAAAAGCAAAGTGGCCGGCAAGAGCAAGGCTGTGGGCAAGAGCAAAACCGTCAGCAAAAGCACCACCCCGCGCAAGGCCAGCGCAGCCACCGCCAGCAAGAAGAAAACCCAACACCACTGAGTCTGTTTAGCCCACACCGCATCTAGCGGTGTGGCTTGTCCTTAACTCGTCAGGCGTGCGTGAATTGCCCCGAGCCGGCGCTGCAGGATCGCGCAGATAGCAGCCTCGTCTTCCGCCAGCGGACGAACCGGCACCAGATCCATTACGCGACTGGGTGCCAGATCACTGGCAAACAGGGTGTCGACCGCGCCGTGCAGCATGCTCGCCAGCGCGGCACGGGCCAGTGGTGCGTCCATGCCGAAGTGCTCAGCCAGACGCCGCACCTCTTCGAACTGGAACCAGAAATAGGTAGGCCCCATCGCGCTGATCACCGCACAGGTTTCGATCAGTTCATCAGCCACGACAGGCGCAACCCCCAGCGGCGCAAGCAGCGTCAGCAAAGCCTCGCGCGCCTGTGCCGGGAGCCCTTCTGAAAATGCCACCGGGTTGAATCCGGCGCCAATGATGGCCGGCGCATTCGGATTCATGCGCGCCACGCGGGCAAAACCTCCGAGCCTTTCCTGCAAGGCTGGCAAGCGCAGCTTCGGCGCCAGCGACACAACCAGCGCATCAGGGCGCAGGTGTAACGCAACTTGCGCCAGCGTTTCGCCCATCACCGGTGGATGCAGAGCCGCAAACACCAGCGCCTGCCCGGCAACTTCCGCCAGACTGGCTGCATGCACTTGTGGGAACGCGGCTTGCAGCGCGTCCAGGGCTTCGGCCGAGGCATCGAAAACATAGACCGGGGGCAATTGCGTACTAGCGTGCCGCCAGCCTCCAAGCATGATGTGCGCAATCCGCCCTGCCCCGATGAAACCGATGGACTCCAACATGACGACCTCCTTGTAAAAATCAGGCGTAAAACGCCCCTGCCAGCCTTGCCGGCATAATGACAAACAGATTGACAGAAATCTTCAGCGGAGGCGGGTCAGGCGAGCCAGCTCTCGACTTCGGCCACACTCGGCAGCTTGCCGGTGGACACCAGCTTGCCATCCAGCGCCACGCCCGGCGTGCTCATCACGCCGGCCGCCGCCATCACGGCGTAATCCGTGACTTTCTCCAGCTCGACCGGAATGCCGTGCGCACTAAGGGTTTGCTCGACGACCTCGGCGGTTTTCTGGCAGCGTGCGCAGCCCGGTCCGTAGACGGTGACTTTCATGGTGTTTCTCCTCTCACAAGACAGCGTTGAAAACATAACCAACCAGCATGATTCCGCAGGCCACCACACCGGCGAAAGTGGCGATCAGGCGTGGCTTGAGCGCACGCCGCAAGATGATCATCTCGGGGGCCGAGAGTGCGATCACGCTCATCATGAAAGCCAGCACGGTACCCAGCGCCGCACCCTTGCCGATCAGCGCCTGCACGATCGGGATAATGCCTGCAGCATTGGTGTAGAGCGGCACGCCCAGGACCACTGCCACCGGCACGGACCACCAGACATCGCGCCCCATGATCGCGACAAGAAAGTCCTCCGGCACATAGCCATGGATGCCGGCGCCAAGGGCGATCCCTAAAATCACGTAAGGCCACACCTTGCCGACGATCTCGCGCACATGGCGGCCCCCCGCGTCAAAGCGCTGCAGCCAGCTCATGTGCAGATCCGGCGCCCGGACTTCGCCGCGCGCAATCTTCTGCACCCAGTCCTCCAGATGGCGCTCCATCCTGAGCTGACCGATCACGAGGCCAGCGATGATCGCCACCAGCAGCCCCATCATCAGATACAGCAGCGCGACCTGCCAGCCGAACATGCCGAACAGCAGAACCAGCGCAACTTCATTGACCATCGGCGCCGCGATCAGGAAGGAGAAGGTCACCCCCAGCGGCACGCCGGCCGACAGGAAGCCGATGAACAGAGGCACCGCCGAACAGGAACAGAACGGCGTGACGATACCCAGACTCGCCGCCAGGACATTGCCGACCCCGGCGCGCTTGCCCGAGAGCAGCGCACGCGTGCGCTCGGGCGCAAAGAAAGTCTGGATCACGCCCATCAGGAACACGATGCCGGTGAGCAGCAGCAGGACTTTCGGCGTGTCGTAACAGAAGAAACGCAGGGCTTCGCCAAAGTGAGTGGCGCGGCTCAATCCCAACGCCTCGACGAACCACGCTGCAGCAGTGTCCAGGCGGCTGTAGACCAGCCACCACAAAGGAATGGCGACGGCCAGGGCGATGCACCAGCGTGTCAGGCGGTGTGCGTCAGAGGGTGAACTAGGCGTATTCATTGCGGCATCCCGGGTTCGGCAGAACTTTGCAGATACCGGGAAGACGCAGGCGGGCCGAAAAGGATGCAGGGGATGGCAGGATTTTTTGCGGGGCGATCCCCTGACGCCCAAACGACGCGCCCCGGTGACAGGCCATGCAGGCTGTCACCGGGGCGTTTTGGCAGATGAGCGTGGGCTCAGGAAGCCTGGGCAGGCACGACGGCGCCGATGGCGTCGTCATCGTCATCCGCCTCATCGGCACTGTCAGCGCGGCGGGGATTGCTGTCACTGACCAGGTCGATGTTCGACAAGGGAATCAGGCGGGTCTTGTGCTTGGCGCGATATCCCAGCCAGATCAGCAGGAACAGCGGAATCCCGATATAAGTGGCGGCGATGCTCATCCAGTCGATCCGGTCGGCAGTGAAGGCCTGGTAGTTCTGGCCAAGCGTGATCACCAGGCACAAGGCAAAGGCAAACAGCGGACCGAAGGGGAAGAAGGGCGAGCGGTAAGGCAGCACGCCCATGTCACGCCCCTGCAGCACATAAGCCCGGCGAAAGCGGAAATGGCAGATTGCGATACCCAGCCAGGCGATGAAACCCGTCATGCCTGAAGTATTGAGCAACCACAGATAGACGGTTTGATCGCCAAACACCGAGGTCAGGAAACACAGGGCACCGATCAGGGTGGTGGCGTACAGCGCATTCAACGGCACGCCTGATTTTGACAGCTGCGCAAATACCGCGGGCGCCTTGCCCTCGCGGGCCAGCGAATACAGCATGCGGGCCGACGCATACATGCCGGAGTTCCCCGCCGACAGGATCGCGGTGAGGATCACCGTGTTCATCAGGCTCGCCGCCAGGGCGATACCGGCGCGCTGGAACACCAGCGTAAAGGGGCTGACGCCAACATCGGTGACGTCGCTCTTGAGCAGATTCGGATCGGTGTAGGGAATCAGCAGACCGATGATCAGGATCGCGAAGACATAGAACAGCAGGATCCGCCAGAACACCTGACGCACCGCGCGCGGGATGGTCTTGCCGGGGTTTTCCGATTCGCCAGCGGCAATCCCGATCAGCTCGGTCCCCTGGAAGGAGAAGCCGGCAATCATCGCTACACCGATCATGGTGGACAACCCGCCCACGAAAGGCGCATCACCACTGGTGAAGTTACCCAACTGCACGGTGTGGCTGCCATCCATCAAGCCGAAGATCATCATCAAGCCGACGCCGATGAACACGATCACGGTGGCCACCTTGATCAGCGAGAACCAATACTCGCCTTCACCGAAACCTTTGACCGAAATGGCATTGAGGGCAAACATGACGGCCAGGAAGATGCCGCTCCACACCACGCCGGGCACTTCCGGAAACCAGTATTTCATGACGATGCTGGCTGCCGACAATTCCACGGCAATCGTCACCGCCCAGTTGTACCAATAGTTCCAGCCGAGCGCGAAACCGAAAGCCGGATCAACGAAGCGGCTACCATAGGTGGAAAACGAGCCGGCCACCGGCATGTAGGCAGCCATCTCGCCAAGACTGGTCATCAGGAAATACACCATCAGCCCGATCAAGGCATAGGCAAGCAAGGCCCCACCCGGCCCGGCCTGGGCCACAGAGGCGCCAGAGGCCACGAACAGGCCGGTTCCGATGGAACCGCCGATCGCGATCATGCTGAGGTGACGGGTGCGCAAGCTGCGACGCAGCCCTCCTGGTGCAGCGGGTGCGGACGCGGATTGTGTCATTTTCAGGATCTCATCGGACTTCCGTAGGCCGGCCTGCATGCAGCAGATCCTGCCCGGAAAGCGCGGCATGTTAGCACTCTCACGCACCCCTCTGGTGCGAGAGAACAGGGGCGCTCACCCCGCACTGCAATGAAGCACCCTTGCCGGTGCCGGGAACCATTCGCACCGGACAGGCTCGAAGTGACCACCTTTTCCTTTCCTGCGGGCATTCACATGTGGTCTGACATTCTTCTCCAGCGCCCCCGCCTGAGCTTGCTGGTGCTGGGTAGCAGCTGTCTGGCGGTGGTGGCCGCGGTAGCGGCGCTCGGTACATGGTTCCAGCTCGAAGTCTGTGCGATGTGCTGGTTCCAGCGTCTGGTCCTTTTGCTGGCCGGGACCGGATTCCTGCTGGCTGCGGCCTGGCCACGTGCTCAACGCGTCACCCTGCGCCTGGGCGAATTCGGTTTGCTGCTGGGCCTGGCAAGTGCTGCGCGCCAGACCTATCTGCTGTTCCACATCGATTCCGCCAGCGGCAGTTGCGGCGCCGGCCTGCTGTATTACCTGCAGATCGGCAATTACGAAGCCTTCTTCCGTGCCGGTCTGCTTGGCGGGCTGGACTGCGCCACCCACCAGCCCCTGATCCTCGGCCTGTACCTGCCGCAATGGAGCCTGCTGGCGTTCTGCGGCCTGCTTGCCGCGTATGCCGCAGGGATGCTCGTGTGCGCCCGCAATGGACGAAGCCGGCAGCCCTGACCAGGCTTGCGATGCCGTGGCCCGGGCAAGCCGCCGCAACGGCCTTCTCCATCTGCGCCGCGGCGGGGTATCCTTCAGCATCCTGATTCTTCGCCTTGCCAGGGCCTGTTCATGCTCAATTCGATTCTCGCCATCAGTGCCGGCGCCTCGCTCGGGGCAGTATTGCGCTGGATACTCGGCTCCAGCCTGAATACCCTGTTTCCGGCGATCCCACCCGGCACCCTGGCGGCCAACCTGATCGGTGGCTATCTGATCGGGCTATCGGTGGCGTTCTTCGGCCAGCATGCCGGACTTGCCCCGGAATGGCGGCTGTTCGTGATCACCGGTTTTCTAGGCGGATTGACCACCTTCTCCACCTTCTCGGCCGAGGTCTCCAACCTGTTGCAGCAAGGACGGCTGTTGTGGGCGGGCGGCGCAATCGCCACGCATGTGCTGGGTTCGCTGGCGATGACGCTGCTCGGCATGGCCACATTCACCCTGTTCAAGCGCTGAGGAGCACACCATGCAAGGCTTTCAATTGAGCTTTTTCACCGCGCAGGACCGCAAGCACGGCAAACAGCCACTTGCCGAATGGCTGGTGCAGGAAGCCCGCAAGCTCGGAATCGGCGGTGCAACGGTGATCGCGGCCAGCGAAGGTTTCGGCCACGACGGCAAACTGCATTCAGCCCATTTCGTGGAACTGGCCGACCAACCAGTGGAAATCACCCTGGCCGTCAGCACGGAAGATGCCGAACGCATCTTTGCATTGCTGGCTGCCGAGAAGATCCGCGTGTTCTACGTCAAAACGCCTATCGAATTCGGCATGACAAGCGGAAACTGAGATCACCGGCGGAGAGCGTGGCAGTGCTCAGTCCGCCGGCGGCGTTGCGGGCTGCAGGCGTCCTGACAGACGACGCCAATGCAAGGGCTCGACAAGCATGATCAGATTGCCGGCCACGGCACAGACGATGCCCAGCACCGTCCAGACATGCCAGACAAAGCCCTCGAAGAAGCCCGACAGGATCAGGGCCAGAATGGGCACGGCAACAGCAACATAGCCGGCTCGCCCGGCGCCGATGCGACCGATCAGGGTGAAATAGCAGGCAAACGCGATCACGGACCCAAACACCGCCAGATACAGCAGCGAAGCAATGTAGGCCAGACGCATGTCGAAGCTGAGCGAATGGCCTTGCGCCAGCGAGATGAGCAGCGCGGTGACGCCGCCGAGGATCATCGCCCAGCCCGTGCCGGCCAGCAGCGGAACGCCGGTCTGGTAATTACGCTGGGACACCAGATTGCTGCACGAGGCGAGCAGCGCCGCGGCCAGGCCACACGCCACACCCAGCCAGCTGGAGGCATCTTTCACCGTCACCAGCTCGGGCCAGAACACCAGCACGATGCCCACGCCCCCCAGCCCCGCGCCGAGCATGGATTTGCCGTCCAGCTTGCGGCCAAATGCAATCCGCATGCCGATCAGGTTAAACAGCAACATGCTGGAATTGAGCACCGCCATGAGGCCCGAGGCGATATGCCGTTCGGCTTCGTAGGTAAGGGTGTAACTGAAACCGAAGAGCAGCACGCCCTGCAGCGCCGACCAGCGCAGTTGCGGCAACGGCAGCAGGCAGGCTTCACCACGCCCGCGGCTCCAGATCAGGAACAGCACACCGGCAAGCAGGAAGCGGTAGCCCACCGAGGCGGCAGGATCGACCGTGCCGAGCTGGAAGGTGATCGCCATCCAGGTGGAACCCCAGATCAGGGACGCGAAAAGATACAGTAACTGGCTGGGAAGAACGGGCACGCGGGACTCCTTGAACAGAAGCAGCCAGTCTGCACCAACCCGGCCATTTCGTGCAGACTCACCCTGCCCGGGCTGGCCCGGTAATCTCACCAGTACACTTGCCCTCCGCAGCATCGCCCGCTTCACCCTCCGGCAAAGGGGCGCGCGGTTTGAAGCAGCAAACCTTGCCTTGCTCGTCAAAACTGACCTGACAGGCACTGGCAAGCTGCGCCTTGAGACGCAGGCGGGCGCGCTGCACGCGAGACTTGGCGCCGGGCAGACTGATGCCAAGCCGTTCGGCAAACTCAGCCTGGCTCATGCCCTCGATATCGCAACGGATGATGGCCTCACGATCTGCCGGTGAGAGTTCCGCCAGCACGCGCGGCAAGCATGCGGTAAGACCATCAACCGGCGGCGACACTTCGTCCTCAATGCTCATGTCTTCGGGCAACGCGACGGTTTCACGCGTACGCCGCAGATGATCGGCCAGCGTGTTGCGGCTGACTTCAAACAGCCAGGCCCGAGCATTCTCGATGCTGCAGAAGCGCTCGCCCTGACGTAACGCCTTGAGGAAAACATCCTGGAGCAGATCCTCGGCTATCGCCTTGTCATGCACCTGATGAATCAGCCAACCCCGTAAACCGCGCTCGTGGGCTTCCCAGGCGCGCAGCAAACACGGCGCAGCGTTGGTCGGATTCATTTCACGCGCTGGCCATCAGCCGTTATCACTACTTCGCCATCTTCCTTGCTGAAAGCGCCTCGCTGCGCGGCGGGCAGGATCTCCAGCACAAGCTCGGAAGGCCGGCACAGGCGCGTACCCAACTCCGTGACGACAAAGGGCCGGTTGATCAGGATCGGGTACTGGTCCATGAAGTCGAGCAGTTGCGCATCACTCCACTTGTCTTCTTTCAGGCCCAGGCTTTCATACGGATCGCATTTTTCGCGCAATACCGCACGCACCGTCAGGCCGGCGTCCGCGATCAGTTTCACCAGTGTGGCGCGGTCCGGCGGTGTCTTGAGATATTCGATCACGGTCGGCTCGATGCCGGCATTGCGGATCATGGCGAGGGTGTTGCGCGAGGTGCCGCAGGCGGGGTTGTGATAGATGGTGGTCATGGTTTCGGAAGTTGTAGGAGCGGGCCATGCCCGCGATGGGTTGGATTGGGGGGAAAGGCTTCGCGGCCACTGGCCGCTCCTACAGGAAAATCAAACCTCTCCCTGCTCGTACCAGCCTTTGCTGGCATTGACCACGCGCACGACCAGCAGCATCACCGGCACTTCGATCAGCACCCCGACCACAGTGGCCAGTGCTGCGCCGGATTCGAAACCGTACAGACTGATCGCTGCCGCGACGGCCAGCTCGAAAAAGTTCGAAGCCCCGATCAAGGCCGACGGGCAGGCCACATTGTGCTTTTCGCCCAGCGTACGATTGAGCCAGTAGGCCAGTGCCGAGTTGAAGAAGACCTGGATCAGGATCGGTACCGCAAGCAGCGCAATGACAAGTGGCTGACGGATGATGGCGTCCCCCTGAAAGGCAAACAGCAGCACCAGGGTCGCCAGCAACGCACTGATCGACCACGGCCCGATCTTCGCCAGGGTCGCATCAAAAGCCGCCTGCCCCTTGGTGAGCAACAGGCGGCGCCACACCTGGGCCAGAATCACCGGGATCACGATGTACAGCACCACAGACGTTACCAGCGTATCCCAGGGCACCGTAATGCTCGCCACCCCCAACAGCAGGGCAACCAGCGGCGCGAACGCCACGACCATGATGGAATCATTGAGCGCGACCTGGCTCAGCGTGAACAGCGGATCACCATTCGTGAGCCGACTCCACACGAACACCATCGCGGTACACGGTGCGGCAGCGAGCAGGATCAGGCCGGCGATGTAGCTATCGATCTGCCCGGCGGGCAGCATCGGCGCAAACAGATGGCGGATGAACAGCCAGCCAAGAAACGCCATCGAGAAAGGCTTGACCAGCCAGTTCACGAACAGGGTCACGCCAATTCCTTTGGCATGCTGGCGCACCTGATGCAGCGCGCCGAAATCCACCTTGAGCAGCATCGGAATGATCATCACCCAGATCAGTAACCCCACCGGCAGATTGACCCTGGCGACTTCGAGCTGGCCGATGGTCTGGAACAGCGCCGGAAAGGCTTGCCCAAGCAAGACCCCGGCAACGATGCAGAGGAAGACCCAGACGGTGAGGTAGCGCTCAAACAGATTCATGACAGTGGTTTTCAAGAAAAGGAATGGGGAGCGGAATCAGCAACATGCCTTGCCTCCGCAGCAGTTCTCGCCGAGAAAGCCGAGCAGGCCATGCATGGCCGCATGGTTGGCGGAATAGTGGATGAAGCGCCCATCCTGACGCGCCTCGATCAGGCCGGCCTGGGTCAGCGTTTTGAGGTGGAAGGACAGCGTGGCGTTCGCCAGCCCCAGCGTTTCGGCGATCTGGCCAACAGCCAGACCGGCCGCATCTTGCTGCACCAGCAAACGGAAGATGGCCAGACGGTTTTCCTGGGCAAGGGCAGCAAGTTGGGCGACGGCAAGATTTGTTTCCATATTTCCAATTTTATGGAAATAACTATTCCACTGCAAGCCATCTCAGGAAAAATCAGTCGGCCGACATTCGCCGGAGCGTCCCCGGAATGCGTCAGCGCCCGGACCGTGCGCGCAGCAGATGAGCCTTTTCTTCGGTCCGCGACAGGCCCACGTGGCCCTGCCCCGGATGGGTCTCGAAACCACGCTCGGCATGGAGCAATTCGATATGGAAATCTGCGTCGTACAGGGCATGGATTTCGGCATCGATCACGAAGGGCGGTTCGCCCGCCTCTGCATCCTCCGGGTAGCCGGTCGTCAACAGCAGGATCGGGCTGACCACGGGCAGGATCGCGCGGAGATGGCGAACATAGCGCTGCCGCATGACGGGACCGAAGGCCAGCAGTGCCGCCCGGTCATAAACCGCCGCGATATCGGCCAGCGCACTGCGTGGCAGGTCAAAGATGTCACCACAATAAATGTCGAGCCGCTCGCAATGCCAGCGGGTAAGCCGGCCCTGACGCGTCTGGCTGGGGCTCAGACCGCTCTCGCGGAAGAAGGCGGCGACCGCAATCGGACTGAGCTCTATGCCGGTCACCCGGCAGTTCTGCGACAGCAGCCAGGCCATGTCGTGACTCTTGCCACACAGGGGTACGAACACATTGGCGCCCGGCGCCAGCAAAAGGCCGGGCCAGTAGCGCTGCAAGAGCGGATTCGGGGCGGCCTGGTGAAAATCGATCTGATCGTTTTCCCAAGCCTGCTTCCAGAGTTTGCCGGACATACGCATGCGCTCCTGTACCTGATCGCAATGCGTCGCCGGCTACGCGAACGGAACGCCCGGTTCGGGTCTGCCATCACACATCCACGCGTGAGGGCCGGATCATGCCCAGCCACATCCGGGCAGTGTCGCACGGAAACCCTGTGCAGCAGACATGAAAAAGGCGCCGGGGTTTCCCTCGGCGCCTTGGCAAACTACCCACGCAACACGTCAGTCAGTGCTCAAGCCTTCTGGGCGTCTGCCTGGATCGCGGTCAGGGCGATGGTGAACACGATGTCATCAACCAGCGCGCCGCGTGACAAATCGTTAACCGGCTTGCGCAGACCTTGCAGCATCGGGCCGACGGAAATCACGTTGGCACTGCGTTGCACCGCCTTGTAGGTGGTGTTGCCGGTGTTCAGATCCGGGAAGATGAACACGGTGGCCTGACCTGCGACCTTGGAGTTCGGCGCCTTCGAAGCGGCGACATCCATGACCGAAGCCGCATCGTATTGCAGCGGGCCGTCGAGCAGCAGTTCGGGCGCCCTTTCCTTGGCAATCGAGGTGGCTTCGCGCACCTTGTCGACATCCGCACCCTGGCCGGAAGAGCCGGTCGAATAGCTGATCATCGCAACCTTCGGTTCAACACCGAATGCTGTCGCCGAATGCGCGCTTTGCAGTGCGATTTCAGCCAGTTCGGCAGCATTCGGATCCGGGTTGATGGCGCAGTCGCCATACACCAGCACCTGATCCGGCATCAGCATGAAGAACACCGAAGACACGATGGAGTTGCCCGGCGCGGTCTTGATCAGTTGCAGGGCCGGGCGCACGGTGCTGGCCGTGGTATGCACAGCGCCGGAGACCAGGCCGTCCACATCGTTGGTAGCCAGCATCATGGTGCCGAGCACCACGGTATCCTGCAGCTGGTCGCGTGCCTGACCGGGGGTCAGCCCCTTGCTCTTGCGCAGTTCGACCATCGGGTCGACATACTTTTCGCGGATCGTGTCCGGATCAAGGATTTCCAGCGACGCCGGCAGCGACACGCCCTGGGCAGCCGCCACGGATTTGATGACATCCGGCTTGCCGAGCAGCACGCAGCGCGCAATGCCCTTTTCTTCGCAGATCACGGCCGCACGGATGGTGCGCGGCTCGTCACCCTCGGGCAGCACGATGCGCTTGTGGGCCGCACGGGCTTTCTGGATCAGCTGGTAACGGAAGGCCGGCGGGCTCATGCGGGTGGATGCCGGCACCTTCACGCTGTTCAGGATGGCGGCGGTTTCGAGTTCTTCAGCCACGCTGTCGAGCACCTGCTCCATGCGCTCGAAATCGTCAGCTGCCACGGCCGGCGGGATACGGCTGATCGCCGTCGCGGTGGTATAGGTATCGGCATTCACGCGCAGGATCGGCAAGCCGTTGTCCAGCGCCTTGGCGGCCAGATCAAGAATGCGCTGGTCGATGGCAGAACCATGCGTCAACAGCAGGCCGGCGAGTTGAATGCCACGCGAGGCAGCCAGCGCGGTGGCCAGCATCACATCGTCACGGTCCCCTGCGCTGACGATCAGCGAACAGGGATTCAGGCGTTGAATCATCTCGGCTGCCGAGCGGGCGGCCACCACGGTTTCGAGCACGCGACGCTTGGAAAGCTCGCCTTCGACAATCACATCGGCATTCAGGTGACGCGCCACATCCAGGGTACGCGGAGCCAGCAGGGACGGGTTGTTGTGGATCACGCCCCACAGCGGCAGACCTTCGAGGGACTGCGCGGCAGCCGCGCGATCGAACGTGGCCGGCGCCTTGTTGAAGATCGTTCCGGCAATCTTGCATCCGCCGGCGCGGAACTGGCTGGCCGTCAGCTTGACTTCGCCGACCGTGAGATCGTCCTGGGCACTCGCCACCAAAACCATTTCAGCTTGCAGGCTGCGCGCGATATCGGCGTTCAGGCGGGTGGTGAAAGAAAAGCTCGGGTCCGTATGCAGGCCTTCGACGACCAGCACATCCGCGCCTTCGGCGGCACTCATGCACAGGCTGACGATGTCTTCCAGCAGCTCGTCGATCTGGCCTTCGGAAATGCGCGCCACGACCTGGGCGGTCGACAAGGGGTTCGGGCAATCGATCTTGCAGATCTCGCGTGCAAAATGCACCGAGCGCTCGTTAGCCGTTTCGTCCTGGATGACCGGCTTGGCAAAGCCGACGCGCAGACCCTGACGCTGCAGCGCGCGGACCACACCAAGGGCAACAGAGGTGAGACCCACATTCTGCCGGGTCGGGGCAAGGAAAAATGTTTGCATGTTTTCTTCTACCGATAGGGGGATGGCAACTCGGGAAACGCATTTTGCTGCATCGCCGCAAAATACGCCAAAACCGTTGCCATGTTAGAGCGTCCCGCCACGGCCTTCCACTGAATGTCGCAAACTTTTGATCTGAACCAGACCTCTGCAGCACATGGCGCGTGGCAACGGCGCAGCCGGCCGCTTGCCGACCGGATCACGCGAAAGACATCATCCCGGCGCTCCAGAAGCGTCATTAGCCCGCAAATAATTGACAACATCTGCCACGCCAACGGCACAATCATTCTTTCGTTCGGCGCCTGTACAGCATGATTCTCTACCTCCACGGTTTCCGTTCCGGCCCGCAATCGCAGAAGGTGCAGGCCCTGGCTACTCGCATGGCCCAGCGCGGTCTGGCGGCCGGGTTCTGGTGCGAACAACTCTCGCCGGTACCACTGGAAGCGATTGCCCTGGTCGAAGCCTGCATCGCCCGTTGCCCCACACCGCCGACGCTGGTGGGCAGTTCGCTGGGCGGTTTTTATGCGACGCATCTGGCCGAAAAACATGGGCTCCGGGCGGTGGTGATCAATCCTTTCGTGCCGTATGCCGACTTTGATCAGGCGCTGTTCATCGGCGAGCACGAAATGATCTACAGCCCGCAGCGCTTCCACTTTACCGACGCGCACGCAGCCCAGATCGCGGTTCTGGATACGCCCAGACTTTCACGCCCGGAGAACTTCTGGCTGCTCGCCGAGGCAGGCGACGAGGTGCTCGACTACCATCACGCGCTGACGCGCTATGCCGCTTGCCGCCAGACCGTACTGCCCGGTGGCGATCACAGTTTCACGCGTTGGGAGGACTATCTCGACGCCGTGATCGCCTTTGCCGGGCTCGCTGAATGACAGATCGCAGTCGTCGCAACGGATTCTTCGCCGCCCTCACCGCGTTTTCGATGTGGGGCGTCGCGCCCCTCTACTGGAAATTGCTCAGCGGCATCCCGGCACTGGAAACGGTCGCCCACCGCGTGATCTGGTCTCTCCTGATGCTCGCCGTGGTGATGGCCTGGCGTGGCGGTTTCGGCGTGCTGCGCCGGCTTGCCGGTGAGCCGCGCCTGATCGGCCTGCTGGCCCTGACCACCACGCTCACGGCCGCAAACTGGCTGCTTTTCGTCTGGGCCATCGTCAATGGGCACGTCCTGGAGGCCAGTCTGGGCTATTTCATTGCGCCACTGATCAATGTCCTGCTCGCCGCCTTGTTCCTGCACGAGCGTTTGCGCCCCTGGCAGATGCTCGCCGTGGCGCTGGCCTGTGGCGGTGTGGCATGGCGGGTCTGGCATCTAGGAACACTGCCGTGGATTCCGCTGAGTCTGGCCTTCACCTTTTCAATCTATGGTCTGCTGCGCAAGCGCGCTCCCATTGGTGCGCTGGACGGTCTGTTTGTCGAGACCCTGATCGCCACGCCGTTTGCTCTGGGCTGGTTGCTCTGGCTGCAAAGCCAGGGCAGCGCACACTTCAGCGGCGCCGGCACGATTGCCGCACTGATCGGTACCGGCCTGGCCACTGCGCTGCCACTGTTCCTATACACCATCGGCGCACAACGCTTGCGCTACACCACCCTGGGCTTCATCCAGTATGTAGGGCCCAGCCTGCAGTTCGCGCAAGCCGTATTCCTGTTCAAGGAACCGTTCAGCCATGTCGCACTGATCGGTTTCCTGTTCATCTGGGCCGGCCTGGCGCTGTTCTCGCTGGATGCACTCAAGCGAACAGGCCGCGCAGCTTGAGACAGCGCCTCCTTGCGGCATCTCTGATCCAACCTTCTGCGCCGCATTCTTGAGTCTTGATTCATGCGTTTCGTGCGATTTTTATCGCCACCAGACACTTGCCGCAAAGCTCAAGGCACGTTCAGCAAGCCGGATCTAGTAAACCCTAATTTGACAACTCCTCGTGTTACCGGTATCAATACGTTCGTGTTTCCGGTCACATAAACCCGGAAAAATAAAACCACAAAGGAGACAGTATTATGATTTTCCAAGGCATTGCCCGCGCGTGCTCGCTCGCGCTTTCCCTCGTACTCGGTTGCGGATTGGCTCAAGCCGCGACCGGCGGTTTTTCTAGCGGAGTCGGCTCTACCGCCACAGGCGTGACCGTTACGACGCTGGCCGAACTAAAGTCCGCTTTTAACGCGGGCCAGCATCACATCATCATCAGCGGCACGATCTACGGGGGTTCGACACTTACCACGCTGACGTTCGCTTCAACCAGTTGGAACAACACGACCATCGAAGGCGCGAGCGGCGGCAAGGCCGTACTTGAAAACATCCAACTCAAGTTCTCTGGCGAACAATTGTCCACCGGGACCAACATCCAGAACATCGTGGTGAAAAACATCACGTTCAAAGGCCGGATCGCTGATTTGCAAGCCTTGCCAAAACAAATCGCCGGCACCTCCAACAACATTGGCGTCAACTATCTTGGCGTTTCGTTGCGCCGTGTCACCAATGCCTGGATCGACCATTGCACTTTCTATGACATCAGTGACGATCTGATAAGCGTAGCCCTCCTTTCGGACAATGTGACACTGTCCTACAACCACTTCTATTTCACGGCCGCTTGGCGCGACATGAGCCCGGACCCGGTATGGAACTGGGTAGGAACAGATACGGATCTGGCAGGTGAACGTCTGGCTATGGTCATCGGCGCGAACAAGTCCGACTCTTACACCTACGGTGGCAACAAGCTGCACGTAACCATGCATCACAACTGGTTTGGTCCGAACATGCGCGGCCGTCCGCTGGTCCGTGGTTGGGTACATGCGTACAACAACTACTTCGACAACACTGGCAAACCCAGTGGCACGATCACCGCCACCAACGGTGTCGCCTATTCGAAGCAGCAGTACAACGCCTTCCAGATTGGTAGCGGCAGCATCATCTATTCGGAAAGCAACTACTACTACCTGACCAACAACAGCAATCAGGTGGGGCTGGATAGTTCGACTGATGCCTACACCTTCAAGGAGACGAACAACTATTACAACGGCGTCACCGGCACCAAGGTCACCGGCGCGTCCTTCAGCGGCTCACCGGTCGGTGCTTACACTTATACGCTGGATTCGGTGCAGAACGTTCCAACCATCGTACAAGCCAACGTCGGGCCGAAATAAGCACTTTCGGATCAGCAACCCACGTCTGTGGGCACAGAAAGGGGCGCCTCCGGCAGGAGGCGTCCCTTTTTCATGAGCATCGCACAACGCCACATCAACCTGTCCTGAGGAAGAACTGTTTCGGAATGCTTTTGCGGGCGAACGCCTGCTGTCAGGGCACAAGGCTATAATCGCCGGTCGCAAACACCCCCTGCCCGCAGAATCCCATGAATGTCCTGTTTGAAGAGGACGGCGCCTTCAAGACTGGCTCCATCCTCACCGATAACGATTCCTCCCTGCAGGTAGAAACCGCCACAGGCAAGCGCGTCAAGCTCAAGGCGAGCAACGTGCTGCTGCGCTTTACCGCCCCTGCCCCTGGCGAACTGCTGGCTCAGGCCGACACCGAAGCCTCCGGCATGGAGATCGAATTCCTGTGGGAAATGTGCGGAGAGGATGAATTCGCCTTCACCGAGTTCGCTGCCGACTATTTCGGCCACACGCCGTCCGCAATAGAAGCGACGGCGATCTTGGTCAAGCTGTTTGCTGCGCCGATCCATTTCCACCGCAAAGGCAAGGGCCGCTTCCGCAAGGCCCCGCCCGAAATCCTGCAAGCCGCGCTGGCCGGCGCCGAGAAGAAGCGTCTGCAGGCGGAACAGGTCGAGCGCATGAAAGCCGAATTGCTCGATGGCAAGCTGCCTGCCGAGTTCGTGCCGATGCTGCAAGCCTTGCTCTACAAGCCGGACCGCAACCGCCTGGAAACCAAGGCACTGGAAAGCGCCAGCGAAGAATCCGGGCAGAGCATTCCGCGCTTGCTGCTCAAGGCGGGCGGGATCAAGTCCAGCCACGATCTGCATCTGGGCCGTTTCCTGTTCGAATACTTCCCGGAAGGCACGAACTTCCCCGCGCTGGAGATTCCGCCACTGCCGGACGACCTGCCACTGGCCCCCGCCGAAGCCTTCTCGATCGATGATGCGACCACCACCGAGATCGACGATGCCTTCTCGCTCGCCACGCGCGCAGACGGCGGCTGGACCATCGGCATCCATATCGCCGCACCCGGTTTGGGCATCCGCCCCGGCAGCCCGCTTGACGCGGTGGCACGCAAACGCCTGTCCACGGTCTACATGCCCGGCAACAAGATCACCATGCTGCCGGACGAGATCGTCGCGGCCTACACCCTCGGCGCGGGTCAGGCACGCCCGGCCTTGTCGCTCTACGTTGAGGTCAATCCCGACTACAGCATCGCCGGCATGCGCAGCTGCATCGAACGCGTACACGTGTCGGCCAACCTGCGCCATCACGATCTCGAACCGGTCTTCAACGACGACACGCTGCTCACGGGCCTGCCCGATCAGCCTTACATGCGCGAGCTGAAAGTGCTGTGGGAATTCGCCACGGTGCTTGAAGGCGGTCGCGGCAAACCTTCGGCCAACCAGAACCAGCTGGACTTCAACTACTACGTCGACTGGGCACAGGCCACGCAGGACGGCCCCGGCTTCATCACCATCGAGCAGCGCCGCCGCGGTTCGCCGCTGGACAAGCTCGTGGCCGAGCTGATGATCCTTGCCAACTCCAGCTGGGGCAAACTTCTGCATGAAGCGGGCATCCCGGCGATCTACCGCATCCAGGCCGGCGGACGGGTGCGCATGAGCACGGCCTCCGGCCCGCACGAAGGCCTCGGTGTGGATAGCTACGCATGGTCTTCCAGCCCGCTGCGGCGTTATGTGGATCTGGCCAATCAATGGCAACTGATCGCTCACCTGCAGGGCGAACCGGCGCCGTTTGCGCCCGGCTCGGCCGAACTGGCCATGGCCATGAACGACTTCGACGCCACCTACAGCGCCTACAACGACTTCCAGCGCGGCATGGAGCGCTACTGGTGCCTGCGCTGGCTGCGCCAGAGCGGCTTGAAGGAAACCTCGGCCAGGGTCCTGCGCGAGAACATCATGCGCCTGGAAGAAGTGCCCTTCGTCTTCAAGCTGCATTCGTTGCCGGCCGGGGTGAATCCCCATGACCGCGTGCAGTTCGCCATCGAGCGCGCCGATCTCGTCGACATCGAGTTGCGCGGCAAGTACCTCGCCACGCTGCCTCCGCTGACCACTGCGGAGGATGAGACAGGCGGCGAGGAAGAAGAAACGCCGCTCGCGTAGAATCTCCGCGCATGTCTGCCGCAAAAGCTCACCCGCCGCGCTACAAAAAACCTGTCGCGCCTGCCAGCCACAGTGCACCGCGCGCTATCCATCTGGGCTGGCTGGCCACGAATCAGGCGCTGGCCTGGGGGGTGGCAGCGTCTGTCGCGACGCACAGCCTGCTGTTTGCCCTGGGCTTCGTGATGCCGGACAGTGGCCTGCGCAAGGAACACGACAAGGGGCTGCAGGTGGTACTGGTCAACGCCCGCCACCAGCGCGCGCCCCGGGATGCGCAGGCGCTGGCCCAGGCCAATCTGGACGGCGGTGGCGAGCAGGACAAGAAAGACCTGATGCCCACCTCGCCGCTGCCGCCACAGAACACGGCACGCGATGGCGATGCGCTGGTCGAAACCCAGCAGAAGCTGCACCAACTCGAAGCCTTGCAACGTGAGTTGCTGGCACGCAGCAAAGCCTCCGATACCAGCGTCGGCCACGAAAACCAGAGCAGGCGTGAAGATTCGCCAGCCGATACGCCACAGCCCAAAGGCGGGCTGGACATGAATACTGCGCGCGCCATCGCCCGTCAGGAAGCGGTGGTGGAGCGTGGTGTCAGCGACTACGCGGCACGCCCCAAGAAGGGCTTCATCTCGCCGCGTACCAAGGAATACAAACTCGCACAGTACGGCGAAGACTGGCGGATCAAGGTCCAGCGTGTCGGCGAACTGAATTTCCCGCGTGGCGCCCGCGGCTCGCTATATGGCAGCGTGCTGGTGTCGGTGGAAATCCGCCCGGACGGCAGCATTTCGAACGCCGAGATCGTCCGCCCGGATCGCGACCCGAAAATCAACGAAGCCGCGCTGCGCATCGTCAAGCTGGCCTCGCCCTACGCGCCGTTTCCTCCGGATATCCTCAAGGAATATGACATTCTGGTCCTGACGCGCACCATGAATTTCACGCGCGAAGACATCAACGTCAATTCGCAATAGCCCTCCCGCTGGCCGGGCCGATCTGCCCCCGATGAAACCTGCTCCACACGCCTCCCTCGAATACCTGCGCACCCTCGCTGCGCTGGCGGTAGTCGGTGTGCATGCCGCGGCCAGGGTACTGGTGGCCTTGCCGGGCAAGCAGCAGGATGATGCGTGGTGGACCGCCAACCTGATGGACGCCTTGTGCCACTGGTGCGTACCGGTCTTCGTGATGATCAGCGGCGCACTCCTGCTCGGCCGGGAAAACGCCGAGCCGGCGCTGATGTTCTATCGGCGCCGGCTCGCACGCCTGTGGCGCCCGGTGCTGGGGTGGACACTGTTCTATCTGACCCTGCTCGCCGCCACCGAACCCGACTGGAACCTGCGACGCGCCGCGGCCAGCCTGCTGCGGGGAGCGCCGTATTACCACCTGTGGTATCTGTACATGCTGCCCGGCCTGTATCTGATCACGCCGTTTCTGCGCCGGATGATCGCCGCCAGCAGCCGCCGGGAATTGCGCCTGCTGATGCTGGCTTGTTGCACCCTCGCTGCGCTGGGAACGCTGACCCATCAGGAGGGCCGGATCTTCCTCACCAGCTTCCTGCCCTTCACCGGATACTTCATTGCCGGCCACTATCTTTTCACGCAGGCGCACCGGCCTGACACCGCATATCACACCCGCATGCTCTGGGCATTAATGATCGTAGCGGGCCTCGGCGTGGCGCTGGGCGCCGGCTTGCTGCGCCCCTGGCTCGGCGAACGCGGCATCACCCTGATGTATGCCTATCCGAATCCGCTGGTATGGGTCATGGGGTTCTGCATGTTCCGGATCGGCCTGCTCCAGGCTTCCGGCAAACAACAGCAGCTGACCGCTCTGTGCATCGCACTGGCCCCGCTGTCCTTCGGTATCTACCTGATCCACCCGGTGTGGCTGCTGGCGTTGGCACACGTCGGCATCGATGGTTTCCTGTGGCATCCGGCCATCGGGATTCCGCTCACCACGCTGAGCACCTTTGCCCTGTCTGCGCTTTCCATCGCGGCCTTGCAGCGCATCCCCATCCTTCGCTACACGGTGCAGTAAGCGCCTGTTCGAAGCGGGGCCGACGATCCGGCAGATTTGCGCAGAATCAGCCTCGCGCAAACTTGAACAAAAAAACACTCATGTCGCCAGCCCGGATGCCGATACAGCCTATTCCGGCAATTCGGCGCCCACGCGCCGGTCGGTAATCCATTTTCTGACCAATCAGGACTTGATCCTATGAATCTGAGCATCACGCAGCGACTCATCATCATGAGCGCTTCGTCCATCCTGTCCCTGCTGTTGGTATCGATCGTCAGCTATTTTGCTGCGCGGGCGCCACAGCAGAGCCTGATCGACTTCCATACCCGCATCCAGCCCAGCCTGGCACTCCTCGATGAAGTCGAACGCGATTTTCTGAGCATTCGCCGGCTGGTGGCCGTGCACATCCTTGAGCTCTACGACACCAAGAAGAAAGAGGACGAAAACGCCATCAAGATCGCGCGCGAACGCATCGAGGCGAATCTGGCCCGCTATGCCAAGGAAATGATCGTGGATGCGCAGGAGAAAACCCTGCTTGAGAATGAGCACGCGCAGATCCGTGGCTACGATGCTGTCGCCGCACAGGTGCTGGAAAAATCTCGCGACTACGATTCGGATGGCGCCCGTGAGCTGTTTACCAGCAAAGGGGTGGAACAAGGCGCCCTCGTCGGGGTAGCGATCAAGGCACACCGTGAGTACAACGACAAACTGGGCGACCAGTCCCAACAGGCCGCAACTCGCCAAAGCACCATCCTGCTGGATATCGCCTGGGCACTGAGCCTGCTTGCCATCGCCATCACCGGGGGTGTCAGCATCTTGTTGATCCGCAGCATCCGTCAATCGCTGCAAGAAATGCAGCAAACCGTGGCGCACATTGAATCCCGG
>Ga0316604_10000621_pt1 | contig 40116 bp, 31 predicted proteins | sample OWC_soil_day20_C_FD_207650 | JGI IMG/M metagenome (GOLD analysis project Ga0316604, IMG submission 207650) | Wetland soil microbial communities from Old Woman Creek delta, Ohio, United States - OWC_soil_day20_CT | ecosystem: Environmental > Terrestrial > Soil > Wetlands | place: USA: Ohio... | reverse complement strand
TTGGATTAGAGGGAGTGGGGGTAACAGGCGGTGTCATAGGTTGCGCGATTGAACTGGCAGCCTGTGGCATGGTTATCGGTACTGCTGCAACCTGTTCTGGTAGAGCTACACTGCTGATAAGCTCCATTTCGATGGTTTCCGGTTCGGCTGCTTTACTAAATATACCGCCACCTAACCAGCCTGCGCCGACAAATAGCAGACAATGAATACAGCACGAAACTATTGTAGCGCACCGCCAATAGGATTGTTTAGACATGACCTCACCTCTGCGCTTGTTGTTCAGTAGCCACAGCTACCTTTTTTACACCTACTGCTTTAAGTTCATCCAATATCATAACAACTCGCCCATATTCAGCCTGCTTGTCTGCCCGCAGGATAAACGCAGTATCATTCTGGCGAGCCAGTTGCGCCTGAATGCGGGCTTTAAACAGTTCGGTGGGAATCTGTTCCTGATCAACATATATAGCACCATCCTTAGCTACCGTAATAGCTACATTCTTAGCCATATCTGATTGGGCGGCGCTGGCCTGCGGCAAATTAACCGGCAATGTGCGTTGTTCCACCATGTACAAGGTACTCATCATGAAAAATACCAGCAAAAAAAAGATAATATCAATCATGGGAATAATCATAATCTTAGGCTGGCTCTCTACCCGTAAACTACGCAGTTTCACGTCTGTCACTCCGTCTCTTGGCTTCCGCTAATAGTGCGCCGGACTCTTCCATGCCAGTAATAATCGTATCAAGCCAATGGCTATAATAGGTATGGACAATAAGTGCAGTAACCGCTACACAAAGTCCGGTAGCTGTTGCCACAAGTGCCTCGCCTACCCCCCCGGTAATAGCCTGGGGCTGTCCTGTCTTAATACTCATAACGCTAAACGATGAAATCATGCCAACAACTGTGCCCAATAGTCCCAGCAGCGGCGACAAGGTGACAATGGTATCAAGATAACCGAGCTTTTCCCGTAGTTTCGCGGCTGACTGTGCTGCGGCGTTAGACATAGCACTTTCCAGATCACAGGCATCAAACTGAATATTAGCTAATCCCCGCGACAACATCATACCCTCAGCACCACCAGTACTGTCACACACCCGCTGCGCCCCGGCCCAATCACAATTATTAAACCGAGTAATCAATTCAGGCAATAGTTTAGCATGATCAGTAGCTGCCTTGCGATAATGCAAATACCGTTCAACGGCAATCGTTATTACCATAAATGAACATAAGAGCAACGGATACATCACCAGACCGCCTTTTCTAAACAGTTCAACACCGCTACCAATAAATTCCATTTAGTTCCTCCCCCATATCTTATCAGGCTATATTTTTAAACGAATTAACACGCCACCTCCAAAAATAAAAAACCACAAAGATCTACGGTCATTCTTAACCGTAATACCTTCGTGGTTGTTTGCTCATAGTATATAATTATCTTTTACTACTATACCGAACAGCCTTCTTGACTGTATTTGTTAAAATAATAACATAATTATAGTAGGTTTGGCAATAGGAGATTTTTCAGTCGATAAATAACTTCTATTGGTTTTTCATTTAGCAAGTTTCTTCTTTAAACCAAGAATTTTTCCACCGATTTTTCTAATTCATTTGCCATAGCACTTGTTTCTTCTGCACTAGCAGCCACTGTCTGCAATGCTGCGGATTGCTCCTCGTCGGAAGCCATTACCTCTTCACTGTGCGCAGCCACTGATTCAATAACACTAGAAAGATCGTTGATTAGTTGCACAATTTGGTCTGAATTAGCTACCTGTTCAGAGGTAATATTCCCAATTTCCCTGGTTTCTCCTGCCATGAGTGTTACCGCCTGCAAGATTGTATCAAGTGCCAAGCCTGCCGCATTTACAGTAGTAACACCGCCTTCTACTTCTATTACATTTTGAGTCATGGCTGATACAGCTAGTTGTGTTTTTTCGGTAACCTTCTGAACCAAGGAAGTAATCTCTTGTGCTCCTTGATTAGACTGTTCAGCCAACCGCCGGACTTCTTCCGCCACCACCGCAAATCCGCGTCCGTGCTCTCCGGCCCGGGCGGCTTCAATAGCGGCATTAAGTGCCAGCAGATTAGTCTGTTTGGCAATTGTAGTAATGGTGTCAGTGATCTGCGAAATTTGCTGAGAGTAATCATTTAATTCACCGATAATCTGGCTGGAGCGTTTGGTCTGCTCTGTAATGTTATCCATCTTACTAACCGATTCAGTAACTTTAGCCCGTCCGTTTTCAGCTGCTGCCAAAGTTTCTGTTGAATTTTTGCCAGTGTCATTGGCTTTTTTCTTAGCAATTTGAATAAGACTGGACAACTCTACTAAGGCCTGTGACGCTTCTAACATAGATCGATTACCGCCATCTGCCTCATTAGACAAATGTTCCATACTTTTTGCAACTGCTTCACTTGTGGCTGTGACCTCTTCAATAGATGCCGCCGTTTGCTCTGATGCGGCAGCCAGTTGTTCTGAAGCTGAACGGATATTGGCAATCATACTAACAAAATGATTATGCATAATGCTTAAGGAGTGTCCCAATTCACCGATTTCATCAGTGGATTTTAGCTCGACAACATCCCGCAAATCTCCTGCGGCATATTTCTTAGTAATAGTAGTTAGGGCAAGTATGGGTTTTCTGATCATATTCGTTAACACCACAGCAATAACTATCCCCAATACTAGCACAATCAGACTGATCACAATAGAAACCAGATTAACCTTATCAGCCCGCGCTCTACTATCATCAATCAATGTTTTCGCAAGATGTACATTATTTTCAGCAATACCATCAGCCTTAGCTGCTATCGCTTGAGACAAGGGTGCCAGCCGCTTAGTAATTCCGCTCAGCTTTATCTCGCACTCTCGTTCTAAAGCAGCATTGCCTGCCACCTTGGCAGCATGATAGGCCTTGGCCAATGGCATATAATCCTTTACAATAATCTCTCGATACTGAGTTGTTTCATCAATTAGTGTCTGAACCTCCTGGTGTTTGTCCGCTCTAGCTATAGCCAACAGTTCTTTTTCCGATGTCAGCAGTTTCTCAAAACCACTATCGGTTTGCCCCAGGTATACGGTTTCACCATAAGCGGCATACCCGCGAATAGCGGCTATGGTGTTCTTATACTGCACAGCAATCTGATCGGCTAACGCCATCCGCTCATTGGCCTCATCAATTTTCACTAATTCCACTTTCGCACTTTGCAAGTTGGTAAAAGAAATAATTGTCATACTAATCATCAGTAGTAAGATGATGCCAAAACTTACTGCAAATTTGAAACTTAATTTTGTTTTCAACAATATCACTCCCCTAATTCACTAAACCACCTGCCATTATTATATAAATTAACGTATAAATATCCCGATGCCTGAAGCATCATCCTTAATTGTTTTGTTAAACGGCAGGGTTTTGCAAAGTTCATACAGCGACCAAAAATTATGTGAATTATCGATAGGTTGCTGCAGCATTTCAAAAAGACCGTCTGTCAAAAAGAAAAAACTATCGCCTGACTGAAAGGTCAGTACACCCTCATCATAGGCTTCATTTTCATTAATGCCTAAAAACAGGCCCGGACTCTTTATCACTGTTGCTCCCTTGCAATTTAAACAAACAAAATGGCTAATCCCTGCAGAAGAATATGTCAATGTCTTATTGTTAAAATCAATTGCAAACAGCAAAGCCGCAGCAAAACCACCGCAACTAAAAAACGGCATAACTTCGTTATTAATCCATGCTAGTTTGTCACTGACAGCTATATGTTTCTCAACCGCCTGTCGAAAGAGATAACGCAAAATCCCTCCCTGACTAGTTGCAGCAATCCCATGCCCCATCACATCCAGAATAGTTCCAAACAGAATTTGATTATCATTATTATACTGAACATCATACAAATCACCGCTCAAGCCGTGTAACGGCTGATAAACAGTTCTCATACAAAATAATTCGTTTTCTAACTCTGCCGGCAATAGTAATCGCTGGATCTTGCCGGCAATTTCCACTTCCTGCCGCATTTTTCCGTCAGCAGTTACATCCCTTACTAAAGCTGCAATAACAGACTTGCCATGCATAATCAAGCAGCGAGCACTAATCTCCACCTTAAATTGTGTCCCGTCTTTCTTTACATGATTTGCTGTAAAAATATAGCCTCGTTTTGCTTGGTCAATCACCCTATCCATTTTTTCACATACGGTTTCCCGCGACTCATGACTTAAATCCACAATTGACAGACTGTCAAATTCCTGTTGCTCATATCGATACATATTCAATGCCTTTTGGTTCATAAATAAAACAGCATTGGTTTTGGAATCCACCAAAAGCACGGCGTCATTGATCATATCTAATAGATCAAACCGTTGGCAATACTCGCACATCTCCGGTCTAATTCCATTTTTCATAATAACACTCAATTCTTACATCCCCTTGCTGGTTCAGTTACTGCATGTCAAATACCTTGTTCAAGCGAGTTAATTCAAATAATTCTTTTACAAAGCCAGTTGCACCGCTAATAACCAAGCTGCCACTACATTGTCGTGTCCGCTTGTGGATAGAAACCAAGACACCTAGACCAGAACTGTCGATATAGTCAACCTTATTCATTTTTATGAGAAAATGTTTTTGTCCTTCTTCCATGTGTTTAATGAGTTTTTCCCTCAGAACCTCTGCTCCTTCAACATACAACCCACCAGACAAATCAACGATAACTTGGTTATTGACAATATTGGTATTGATTTGCATTTAATAACTTCCCCCTTTTTACAACTTTATGTTCAGATGCAATTGACGAAATGTCTACTTTTTTCACCAACACTATTTCGCTAGGTTCTGATGTAAAATAATACTGGTCCACGCAATGTCTGATAATTTCCATCCCTCGTCCACTTTCACGTAAACCGTCTTCTTTATTTACTTTAGCTGGCACAAAACCTTGTCCCTCATCACGAATAATGACTCTAACTTCCCCAGGCAAGTTTTTTATGGTTAACTGTACTTTTTTGGTTTGATCTTGCCCATTGCCATGAAAAATAGCATTATTCACAGCCTCGTTGATCGCGACAAAGAAGAGTTCGATTCCGGTAACCCGCATTTCGGTCAATTGTTCTCGCACCGCTTCACGCAATTTTGAAAATTCTTCCACTGTGGAAAAACAATACATACCACTCACCTCTTACATGCTATTTTCATGAAGCATATAAAAATAGCATGAACCAACAAAAGAACTCTCTTGCAGCCTCATGCCACCGTTATACATAACTATAATCTCAAATATTGTCAAATATCTTCCTTTTACTACTAATTATTAGTATATCTTTGTTGACAGAACACTGTCAAGCACATAAAACCTTAAAATGTGTTTTTGTATATCTCTCATAATAGTCGCATATACATACCCTACCTGCCTTTTATGGAATGGTAACTTATGACGAGAGGAGCAGCTATATTGATAAGAATGGCCCTTACCTATTGGTTATCAGCAGCGGGGGGAAAGGCATGGATAGTGACACTTTTTCTAATTGCTTGTACAGTACTCATCGTGCTGCTCAACATGCAGATCAACAACTGGCAAGTAGGATTTTACAGTCACTTACAGCGGCACAGCTTGTCCGGTTTTTATGATGCTTTAGTCCAATTTGTCCTGCTGTCTGCAATAACAGCAGGCACTTCAGGCTGGCAAACTCACTTTAGATTGCTGCTTCAAATACGCTGGCGCCAATGGCTAACAAATAAATATATCACACTATGGCTAAACAATCAAACTTATTTTCGTATGAATTTCATCGCAAATGCTGTAGACAATCCCGACCAACGAATCAGCGAGGATATCAATCTATTTGTCACTCATTCTTTGGACTTGGCTACCGGATTGTTGCGCCATATAGTAACCCTTATCGTGTTTTCTAGCGTTCTTTGGCAACTATCAGGGGAACTACATTTCTCTTTGTTTGATACCAGTGTTGTTTTACACGGATATTTAGTTTTGTCTGCCCTGTTCTATTCGGCTTTGGGAACTTGGTTAACCATGGGAGTAGGGCGTCCACTCATGTTTCAAAATAATATTCAGCAAAGCAACGAAGCAGATTTCCGGTATTCTTTAGTACGGTTAAAAGAGCATGGGGAATCTGTTGCGTTATATAAAGGTGACAAACAGGAAAAGGTAAATTTACTACTGCGTTTTGCCACAATCGTTACTACTTATCTTTCCATAATAAGAACGACCCGAGCCATTACCTGGCTAACTTCCGCTTACTCGCAATTTTCAATTGTCTTTGCATTTTTGATTGCAGTTCCCCGATATTTTAATGAAGAATTGCAGCTTGGCCAATTATTCGAAATATCAGGGGCTTATTGGTATGTACATTCGGCTCTATCTTATATCATTGAGAGTTTTGGAAAAATTGCTCAGTGGCAGGCTGTAACAGACCGATTAAATGAATTTTATAACCAACTCATCAAAACAGACTCATATTCTAAGAAAAAACCAGTACCGCAAGCATTCTGCAAGCACAATGCTTTGATTATTAAAAATCTTTCAATATTCACTCCTGGCGGTCACATTCTCCTTAACAAGCTTACACTAGAAATTTATGCTGGCAACAGTCTGCTCATTACCGGTCCATCGGGCTGCGGCAAAACGACAATACTCCGAACGTTATCAGGCCTCTGGCCTTATTTCGACGGACTAATATCTTTCCCGCAAAACCATGCCATGCTGTTTCTTCCGCAAAAGCCCTACCTTCCAGTCGGTTCATTGCGCAGTGCTATTTTATACCCGCATATGCTTGACACCTCTGATGCAGTGCTCAACGAATGCCTAACATTATGCCAACTAAGTGAATGTGTTCCTCATTTAGATATCCAAGCAGACTGGTCAAAAGTTCTTTCATTGGGTGAGCTCCAGCGCCTTTCCTTAGTCCGAGCGATCTTGCATCAACCTGAATGGCTTTTCCTGGATGAAACCACCTCGTGCATTGACAGTCAAATGGAACAAGTTATGTATCAGGTACTGAAAGAAAAACTGCCTGCTTCAACAATTATTAGCATTGGGCACAGGGATACACTAAAAGCGTATCACCGACAAATCGTAGAGCTAAATGGCACCGGCATCTGGCATTCTACGCACAGCAACCTGTAGTTACTTTAGAATTCTATCCCCTTTTGCGCCGTTATACCCTTTTTATAAGGATGCTTAATTTCTTTTATTTCGCTGACCAAATCTGCCCTGTCAATGATTTCCCGCCGCGCTTCGCGCCCGGTAAGCACCAAGTGCAAGGACTGTGGCTTATTTTCCAGCAACTGAATTACTTCGCCCACAGGAACCAGTCCGAACATAATGGCATAGTTGATTTCATCCAGGATAATCATGTCCCATTTACCGGACATGCTTTCCGTTCTCGCTGCATGGAACGCTTGAGCGGCAGCTTCTTGGTGATTAGCTTCGGCATCACTGGTAGTATTTCTCACAAAACCTTCACCTAGTTGCCTGATAACAAAATCTTCCCCCATTCTCTCAGCAGCCTGTAATTCACCATATTTCCAGTTGCCTTTGATAAATTGTAATATTAATACCTTAAGTCCCTGCCCCCAGGCTCTCATTCCCAGCCCCATTGCTGCTGTTGTTTTCCCCTTGCCATTCCCTGTGTTTACAATAATTAAACCTTTGGTTTCTGACATAATAATAGTCCTTCTTTACTGTATTTTTTTTGCAATCACTGATTGCAGGAACTGAATTCATATCCAGCATTTTTCCTGGAGATAAGCCATCTGCCTGGCCTTAAAACACCCCTCCAAATACTGTGGAGCAGTTACCTGTAAGGCATTCTTTTTCAGGTAACTTATCTTAGCAGATTTATTTACTTGCTCTGAATGGTCAGTGTCATCTACCGGCCAATTCTTGGGAATATATTGACGCATATCATTTTGCCCTCCTGCTAATTATTGTCCACACACCTGCTTAAATTCTCCGTCAGCTATCTGTGCGGCAAACTGCATAGAGTTTAGAACAGTCACCTGCGGCAATGTAAGCAAATCACGGTACAATTTGGTTGCTTTACCACCGGTAAAATCGCGTTCTTCGATAGCTGTATCTTCAATAATAATAAGTTTTGGGGCAGCAAATGCCGCCTCAAGATTAGCTAAATTTTGCTGACCATAATACAGATTACTTAGCACTGTAAAATCAGCAGCAAGCATTTTTTCTCTGTTTTCTCTTCCTTGTATTTTATCAATAACGCAAAAAGGTTGACCGACTATTGCCTGTATGCCAAAAGCCAAAGCTACATCAGTATCAGTATCGCCTTGTTGAAAAACGCCGCCGCTTAGGGTATATGCTTTTTCATGCAGCAACCGCATAATAGTCCCGGCAGAACCCCCGCCACCAATCACGTGGACAGACGGTTGCCGTGTAGTAGTTCCGGCAGCCTTATAGGTATGAATATCTAGATTGCCTGTTACTTTATTAATAAAAACAGCTGAATGCAAGCCATAAGCTTTTTCCAAATTCTCGGTAGTGATGACGTCTTCCGGTTTACCGTCAGCCAGTATAGTACCACCAGTCAATAAAATTAGACGCGTACAAAACTTAGCAGCCAGTTTGATATCATGGGCAATAATAAACACCATTTTACCTTCTTGGCACATAAGCTGACAATAGCGGAAGATTTCTTCCTGATACACCAAATCCAAACTGGCAGTCGGTTCATCCAGGAAGATTAACGGTGTCTCTTGCGCCAATACTTTTGCTAGCAGAATCCGTTGTCTTTCCCCACCAGATACTTGTCGCACCGATTTATCAGCTAAAGCCTCGACGCCGGTAAACGCCATATACTTTTTAGCAATTTCATAATCCTCATTTTCCTCATTCTGCCACCACTTCAAATAAGGATAACGTCCTGCCAGTACGATTTCTAGCGCAGTAAAACCAAAACCAATATTTACTTCCTGCTGCATATAGGCAATAGTACGTGCCAGTTGTTTATCGCCCATAGTATGTATTGACTGCCCAAAAACCTGGACAGTTCCGGCGCTAATGGCTCCCAGGCCACGTAATCCTCGGAGCAACGTACTTTTTCCAGCACCATTAGGACCGATAATAGCAACAAATTCTCCAGGCTTAACTGCTAAAGAAATATCCCGCAAAATAACTTTATCACCAATAGTAACACCTACGTTAGCGACTGCTAAAGCTGATTGACTACTTGCATTCATGACAGTCCCCCTCCTTTCTGGGATTTGCGTAGCAAATACAAAAAGTAGGGCGCACCTAGTAATGCTGTCATAATACCAACCCGAACCTCAGATGGTGGAATCACCAGTCGCCCCAGTGTATCACAAGCTACCAGAAATAGCCCACCTGCCAAGGCACAGGCAGGTAATAGCGTCCGATGCTCTGGCCCAAGCAAAAGACGCATAATATGGGGAACCACTAATCCCACAAAGCCGATTGTACCACTAACACATACAGCTGTTGCGGTTGTCAATGCTGAGATAACTAAGAGTATTAGCCGAAAAAATGCTACCGGAACCCCTACAGAACGTGCTTCTTGGTCCCCTAAAACCATAATGTTGAGATGTCTGGCCAATAAAAACAAAATAAGAATACCGATAATAATTGGACCAGCGGCCAGATAAACATGTTCCCATCGGCGGTAATCCAAGCCCCCTACCACCCAGAATAAAAACTCCCGTAGCCGATTCTCGTTCATGAAGGTAAGTATGCCTGAGGTCAGAGCTCCCATTAGCATGCTTACGGCAACACCAGCCAATAGGAGCACCATCACCGGTATTTTGCCATCCCGCATGGCTAACGCAACTGTCAACCCGACTGCTAGTAATGCACCTGTCAAAGCAAATACGGGCATGTAAAAAATTCCGTTAGCTGTTACCCCTAAAGCAATCGCAATAACAGCTCCTAGTGCCGCGCCGCTTGATACCCCGATAATTCCCGGGTCAGCCAGCGAGTTACCAAATACTCCTTGCATTACGGCTCCTGATACCGCTAGGGCTGCTCCTACCAGTAGTCCTACCAAGGTACGCGGCATACGAATATGCCAAATAACGGAAGTCTGTTCAGGAGTAACACCAGTCCCGTCTAGGCCTGGCAAGTGTAATTGCTTCCCGATAACTGTCATTGCCGCATCAATCGGTACACTAACCTGACCCCAGGCCAGCGAAAACAAAATGACTATCAGTAATAGTACAGTCATCCCTGCAAAAAACGCAGCTTTATTTTTAACCCTGCCTGTCATAATGCAGATCCCCGCTTGCTGACTGTTATCGCCTGTTTAGTCATCACCATAAGCAAGCACCAACTCCTCTAATTCGGTAAAGGCCATCGGGGTTGGCACACTTAGCGCTGTATTCTCACAAATGAAATCGGCTAATTGCCGATAAATAGCCGCCTGCGGCGAAGCTGCCGCGAATTCTATTACTGTCTTACGATGAATCTCGGCTTTATTAACCGTGCGTTCCCTGGGAATATAGGCTACTAGGCTAGTATTTAAACTTTTCGCAAATTCCTGAAGTAATGCTTGTTCATTAACAATACCCCGGCTGTTGCCAATAATACCACCAAGCCGCACTGGCCCCCGGGAGGCATAACGAGCTACCCCTTTGGCAATATTATTGGCCGCATACAGCGACATAAGTTCACCAGAAGAAACAATATAGATATCGGTTGCATAGCCTTCCCGTATGGGCACAGCAAAGCCGCCGCACACCACATCGCCCAGTACATCATAGAGAATAATGGCATCCTCAGGTAAAGCTTGCAAGTCTTTCAGCTTTTCCAATGCCACGATGATACCGCGTCCGGCGCAGCCTACCCCCGGTTCAGGCCCGCCTGCTTCCACACAATGTACACCGCCAAAGCCAATATGCACAAGTTGTTCCTTCTTTACCTCTTCTCCGTATTTCTTAACCATCTCAAGGACAGTCTGAGAACAGACCCGCCCTAATAAGAGACGTGTCGAATCATTTTTGGGATCACAACCAATTTGGCAGACCTTGTACCCTCGTTCAGCCCAAGCCGCAGATACATTGGCCGCTGTCGTAGATTTTCCAATACCACCTTTACCATAAAAAGCAATTTTTTTCTGCATATTCTTTACCCTCTCCTATCATACTACTATTGAAATTAGCATCTATTTCCTGTTAGCATTATGGCTCTACCCCTAGCGTTTTTAGCATTTTTTTTGCTACCGCAATGGCTTCTTGCGTTTGTTTATCTGCCGGCACATTGGCCAGTAAACTTTTATAGGCTGCAATAGCTTCGACATTTCGTTCCAGCTTTTGATAACAAACTCCCTTAATCAAATAGGCTCCTGCATGCTGAGGTTGAACGGCAAGAACTTGCTCTACGTCGCCGATACCCAGCTCATACTGGCCTGTATAGTAATAACATATCCCGCGCCGGAAGTGAGCCTCAATATCATAGGGAGATATGTCAATAATACTGCTATAATCAGCCAGTGCTGCTTCATACTGCTTGGCTTCAGAATAGCTCAGTCCCCGTGCTGCATAGGCCTGCACATTTTTCGGATCTAGTTTGAGCGCCTGCGTATAATCAGCTATTGCTAGCGTAAGCTGATTATTACTCGTATAGGCTTTTCCCCGTTTCACATAGGCTGCCACATCATTCGGATTAGCCGTAATAGCCTTGGTGCAAGTGGCAATTTGCTTGGCATCAGCTTCTTTTTGTTTATCGGCAGCAAAACCAAGCGATACATTGGTCATAATGAAAGCAAAAACAAGCAATAGAATAATTTTTTTCAACAAAAACACCTCTTTTAGTAATTTGTATACAAGGAGTAAATTTTTGTAAAATCCTTTAATCCCGAATATATAGGAACGCTGCTCAGCGCTCTAAGAAAAAAACTGCGGGCCATAATAGGCCCGCAAACATGAAGGAGTTTAGAAGAATGGAACTAATAAGAAACTCCCGGCTACCGTGGGCAGCCGGGAGGATTCTACAGCATAAAACCAAATAGAAACTCCTGGTCTATGACCAGGAGTAAATTCAGCAAGGCAACATAACTTACTTGGAATAACTCCAAGATAAGCAGATGCAACTGTAATCTCCTCCCCATCACTCGTGGGTAAAACGGCGATCTTTAGACAGGCAGTTCTCCTGGCTCTGGATCATAGCTCGTCCAAACCTTCCCAAGACTCTCGTCCCAGTGGTATATTCTTGGATTCACTCCCCATTACAGTGGCGGGACCGCGCCGGTGTTACACCGGTCTTCCCTATTAAGCCCCTAAGGGCACCTGACTCAACTATATTCATTTATTTCTAATTTTATCACTCTTTGGCAGGTATTGTCAAATACATTCTTACAGGACTTGTTTAGAAGGTATAATTGTAGCTTAATGTCCAGTTAAACGGCAAATCCAAATTCTCATATTTGTTTACAGAATTATCACGGTCAAGTATATTATATAAATTCAAAATAACTGATTGGTTATGTTCCGGCTGATAATTAATTGTAGCATTTAATTGGATGCGATCTGGAATGTCACTAATGGCACCATTAATTCTGTAGTAACTTTCTTCGCGATCACCTAAAAATAAAAAATTAAGGTTAGTCAGCCATTTTTCTTTATTATATGTTACGCCGGCGGTTGTTTGTAACCGGCTGTTACATTGTTCCCATGAGCCACTTTCATTATTTTCCGGGTTAGAATAACTAAAACCAATATTATATTTCCACTTATCATTAAGGATTTTTACATATTCTGCTTCAATGCCGGTGTTACGAAAATCTCCTGCGTTAGTCATGTAGTCGCTACCGTCAGCATTTTCTTTCCAAACAAACTGATCTTTGATATCCATATGATAGACTGCTAATTTCAAAGACTGATTTTTATCAATTATCTTTTTCAGCCCGGTTTCATAATTCCAACCTTGTTGGGGTTTTAAACTGTTGAAATCAGCATCTTGCTTTGAAAAATACTGGTTTAGCGCTGGCATTTGAAAGGACTTGCCGATATTAGTATACCAGGAAGTATTGTCATTTATTTTATAAAGCGTCTGGATTTGCGGCAAAAAGACATTTTCTGTTGTCGCATAATCATCAATAAAATGTCCCCGCAGACCTAATGTTGTATTAAACTTAGGACTAACAGCATAGGTATAGGACCCATATACAGCAAGACTATTGCGCAAAGCATTTTTACGAATAGCCGCATCATCAGTGGAAGGGTCATTATAATGCTCTTGCGCTAACGTAACTCCGGCAATCAATGTATCAAGGTCATTTCTCAACTGCCATGTTTTTTGGGTATCCCAATTTAGACCATACATGTTATATCGTTCACTAATAGCCCACTTTCCGGTTGAATAGGTATATTTATCACCAAATGAATATCTTTTGTTAAAAGATAGAACAGACTTAACATGATTGTTTTTATTATCATAAATTAGATTTAGATTATTACGCACATCATCATATTTATACAACATGTAGCTCGAACCGTTCACATTGAACCGCGGACGATTGGTTTGCAGATTGGTATAAGACCAGTTAAAGGTCAAGTCATCATTTAGCTGGGTTGTATAATAAAAACTGTCCTTAGTGCCTTTGTATAAGCCATAAGGCTGAATTGCAGCATTAGTTGATTTATTAGTGATATTATCTCTTGAAGTCCTGTCAACCGCAGCAATATATTCTCGTTTGAGATAAATAGCGCTGTTACCAAGTTCTGAGCTTACAGACCAGTTTTTATTATAGTTGCCACCTGAGATACCCACAGTACTTTGCTGCTTGCTCCCCGGTTTTTTGGTGATAATGTTTACTACACCGGCTAACGCTTCCGATCCATACAGTGTAGAACCTGCTCCCCTAATGATTTCAATTTTCTCGATTGCTTCCAGCGGAATTCCACCTGATCCGTTATAATTCAATAAATTGATGGGGGCACCGTTGACCAAAACCAGAGTTCCTTTATCAAGACCACGAACCATCGTTCTGCTTGAAGACATACCGTAGTCAGTACCTGTCGGTCCAAAAGACATGCTGTTAAAGCCAATGGTATGTTCTAAGGCATCAAAAACATTTACAGCGCCAGTTTCTTTTAGTTCTTGAGCAGTGATTACCGTTACTGACGCTGGTGTATCCAGATCTCTGGTTTCACTTCGTTGGGCCGTAACAACCACCGAATCTAACGTAAATTTATCTGTATCATCGGTTGTTGCCGCCCAAACACTACTGGCAGGAAAGTATACGCTGTTGGCAAGTAACAATCCTAAGCAAACCTTTTTCCATAAAATTGACTTGGTAAGACTTTTTTTCTTCAATGGAAAAACTCCTCTCAAAAATTAATAAATTCCCCTTTATCACTAACTTATTTTAGTATTGGTTGTGCATTCTTCGTAACAGATATAAAAAGTATGGAACTCCTAAAATTGCCGTCATAATGCCTACGCGTATTTCGGATGGACACAGCAATATCCGTCCCAGTGTATCGCAAATCAGTAAAAACATGCCGCCGGCCAATGCGCTAACGGGTAACAGGATACGATGATCCGGCCCCACAAGTATGCGAGCGATATGTGGAATTACCAAGCCAACAAACCCGATATTGCCACTGACACATACCGCCGTAGCCGTGGTCATGGATGCAACTAGCAATAAAAGTACTCTAATTGGAACAATCGCCATCCCAACAGCTCTAGCCTCTGTTTCACCAAGGACGAGAATGTTAATCTGGCGTGCTAACAATAACAGCACGCTAATACCTATACTAATAGGCCAAACAGCTAGGTAAACATGCTCCCAACGCCTAAAGTCAAGACCACCAACCATCCAGAATAGATATTGCTGCATTTTTTGTTCGTTGATATAGGTTAAGATACCGGAATTTATTGCTCCTAAAATCATACTTACGGCAACGCCTGCCAACAAAAGTGCCATCACCGGAATCTTTCCTTGCCGCATTACCAGAAACACAGTAATACTGACAGCAACTACCGCACCGATAAAAGCGCAAAGCGGCATGTAAAAAAGATTCAAAAAGCCACTTCCTGAAGCAATGGCAATCATAGCACCGGTAGCCGCGCCACTTGATACACCGATAATACCCGGATCTGCTAAATAGTTTCCAAAAACACCTTGCATGACTGCACCAGAAACAGCCAGCGCCGCACCTACCAGGAGACCCACCAACGTTCGTGGCATACGTATTTGCCAAAGAATTGCTTGTTGCTCTAATGTAAAATCGTCCGCGCTGAATCCAGGCAGATACAGTTGGTAACCTACTACAGCAATAGTTCCAGTTAAGGAAATATCCACCTGTCCAAGAGTAAGAGATAAAATTATTACAAGAAAAAAGGATACCAACAATACAATAATTTTTCTCTGATTCCGTCTATATAGATTCCGCATGATGACCTTCTTTATGTAAAATTAAAAAAGTTCCGGATAGGCTGTTTTGGCAAACACCTCAATACTTTCAACAACATGCTGTGAGGCTACATAGCGATACCGGTCAGAAACAAGTTTTACTTGATTATTGCGGACTGCGGCAACATTCTCCAAAGCCGGGTCAGTAATAATTTGCTGCCGGTAGGTATCAACATCACTTCGTCTGTCATAGTTCCATGTTGGTAACATAAATATATCAGGATTTACGGCAATAATTTGCTCTTTGGAAAGACGATTTTCTCCTTGATCTATCCCTTCCTGGAGAGCACCGTTACGCAAATGGGCATATCTAAATATATCTGCTAACAGATTATTTTTACTGCCGATAACACCGATAAAGTCAAAGGCCATACAACATTTGTTTTTATCTGGTGTAACTGGGGCTAGTTTTTCTTCAAGCTGTCGCAAGCGTTCCTCCATTTGGTCAATGATAATTTGACCTTTGGTCTCTTCGCCCACCACTTGAGCAATATTCCTTACTTTTTGTTTTACTTCTGCCACAGTTTTGGGGCTTTTGGAAATATATACAGGAATTCCAACTTCGCGCAGTGTTTGTACCGCTTCCGGGCGCAGGTTGGAGGCCGCTGCTATAATCAGATCTGGTTTGAGTGCAATGAGCGCTTCGGCATAGGGTACGGCCCTCTGGGTCACTTTGGCAGCTTGTTCAGCGTCAATAAAAGTTATTCCCGGGTCATCGGCCCAGCGGCTAAAAGCAAGGATTCTTTCCATTGTAACAAGCTCCACCAACATCTCATCTGAACTATACGCAAGCGACACGATACGTTTTGGCTTGTCTGCCAGTAGCATGGTATATCCACTATCATCTGTTACAACATAACCACCTTGGTAGTTTAACGGTTTGTCGCTAGCCTGTCTGATCGGGCAACCGGAAAGCAGTAAACACAGCACACTAATACTGAACAAACACACTAGCTTCTTCCTGCTTAGGCTGCTTGTTAGCCTCATTTATTCACCTAACACCTCCTTTCAGTAAATGATCTGTCTAAGTAAAAGACGCCGATCATAATCGACTCACAACTATTAAGGTGTTTATAAGAATGTTACTAAATAAGAAACTCCCGGCTACCATGGCAGCCGGGAGAATTTCTACAGCATAAAACCAAATAAAAGCTCCTGGTCTATGACCAGGAGTAAATTCAGCAAAGCAACATAGCTTACTTGGATTAACTCCAAGCAAAGCAAACGCAACTGTAATCTCCTCCCCATCACGCGTGGGTAAAACGGCGATCTTTAGACAGGCAGTTCTCCTGGCTCTGGATCATAGCTCGCCCAAACCTTCCCAAGATTCTCATCCCAGTGGTATTCCTCGGGTTTACTCCCCATTACAGTGGCGGGACCGCGCCGGTGTTACACCGGTCTTCCCTATTAAGCCCCTAAGGGCACCTGACTCAACTATATACATCTGCTGCTAATTTTATCACTTTTTGCCAGGTAGTGTCAAATAACTTGTTGTAGGACTCACTTCCATTACAGCGACTGAACTACGCCACCTTTCATAATCTGGTGCAACTTTCGCTGCTCAGAGCCCACTTCTTGAAATGGATATTATGCAATTTTGGATAAAATTCCTTATCTTCTAGGATTTAGAATGAATATTCCATACCGATGCGAATATTTCTTCCTGGGGCACTCCACCATTGTTCATTTGGGGTCGTACTCCAATTGTACCGAGCATTAGAATGCTCCGCATAGAATTTATCAAAGATATTATTCACTTTCACAAATGCTTTAATAGCTTTGTTTACTTGATAATTTAAACCAATATCCCATACCCAGTAGGTAGTTGCCGGAAAGAAATTATCCACAGCATCAGCCGTTTGGGGGCCAAGTCTATCTATTATGCCTTTTCCTACAAGAGAAACATCCCATTTACCGGCAGTGTAATCAGCGCCAATATTCCATGCACCTTTCGGAACATATCCATCTACATTTGCCGCTCTTTGTGCTGTTGCATCTACATTTGTATGCACATACCCAACATAAGCACTCAGTGCCTTGGAAAATTGCTTCCGCAGTTGAATATCCCAGCCATCTGACTTTTCGTCTCCAACATTTGTATACTTAGGCGCAACATAGCCGATCCTGTCTTTAGAGTCCCGTTTAAAAACATGCGCTGAAGCAACAAAAGTATCATCAATTCTATGGTTAATACCAATTTCAGAAGTATGTCCGGTTTCCGGCTTAATATTAGGATTACCATATTTTACACTATATAAATTGGTTGGGGAAGGCGGAATAAAATACTCGCTATACCCTACATACATATTGGTTTTATTGTTAAATTTATATCCTAAGTTAACACTTGGAGTAGTGTGATTACCAAAGCCGGAATTATCATCATAACGTACGCCGCCAGTCAATTTCCATTGATTGGTAATATTCCATTGATCCTGCAGATAAAGTGCGCGATTCGTTAATTTTTTGTCATTAAAAGAAATTACTTTGTCTTCAGTGAATTCAAATCCAGTTGTTAAGACATGAATATTTTTAAAGCTTTTTGTAAACTGATCAGAAATTCTTGTTGTTTTAACTTTTGTTGCATATAGGCTACCACTATCTTGCTGATATAAATCATCATACATATTAGTGCTAATTGAAAATTGATTGGTGGTACTGTCGTCAAAGCGAGTATTATAAATCAATTTTCCATTATAATTATCTGTTCTACCAGATTTAAACCGTTTATCCCACAAAGACATAAATTTATAATCAGCTTTATAAGTATCATATGTTAAGGTCAAATCTGATTTATCGCCAAACTCTTTTGTAAGTTTAAAGCTTGTCGTATCGGCATTCAAAGCTGTCGGTGTCGTAACACCTTTGCCATCTTTAAAGTCGCCCAGCAAATTCTTTTGTGCAAAAACCCGCCAGGACCAGTCATCTTGACGGCCTTCATTCATAAATGAATAAGTTTCGGCACTGTAGCTTCCACCTTCCACCTTTAATTTAGATTTGTTTCCATCTACTTTTTTGGTAATAATATTGATAACCCCGCCTTTGGCGTCAGATCCGTACAAGGTAGAAGCAGAACCTTTCAACACTTCAATTCGTTCAATATTATCTAAGTTGTTAAACATGGTTGCAGAGAACTTTGCACCTGCGGAATTAACTTTTACACCATCAACTAAAACAACAACTTCTTCCGCACCATTAATTCTTAGTCCATTACTGCTATTATACCCAGCCAAACTGTAGTTGCTAATACTAACACCTGGCACTTCTCTCAATGCATCTGATAAATTTGTATAATGCTTTTTTTCTATGTCTTTACTTGTAATAACAGTAATATTGGCATTCGCATCAAATTCTTTTACTGGTGTTTTCGTTGCTGTTACGACCACTTCATCAAAAAAGTATTCTTTTGATTCTTCCGCGTGCACTGTACCACTCCAAACGAAACTTGTAGAAAGTGTAATTGCGGAAACCATTGCTAATGTCGCTTTCTTCTTTGAAATTTTTTTCATCAACATAACTCCTCTATTTATATTTTCACTCTTTGCATTAATACTAAAAAACCTTTCTCAACGATCGAGAAAGGTTTTTTAGTATTACCAATATGTTAAACTTGCCACTGATTCCATGACAAAATAAACATTGTTAATGTCCTAAATTACCATCCCATCTCTCGTAGGATTTTTGGCAAATGAACAATAGGCAGTTCTCCTGGCTCTGGATCATTGCTCGTCCACGCCTTCCCAAGATATCTCTCAGTGACATTTTTGTGGATTTGCTTCCCCATTACAGTGGCGGGACCGCATCGGCGTTTCACCGATTTCCCTATTAAGCCTTTCGGCACCTATTTTCTCTTAGATATTCAATTAAAACATATAATCATTCAGAATAAAAAATTCACTCTACTTAATAAGATAAACTATATACTGCTCATACAGTCAAGCCTTTTTATAAAATAGACTTTATTCCTGTTTATCTGGAGACTGGATTTAAATATACCATTGTCTGAAAATCTTCTATAATCTCTGCCAACAAATACTTCCAGCCTAAGATTCCGGCATAAGGTCTTTCATATACATTGACCCCCTGCATTGGTAATAATAAGTTCTTAAAAACAACTTGCTGGTAATGTCCTATTTCAAGTCTGCTCTGGACATTTCCAAAAACCAAATCAATACTTTTCTCCTCCTCAATCTCTAAATTCTCAAAACGCAACCATTTTTTTACTCCCTCAATCTTTGGATAACACGCCTCTACCGGCCCTTGTATTCTCAAGTAAATTTGTGCTAAGTCGGGAAACTCTTTTTGCAACGCTTTTGCTATTCCATAGGCATGGCCATAAGTAAGTTCCATGTAGACATTTCCAAAAGTTATGTTTTTATTATTTCCCTTCATTTGAAAAATTGCCTCATCAATTTTTTCTTGATTAATTGCAACTTCTACTTCTAATTGTTGCAAATCAATATTTATCCCCAATTTTGATGCAATTCCCTTCAGCCATGCAAGTGAACATTGCATGCCATAGGGAATTGGCGCAATAAAAAATTCCTGTCCAAGTTGTTCCTGCAAAAATTCTGCTAAAGAAACTCCTAATTCCGGATGTAAAACCAGATTAAAGGCTGCTAACGGTATTTTTTTTATTTCCTCTATTGACACTCCGTCAGCGCCTAAGCAAACTCCTACCTCAATGCCTGCAATGCGGAGCATTCTTTTCACTTCTTCCAAATCACCTTTCCAATTTGGATAACTGGTACACCAGCCAATAATATTAACCAGATTTGTTTGACAATATTCTGTCCTAGTAAGTTTGAATTCTCCTAATAATTTCTTTGCCGCTTCTTGATAGCCTGTCCAAAACTCCCCATGTAACCCCCCAGCATCCATAAAAATTACCGGACAATTCATTTTTGCTCGTTTGCAAATCCCCCCAATATCATCACCAATCAAACTAACCGAACAGCTATTTAAGACTGTAATCACTTCAGGCTGGCATTCATTCTTCACCTCATCAAGCGCATTCAACATTGCATCATCTGCACCATACAAAAGATCAAACTCTTTTACTTCCGAACAAAACATTTGTTTTTCATATTTTTTCTCAACACTGGCCATTTCACGTTCTGCAATCATCGCACACCAGCGAGGCCCATTAATTAAAACTGCACTATTTTCTATACTGAGAAAAAACGCGGCTGCACCTGCTAGCTCACAACGGCTTTGACAAGGAAGCCATTTCTCCATACTTTGCTCAGTACTCATACAGTATTCTCCTTCCTTTATCTGCTACTGTTGCAATTACTTTTTTATATAAATTTTCTACGCCCCAAGTCCCCACTTGTTGCACTGCAAGGCATAATTGATGTGGAATATCAATTAAAGTAGTCGTCGTAAGCGTAAAATCAACTTTGTTTATCCATTCTTTTAAATTATTTTCCTCAAAACAAGGCACATCTGTAAATTCCGCCAAACGTTTTCTATGGTCTTGTTTTTCTTTACTTGTTAAATCGTTATGAAAAACGACTGCTTCTAACTTAACGCCAGCGACAGCTAACGTTTTAATATGCTGCTCGGCATCAAAATACCGCCGAGGATGTCCAATGACAAATATATATTTTTTCTTTACTAATAAATGACCTTTTTCTTCTAGAAAATCAGCTATTTTTCTCTTTTCTTTTTCCCAGGCAGTTTGGGCTGTCTTTTCGCACTGCAACAGTTTCCCTAATGCTAATAGCCACTGCTTTGTGCCTTCGATTCCGCTAGGATAATTATTAGGATAGAACTTTGCATCATAGCGTATCGCCAAACCTTGTGCATAATTTTGCAATTTTTCAAAATGATCTCTTGAAATACCAACAGGAATAATTAATTCCACTTCCGTTATAAGAGAAAACTCTGCTTTCGTCGTTGCATTAGGCGGAAACAATATTTTTTGAAAGCCAAAATAACCCAGCAATCGTTTAACTTCTTGAATATTATGTTCATTTCCCGTTGCTGCATTTTCTCCAATAATCATGGCAATTTTCGCTGGCGTTTTTTCCTGTTTTGGTATGGCAAACCGTTCCAGCAGATATTCTAGCATTCTAATATTGTTATCAATATAATGTTTACTCATAAAGCCAGCTCCAGGAACAACAATCACCGGAATATTGGAAATTTCTTCAATTTCTTTTCCTATGGCAATAACATCATCGCCAATAACCCCTGCCGTACACCCTGGAACAACAATGACATACTCAACATCCGGCATTTTTATAACATCACGTAAACATTGACGCAAAATTTCTTCACCGCCAAAAATGGCTTCTTTATCCGATATTCCCGTTACAAACAAATTGTTTTTTTTAGGTACTAGCATCCCCGGATCTCTCAAAAATTCTCTCCGTTTAATATTCCAGTAACTTCCCAAAGCTAAATGCGAACATGCTTTGGGTGTATGAAAAATGACAACCGCCCCTGGGTTACAGGCAACAGCTAAATACGCACTGCCTAAATTACAGTACACCGGGCTTTTTCGTTCAGACTGTCTAATCATAATAATCGCTTCACTCTCATTTCACTATTCTCCTGATATCGAAATATGACAATCAGCTGGTTGAGAAAAATCATTTCCATATGCAGCAAACGCAATTTCCTGTATTCCATAAACAACATCTTGTGAACAGTTATAAATATAACCTTCTCTCGGCATATAAAGTCTTTTTTCTTTGATCGCAGTTAATGTTTGCAACGCTGGATCATCTAAAAATTCTTTGCGAAAAGCCTCCACATCAAAAGTTCCATGATCATTATATACAGGCAAGATCAGAATATCTGGATTTATTTTTACTAACAATTCCTTACCCACAATCTGTCCATTTTTAATACCTGCTGCTGACACTCCATTTACAACACCTGCATAGTTACACATATCATCAAAAATACAGCCTATTCCGCCATAAGAAGGCATCAAAGAAATTAAAATAATCGTTTTCCTTTTTTCCGTTGGGATTTTATCAACTTTATTCTTAATTTCTTTTAATTTTTCATCCATTTTAGCAATTAATTGGATTCCCTTGCTTTCTTCACCAATTGCCTTCGCTAACAGCATTGTTGTTTCACGAACATCTTCAACACTCTGCGGTCCTTTACACACAACAACATTCAAGCCAACATCTCGCAAGCCATCAACAATTTCCGCATTTCCCCAGTGAGGGACAATCACTAAGTCTGGTTGAAGGCTAATAATTTGTTCTAAAGATGGATTTTTTATCTTATTTCGTATTTTTTGAGCTTTTTTTACAATGCTAGAGCTTACTGGATCATCCAGAAGTGCATTAATCGCTACTACATTTTCCGTTGGCAGCATACCCAAAATAATTTCATCCGTACTTGCCGAGAGCGTTACAATACGTTTGGGCTTAGCGGGCATCGCTACAACAGTTCCCCTGATATCAACCACCTGGTAAGCAGATTCCCCAACAGAAGTGGTTTTATCATTAGTTATGCCGCACCCTAAAAGCATGAATAAAATCATTAGCATAAAAATAGCAAGAATTTTTTTCATTCAATTCCTCCATGGCACAGTCGTTTTTAAGAATTTGCATCACTATTCTCTTCTAATTCACCTTCTAATGACAGATATAATTTCTGCAATTCCTGTTTTGTCTCTAGTTTTGCATTCCATAATCCCCGTTGTTCTGCTTCCAATAAAACTTCGGTCAGACGTTGCAATGCCCATGGATTCACGTCTTTCATCCATGCTTGAATTTCAGGATCAAATGCATACTTTTCTGCATACTTTTCGTACATCCAATCCTCAAGTACCGCGCTGGTTGCATCCCATTGATAACTGTGTGCCACCAAGTTTGCCAAGTCTTGTGCACCCTTATATCCATGTTCTTTCATGCCTTGAATAAATTTAGGATTGATGGCCTCACCGCGAAACAATCGCTTTACTTCTTCCTGCAAACTACGCATCTGCACCTTCTGGCGATCACTGCTGTCACCGCAATAAGAACGCGGGGCTTTACCACTCAAAGAACGTACTGTGGCAATCATCCCACCATGATAGGCGTTAAAATCGTCTGAGCTTAACATATGACATTCCCGGTTGTCTTCATTTTTGATGGTTATTTCCAAACCAGCCATTCTTTTCTTAAATAACTCCGGCTGATACGCTCCTTTTCCTTTTGCGCCATAAGCATGTCCAGAAAATCGAATATAAACATTTGCCAAATCATCAATTGTTTCCCAATTTTTAGATTCCAGCATATTACCGACTCCTGCACCATAGGCACCCGGAGGATCACCAAAAATACGGTAAGCCGCCTGCTCCCATGCTGTTTCTTTATCTACGCCTGTTGCTTCTAATTCTGCTGCATCTGCTAAAACATGTTTGCGGATATAGTTCATATCTAAGCTTTCATCCAAGCCAGCTACCATGTCTACTGCTTTATCCAACCAAGTAATTGCTCCCGGCAAACTATCACGAAACATGCCACTAATCCGGCCTGTTACATCAATTCTCGGACGTTTCAATTCATCAATAGGAATAACTTCCACATCAATCACTCGCATGCTGCCTCGCTGCCAAACCGGTCTTAAACCCATCAGATATAAAAATTCAGCAACACATTGTCCGTGGCTGCGCATATTAGCGCCTGCCCATAATACAATCCCCACACATTCAGGGTAATGCCCCTCTTCGGCAATATAACGGGAGATTACTTCATCACCCATTTTAACCCCAATTTCCCAGGCAGCAGGAGTCGGTAAGACCCTGGGATCAATTCCATAAAAATTACGTCCTGTCGGAAGCAAGTCAGCTCCGCCGCTGGTAGGCGCGCCAGCGGCGCTTGGCTCTACATACTCTCCTTGTAAGGCTGCCATTAAATTCGTAATTTCCTGCGTTGTTTTTAATAAATTTGGCACAATCTTATTACAAATATATTCTGCTACAATACGCACTTTATCTAAATGCTCCTGCGATAAATTGCGAACCCAAGATAATTGATCAATTTTATGCACTGACTCTGCCTTAAACTGCTCTTTAGCCAAAATCAAAATAATTTCTTTACTTTTTTCTTGTATTTCATCAATAAAAGCACCATACGTTTTTGTACCATCGTTCATCATTTTACTGCTGTTTTCAAGCAACTCATAATATTCAAATCCATCTATAGCTGCTAAAGTTTGTCTTAACGAAGGAATTTCTCCATTTTCTAAACGTGTCAATGCTAACAAATACTCAATCATCGCCTCATCTTGCGGCGGGCATCCCAAGATATGAAGTCCGGTCCGAATTTGCATGTTCTTAATATCAGTAACATAGGCATGTACTTTTCCGACATATTCGTCAAAGCTTTCTTCCTGATTCTCTGGAATGTCCTCTGCCAAGTTAGCAGCCGCTACTTTCTCTCTGATCAATTCTTGTACTGTTTCGATATTGTCCGGCTGAGTTGTTTTAAAATGACAATATTCATCCACTATCTTTTCTAATTCTTCTAGTTCATCATAGGTTCCCGATTGGCTCATGGGTGGCGTCAAGTAGCTGATTAAGCAAGCGGCGCTGCGCCGTTTTGCCTGAACACCTTCCCCGACAATTGTAATCCAATAAGGATAAATATTCGGCATATCATCAATAGAAATATCTGGATAGCATTTTCTAGACATTCCCGCGCCTTTTCCTGGCAGCCATTCTAAAGATCCATGTGTACCTACATGAATCAGAACATCAGCCTGCCATATATCCCGCAGCCAATGATAAAATCCAATATAATGATGTGTTGGTGCACAATCCGGAGAATGCAGCAGTTTAGATGGATCTTCTCCAAAGCCTCTTGGTGGTTGGACGGTAATAAAAACATTTCCTTTTAATGTTCCTGGTATCAATAACTGCCCATCATAGTTGAATACATCACCAGGTGCCTTTCCCCAGTCACGTTCCAGTTGTTCCTTTGTCGTTTCTGCCAGCGGTTTGAAAAAATTCAAATATTGCTCAGTGGTTAACTGTCCTTCGGCTTCTCTAATCTGCTTTTCTGTAATAAACCGGCGATCATTTGTAGCATGGGAGATTAACTCTTCCATAAAACTTTTACTGTCTTGGGGGATATGATCGATAACATAGCCCTGCCTTGCCATTTCCGTCAATAAAAGACGCACACTTTCCGGCGAATCCAAGCCAGCGGCAGAACCAATATTCGAGTTTACTGCTGGATAATTGTGAAATACAATTCCCACTTTCTTTTCTGCATTTGGTTTAGAGCGTAATCGCGCCCATTTTTCTGCCTTCCGTATCAAAAGCGAAATTCTTTCGGGAATCGGTACATAAGAAATAAGTCCCCGCTCATTTTCTTCTTTTGTTGCAATTGGTATAGAATGAATAATTCCGTCAAATTCTGGTAAACTTACGCTTACAGAAATCTCCATGGGTGTCATACCCTCGATACTTCGTGCCCAGTCCTGATAAGAACTCATCAAGGTATAGGCCTGTAACAGCGGTACATTTAATTCTTGAATAGCCGATAATTCTAATGCCATGGTCGTTGTTAAAGAGAACTTTATACAATTTATTAATACATCGATAACAACCTTGCCATCTTCATAAAAATATTTTTCGAAAGCCGCTTGGATACCCGGTGCATTAACGTCCGGATTAGGCTGCCCATTCGTAAACACAATGACTGCATTCATATTTCTTTTTTCTATTTCACGAATAATGGCAGTTTGATAACCTAAATCACCTAAAATCCACTCATCCCGATAAAAAACCAAGCCAATTGTAGATTGCCCCTCTTGATAAAAATCACGTTTGTATTGCTTCAAATCTTGATAGATTGTTTCAGCATCCGGATGATATATACCATTCCAGGGCAACAGATGGGGTTCTTTAAAATCACACTTTTCTCCACAAAATTCACAACTCAGCCATAAAATACAATTATAAAAATTATCAATTCCTCCATAAGTAAAATACTGTCGAATTAAAATTTCTTGTTTCCGCTGAACGTCATACTGCACTAAATCGTCGCCAACATCTTCCACCAAAAAAAGATGACGAATTTTATTTTGCTGCATAAACTCTGAAGCATTTCGCAAAAATCGACAATCCAATCCTGTTCCCATCCAGCGAAAAACAATTATATCTGCAGAAGCTAGTTTTCCTTTCCATTCTTCCCCCCAAGGTGTCGATTCCTGAATCATTTTACTGCTGCATACGGTCTCTAATTTTTGTTTTTCTATCATTTCACTTGCTTGGTTCCATAAATAAAATTGACGCTCAATATTTGTAAAAAACAGGATCTTTCTCACTTTTTCACTCCCATTCCTAAATTTTAGAGTTTGTGTTTCTATACGATATTCTTCAATATTAATAGAAAAAGCCACCCGTTACGGGTGGTTTTTCAAGCCCTATACAAAGAATATACCTGCTTCAAGAACCTAGCCGTACACGTTCTCCGTTAAGCTTGCTATACTATCATTTTGAATGATGACCATGTCCTTCGGTATTTCCAGAGGTAATAGTATGGAATATTTTATGCGCTTCTTCCGGAGTTTTACCGTTTTCTATTGCTTTTTGGGCATGAATTACTGCAGAACGATATTTTTTGTGGGCCTCATCTTGCGGAATTTTTTCTGTATTTCTAGGGTCAAAATTCATTACTTTATGAAAAATCTCATGAATCTCTTCCGAAGATTTTCCTGCTTCTTTAGCAAATTGAACATGTTTCATTGCACTTTCATGACGATGCTTCGCATGTGGATCATTAGGAAGCTGATATTCGGGATGTCTTTTTTCAGCAATCATTTTTTCACCTCATTAAATTTTATCTTTTTGTTTATTCTACGCTATATAGTAGTCATATAGTCAATAGCAATCTGCTCTTAAATATAATATAATCTAATCATCTCAGATATTATGCTTGTCAACTTATCCATGTATGCCTAATACATATATATAGGAGAAATATGACATATGGCGAATGAAAAAGAAAACTACATTACTGCGGGAGAACTGGCTTCTCTCTATGGTATTCCCAAGCAAACATTACTTTACTATGACAAAAACGAATTATTGATCCCTGCATTTGTAAATGAACACGGCTATCGCTTTTATTCTGTTTCTCAATATCTCGTACTGGAAATTATTCTCAATATGCGAAAATTAAATATTTCCATTCAAGATATAAAAAATTATCTCCATAATCGCAGTCTTGAAAATTTTGAGCAGATTCTCCAAGAAAAAGAAAGAGAATGCAATAAAATTATCGAAGAAACAATAAAACTTAAAACCAGTTTGCAATCCTCGTTAAAAATGATAGAAAAAATCCGCAAAACCCGCTTAAATCAAATTCAATTAAATTTTCAGCAAGAAAAAATTTTATTTGTCAGTGAATTTTTGACTGAAGACACATCACTAAGAGAGCGAATCAAGATTCTATCCAGACATAATCAAACAGCATTTTCAAAAAATCATTTTAAAGAATTTACTACTGGTTGGATTGTCGGTAAAGATGAATTTTTTGCAGAAAAATTTAATAAAACACTGCAATATTTCACACCGGTTTCTCATCCTTTTTCCAAGAAGTACTGCTTCGTTCGGCCCGAAGGATTGTACTTAACAATCCGCTTTGAAGGAACTTATTATCAAAAAGCAACATCTATATATAAAGAAATTCTGGACTTTATTCAGCGCAATCGTCTAATAATTATCAGTAATGTCTATGTTTTGCCGCTAAAAAACCATTGGATCACTGAGGACACAAAAACATATATCAACCAAATTTCTTTTCAAGTTGAATACGCTTCCTAATACTTATATCTTCTCTCCTTTAACTAATACTTTATGACAAGGAGTATATGATGAAAACACTAGTTATTAATGGTTCGCCAAGAAAAAACGGACATGCAATGACTTTAGTGAACGAAATGATAAAATATCTTAACGGAGAAGTAAGGATTATTCATACTTATCACGATAATATAAGTCCCTGCATGGATTGTAGATATTGCTGGAATCACTCTGAGTGTTGTACAGATGATGGTATGCAGGAGGTGTATAAGCTTCTGCATGAAGTTGACAATATAATATTAGCATCGCCGATATATTTCTCTGAACTTACAGGTCAACTTCTAAACTTTGCCAGCAGATTACAGCTATTTTACGTTTCAAGATGTATACGTAAAAACAAAGAATTTAAACTCAAAGAGAAAAAAGGTGTGTTAGTACTTTCAGCAGGTGGCGATACAAAAAATTTAGAACGTGCAACAGAAAGTGCAAACATTATTTTTAGACATACAAATACAAAGTTAATTGGTAGTACGTACACTCTTCGCACAAATGATATATCTGCAGAGGAAGATGCTTTGGCTTTAAGTAAAGCCCATAAATTAGCATTGAAATTAAATGACTTACACGGATACAACTTGCTCATTAATCCTTAGCGTACGAAATCTAAATTTTTGGGCGGCATTTAGAGGTAAATTTATGATTCGAAAGATGAAAAAAGAAGATTTATTGTCTGCAAAAATTTTAATGCAATCAATACCTAATTTTTGGCATGAAAGTTGGACCGAAGATACAATAGAAAAAGCGCTTACTGCTTCAGCAGGACTTTCTTTTGTATATGAGTTAAACTCGCAAATTGTCGGAGTTATCTTTGCATTTGATTTTGGATTTAGAGCATATATTGCAGAACTTGCCGTGTCTGAGCAGTCGCGAAATTTAGGAATTGCTAGGAATCTTATCGAGCATGTTGAATTTATATTGAAAAAAAAGAAATGTGAGTTAGTTATTGCGGATGTATGGAAAACCGCAGAACCTTTTTACAAAAAGCTAGGATGGGAACATCCTAATGCTATTCTTGTACGAAAAAGTTTAATTGACTAACAAGCGTAATGGCAAATCTAAACTTGTAGAAATACTCGCAGCAAATAATTATAAATACCCCTTAATGAGTCCTTCATTTTTCATATCAAATAAATCTCCGTAAGCTACATTAGCAATTCCTTTAATTGCCCAAACACAATTTTGATTTGATACATAAATATATCTGTCCGGAATATACATAATACTGTCATTCTGAAAAGCTTTTAGATGTTGTAATGCCAAATCGTTCAAAAATTCTTTCCGATATTCTTTTGCATTATCACTCAACATCTCACGGTTTCCGGAAAGAATAAAAAAATCCGGATTTGATTTTACCATCAACTCCTTGCTAATGAGCTGGCCATTGGGAATACCCATATCGGCAATCGCATTGATTATGCCGGCATGGGTACAAATATCATCAAACATACAGCCTTTACCGCCATAAGTATTCATTTGTGAAACAAGAAAACCTCGTTTCTTTTCTTGTTTCAGCTTCGATAAGACAGTTTCGATTTCTAGCAAATCCGCATCAATCTGTTGTACAATACGTTCTCCGGCTTTCTGTTCGCCAACAACTAAGGATAACGCCACCATTCTCTTCTTCATCTCCTCTATGCTTAACGGCATTTTAGAAATAAATACTCTAATTCCTAAATCCCGGTATCCCTGAAGTCGTTCTTCACTGGTACCATCACGGGTAATGATTAAGTCCGGTTTGAGCATGATTACTGCTTCAAGCGATGGATTATCCATTTTATACGTAATCTTTTCTGCTTCTTCAACCATATAGGAAATTCCAGGATCAGAAGCAAGCGGGGTAATAGCAACCAATCGTTCCGGCGGAACGAGTCCAAGCAGCATTGTATCCAAGTGAAAGTGTGTTGTTAAAATACGCTGCGGCTTAGCCTGCATTTGAATGATGTTACCAGCATCATCAACTACTTCATAGGCGGTTGATACAGCAGCAGACCCGGACGCAGGCTTTTCCTGCTGCAACATACATCCGCAAGAAATCACACAGAATACAAGAATAACTAAATTGATGAACCATTTAATCTTATAGGGCATATCCCTGTTCTCCTTAATATAATTTTATATTTTTCTGCAATGTATGCTTTTTTACACATTAAATTAGGCATGGCAATAGCCCATGCCTAAAAATATTTACTCAAAATTAGAACTCTCACAATAAAATTGCTTAACCGTCGCTGCGTTCTTCAAGCTCTCCTTCAATAGAAAGATAAATATTCTGTAGCTCCTTGACCATTTCAGCTGTCGTGTTCCACATACCGCGTTGCTGTGCTTCCAGCAATGATTCGGCAATTCTTTGCAGCGCCCACGGATTAACATCTCGCATCCATTCCTGCATGTTCGGATCAAGCGCATATTTTTTGGCATATTGATCATACATCCAGTCTTCCATGACTTCACTGGTCGCATCCCACTGATAACTATGGGCTACATAGTTCGCCAAATCTGATGCACCCTTATAGCCATGCTTCTTCATGCCTTCGATAAACTTCGGATTCATCGCTTCACCACGGAAAATCCGTTTAATTTCATCCTGCAAACTGCGCATCACGACATGACTCTTATCTGTACTGTCGCCACAATAGGAACGCGGCGCTTTTCCCCGGAGACTGCGTACCGAAGCAATCATGCCCCCATGATACGAGTTGAAGTCATCCGAATTCAGTATGCTGATCTCCCGGTTATCTTCATTATGAATTGTCGCATCAATTGTGCTTAGCCGCCGTTTGAACAACTCCGGCAGATATTCACCGTTTTCCTTTTCTCCATAAACATGCGCACCCCAGCGTACATAGACCTTCGCCAGATCATCAACCGTTTCCCAGTTTTTCTCTTCTAATACATTGGCAACACCGGCACCATAACCCCCTGGCGGGCAGCCGAACAAGCGGTACTCTGCCTGCTTTTTTGCCTCTGCGGCACTAAGCCCCTGTTCCTCAAGATAGAGAGAATCCTCTATTACATGCTTACGCACATAGTTCATCTCCGGGTTTTCCTCAAGCTCTGCCGCCATCTGTGCCGCTTTATCCATCCATGCAACCGCGCAAGGCATACTGTCTCTAAGCAGACCACTTAGCCGCCCGGTAACGTCAATTCTTGGCCGTTGAAGCTCATCAATCGACATTACCTCCAAGCCAATAACCCTGCCACTGCCTCTCTGCCAGATGGGACGGATACCCATCAAATACAAGAATTGTCCGATACATTCGCCATGGGTACGCATATTAGCGCCAGCCCAGAGGATAATCCCAATCGACTCTGGATACCGGCCTTCTGCTGAAATATAATCGCTAATCACCGCATCAGCCATCTTTTTGCCTGTTTCCCAAGCAAGCTTCGTCGGCAGCAGACGAGGATCAATCCCGTAAAAATTTCGTCCTGTCGGCAAAACATCCGCCCTGCCGCTCGTCGGCGCACCAGCCGGTGCAGGCTCGATAAACTCACCGTCCAGCGCCCGCAGCGTATTCGTCATTTCCTGTACTGTCTTACCCAGATTCGGCGCAATATCAGTGCAGACATACCGGCAGACAGCACGCAGATCTTCCTGCAAAGCTGTCACCATTTGTCCGTAATCACGCAGCTTAAACAAATCTTCTACTGCCTCTTCCTCAAAATCCCGCTCCATTAACGCTTCCATAATTTCTGCACTTGCCTCACGAATACGGTCTGCCATACAGCCGTAGGTGATACTTTTGCCTGCCACCATTTGCGCACTGTTTTCCAAGAGCTCGTAATAATCATAGCCGTCTTTTTTTGCCAGCGTCTGTGCCAGTGAAGGCACCTGCCCATTCTCGATTTTCGTTAATGCCAACAGATATTCCCGCAAAACCTCGCCCTGCGGCGGATTGCCAAGAATATGCAGACCAACGCGTATCTGCATATTCTTGATATCAGTCACATACTCATGAATTCTGCCGACATACGCGTCGAAATCTTCCTCCGCACCCTGGGCAATATCCTGTTCCAAATGTGCTTCCACGATTTTTTCCCGAATCAATGGAATCGCGCTTTCGGCTTTTTCCGGCTGATTGATTTGGAAATGGCAATAATCATCAACCAGCTTTTCTAATTCCTCTAGCTCATCATAGGTACCGGCATTGCTCATCGGAGGCGTCAGATAGTCAATCAGACAGGCCGCACCACGACGTTTTGCCTGTACCCCTTCGCCTACAATTGTGACAATATACGGATAAATATCCGGCAGGTCGCCAATTGAAATATCTGGGTAGCAATCATAGGACAAGCCTGACCCTTTACCTGGCAGCCATTCCAAAGAACCATGTGTCCCCACATGAACGACTGCATCTGCCTGCCAAATATTCCGCAGCCAATAATAATAGGCCAAATAATGATGGGTCGGCGATGAATCAGGCGAATGATAAATTTTGCCTGGGTCTTCACCAAAACCACGCGGTGGCTGGACAGTAATCAGAATATTGCCGTTTTTCAGCCCTGGAATCAGCAAATGATCATCATAATTGAATACCTTGCCGATTGGCTCACCCCAGCAATCAATCATCTGTGTTTTTACCTTAGCCGAAAATGTATCAAAAAGCAGTTGATATTCTTCTTTACTTACTTTGCCAATCGCTTGTTGAATCTGTTCATCAGTCATAAACCGGCGATCATTTGTCGCACAGCGAATAACTTCTTCCATAAAGCTTTTGCTATCCTCTGGAATATGGTCAATCGTATATCCCTGCTCCTGCATAGCTGCCAACAGCAGGCGTACGCTTTCCGGCGAATCCATGCCAAATGCTGTACCAATATTCGAATTTTTCGGCGGATAATTATGGAAAATAATCGCAATTTTTTTCTTGGCATTCGGTTTATGCCGCAAAGCCGCCCACTTACCCGCCCGTCGCACCAGGAGATTAATCCGTTCCGAAATCGGCACATAGCTGACCATACCATCGTCATCCTTATGCTTACCAGAAATAGGAATGGCATGAATCATCCCATCGAATTCCGGCAGGGTAATGCTGATGGAAACCTCCATTGCCGACAGGCCTTCGATGCTTTCCCGCCATTCCTCGGTCGGACTCAAGAGTGTATATGCCTGTAGCTGCGAAATGTTCAATTCTTCTAATACAGAATAAGCAAGCGCGCCGGAAGCCGTCAAGGAGAACTTCATCGTATTAATCATGACATCAATCCATGTCTTGCCATCTTTCATAAAATAATTACGGATTGCTTCTTCCAAGCCTGGCGCACCCAGCTCAGGCTTAGCAACACCATGACTAAACACAGCAACAACATTAAAGCCCTGCCGCTCACATTCCTCAATTACCGCACTTTGATAAGCAAGATTATCCATCAACCACTCATTGCGATAAAATAAAAGTCCGATTGTTGGACGACCCGACTGACAGAAATCCTGCTCATATTCCGCCAAATCGGTATATACCTTTTGCGTCCGCGGATGATAAATCCCGTTCCAAAGCAGTGGCTTCGGCAGCTCAACCTGACAAGAAGCCTGCGCAAAACGTTGGAACAGCCACAGCCATAAATTTTTGTAATTTTCTATGCCGCCATAGGTTTCATATGCTTCGATCAATTGATGATCCTCATCAGTAAACCCAACCGAATCCTTTTCCTCAGACTCATCACCGGCTGTGATTTTATAGAGTATGTTATGCTGCCGAAAAAAGCGGCGAGCACCCTTGAAAAACGGCACATCAATTCCCAGCCCCATCCAGTTCATAATGACAACTGTTGCACCAGCCAGCTTCTGCTCCCATTCCGCGTCCCAGACAGCCTCCTTCTCAACAATATAAATTTCCCCTTCGCCCGGAAAGCGGCCTTCATTCTCAGCCATTATTTTCCCTCTGGCAAACAAAGTATACCGAATATCTGAATTAACGACAAAAATCATTTTCCCCATCACATTCACTCCCCTTCTTCATTTAGAACTTGTCCAGCTTTTCACACAGCTACACGCACCTGAAAACCAAGTCTGTATAGGATAACGATCATAAAACAGGAAAACAATCGGAATAATAAGCAAAGTAAATACCGTAGATGACAGCAATCCCCCAATGATTACCCAGGCCATACTTACCCGCGTCTCTGCCCCTTCACTTAAAGACAAAGCGGTGGGCAGCATCCCAACCACCATGGTAATGGTGGTCATAAAGATAGGTCTCAGGCGGGTCTTACCGGCTTCCAGCAATGCCTCATAAGCACTCTTCCCCCGCCCCATTAGTGTCAGCGTATAATCAAGCAGCAACGTGCCGTTTTTAGCTACAAGTCCATCCATGACTAAAAAACCAATAAGCGAATAGACATTAATAGTATTATTGGTAAATAGGAGCAATAGCAAGCTTCCTATTAAGCCTAACGGTAATGATAACATCCGGATTATCGGGGTAAACGCCGATTCATACAGTACAGCCAGCAGCATATATACCAACAGCAGGGATAAGAGTAATGCCTGGATAATTTCACCATAGCTGCTCCCCATATTAGCCGCCTGACCACCCAAACGGTAGGTCACGCCCTCAGGCAACCCTTCTTGCTTAATTAAACTTTCCAGTTCTTGCACCACTTCGTTTAACGGGCGATCAGTTACATTGGCTTGGACAATAACAGTGCGCTGCTTATTAATTCGGGTAACACCTGTAGGGCCAACGCTTTCTTCAATATGGGCTATATCCCCCAAAAATACCGTCTTATTATCAGCCTTAACTGGAATGGTTGTCAGATCAGAGGGTTTAAAACTATCACTGCCCTTGAGCCGAACAACAATATCGGTATCCCGCCCATTATTTTGGCTGTCATTTGGCAGTACGCCAGCCTTTTTCCCACTAATAGCGCCAGAAAATGCTTCCTTAACATCCTGCACCGAGGTATTGAAAAATTTCATCCGGTCTCTGTCGACTGTTAGTTTGAATTCAGGAATCCCTACCCGGTAGTTACTCCGGATATCTTTAGTACCTGTAACCTTAGTCAGTATTTTTTGCATTTTATAGGAATATTTAACCAAACTATCCATATCTGACCCCAGCAAATAAATCAATAGCGAGGAATGCTCTTCGCCGCCACCTGTCGAAATACCGGCTACCGATGACTTTGATTCAGAAATTCGTACCGCTGCTTGGGGAAGATTATTTTTGGCAAAACTTCTGGTTGCATCAGTAATTTGCCAAACGCTGCGACTGCGTTCTCTTTTACCAACAAGCTGCACAGTCAGCTTGGCTTTGTTACTGCTGACCAAACCTATATCACTTAAACAATAAGTCACTTCCGGGATTGTCAGTATATACTGTTCCAACTCATTCACTACCGCATCTGTCATCTCCAGATTTTGACCTACTGGTAATTCAACAGAAATCTGGAAGCTGCTTTCATCTGTCAGCGGCATATACTCGGCGCCAATAATCCCTGTTGGCAGCAACAAAATAGTAGCAATAAACAAAACAAGGACAGCAGCAACTACCCGCTTACCATGATCTAGGCTCCAACACAACAGCTTCTCGTAGTTTTTAACTGCTGCTGTTTCTAGCCTGTCCATAAACGCCCATATTTTTCCTGAAGTCAGCGCAGGCGCAGCCCCGGCGACAAATAAACGTGAGGCCAGCATAGGCGTCAGCGTAAATGATATGAACAACGAAAACAACGTGGCAAATACAATCGTTAAACCAAATTGGCGAAAATACTGACCAGTCATATCGGTCATAAAGGCAATCGGCAAAAATACGACCACATCGCACAAGGTCATCGCAATCGCGGCCATACCAATTTCATTGCGTCCTTCTTCAGCAGCTACTGCCGGCATTTTTCCCATTTTCCGATGCCGGTGAATATTTTCCAGCACAACAATCGCATCATCAACTAATATCCCAATACATAAAGCCATACCCATTAAAGACATCATATTAAAGGTAAATCCTACCGCATACATAACCAAAAAAGTTGAGATTAACGAAGTAGGTATCGCAATCATGACCGCAACTGTTGAACGCCAGCCGCGCAGGAACAAAAACAGTACTAAACCAGTAGTAATTATGCCCTCGACCAACGCAGTCAGTGTATTTTTCAAGGATTTATCAATATAAGTAGCGTCATTAGCCACCACTATAAACTGATATTCTGGATATTCGCTGCGCAGCGCTGCCATTTGCACTTGTACAGCCTTCACAGTATTGACAATATTGGCCTCACTGTTTTTATACACCTTCAAAGAAACCGTATCATCCCCGTTTACCCTAGCATAACGGCTTACACGACTGTCTTGCTCAATTACCTCCGCGATCTCAGTTAACGGCACAGCTGCACCGTTCGCATTAGCAAGATATACTCGCTTAATTTCATCTGGTGAATTGTAACGGGCGACCAAACGCACATCACTTTCCATCGTATCTGTGTGTACCGAACCAGCAGGCAGCAACAGATTATTTTCTTCAATGCGGTTTGCAATCTGATCTAGCGACAAATTGTACAATGCTAATTTATCGCGGTCAACTAAAACGGCCACTTCCCGGTCACGGCCGCCGCCAACTGTAATATCAGAAACACCATCAGCCCGCTGCAACCGTTCTTTAAAAATCTGATCAGCCTTGCCATAGATATCAGACAACGTATATTTGGCTTTTACCGCAATTTCCATAATTGGCTCAGCGTTGGCGTCCCGCCTGATTATCACAGGCTCATCGACCTCATCTGGCAGATTTTTGCGTACCCGGTTGATCGCCTTAGACGCATCAATGGACGCAATATCGGCATTGGCCGTATAGTCAAATTCTAATACAATCGTAGCTTTTTCCGGCTTAGCTATTGCAAGAATTTTCTGTAGATGAGTCAGTGAAGCCAGTTCCTTCTCCAAAGGTTTAATAACACTTTCTTCAACTTCCTCCACACTGGCGCCGGGATATTCAACTGATATGGAGAAATAGGGATTATTTAGTGCCGGCAATAACTCAACCCCGATGTGAAAGAAGCTATATAAACCAAGCACCACAAATAACATAACAATCATTGTTATGCCTACAGGACGTTGAATGGAAAAGCGAGTAATATTCATAAGGATTTTCCTCGTTCTTCCGTTTCAACCACCGTATCCTGTTTAAGGCGGGCTATATTACTGACCGCCACGCGCTCCCCATCGTTAATGCCTGTAAGAATCTCCACAGAATCATCATTGCGTTGTCCGGTTGTCACCAGACGTTGTTCAGCTTGATTATTATCATTAATTACAAATACATATTTCTTGCCGTTTTTTTCTAAAATAGCCGTTTTGGCAACAACTAAAGTCTGCGGTCTAAGTAATCCTGTAATATCAGCATGAGCAAACATACCGCTTCTAATCGCCGATTCTCCCTGCGCAAGCGCCAGCCTGACAGTAAAAGCCTGAGTCTTGGCATCACTTGCCGGACTCACATAAATAATCGTGCCAGGATAGTCCTGCCCCAACGAATCAATAGTCACCTTCACCTGCATACCTGTACGGATTTGGGCGGCATTCTGTTCAGAGACCTGACATTCAATGTAGTTACTACCATTATCGACAACAGTCAGTAGTTTTTGACCTGCCTTGACGAAGGCTCCCTCTTCAACTTGCCGATAACCGATGATCCCGTCCCGTGGTGCACGCAGTATCCTATCTTCATACTGTTTTTCTAAGGCTTCCAGATTGTATCTGACCTTAGCCAGTGCAGCCTGCTTGCTTGCCAATACTGCGGGAATCCCGCTGTCCATCGCCTGTTCCTGTAACGCCGCCAAAACAGCCTTGGTATTAATCATTTGTTGTTTCGCGATATCAAATGCCTCACGGGAAACAGCGCCACTATTATGTAAGGATTCATAACGCTGATAATTAGCAAAATTCCGCTCATAATTAGCCTCAGCTTTTTGATAGTCCGCTTCATAAGCGGCTTTTGTTTCAATGGTTTCGGCACTAGCCTGCTGGATAGCTGCTGTTGTCTGCGCAATAGATAGTTCGATATCCAGAGTATCCTGCACAACCAGCACTTGCCCGGCCGTTACTAACTGCCCCAATTCAACGGCAACCTTTGTAATATACCCTTTATACTTGGGCGCAATATCGATCTGTGCTGCCGCTACTGTCTGGCCGCTTAATACAATTCTTGACAACATATCCTGCCGTAAAACAGTCTCTACTGTAACCAATGGTTTTACTGCACTAGTCTTAGCCATATTCCCTGCACTAGTATGATGGGTTTTCCAAAATAGCATGGCTCCGAAACAAACTACAGCAACCACCACAACTCCGAGCATCAGCCAGCGTTTTCTGCTGTTAAGAATTTTTCTCATTTTCAAAGTTGTTCACTCCATTCATTCAAACTGCCAGCTATGACGGTAGTCCGCTTGGAAAACTGTTAAATCCGGCTCAGAGAAGATAATGGACAAAATGCTCAAAGTCTGCTCTTTTAGGAAAAGAAATTGCCTGCTGCGGACACTTTGGCAAACAACCGCTGCATAACACAACACACGCATAAGGATTGACAACCACTGCCTTTTGCTTTGCTTCATCAAATTCGTATACCTTTTTTGGACAAAAATCAAAACAAATCTTACATCCCTGGCAGCGTGACTCGTCAACCGTCGGATACCAGTCAATCAGTTCTCTGGCAGTCGTAAGTTCCCGTTTTTTATGGGGTTTTATTTCATCACTATTCATACATATTTCCCTTTCATCGCAAATTACCAATAACCGCCAACTAATATGCCTAATTAACGATTTTGGCAAAGTTTGTCCATTAAAATACAGCTTTTACCCCTATTACATAATTACGCCCACCACACGGATAACTGGCATAACCGTCATAGTACTTGTCAAAAATATTGTTAATAGTAAGAAATGTCGTATATTCCTTACTTAATTTCCAATTGACATCAGCATCCCATACCCAATAACTTTTCTCGATATAATTGTAGTATTTAGGGTCTGTTCTATCAAATGCCGCTGTCCCTTTAACATCAACACTTACTTTTTCATTCGCGTAGGATACACCAATATTCCAGGTCTTTTTAGGAATATTGGTGTCTTGAGTATAGGCCGCGCTGCCGCTTTTATTTTGGGCATCCACATAGTTAAATCCGACAAATCCTTTTAGTACAGGAGTCAACTGTTTACTTACCTGAAGTTCAATGCCATCGGCTTTTTGCTTATCGACATTTGACGGTATCCAATGTTGGTTGTTTACATTTGTACCAATATCCTTCCAGGTAATGGCATCTGACAATTTACGTTTAAAATATGCGACCTTCCCTTCGGTAGTATCATCAAATTTGTGGTTCATACCTACTTCCATACTCCAGCCGGTTTCCGGCTTTAAATCAGGATTGCCATCATAGGTATAGGTCTTCGAACCATAGGTGCTTACCTGATGCGGCCAGTACAAATCATCAAACCGCGGAGCGTGAAATACTTCTCCCCATGATGCGTAATAAGTAGTTCTCTCACTGGCTTTATAATTTGCCGCAACATGTGGAGTCGAACTCTTGCCATATACGCCATTATCATCGTAACGAAAGCCCGGAGTTACACTAAATTTTTCAGCTATATCCCATCTATCTTGAAGGTAAAGCCCCTTTACGGTATTATCCTTATTGCCATAAGATGAACTTTGGATTTCATCCTTACGCCAGTCAATTCCTGAGGATAACGTATGCTTATCACCAAGTTTTGAATTAATTTGGTAATTAAATCCTTTAATTCTTACATCATTATCAGAGCTTTCACTAAACCGGTGAGAAGCATTCTTAATATAATTATCCTTAGATAGCTGTCAAACATAAAAAATACACTTCCAGGACTGACCCAGAAATGTATCGGTGGTACTTTTGGTAGCTTGTTAAAAGAATAACAAGCTACCGCTAAAAATCCCC
>Ga0316604_10000620_pt1 | contig 40176 bp, 37 predicted proteins | sample OWC_soil_day20_C_FD_207650 | JGI IMG/M metagenome (GOLD analysis project Ga0316604, IMG submission 207650) | Wetland soil microbial communities from Old Woman Creek delta, Ohio, United States - OWC_soil_day20_CT | ecosystem: Environmental > Terrestrial > Soil > Wetlands | place: USA: Ohio... | reverse complement strand
AAATTCCTCCATTCCTAGAGCCTGAAAAACTTGAAAAACTATAACTCAAAAAGCTCTAATTATATGGAATTAATTATGACATGGATCTTGATCCTTATATAAGGCACTGTTTTATAAAGCGCTTACTCACTATTTAAGAGATATTACACCAGAGGAAGATACATTTAATACAATGAAAGCAGTTTTAGGATAGTAAAAAATACCTTACATACATCTGCATACTAAAAATACAAAACAAAAAATGCTTCAAACCCTTGTAAAATAAGGATTTGAAGCACTTCTTAGAAGAGGCGACAACCAGATTTGAACTGGAGATCGCCCAAAAAACGTAGAAAAAAGGAGGGTTTGGCGTGCCGGGATGGGTTTGCGCAAGCGGGGGGCAAACAAAATATTAGTACACCACAATCAACTAGAGAGGGGGGTGCGGACATAAAGTTGGACTTATATTGCTAATCCAAGGTTATGTCTATATTCCACTGGACTCAGGCCACCAAGTGAAATCTTTATCCGTTTTTCATTATACCACTTAATGTAACTATTTAAATACTGAACAAAGTGTTCTATGGGAATGCCGATCCACGATTTTCCATAGAACATTTCATTTTTTAATCTGCAAAAAAAACCTTCGCAGGCCGAATTATCAGGTGAGCAGCCTTTTCTTGACATAGAACGGGTTAAGCCTGCTTTTTCCATTCGTTCAATCCAACCAGGCCACCTATAGTGACAACCGCGGTCAGTATGTATGATTGGTAACTCATCTGTTTTTAATCTCGAAATCGCTAGGTCAAGCATACTGTTTACGGGATCTGCTTTTGGACTTCTTCCAATTGTCCAACTCACTATCATTCCATCAAAACAATCAAGAATTGGTGATAAATATACTTTTCCAGCCGGAAGGGCAAATTCAGTAATGTCGGTCAACCACTTTGTGTTTGGAGTATCTGTATGAAAATCTCGGGATATGATATTTTCCACTTCTGGACTGATTTCTCCTCGATATGACTGATATTTTCTTTTATTTACAAAGCAAACAACCAGAGATTCTTCTTTCATAATCTTTCGGACTAGCTTTTCAGATATAATAATCCCTTGATTTTGTAATTGCTTCCATATTCTTCTATACCCATAGCAGTCCCTGTTTTCATGAAATGTATTTTTTATAAGAATCCGAAGCATGGCATACTTATCCGGTTGTTTCATTGTGTATATTTTTCTTTTAAGGCGCTGACAACCACTGTTTTTTCACGATTATTGAGATTTGCCATGTCAACGCCGGGGTCTTTTTTTAGTATATTGATCGTTTCTTTGAGTACATCCACTTGTAGTTGCAGTTTATCGATTTGTTCCTGATAGTCTACAGATTTCTCAGAAATAAATGGTTCTTGTACATGCTTTGGAGCCAAATGCTCTCTTTTGATATTCTTTTTAGAGGACATAAGACCGATTGCTCCTTCTTCCAGATACATACGCCTCCACTTATATATGCTGCATCGGCTGTATCCTATTTCTCTTGATACATATTCTACATCTTCTCCGAGTTCAAAGCAACGATGAAGTGCATTTAGTTTAAGCTCTGTAGAAGGATGACGAGGTCGATCAGTTGTATTGCAGGAATGTGTTTTGTTTATATCATTTTCCAATTCTCCAAAGGATCCATGCCAGTTTTTCAACCCTGCTTTTTGGTGTTCATACCATCGATATAGGGTTGCTGGTGAGGGATATCCCAGCTTTTGTATGGTAGTACTGATAGAGCCTGTTCGTTCAAATTCTTTTAGTGCTATTTCTTCTTGTTGATTGGTGTACTTAGAATGCATCTTGACTCCTTCCAGAGTCCAACTTTACGTCCGCACCTCCCTCCCATCAATTAATATTTTCCTATTATTATAGAAGGAAACTACCTCCTTCTCTTACTTCGATCGCTGTAAATTTCATTATAATTCCCTTCTCTTCTAGCAAAAATAGTAGTTTATATCTTTATCTTCCCTTTCATAATCTCACTTCCAGCAAGAATCTCATATTTCATGGCACTCTCAACTGCCACTTCTTCTGCCGCCGCTTTCTTTGCCTTTACAATTGGATCATCAAGCATATTATCACCTTTTACTTCAAGAATCATATAGGTTCCATCATCCATTTCCACAAGGAAATCCGGATAATATTTTCTCAATCTATTTGATTCAGGATCAACATACGGCACATAGAAATCCGTCTGTTCGCTAGTGAACATCCCCGTAAAATAAGTTTCTTTTACCCGTTTGTCTGATAGTAATTGCAGGAACAATTGAAGTTCAGGTTTTGAATCAAATACATAAGTATCCGCATGGAAGCTCTTCCCTTTATTATTTACAACAACCGAATCCTTAGAGTCTTTTGAAACAATCAATTCCTCATTTCCGCTAAACTCATAATACCCACCCTGCTTTGGTTTTTTTAGTAATTGAACATCGACATTTTCTTTTATAATATCTTTTCTGACCTCATATAGAGATTCAAAGATACCAGGTACCAATTTATCATGTATTATTTCGTTATGCTCATTCACCATCACAAGAATTGCTGGCATTCCCTCTTTTGAGTTCCGAAGCATACGTGCAATCTCAGTACAACGGATATTTGGAAAATATCTGGCGATTTCAGCAACAAGTGTAATTTCAGAATATTCCATCTTGTCAACCATGTAATTCACTGTGCTCTCACGCACCACGGATGCCGTAGAAATCCCTTCCTTTACATACATTGTGGCATCATATGTTTCTGTTTCCAAATCAAGTAATCCAAATTCAAGTTGATCAGATACATTTTTATCGGCGATTGAATACTCATAATGAAGTCTGTGCATTTTTATTGTCTTTGGTGGCTCTGCGACTCTAACCGGAACTTTCTTTCTGTTTGTATTGCTCTTATTTTTAAGTTCTTCAATACTTGTACGAAAATTCTTTCTTAATTCATCATCAAGAATATCCATATTTTCTTTAGATAAATACACGGTTGCTGTATGCTGATCATCTGTAATCTTTCTCAAGCATCTCATTGTAGCCTGAAGAACAAACACCTTAGATTTAGGGCTTCTAAATAATGCAACACTAAATAATGAACGACAATTCCATCCCTCACGACCTTTATTGACAAGTAATATAAACTGTTTCTTGCTACCTTGTGTTCCCGCAATATCAAGGTTATTGAAATCTCTGATATCTTCTGATTTTGTTAGCTTATCATCTCCAACATTAACAAGAATACTATCTAATGAAATTCCTAATTCAGATAGCACTTCCTCTACAACTGGACGAATTTCTTTTTCGACCTCGGCTATTTCGGCTCCAAAAATAGCCATCTTAGGAACTAAGCCTTCATATTCCTTGTCTCCATATTTTCCCCAGAAATCCTTAATAATTACCTTCAGAAATTCTTTGCTCTTAACATTACTATATCCGATAACGCTTGTCTCTTTTAGATAATGATTTTGAATTGCAGCTTGAAGACCATATGCATAAACTACTTCTGGAAGAATTTTATTATTAACATATGGTGTTCCTGTAAAATTGTAACACGCTACAACTCTACTTCCTTGACTTTCCAGTTCTGTGGCTAATTCATTGATTGTTGTTCTTAAGCTAGTGGCTGTACCACCTTTATGAAGTGCTTTCTCTAAGTCTACACCAAACATATGATGTGCTTCATCTACAAAAATACCCATCTGTTTTAATCTTATCAACTTTTCAAATCTCTGATTTGACATAAGACTAGCATCGTCACTAATTTCCTGTAACATTCCTAATACATCATCTAATACTGATTGTCCTGGAATATCACCACTAAAAAGTTTATCAACTGCTGTTTTTTCTTTACGCTGTCTTTTTAATATAATCTTCTGTGTATTAGATACAATAATATTATACTTTGATCCATCTAAAGTGTTTAACGTAGTTCCTGTATCCTCCAAAAAATGCACTTTTATATTTGCATCTAAAACCCCAATATATTCTGGTGGAACCACATTACTCTTATCAAATGTGACTATCTCCTTTAATGACTGTAATACTGTTTTATCTGGTGCAAATACAAGAGCGTTATGACAATACCTGTCGTCTGTTGGAAATTTCGATGAAAGTAAAAACTCATAAAAAATACATGTTGCCATTAAAATTGTTTTTCCCAATCCCATCGTTAATGCATAAATGTAATTCGGATAATTTTCGGCATATTTTTTTATCTGTAAAAAATAATCATGATATTGTTTTGGTGAATAAACATCAAATAATGTCTGCTGTCCTTGTTCATCATAATAGTATCTATTCGCAAAGATTCCATTTCGTTTAGACCAATCATCAAAAATCTGATACATTTGAGAATTGTCCATAAACTCTTTAATAAAAACATACATTTCAAGTGCTTCAAACTGTGGTTTTCTCAAAAAAGCATCTGGATTTTTTTCTTTGTCATTATAATCTAAATATTTTTTTGTCACCGCCTTATAATTATTGCGAATTCTACCTTTGCTTTCCTTGTAAAAAGAGTGAAGGAACTCAAAAAAGGCAAATTCCATTCCTGCTTCTTTTGCCATCTTTATACCTCCATTTCAAGCGATTCCGAAAGTAAATCCGTAATTTTCATTTTTATTCGGCCTGCACTATCTGGTATTTCATATTCTCCAGCCACTAATTCATCTTTTCCTGGAATATCACACACTTCTGGTCTCATGGTCTCTCCATCATAGTTCCAATCAATAAAGATTGATTCAACTAGCTGTCTCCAATCTTCCACAGATTCTTTTTGCATGCTTAATTTCTGTAAAAGATTCATAGGATAAAATTCCTTGACTATCAACCTACCATTTTCTTTTAAAATATTTGCATCTGCTTCCATTTTAAACTGCAAATCTGATTTATCTCTTAGAATGTCTACTATTTCTATATCAAGTTTATAAGCTGATAACTCCTGTTCCAGTGAGGCCTTTAAATCAGCTTCATGTCCCATACATACAATTTTTATTCTCTCAACTACAGCCCCTGGATTTTCTTCTTTCCTTTTTTCAAATGTCTTATATGGTAGATTAGCCTTTAACTCTTCCAAATCTGCCTTTGTAGCAATACGGTTTGTAGGCATAATTTTAATCATATAACCATCTAATTCTCCGTCATAAATAGTAGATGAATCATATTTCTGAATTCCAAGTGCATCAATAATTAATTCCTTTGCTTCTACTGGGTTACGGAAGAAATCATAGTTATTTACATTGTGTACTTCAAAGCCCTTATATGAATCATCCTCTAATTCGTTTGCAACATTTATCAAACGTTTTGTTGTTGTTTGAATAGATCCAAGATTTATATCTGCACCAATAAACCTACGACCAAGTTTCATCGCTACTGCTTGAGTTGTTCCAGAACCCATAAAACAATCAAAAACAATATCTCCTGCTTGTGAAGATGTATTAATTATTCTCTCCAACAAAGCTTCCGGTTTTTGTGTCGGATAGTTCAAAGATTCTTTTGCTTGAGAGTTTATCACATAAATATCTCCCCAAAAATTTTGAACAGGTTGTCCCTGATATTCATCTAGAAAGGTTTTTCTTCTTATTCGTTGACTTTTATCTGGTGGAAAATATAGTCTACCATTTTTATCCCACTCCTGCATGGTTTCATAAGAAAAAGCCCATCCTTTTTCAGGCGGTTGGTAACCTTTATACTCATAAATTAAAGATGTACTTGGCGTAGAAGATGGATTTGTAACAGGATCTCTACTGTATAACCTTCCATCACCATCATTGTAAACAAAACGCTGTTTAATATATTCTTGTGCTTCTGGCGAATCCTTTGTACGAATCATATTAAATTTATATGCATTTGTTTTACTATACATCAAAATAGTATCTGTCAATTGTCCAAATGATTTTGAATTATTTAAAGCTCCACCCCTTCTTTTCCATACTATCTCATTTATATAATTATCGATTCCAAATACCTCATCAAGTAAGCACCTTAAATAATGATTTCTATGATAATCACAATGTAAATAAATAGTTCCTTGATCACTCAACAAATCTCGCATAATGATTAGTCGTTCATACATAAACTGTAAATATTCATCATTTGTCCAAATATCAGAATATTGCTTTTCTTCAAATGATGACATATCTCCGATCACTTTTTTCTTCTTTATATCAATGCTCTTTTTGTAATCTGCCTTGCTATCAAACGGAGGATCTATATAAATCAAGTCAACCATTCCACGATATTCCTTCAACAGATGGCTCATGACCTGTAAATTATCGCCCCAGAAAATTTTATTCATCCAACCGTCTTTAGGTTCTCCATAAGATTCCTTAAGCTGCGCTGGATAATACTGTGTTGATGTATATGGTCTCTTTCCTGTCCAGTGTAATTCTGGATATCCCTTTATTGGTTTTCTTTGTTCAAATACAAATGATATCTGGTCGTTCATTATTTTGCTTCCTTTCGTTTACAATAGTGTCTCATATCACAGTTGGCACATAGATTTTTATCTTTTGCCCTACCTGAAAAATCTTTTTTCTGAATTTTCTCTACAACTTTATCAAACTCTTTAATCGTAGCATCTATTGAAGTGTTTGATTTATCAAAACTTATTGTCGGCACACCGTTTTCTTCACCCGTATAATAAAGATGCATTTTACTTACTGTCTTACCTGTTTTTTCTTCTATTAAATGTGCATATGCCTCTAGTTGTCTTCGATATCGTTTCATTTCCTCTGTTTCAATTAATATATTTGGTTTCTTCTCGGACTTAAAATCAACAATTTCAACAGTATCGCCTTCTCCCCGTATCAAATCAACTTTTCCCATTAAAATATAGTCTGATTTCACAAGACTTACTTCAACTTCTGCATCTTGAATTATGCTCCAATCCTTCTTAGTGCGTTCTACATATCTCAATACTTGCTTGTAGGCGGCTTCAATCTGTGCATGGCCTAAATAGGAATGCTCACTCTTAGAAAGAGTTGTGTAATTTGTATCAAACCAATCCCTTATATTTTCAGGAATAATTGTATTCTCTTCTCTTCGCATAGCAGCTCTATGAACATCTTCAATTGTCTCATGTACCAATGTTCCAAATAAAGTTGCTCCAACTCTCACTTGTGTAAAGCCTAATTCTTTGAAAAACTTATATTGTAACGCGCAATTTTCGAATAGTGCTATATGAGAAGTAAAAGAAAATGTATCTTTTATATTAACAGGTTTTACTTTTTCTAAAACTATGTCTTCCAAATTCACATCTTCATAATCTGGCAGCTTGTTATAAAATTCTTCAAAATATTTACTTGGTGTTGCACCTCTTCCATCCTTTTCACAGCAAGATAACACTAACAAATTCTGTGCCCTTGAAAATGCCGTATAATATAGTCTCCAAAAATCAAAGTACTTAATATCGTCTCGACTTTCAAATACGCTTCGATGAAAATATTTGTTCTCTATATCTTCAATAACTGCAGTGGAGTTTATTCTAGGTGTTGCATTCAGCGAATCAACCATTACAATCGGAAATTCCATTCCTTTTGATTGGTGAATCGTCATAAACGAAATACATCCACTTGGAGCATACTCCGTATCATCTTCATATTCTGTGATTCCACCATCAATTAAAAATCTCAGATACATATTAAAAAATCGTTCCACCACTTGCTCAATGTTAGATTCTGTAAAGACATCGATTCGATGTAAATATTCATACTTTCCAAGAATAGATGTTAGAATCGACAAGTTTCTGGCAGGTCTCTCATCCACTACACCAGTTTTCATTTCTATACCAAGATACTCACTAAACGGTTCAAATTGAAATAGTTGATATAACAAACCAGTAAAAGCATAATCTGCATTATCCCTACTAAGATTACTGTGTTTTTGCATTTTTTCAGTAATCCATTTTCCTATCGTATCCCTATTGTTTTGAATCAGTTCCTTCGCAGCTTTTATGCATTCATTCCCGTAATAATCGTATAGTTCTCTAAAGTCAAATTTGAAATCACGATCTCTAAGTTTAGATATGTATTCTGGAAAACACAACAATAAGCAGCCTAATGCTTCTTTAATTTCTTTTCGCTTAAAGAACATTTCAGAACGTGGAGAATATACTTTAATATCATGGTCTTCCAAATACTCTATCAAATCAATGATTTTATCGTTTTTAACTGAACGAAATAAAAAAGCAATCTGGTTATAATCTGTAAGAATGTCCTTTTTCTTTAAACTAATAATAAAATTTAATACTTGCTCATACCAGTCTTCTGAAATTTCTTTTCCAGAACATTTCAAGACAGCTGTCTTTTCACTGTAATTCTTTTTGCCTGGAACAATTTTCTTATCAAACCGAAAGTTTTTCCATAAGAAATCATATGCTCTACCATCTGTCGTTTTCATCCAATCATTATAAAAATCAATAATTTGCTTCTCAGAACGATAATTTATAACAAGTTTTACCTGTTTACATATTCTTTCTTCAAAATGTCTTGGAAATTCCAGAATATTTCTAATGGTCGCTCCTCTGAAACGATAAAGGCCTTGATCATCATCACCAACAACACAGATATTTTCGTTATCTCCAGCAATCAAGAATACTAATAACTCCTGTATATAGTTGGTATCCTGATATTCATCAACCATTACATACTTAATCTTTTCTCTAATCTCTCCAAGTATTTCGGGATGGTTAAGCAACAGTCTATATGTTTCCGTCTGTATGCTTGCAAAATCAATTAAGTTCTCTTGCTCCAGAATAAAATAGTATGTATCCATTATATTTGCTATTGCAACAATGCTTTCATCGGAATCCATCTGCATTGCTTCAATATCTACTAACTCTTCCGATAAATTATTAACGTATTTTACAATCGTTCCAGCTTGTCTCCATGCTCCTGTAGCATTAGGAAATAAAGTATCGAAATGTTCTACTTTACGAAATTCATTTATCTTCTGAAATACCATATATTGTTGGTCAAAATTATCCAGCATTCGATAGTTCTTTTTAATTCTCGTATTTTCTAAATGTTCCTTAAGTATTCTTAAGCAAATAGAATGAAACGTACCTATATACATTTCATTTATGTTTATAGATATTCCAATATTCAATAATTCATTGGTAATACGGGTAATTAATTCTTTTGCAGCTTTCTCAGTAAATGTAGCAATCATTATCTCTTCTGGACTTACATTGCATTCTGTAATCAAGTAAACGATTCGCTTTACTAGCGTATATGTTTTTCCTGTTCCTGGTCCTGCTATAATTAAAAGTGGACCTTCTGTAGTTTCTATTGCAAACCTCTGCTCTTTGTTTGCCTCCCCATATTCAAAACTCATAGTCAGCCCCCTATATAAATGAATATTTTATATGTAACTTAATAATCTTTTTCTCATAAGCCTAACACATCTACCTGTGCCTTTTTCAGGACTTGCACTACTTAAGTAACGGCTTTTTCAGCATCCCAACTACACCGGGAAATATTTTTTCTGAATTTTGACACCTGCCTGATCAATTGCTCCATAATATATATCACTTTTTCGGCTGTTTCTGTTTTACTTTTAAATTCTCAAACAGCATTCGAATCTCCATAGTGGTACCAAATCCGCCTCATCTGCCAATACTGTTGTGGGCGGTCTCTACCATGACCTGCTCCCTATCAATGCTTGCTCCACGACCATGCACTTTGTGTTCACACTAGATCTTCACGATATCATCGCTCACTAGCACAATGATATCCTTTGGCAATGGTGCCGCCTCTAAAATTATCATGCCAGATGCCAAATCAGACTGACAGATACTCTTTAAAATACATCCTAAGCTATCTTTGAATCCTGTTTGCAGCTACATTATGCTCTTTAATGATTCTGTCACAGCTTGATTCCACTTCCGCCAAGTTTGAATAAATTTCTTGTGATGCATATAGAAGACTATACCTCATGTCAATGATCAGCTTTATTATTGTCTTTAGATCTTTCAGATCCTTTTTTCTGGGCTATTGTCAGCCAGTTCCTTTGCCTTCTTTACTGACTATGGGTTTAGGAATGCTAGTTTTATCCCATGTTCCTTTATGTATTGCTCGAAAGTGAGCTAATAGTAACCTGTCGGTCCACTGACAATAATCATTTCTGCTTTTTATGTTTTGCAGATACTAGCATTATCCTGCCATGAAGACGACTAAAACCATTGATGTCGGTTAAAAAATTAAATATCTTCCTTGTTAATTTTCTCCCTCTCCAGTTAAATGCCTGTAGTAGCGCTCATCGCTTCAGATATCAATTTCTAGGGACAATATTACTTCTGCTATTTGCTCAATCCTTCCATTCTGCGTATAATTCATGCTAAGGATCTCCTATAATTAAGATGTTTTTCATCCGTCAAGATGATGTTTTAATTATACTGTGAGATTCTTGTTTTGTCTATTGATGTGATTAACCGCTATCAAATATGTAAAAATACAATCGTTTCCTTCTATTTAACAAATTATATTCACTTCACTTTTAAAATCAATATACAACTCACAACATTTATGTTATAATTAAGAAAAAAGGGGGGGCTTTCTAATGATATATGTTCCAAAACTCTATAATCTTGAAGCTGAGTACAAAGCTCTTGATAAACAAAACTTTAGTAACAATATTTTCCCATTGTTACTGTTTATAATGGACCAGAAAAAAACAAATAGTCCAAAGTCAATTTCAGATGACTTTGAGAATTTAATTCGTAAAAAATCAAACAATAATTTTTTTGTGTCCATTCCTCAAAATCTTCCGCTCACTTTAAAGCCCTTAAAACCAACGGTTAATAGGTTTTATACCACTCAAAAATCGGTTCCGAATTCGTATGTAGACTTAATGAAAAGATTCAGTGCCTACAGCAATGTTATACCAACTTTAGAGGTTCAATATAGTACTTATTATTCGGGTCTATTAACAACCCTTAAAGCTTCAATTCCAAGCAGTTCAAATTCTTATGCGTATTACGTAAAAACATCAACATTTAACTTAATAAAAAATGAAATTAATAATATTATAACAGATCAAGACTATCTTATTTATGATCTTGATACAAAAGATTTTAATAAATCATCAATTAAAAAGGAAATTTTAGATATTCAAAATATTAAACAAAAGAAAAAATTCAAAACTGTTGTCATCAAGCAAATATACAGCAATCTAACTTTTCCTAAATATCCTGACGGAAAAATACTTCCTGGTACAGATGCCTATGATTGCATTGACTTTGATTTCTATGAAGATTTTAAAACATTCGGCTTTGAAGGCTTTGGCGATTGTGTTGGAATAAGAGATATACCCATATATCGTGGTGGTATTTCATATCCAAGCTATTTAACTGTTGAGTTAGACACTTTTGATCACCACGGTTTTAAGGGATTAGCAAAAATTCCCAATTCATTTGAAAGCACTCTTTTACCCAAATATATATTATCAAATCATTGGAATCATATCCTTACGCCTGCACATAAATTAGCTTGTAATGGATGTTTAATGATAAATAACTTCTATTTAAAATTAGACAAAAGTAACAGTGCACAAAAATGGAAGACCATTACAATCTCTCACTTCCTAGAAAGCATGGACTATAAACTCCTTAATGGTCTTATCTAACTAATACCATTCTGAAAATGCTGCTTGAATTTCGATCGGCTTGAGCATATCAAAATTTCCTTTGATATGCTCCCATTTTTTTTGACGGCTATTCTTTATAGCTTCTTTAAAGGCAAAATTCAGACTCTCTTTATTGCATTTGGCACTAACGAGTCTATAACGTTCATCCTTATATGCAGGCACATCATATTCAAGCATAGATCTGATAATATATTTTAAATCACAGGAGTTCAAAGTATTCAATTGGGCATGCTTCTTATAATTATTATTTGAGGCGGCTTCTCTAACTTCTTCAAAGTTAATCCCCCCCTCATCAAACACATAAATCATAATACCAACACGTCTAGGTACTATTTTTTTAACTTTTTCTAAATGTTTAGAATGTGTCACTACAGTCACATACTCAAATACAGTTAAATAATCAAAAAGCTGAGTTTTTAATCTATCAAGATTATCAATCTCCGTCTTGATTTCATAGGCATGAGAAACACCATTAATTCGAACAAAATCTGCGCGACTATTGAGTACAGGAAATTCAAACATACAAACTTCATTATTATTATTGATGAAGTTTTTTGTTAAATAATATTTAATAATTGACTCAGTCTTACCGTATCGCATTATTATTTCATTAAACACATCATTAAACTTAAATCTTGATTTATATTCACTTACGTCAATATTAGCGGGAATAAAAACAACTTCATTAAGAACGAACCAGCCATCAAAAAAAATACTAAATCTGTATTTTTTATCAAGCACTGTTGCAATTTTTTGAAGCTCATTCAGACTATACTTCGTTTCTAATAATTTCAAAAATTGTTCCATAAAACCAACACCTCTCTGTACACATTGTATTACACATCTGAAATAATTAATTAAAAACTACTAAACCAAATTTTAAATATACATTTTCGTTAGTTTTAATTTAACATCAAATGCTACTATTTTAAGTATACATTTTCACTTCCAATATTTTACAAAATAAAAGTATTATAAAAATTATACTTCCTAATATCGACTCATACTAATATCTTTGCATTTATATCATTTCAAATCATCATAATACCAATCCCTAAATCCAGCATTCCTTGCTGCATTATATATTGGCAACAAGATTCTTTCCAAGTTTTCACCAAATTCAAACTTCGACAAATTGTCTCTATATAGCTTCATCAGTATATCATCACTATTTACATGCTCCCTGCTACATTTTAAAAATTCTTTATGTACAACATCATACTTCCACATCATCTGATAAGAAAAAAACTCCTTATCACATAATACTGGAAAATACTTATTCCATTCCGGAAGATTATTACTTTTACTACTATTTATACTTTTCGTAGTCGGATGCAAATTCCAAAACTCATCGTGAGCCACATAAGACCACGGAATAAAATGATCAATCGAAAGTGTTTCTCCCGTCAATACTTCATTTCCATAAATATCAGAAACAGGAGTAATCTCCATAATTGTCTTCCAATACTTAATAACTTTATTCAGCTTCCTATCCTGAGGCGGCTCTAATTTACTGGAGATTCCTGGAACATTCGGATTGCGCCTTTGCAAGTACATAATTAAATTATATTGAATCCAGCCCTTCAAAATCTCCTGATTCTTTCTTATATAAGTACACCATTCCGGTCGTACACAGATAGAAGTACCCATTCCACAGATATCAGAATAATAATACATCAATCTTTTTTCCTGGTTCATTCTCATAGCAAGATTTGGTTTAGAAAGGTTCCATTCACTCCCCGAAAAGGCTTCAACAAAAGGAGCCTGTAAATGATAAGGGACAAAATAAGTCAAAGTTCGCTTCATATCAGCCATTTTCTTATCTTTACACTGTTCCAGATAATTAAGAATATTAACCTTCTTTTCACTGGATTTCAGACCGCTGATCTCATAAATATAATGAACTAGAGCTTCCAATGTATCCGACGGCCCCAAATTCAACTTATACTCCGACACCATATACCAGGAATATGCAATCATTTCATTTATCAATTCTTGATATGTCAGTGTCTCTTTCCCAGAGATAACCTTATTCAAAATTGCCTGGAACCAAAATATCTTATAAGATTCACTCATCTTATCAAACAATCTTCCTAAACGTTCAATATTCAAATTTTCAGAATATGGTAACTGCATCATAGTTATTCTCCGCCGTAATCATTTCTCTTAAATACTTTTCAGTTCCGGCATCTCAAGCCCCAATGCCCTGATAAAATCCTTTTCTGTCTCCAACTCCGCCTCTGCAATAAACCGAATAAATTTCTCTGGCTCTGCATGTGCTCCTTCTAAAGCCTGAATATAGTCATTTCTTATATAAGGAGAGATAACGCAAGGCAAATACCCCTTTTGTATCAAGGCCGTATTCATCAACAGCCTGGCCGTCCTCCCATTTCCATCTTCAAATGGATGGATAAATATAAATCTCCGATGTAATTCTGCAGCAAAGGTGATCGGATCATAGTTGTTTCGCTCTTTTTCTATCCAGTCACACAAATATTTTATTTCCTGCCCTATCTTGTCCGGTGCACAAACCGGATAAGATGAACCTGTAATAACGACACGTACCGTTCTATATACCCCCGCCTTGCTTTCTGATATGCCCGAATAAAAAAGTCGGTGAAGTTCCTTGATATCTGACTCCAGAATTGTTTTCTCATCAATCAAAGAAAACATGTAATCATAAGCATGGCTGTGTCCATAGGCTTCCAATGTTTCTCTAAGAGATTTGCCTCCAACTGTAATTCCATCTTCAAGAAGCACCTTTGTTTCACTAATTGTCAATGTATTTCCTTCCAAAGCGTTTGAAGACCAAGTTGTAGAAATGCGAAAGAAATCACGTACCTGTTTCAACATATCCCCCTCAAGCGGTCTGGTTTTATTTATGACTTGATGACATAATTCTGCTTTTTTTATAAAGTTAGTATCCAACCTCTCCCCATCCTTTCTTACTCTTATTTATTTTATACACTGATACAATGCCTTAATCTCAAATATATTCTCCTAATTCAGCAACTTAATTATCTCCCTTTTTATTACTGCTAACTTCCTTTTATTTATGAAAAGTGCCAATAATCGCTGCCTGTTTTGTAACAGCCTCACATTATCGTAATAACCTGCAAACATTATAACATACTTTATGTTCCGTAATAAGAATCCTACCTATTTTTTCTATAAAAAATTAATTTTATTTAAAATTGCCCCTATGGTCTTCACCCATAGGAGCAATTAATGACATATAATGAATCTAATTTTATTCTATCAGACTAATCCTACAATCATGCCAAGAATACTTATAAATCATATCTGACAACACATCCTCCTTTGGCACTTCACTTTCATTTATCTGACTAACCGTTTTCTGCAACTCCCCATAATTCAACTTCCCATCATCAGGAACCAATATAACTTCGTGTGTACTGGACGGCAATATAACAATATCTGACTCCTGTGAATCAGCAAAATCCTTTAAACAATCATTGTATAAAATGCACCCGGCACCGTTAATCTGTTTTCTATTTGAAAGGACATATAAGGGTGGCCTCTGCGAATCAAAATCCAGCAAATCATTTGCCATCTCCGCCATATTCATTTCCTCTAAATGTCCCTTTAAAATATCACACATAATCTCCTTCATCGTTTTAATTTCCGGTGGCAGCAATATAGGAGTATTTCTCATTGCCAGACAATACAGTTCCTCTTTCTCCAATCCCCATGGTTCCATATGAGAATTATGGATCAATGCTGTCATCTGACCCCCTTTATGTTCATCCAGAATCAGATAGAATACCACTGCCAAGTCCAGAAATCCAACATATGGAATATCCTTCAAAAGCTCCTGATTCTTTTCCCTCTGTATTAGCTTAAAAGCTACCTTTTCCTTTAAGTTATTAAAATCCAAAAGCTCCCTCATATCACCAGAAACCACATCATTATTTTCCTTATACGCAGATATAACATCTTCCACAATTTCCTGCATCGACATACCATGGATAAAATGCATATAGTATGAATTTAAATAAATTGTGGGAGCAATATTTTTACTTGCTTTTCCAATAATCAACCCATCCAGCACGATTCCGTTATTTTTTGTAATTTTCTGAATACGAATCTCATAATCACCTTCCAATATTTCCTGTACTTTTGCTATGACTTCATTTAAAAACTGATCGTAATTCATTTGTTCTTCCTCCATTATCTTTCTCGTATTTTAAACAATAAAAAAAAGCATCTCCTTAGAAATGCCTCTCACAGAAATATCACTTATTCTCTTACCCACTTCACATAGAGAAGCTCAAACTCACTTTCCAATGCAACATAAAAGAAGCTATAATCTCAACCCAGACTATGGCTATCCCCATTCACTAATAAAAAAATAACATATCATTTTATCAAAACAGATTCTCTTTAATTACCTTTCTCTGTCTCTGTTGAAGAACAAAGTCACTAACCATAGAATAAAATTCCTGTTCTTCTTCCGTTTCTGCCCCAAGGATTAATTGTGTAGCCTCATCCAGATCTAATTTCAGGCATTCGTTGTACAACATTTTCAACTTCTCATTTGTTGACATATCATCATCCCTTCTTATAAGTAAGTCCATTATATTGCAGGAACATAGCAAAATACAATAAGTAAACAAGCATTTATACCAGTACATTTTTTAAATGTATCCATTTTCTGACTCTCCCTTATCATGCCACCTCACCGCTTTCCGATGCTTCTGATAGACACTCATTCCGAATTTCGCTCATATCAATAGAAAGCTGGGTTTTTACCGTTTCATCTAAGGTTATCGCTTTTTGAAAATCCGACTTAATTGGTGCATATTTTAACAGCTGCTTAATTACCGTCTTTTTTGCCATTCCCTCGTAATTACTTTTCCATGGACTGAAATCCGAGGTAAAAGCCTTGGAATAGCGGGTGGCATAAGCATCTACATAGCTTTTGCTCATAACTTCAAAGCGAAAACCACCGTTATCCAGCCGGAAGATTGCGTAGAACGCCCGAATTTCTCCCGGCTTATCAAAAGATGGCCGATGGGTCAAGGACGGATGAAGGCCCAATTCATAAGAAAATTCATCATTCTCATAGACTACCTGAGCCTCAATACTTTGCATCCTGTCATTACGGTATGCCAAATCAATCAGTCCCCGATATCCCAGCTGAAACTGACACTCCAATACCCCTTTATTTTTATATGGGATTAAATAAGCCTGTCCCAGGGGCGTATTGGGTTCCAGCCCGAGCTGAGCTGCATTCATCAAAGCCGCAATAAAGCTCATAGGAGTACATTCTCCCAGCTTGGGAGTATTGTTTATCGCAGATAACGCCATACGTGTAAATCGTTCCGGCGTAAGAATACTGGGAAGTGCCCGTTTAATTTCCGGTTCCAAGGCTTTAACCATATCAACAATCGTCATATTTTTAGTCAGCTTGGCGGGTTGACTTTGACCTCCGCCGCCTGCTGCCCTCTTCTCTAATTCCTGTTTTACATCTGACATTTTATCATTCCTTTCATTTTAGTTCATTTAATTGATTTGAAAAAGACCATCCTGCATCTAGCAAGTCGGTCCCTCTCATAGATAATCAAAATATCAAATTAACATAATTACGTCTGATATCAACGACTGAATATATAATTTCGTTTGATTCTGCGCTCTCATCTTATAAAAAGCCAAATCATTTACCTGGCTGTCCATCCTTAAATTTTAATTACATCACAGGTTATGAGGATTCGCTACCGAAAGATTTTTACGGATATCTAAAAATGTATTCTCTATAGGAGCAGTGCTCTCGTTATCCACATCAGCCTGAGCTTCCGCCAGCATTTTCCACAATTCCAGTTCAGCTTTCATTTTTCCATACTGGACATGGCTCATCAAAACGGTATCCTCTCGACCATTTACCGTAATAAAAACTGGTTCTTGGGATTCCCTCATTAAGGCTGATATCTCCAAATACTTATTTTGTAAATCAGATGAAGATCTGGCTGCTTCCATTGTGCGTCCTCCTCGTCATGATTTTATTACATTATTATAACGTAATAACGATACATGTACAATTTGCATTTATTCATTGAGTAAAACAAGCATTATGTTAAGTGCTAAACTTGAGCCTCTACAACTTTAAACCTCAAGCAATTACGCAGCTCTGACCGTAAATCGCCTCGACTGGCTGCTCTTGGCAAAGTTCCGGTAAAGATCCGGTCGTTCCTCTTTTAACCGCTTACTGTCAATGCGTACCGTATCCACATTGCTCCAGGAAACTTTATAGTGTTCATTAAACGCCATTTCATATTCGCCCATATAAAGCTTAAGCTGTTGTTCAATCTGATTCTGCTCCTGTGTCAATTTCTTTGCCAAAAGAATGATTTCTTCCCTTCTTTTTAACTGCTCATTTAAGTGTGACGGAAGAGGAATCGTCTTTTTAAGCGCTGATGGAAAATACCGATTAATCACTTCATTTGAAATATCACTGCCATCCGGGTCCGGCATATTTCCCGGCAAAACATGCCCCTCCCAGAATTCTTTTTCTATGGCAATCAGATTTTGAATCAACGCTTCATCACGTTCAATCTTCTTATACTTAAATTCCCTTCCCAATATTACAACAGCCAGATACCAGGCCTTCGCACCGGTCACCGCCATATAATGATGACATTGGATTTCATAATGGGTAGGAACAGAATCTCCGGTCCATTTATCTACATTATAGGCACTGGCAGTTTTGCATTCAAGCCCCATATTTTCCCCTGAAATAAGGCGATCAACATTTGCCAGCATAAAAGGATATTCTTCACTCTGATACATAGCATTGGACCGCCGTACCTTTAAGCCTGTCTCTTCCATAAAACGCCGGGCCACATATTCTTCCAGATCCCGCCCCTGTCTCATGGATTCATTATCATAATCCTCTACTTCTGATCTTGTTTTTTCATAGAAAACACTCATAGGGCTGACATAAGGATTAAGACCGCAGATTGCACCTGCATCAGACCCGCCGATTCCCTGTTTTCTGTATTTCAGCCACTCTTCATGAGATAAGCCATTTGTTGAAATCAACTTTTTCATTATGACATTTTCCTTTCTTCGGACATTAATTATCATGCAACAAAGCTCCCCTTACCCAATTTGCCCAAAATAATAGAGAGCACATGAACTGTACTCCCTAATCCATATCATATCTTAACTTTTCAAATATTGTTCTACCGCATTCATAAATGATTCCGCTGCATCTATTTGCTCCTGAGCTTCTTCTCTTGATGCGATATAAAACTCATCATAATCACTGGCATGGCGAATTTCCTGTGCTCTGCTGATCTATCTTCCAAGCACCCTGGGGAATTCTTCTGTTTTTACATATTACTTATTAAAATATGCGATTGTATCTTTATGTCTTTTAAAAGCCAGTTTGTTTTATTATGCAACATACAGTTCAATCCCTTCTTTTTTTATATTTTGATAAAAGGGATCTGCCTGTAACCAATACTGAAAATGGCTGATATTTTTTACGATTGGCATAATCAGCATATCATGATCCAAATTAAAGTCAAATGTGATATCCGAGAGCATACGGCCTTTCTCCTTTATGACACTCTCATCGGCATTCACCAGAATCATAATATCGATGTCCGAACTCGCATGAAAATCACCACGGGCATAGGAGCCATACAAAATAACTGATTTTAACTCTCTTCCATATATTCTCTGTACCTCTTTCACATACTGTAAAAGTAAGTTCTGCATCTGATCAGGCATAACACCACATTCTCTCTAAGATAATATGAAATCATTGAATCATACAAAACATTTCTCTTCCTATTATACCCTGACAGTTAACTACTTACAACTTTTTTAGAGGATATATCATACAAAATAAAAGCTAATAAAATGTGTTTCTCTACATTCATGCCGCACCCCCAATCCCAAAAGGCTCAATCCCTTCTTCCCGGAAACTTACATATCTGCCCTCTGAGCCAATTACAATATGGTCAAGTAATTCAATTCCCAGCAATACCCCAGCTTCCTTGATCCGACCTGTGATATGAGAATCTTCCCGACTTGGTTTCGGCTCTCCGGAAGGGTGATTATGAAAGCAAATAATTTTTGAAGCATTTGAAAGAATCGCATGCTTAAATAAATCCCTGGTATCTACCGCACAGGCACTCACACCTCCCACTGCCACAACCTCCAGAGCTACAGGTGTCATTACCGAGTCCAATGACATAACCATCAGAATTTCCCGATCTGAATATTCAAAAAGAGGCCTTACGATATCTGCTGCCTCTTTTGCTTCATGAAAACGCTGAGTACCATAGACAGCCGTTCCTTCCCGGATCATTTTCAGCTTTATAATTCCCACTTTTTTCTTGGGAATAGGCCGCTTCATCATATTGATTACTTTTTCTTCCTGAGTCATACTTTTCATATACGTTAGATCCTTTCCATATAAAAAGGAAGCATCCCGTGTTTAAACAAGATACTTCCCATCTATATAACTATTTTTTTCTACTACTTTTGCAAGATATTTTCTTTCTCGCAATAATTCCATAAAATGTGGTTGATTATTTGATACTCATCCCTATAGTTCTGAACATTTTCCAGTACAGTTTCCATGTTTCCTTTATAATTCTCATATACATGGACGATCTCATTTCTGTCAGCAAAAGAGGCTACCGCATCATCCAATTTTCTAGAATGGCATTCTTCAGAAAACAGACTCTGAAATTCCGATATTGACCTTCTTATGCTGTAAGCTTCAATCTTCTTTCCTGTATCACTTAGTTTTCCAATAGATGTCATAATGTCCTGAAACGCAATTACCATATAACCATAGCGATTTGCCATGCTATCAATGAAATCAAATTTATCTTCATCTTCTGCCTCCAGGTACTTCTGATAAATTCTTATCATAGCCGCTATATGGTCTTTCATTTCATAAAGCTTCAGTTCCAGCGTAAACAAACCGTTCTTTTTCTTATTATAATCATTCTTCTGATCTGTACCAATTCCGGCTTTTCTTAGCGCTTCATTAAACGAACTCATGCCCCGGCCTCCTGACGCATCTGCTTCACAATCATCTCCTGGGGATTATCTCCATAGCGCGCAATCATCTTTTTTGTATAATCAATTAACATTTCAGGGCAATAATCAGTTACAGCATATTTTTGTCCCGTTACAATGGAAATATTAATATATTGAGATTCAGACAGTTTCATACGTACTACATCGCTGTCAATATCTAATTGATCAAAATAATCTTTTGTAAAGGAGTATAGACGAAAGGTCAGTCCGGGCATCATAGAGAAAATACCTATGTCTATATCAGATTCATCTGTATAGCGTTCCGTGAGAAAGCTGCCAAATATCAGAACATTATACTGATCTGTCTGTGGATACTTTTGTCTTATAGCAGCTGCAAAATCTTCTACTACTTTCAATCTTTCTGAAACAGTCATTTACATATTTCTCCCTTCACAGATTTTCACTTGCTTTTATTATACCCAAGCAATGCACATACTTCAATGCTAAAACAGAATCATTTCATAAAAATACATAGTCTTTCATTTCCAATAGCAACATTTCTGTGTCAATAAGCCCCTCATACCAGCATACGCTGAGAGGAACATTATTCAAATATCTCTCTGTAATCTCACTTAGACTTAGATATTCATTGATCTGCCTTTCAAATAAATCCAGCACTCCAGGGCTTACGTTCTGCTTCAAAACAGAAAAATCTCTGCAATCACATAATATCTTCCATTTCTTATTTATTTCCACCTCTTCCTTTCGCTTCAATAATCATAACACCAAAGAGTATAATAAGGATTTCTGAAATCTCTGGTCCGGAAACAACTCCAACAGTTCTTCCAATTCTTCTTGTAAATTTCCTCTGCATTGTCCATTAACCTACAACATCAACAAGTCATCTCTCAAAAAATCCCCCATACTTATGCAAAATCCAATCAGACAAAACTACCTTTTAAGGTACACAATAATTCGCCCATTTCCCCTGGTTTCTATCCAGTAAGCTCGCCTTAATTTAATTAAAGCACCAACACCACCGCCCGCTACTCCAATCATAACAACGGTCACTGCAACCTCGGTTCCTAAAATTGCGGCTGCAGGCGTCCCGGCAATCAGACTGACAATACCGGAAGTGCCACCCGTTATGGGCACCTGCATAAGTGCTATGATGGCAACAGCCAGACAAACAAGACAAAAGCTCCAAAGGGTAAGGTTAATCCTATACATCTTTTTCACCTTAGATGCAAGATCTCCCTCTAGTTCGATTCCATCCTTCCCCTCTCGTATCGCTTCTCCAAATTCTTCTTCATTACGAACATACATGGCTCTTCCCCCTTTACACTGCAGTTACCAGCGCATATGCTTTATCAATCATGGCATTGCCATCCACCGTCCTGGCAAATAAATTCTCCCGGTAATTGACCCGTTCCCGAAGTGGTTTTGAATGAGTAGCATAATCAGAAACGGCATTGATAAAACGGTACGCCGTTTTCCCTACATGCTGCAAATCGGGAGCAAAAAAATACCTATCCTTTACTTCTTCTTTCATCCGTCGTAGATTTTTAAGCTGCTGTTCAGTTGCATTATCAATCAGCGGAAAGAGAGCATCAATATATTCATATACCTGCTTATCCGTCAATTTCTGCCGGTTCATCTGGTCAATGCTCCTTCCCAGCTCCGCCATATAGGTATCTGCATACAGAAGTGTGTATCTGGCATCCTCCATCTTCCCCCTAATATCCCCTACATGATTTGTGGACCAGGAACGCTTTGCTGTAGACAATGCCAGGTTTAGTGTGTTCTGGCAGACAACACGGATAGGTGTCATAGCCGCCTTGATTGCTCCCGTACCATCATGAGAGTTCATAAATACCAGGTAAGGAGTGACCTCATCTCCGCTGATAATATACCGCTGGGGGAGCTTTGCCAGAATCCATGTCCGCCGTCCCCCCTGCAGAGAGCCAGCCGTTTCATACGTTACGCCTTCGCCTAATAACTCATCCGTAAACGCAAAAGCTTCCTGATTCTGTACCACCTTATAACGATCTGTCACTACACCCAATATACGATCATCATTGCCCCTTACATTTGCTTTAAAACCCAAAACGGGTAGGCCGTCATCAGTTATGAGATCTTTCTGGATGACCGTCCAGTTAAGACCGGCATGCTCCAGCGCTGATTTTGAGGTTGGAGCCTCTAATACTGAAGTGCCGAGGCCATGCCAGGGTGCCTTTCTTCCGGTGTAGAACATTGTTTCAACATTTGCTGCCATAATCATTTCCTCCTGTCTTTTCATTCATTTAGTTTTGTTACCTGTCATTTAAACCTGTAAAATGATTTTTCATATTCTTTAAATTGTTTTACCATTCTTTTTCTTTATTTCCCATGTTTCCTTACCCCCTCTCCGAGCAATAAAAAAATACCCCCATGTAAACATTTCAATAACTATAAATACTTTGAAATGCTCACAAGGAGGGCTAAAGCATGTTGTTTGATGATTACGGAGACCTATTAAACTTAAACGATATCTGCATGATTTTAGATATACGACCAGCCACCGCCGCTAAACTCTGCCGGAGCGGTCGGTTAAAAGCTTTTAAAGCCGGGCGGGAATGGCGAATTACCCGGCTGGCTCTGGAAAGCTACATTTTTTCAGAAAGCCATTATTCACCTCATACCTGATATTTCTCCGCAGCAACATTAAATCCCCAGGCCACTAAGTGCCTGGGGAATCCTTTGGTTATTCATCTTTTCCTAAAAGTTCAAGAATGCAGGTGACTGCTTTAAGAATAACCGTGAGAATTTCTTTGTACATGAAGTTTACCTCCTGAAGTATTCTCACGGTTATAATATTTAACTCAAACCACGCTTTATTTAATTAAAAACCTATTTCCTATATTTACGTACAATAAGCCCTGAATCACTTTCTTCAAACTTATATTTCTTCATTTTAGCAAACACCTCTGGTGCAATAAGAAACGCGCCGCCTATTACTGCACCATCAGCTATCGTTCCCATTGAACTTCCTTTCGTTTCTCCCGGTGCAGGTCCTGCAGTTTTCAAACCAACTGCTAATACAGCACCCAACACTAGAACAGCACCCCCAGCTATTTTAGAAGCAGCTACTTGCCTTTTTTCTTTTTTAATTTCTTTTTTTATTTCTTCCGCTAATGCTTTGTTTGTGATTCTGATAACTTGCTCACCGTTTTCAATTGCTTTAAAAAAATCTTCTTTACTCTTTGCAATGTATTCCATGTACAATTTCCTTTCCTCTTTAGTTTATTGTCTAGTAGCCAGTTCCAAGGTATCCCAAATACGTTCCATCTACATATCCCTCTAGTCCATCTTCTGTCATAACATAATGCCAGCCATCATCTGTACTATCAAGTGACATGACATATGAACCTAAAGGAAGTTTAGCCGTCTCGCCTGCTTTCGGGTCTGGCGATTGTCTTAATGTAGCATAATCCTGTACATTGACAACGCACATATTGGGATTGTAATATGTGTTTTCATACTCGATTTCTGATTCTGCAGTTGGTTCAACATACCGATCAGCATAAACTAATTGAATGCCAACATATGCCTCAGAATCTCCCAAGACATTTACAGCCGATGTCGCGTCTACATATATTCCATATATATCAAGCTTGTCACCAACCATAAAGTTTTCGCCTTTCCAATCAACCTCACCAATGACGTATGTTCCGCCATAATCAGAACTAATCATGAATGCACCATCTTCAACTTGAAAAACGGTACCTTGCACATGAACCTTTTTGTCTTTGTAGTTTTGCGGATTTCTATATGCATCTTCAAATTGAAGATACACACATTCATTTTTAAATGCTTCTTCTTTTTTCTCTTCTTTTGATAACTTTGTCTCCTTAACAGATACCACCGCCGTTGTTTCCGCTACGGGTATAGCTGTTGTTTCTGGGGGTGTAGTGGTTTCAAAAACCGGAGAACCGTAAGATGATTCTGTCTGGGATATTTCATCTGTTGATGCTGATGAACATCCAGTCATCAGAAAAATGAAAAATACGATTACACACAACAACAAAGTTTTCTCTGTCACTTCAAAAAAATCTCTTCTACTTTTAACAATATATTTCATGTATAGCTTCCTTTCTTTTTAATTCCACAAATATTAATAGTTTCATAATAGGTCAATTTACCCCTAATGTCAATAGGTCAGTATGACATAATCTATGTATTATTTATGTGAGGTTAGAATATGTCAAGATTGAAAGAATTGAGAAAAGCTAGGGGATATACACAAGTAAAAATGCAAATGTTGACAGGAATTGATCAAAGCGATTATTCTAAAATTGAAAGCGGGACACGCTATTACACATTTGAGCAATGTAAAAGGATTGCTCAAGCCTTAGAAACTAGCATGGATTATCTTGCAGGATTAACAGATATACCAACCCCATATCCAAGAAGTACCAGTTTGACCTCTAAAGAACCTATTTAGAATCTCTCATTTGCATCCTTTTTAATGTTACCTCATAGCTTTTAAATGGTTATGTACAATAGCTTAATCAACCTAACCAAATAACCCCTTGGTGCTTTGCCATAACTATCACTTACACGCACTATAGTAATTAATCTTCCATTCTAATCTTTTTCGTTCTTCTCCACTTTTTTCTCTCTTTCCCATTCATTTATTCTCATTTTGCTCCCAAGATTCTAGCAGTCTACCCAAATGAGGCAGGCCTTCCTGTTCCGTAGGAAAATAAATATCATCCTCCGGAGTCTTTCCTGCTTTTCTTTTGCTCCATTTTTTGTCTCCGCCTGAGAGCTGCCGGAGCACTTGGAATCGGAACCGGTATTAGCTGTGCTGCTAAAATAAAAGATGCCACCAATACTATGAAAATGGCCCAGGATTTACACACAGAAAATAGCAAATATTATGAAAAACAAAACAAATCAGCAACAAATGACATGGATATCTCGGCGAAAAAAACAGGGGAATTTAAGCGGGCTCAACGATTTTGCTACCGTTATTGAGAAAATACATAACCACACCTTTTTTAAGAATATAAAAAAATGGTATCACAATTCCTTCCTATGATCCGGAAGAAATCCAATAAGTTTCTGTGGGCGCCGGAATTTGGCTTGGTGGAATTGGTGGAGCTGCCACTGGTGCAACAAATGTTGCCGTCATGACATTAGGAACCGCTTCAACCGGTACTGCAATTGCATCCTTAAGGGGTGTGGCGGATGCTAATACAACTCTGCCGCATTAGTCGGCGGTGGTTGTATGGCTCTTGGAAGCACAATCCTTGGTGCAGGAATTATGGTCGGAGGGATTATTTTCAATATAGTTGGCTCCTCCCTATCCAGCAAAGAAGATCATGCATATGAACAAACAAGAAAAGAACGAGAACATGAAAATCCATTACTAAATTCTTATATTCTACCACGTCCCATAATACCTCAAATTTCTCTCCCAACTCCTGGGGTCATTTACAAACCTCTCATCACGACTTTTTTCCCAGGAGTTAACCATCTCCCACAACCATTTAAGTTCAAAGCTCTTATCAAACCTTTTCCCCTCTTTCCAGCCAATAGTATTTACTGCAAAATGGATATGTATCTTTCTCGTATCAAGATGAACTGCATATGCTGTTATATAGTTTTCCCCATACGCATTGGCAATATGGCGGGCTAATTGAAAAGCCTCATCAGGCATCACCAAATCTGATTCATCGAAACTGATTACTCGATGTTTTATTAAATTACTCTCAGTTTTTCTATACGCCGTATTGTTAGCAATCATCTGGTCGCTTACCAAATCATCCCGTATTTCCTGGCTAGGTGTTCCAAAAAAGGGAGCACAGCCTAAGAAGTCACCAATCATATGTCCTGGCCGAATATCGTCGTAAGATGTCTTGTATACAGTAAATATGTAATGTATCAAATTGCGAACACTATCCTCAGTATTATACCTCAGTCCTTTTTCTTCATTTATCAGAGCAATAACTGGCATGCTTTCATTAACTCCTCTCTAATCTTACTACAGTCTAAATTGGGTGAATTTTGTTCAACTTGACTGACAGCTTGTTCAATTGCACAGAGGCTTTGATAAAAATATCTTCCCTTATTAATGACCTGAACAGAATCATTAAATAAATTTCTACGTATATACTCACTCCTCTTCAAATCAGCTTCGCTGGCCTTTGTATCTACTTTTCGTAATTCCTCTTCTGTCATTCTTAAACTAATTGATTCCATATCCTATCCTCCTGACGGCATTTAGCAAGTAGGTGGGAATGTATTACACACCCCCTCCTGCTTTATCTTAATGTTATAGGGTATTATAAAATTAATTATCATCATATAAAGGTTGTTATTGTATGCTCCTATATTTATTGAATAAACTCCCTACCTTAATTCTCTCAATTGCTTCTATCAACCAAAAAACCATCAACCAAGAATTGCCTCCATCTTTATAGCAGTCTCCTCTTGGGACGTAATATTTCGAAGGTAGTGTCGGGTCATATTAAGGCTGGAATGTCCCAGGAGCTTTTGGAGTTCAGTATCTTCCATTCCGTTCTTGTACATAATGGAAGCGGTGGAAAAGCGGAGCTTGTGGGAAGAGCGGTATTCTATGCCAAGTTCTTCACAGCATTTCCTTAAGCGGCGGTTAAAGGTTACTGTTGCCAGGGGTTGTCCATCTCTAATAAATATGTATTCACTGTCTGGATTCTGACGATGAATTTGTTCCAGTATTTCCCTAGCCTTAAAAGTAAGCGGCATCAAACGTTTCCCCTCATTGGCATGGCCTTTTATGTCTTCGATAATCTCGTTCCGATTATTAATAAACCGGCGTATATATATAGTATTTCCCTTAACATCCTCCCATTTAAGTGCCTTAACTTCGCCAACACGCAAAAGAAGAAAAAAATCTAATTTAATAGCTAAGGAATACAGGTCTTTTCCTAGGTGGTTAATGATACGCAATCTCTCCTCCTCCGTATAAGGTCTTATAATATTTTCTTCTGACTTAAAGGCGAATTGTCTAAAATTGATATCTCTCAGACAATTGCGTTCTATGACCTCATCTTCTACAGCCAGATAAAGAGTTCCATTCATGATGGACTTTAAGTCATTAAAGCGTTTGCGGGTAAGCTGTCGATCTCTGGTGATACTGCGGAAATAATGGATGTAGTTCTTCACGGTCAGGACATTTAAAGGAACCTTGGTTATCTCCTGATCTTTGAGCAAAGCATTCCATAAAAATCTGTTCTCCTTAACGGTCTTTTCCGTAACACTATCTTCAGTAGCCCGCCATTGCATCCAAGTTTCGAAGTATTTTTCCATGGTTGGGGCCTTGGTGTTGAAAAAATGCTCGTGGAGTTTTTCTATTAGGCCTATGTAATTAGTGCTGCTTATGGGCTTACGCTTTACAATCAGATAAATTCTGCCATCGTCGGGTCTAAGCTTGATTTTGGCAAGATTGCAGACTTCTTTTACTTGGTTCTCCTTTTGGCTGAACTCTAATATGGCCTGACATGCAGTTGTGCTTAGTTTTCCATCCGGATATAGAATTTGCTTTTGCAGATCAGAAACAGCCTCATCTAATTCAGAAAGAGGTACTGGCGGATTACTCGTCAGTATTCTTACAATTTCTTGGTTCTCATTTTTATATGGGCTCACTGAGCGGCACATCCGCCATCACCTCCTTTCTTGAGGTCATTTGTAATCAACAATGCTTAACAGGGGAAAGTTATATATCAACCCTTTTTTCAATTCTGGATAACTCATTATAAATTTTAGTTGTTCTATATTATTAAAAAGTGTTGCCTCCTGAGGTTTTGTATTTTACAATTGTCTGTCAACGTAATAATTTAGGGCTTTGACACTTTTTTATGCCTTGACACTTTTTCCCATACTATACTTTCCTCTGTCTGTATATAGACTTCTCCCTCCGCAGTAATTTTCATCGCCTTCTTTTCCTCAAAATTGTAAAACCAAAACTCCCCCCATTTTTCCAGAAGTTTGACACTTTTTTTAGTGTCAAGAGAGTAGTTCTGACAGATTTTGTATCGAACATTTTTTTCATTTCTTGTATGAGCCCAAACAGTTCCATCACCAAAACATAAATATGAAATTCCTGCTTTAAGGTTAATTAAGCATATTTTTCCGGGCCAATATACAAGCTTTTCAAACTCAATGTTTCTCACTGACCTTTTATGAATATGAAACGCAATATGTCTTTTTGCCTCCTTAATGTCAATACACTCAATCACATTAGATGGTCCGCTTCTTAGCACCTTGCAACGTGCTTCTACTGCCGCTCTCGAAAATCCTAAATAATACCCCACGTCACTTACAATCAGATACATATTGCACCTCCGTCCTAAGAGTGTACACCTTATGGTCTTTTTCAAGAATATACCCATAGATATAAAGTATCTCTTCAATCTTTTGAACCCCAGCAATCCGGTCAGCACGTCCAGAACACATTGTTTCTCCTGTGGCTGTTTCGTAATGATCCCGTAGTTCTTTTCTAAATATATCCCATTCTTCTCCTGACATCGGAACACTTTCACTTTTTTTCAAAAAATCACTTAATGCTTTAACTGCCTCCTTTTGCTTTTGTATTAAGAAATCATTTTCTGGATTATAAGATAAACAAAACCAACTAAGGACTTTTCTTATGTATCCATCCGAATTCTGTTCTATTAAAGTTCTATTTTCTGAAAGTTCATCAATATAATACTGTAATGCTTTCCTCGCCAGCATATTGACATTCCACTTATTATCAGACCCCCTGTATGCAATTTCCTTTACGTATTCATTTCCCTCCTCTTCAAAATAATCCTCTATTTTTTTCTTATTTCTATGATAAAACAGTTTAAAGACACGCATTTTATTAACATATGAAAAGCGCTTTTGCATAAAATACGAAATTGTATGCCGGCATATATACAGCTGAATAGGCGGTCTCCTTCCTTTAAAACGGATTCGCCCTGCTTGTTGAACCGCCTGAATCATTTCAAATCCAGACAATACAATGTGAGTAACTGTGTCATCGACTATGCTCACACCATTATCAATAACCGAGGTTGCAAGCAGAACTTGTGTCTCAAACTTCCCGAATTTAAGAAGCCTTTCATACTCCTGTTCATCATCACTTTGCATACCATTAGCCGCCACAAAGGCTGCACTGATTTCGTGACTATTTAAAATCGCCTTCTTTTGCCTCCCTTCTTCTTTCGTATCAATAAATACTAACCATTTTCCCTTATCTCCCTCCCCACTTTGCTTCACAATCAATTCTGCAATATCTGACTGTTCTTCATAGAAAACCGGTGTAAGATAAGAGTAGTCAGTCTTCGTCGCAGCCATTTCTAAAACTTCCTTTTTATTTAGCCGCATACCCGTACAAGTCCGTCTTTCCAGGCTTATATCATTGTATCGAAATTGCAAATATGCTCTGGATAATTCAGTTTCACATTCATCGTACAGATCTTGAATCTTTTCCATTTCAAAGATTACATCTCGTACAGGTTCTAATGTCGCAGACATATATACTCGAACTGCCTTCCGAAATACTCTTGGAATCTGGCGCAACCGCCCAGTCTCGACGGAAAATATGGAATCACAAAATAAATAATGTATTTCATCAGCAACCACATAATCAAAATTTTCGGCCGCCAATGCGCCTATTTTTCTCCTTCCTAACTCATACACTTCTCCAAAGACATTCTGAAGATATTGATATGTAGTCACCGTAAGTCCCTCAAATTCTAAGATACCTCTTTCTTCCATGTTAACATTCCCCTTTAAGCCTATGGACTTCAATATGTTTTGCCGTAATTGTCCTCTTAAAGCGGAACGGTTTACCAGCAACAGCAGCTTTTTCTTATTCGTCTTACAATGCTTCCAAAGATCATTAATACAAAAAGTTGTTTTCCCTGACCCCACCTGCGCTTTAAGTAAAATGACCGTTCCGGGCTTTGCCTGCATTATCTTTTCTTTTACCTCTTGGCTTATGTAGCGCATATAGTCTACCGAGCAGAAAATGCTCGTCCCCCTCTCTTTTTAGTATTCCAAGCTCGTAATTATACAGTAATACATGCCACTGAATATTTCACTGACTATTATCTTCAATAATTTCATATAATCTTTTCTCTTTTTATATTTTTTAATATTTTTATATGATATAATTTCTATATATTAAATTTTTCTTTTTAAAGTACAATAAAGTATTGATTTTACCAAGGAGAATTATATGATAAAAAATACACCTATTTCGCTATTTCCCACTTCAAAACTGCGTATTGATGCTGTAAATTCAATTAAATACACCTTATTATTAAATTATGAATTGCCAGATATGAGCAACAACAAAGCTCTGATTTCACAATTGATGACATATTGCCATAATTGTTGCAGTGGTTTGTTCAGCGACAATCCTCAAAACTATAGCTACTATTTTTTTGGTTCTCTAGAAAACTTTAATAAGTCACCCTTGGGCTATCTGGATATTTATTCACCAGACAGTAATATCTATAATCCAGGTTCAGATATTTCTTTTAGCAAAATGATACTACAGCACTGTGTGCTAAGTAGTTATCATACCATTGTATCCGATTTATTAAATGGATTATCAGAGGAAAGTTATTATATAGCCAACACAATAGGAAACCATGGCATACAATATCTGCTGCATAAAAATGCACTTGTTATAAACAATAATGCAATAGATACAAATTCTATATTAAACTATCAAATTACTAATGCGAAAAAGTCTGCCATAGCTTCAGATTTTACGCGAACTTCCAAAACACACTTTAAAAACATTCCACATATTTCTGAATTATTTGAAGATACTCGCACTAATCCTAAATCAATAAAATATTACATACAATTTGCTGGATTATATTCACAGATTTGCGGAATTAGCGCAACCAAATGGAGAGGTTTCTATCAGCCCCCTACAAAATCAACTTTACCCTTTCTCTTAGAAAAGCTGTGCAATTTTTCAAAAACTTTAAATTCCAGTTGTGCTTCTAATCACGTTGATTGCTTATATCATAAATATCTATTTGAACGTATTTTTGATTTTAATCTCATAAATTGCTTGCTCCAGAACATAAATAAAGTTGAATTTGAAACGACTTATCGTTTTTCCAGCAAATATATTCTGGATATTTTATGTGAATGTCAAAAGCTACCTAATACGTTCAGCAGATCGTATTTTATACAATATGCCTTTGACAAGTTTTTCAACACGCCAAACTCTGGCGATAATTTTTGGTATCAACATTTACGCGCTAAGACAAATGAACTCATTGGTTCTTTAGATGGATTATCATTAACATTTGAAATGCCATTATGGTTACAACAGTTTAGCTATTTTTGCAGATATATGGCCGATTTTGTTATTCCAATCTACGAATGGTGCTTTACTGATATGCTGCTAAGCATTATGGAACAGAAATATCCGAAAGATACTCATTTAGATCATTTAAAAGCTGCTATGGAGGTGCTCGTTACTTATATGGAGAAAAACTTTAAATCTTTAGAAAATCCCTACACTGGTTCTAAGCTAAAAGAATTAATTGTTCCTCAAAAAAATCTGGATAATGTCAATCTTCCTCTATCATATTATGAAATAATTTTTAATAATTTTTTCCAGAAAAATCTTGATCTAGATTTAAATTTAAAAGCAATGGGACCTGATTTTTTTATTAAAGATATTCATGGACAAGTTAATTCCGATAAAACAAAAATCAGGGATTTTTACATTGGATTGATAAAAGACAAGTATTTAGTCAATAACAGTAAGTAGTACGGCTAAAAGTACTTTTATATTTAATTTTAAAATTATGCTAAAGCCATTACCTCAAAACATACCCTTTAATCCAATTTGCCTATATATAACTTTAATGACACAGCAAAAGAAGCTATAACCATCTCCAGGCTATGTTCCATCGCCTTTCACATAATCAGACTTCAACCACCACCAATTAAAGCGATACAGTAATCTTTTTTTCCGCCATTCGCCGTAAGTGTTCCCTAGCCGCTTGGTTATACTTCCGCTTATATATCTTTAAAATATGACTGGACTCTTCAATGAAAATCCAGAAAATCTTATGTAGCCGCTCTTTATTAAAAATATGGAAACCCCTGACAGAAAGTAATTCCTCATTATGGTCACTGACACTAATATAATATTTATTTATTTCATATTACTTTTAAACACCTGGATTATGAAAAGCACACGCTGGAATATCATAAATACGGTCCCGATATAATCGACGCTGAAATAAATGCTGGCGGCTCTGCACTAAAGTGTGAGCTTTAACCATTAATTAAATTTCAATCAGAGGCCACAATTCCCGATATTTATCAGCCATGAATTTTATTTCACATAGTCTCTATAATAAAATCAATTATTATATCAAAATAAGTATTTATTAACTTATTTTTCTTGATAAAAAAATCAAAACTGTAATATGCTATTATAAAGAGGTACATGCTATGCGTAGAAAAATAGAAGAAAAGCTCCTAACATGGAAAAACAAAGCAGAAAACCGAATGCCCCTGCTTCTCTACGGAGCCAGACAGGTTGGAAAAACCTATACACTGACCAGATTCGGTGATACACAGTTTGACAACGCAGTTTACATTAACCTTGAAACCAATCTATCCGTTGCCTCTTTTTTTTTCGATAATATCTCCCCAGAACGGCTCATTCGTTTTCTGGAAGCAACTGTAAACAAAGTCATCACACCGGGCAAAACTCTTATTATTTTTGATGAGATCCAATCATGTGAACGGGCACTGACCTCATTAAAGTACTTCTGTGAAATGGCACCGGAATACCACATTGCTGCGGCTGGAAGCCTGCTTGGAGCTGCAATCCATAGGGAACAATACTCTTTCCCTGTTGGCAAGGTAGAAAGCATGACGCTTTATCCACTGGATTTTGAAGAATTCCTTTGGGCAAACGGCGAAGAACGGCTGGCACATGAAATTCTCTCCGCATATGAGCTGATGACACCACTGCCAGAGGCGCTTCATCAAAAAGCGATTGAATATTACAGGTACTATCTCATTGTTGGTGGAATGCCTGCGTGCGTTCAGACTTTCACAAACTCCGGAAAATTGGTTCTAGTATCCACAGTACAAAATGAAATCGCAAACAACTATGTAGCGGATATGGCAAAATACGCCACTACAGCAAATACTGTTAAAATCCGCGGCTGTTTCAATTCCATTCCTGCCCAGCTTGCAAAAGAAAATAAAAAGTTCCAATACAAGGTAGTCCAGCGTGGCGGCAGTGCGACACTGTTCGGTGAATCAATCGAATGGCTGGCACAGGCAGGCATCGTATTAAAGTGCCAGAAAATCGATCATGGTACCAGCCCTATTGCTGTCTATTCAGATCTGTCCTCCTTTAAACTCTATATGAGTGATGTGGGACTTCTTGTCATGAAATCCGGTGTACCTCAACAAACGATCCTGACTGGAGAATCAAATGTATTTATGGGCTCTGTTACAGAAAACTACGTTGCTCAGGCATTGGCTTCTAATGGGCACGCCCTCTTCTATTGGGCAAGTGAATACAGCGCTGAACTTGATTTTGTACTGCAAAAAGATTCCAACGTCATCGGGATAGAAATGAAAAAGGGGATAAAAGTTCATTCTAAAAGTCTCAGCGTATTTATTCAAAAATATAAACCGAACTATTCTATACGCTTTTCTGAAAAAAATTTCGGCAAAACTGATAATATGCTTTCCGTTCCACTTTATGCAGCATTTTGCATATGATTATGAAAAAAGAACCCCTAACGGATTGGAATCAACTTCCAATCCTTAGAGGTTTTACACATTTCCCATAATGAAATCAAACAGATGAATAGCAAACCTGTATCCATACAACTTAGTATTTCATTTTTGAATTGCAGTTCTTAATTGCTTTGTTATCAAATAATATTTTACTCAACTTACTATATGGCCCCATTATATTTGTATTACTTTCCATCACATTTTTTAAAAAATCTGGAATGTCAGAAACTCCACTATTTAGACATATCTTTTCAATATAAGCTCTAATATTTCCTGCCAAAAGTTCTGCCAGATGTAATCCGTAATATTCTTTTGATTTTTCAAATTTAATTTCTATATTTTTACTTTATGTAAATTTCAATAGCAGTATTTTTTTAACTCTTCAGTCCCCCTCTTATCCTAATCAAACTGAAGAATACAACTTTGACCTCTATTGCACTATCTATATTCGTAACAAAGTTATTTAAAATTTAGAAACGGATACTTTTTGCTTTTTTCCATTCTGAGTATTTATGCTTTGATGAGTTTGGCTAAATTGTTTAATGTCTTATTTAAAGGCTCTCGCTCCTACATTTATCACATTAATATTATCCAGACCTTCTACAATTCCTCTGATTCCGGGATTATTAATAGTAATACCTACAATAGCTTGACATTTATCACCTAGCATACTTATACTATCAAAAAAAGCTTTTGTATCTTCACTCCCAATACTATGCTGCCCTGGTTCATCTAGCATAATTATACCAAAGTGATTCCCCCCCACCTCTCTGGATGTTTGCAACAATCCCAATGTATATGCCCATATCGCTCTTATATTATCACTTGCTGATGAATCAAATTTCATATCAAACTTATCAATTACAGGCATATAGCTATCTTTTGATATTTCAACGTCTGTTATATTAGAAATACTAGTATATCTATATTTTTTTAAATTTTTAACAAAATGGTTTTGAAATTTCTCTAAGATCACTTTATCTTTTTTTCCAAATTCTAGCTTTGACAACTCTGCTTTTTGGGTCAGCAGCTTATTCCACCTCTCCGAGAGCTTAACAAGTTTCTTTGCAAGAGAATCTATATTTTCAATAAATAACTTCAAATCATCTATCTTCTTTGAAATACTCATCCTTTTATAGATAATGGTTTCAGAAAGGTCTTCATCCACAGAATATAGATCATTTCTTAAAGATTTTGCTAACCGCTGCAGCATAATTAGTTGGTTCCTTATTTCTTGTATTTTACCATCAATGTATGCTTTACGATTTCTATTAGATTCTAAAGCATAACTTAGCATCACTTTCTGTGCAGTTAAATGTCTTATATTTTCTTCTATGCTCATTACAACTTCCCCATGCTGAACTGGCAGCAAGGAATCACTAATCTCCTGTCTACACACTGGACAAATACCATTAAAAGAAAGGCACTGATGCTCACTCCCCAGATCTCTCAGTTTCTGAGCGTCCTTATTATTAACTATATCTTGAGCAATCTTTTCATAATTTTGTTCTAAACCAAAAATATTATTTCTTATATACCTTAATTCAACCTGTAATTGTTCTATATTACTATTACTTTCAGAAATTAAATCTTCAACCTTTTCTAATTCTATCTGTAATTCATCATAATTATCAATAACTTTAGGTCTAACCGTTTTTAGTTCATCATGTTCTTTCATTAGCTCTTCAATCCAAAGTTGAATATCTTCTCTCTCCCCAAACGATTTACAGATATTTATATGCTCTAAGAACTTATCATTAACTATCTCAGGTCTGTATGGTATATTGTTAACAATACACTGCTCTTTAGATTGAGTTATAATAATTTCTTGAATAACCTCTTTCCATTCCTCTTTTATCGCACTTTCTTCACTGCTTAATACGCTTTTACGTTTTTCTTTGTCAAACGTATTTAAACCCAATATAAATTCTGTTACTTTTTTCTTTGAATCTTTTATAGCTAAATAGGGCATACCTGAATAGATACCTGACCAACCATTCTTCTGTTCTATAAATAAAGCAGCAAATATTAGTTGTAAATACAATTTTCTTTCCACTGAATCTGTCGATAAAACCACCGGTAAGGTCACACCTAAGAAGTTTTCGAGAAAGGTATGGAAACCGTTCACATTTGTTGCAGCATTTTGCATATGCACATAGAAATCCTCAACACCTACAATGCCATTATACATATCCTTGATGGAAGAATAATAAACAGTAACAAGTTTTGTATCCCTCCCTTCTTTCTTGGCTGCACGATATAATGTTACTACATCAGTACCATTAGTTATTTCTAAAAACATTTCCGATTCCAATACTGGCCATCTTCCATTATCATCCTCAATAACTGTTTTATATACCGATGTCAGTACTTTTTCATTTACTCCACCTATAATTTCTTCTACTCCCAAACAATAATAGATTGCTATAAGGACAGAACTTTTTCCTTTTGTGTTGTCATCACTTGTCAATAAATTCAAGCCTGAATTAAATGATTCATCAAAAATATATTCTTTATTTGTTGCTTTTATCAGCACCTTAAGTCTATTAATTCGTAGCATTTATATTCCTCCAGTAATCCGTAAGCTCTGTTATTTTATCTTCAGTAAGGTTTAATGAAATTTTATCTAATATCTCTCTTTCAATTTTTAATATATCTTTATCGTCTTTTATAGCTGCCGAAAAATCTTTTCCTTTTTGAGTCAATCTAAACAGTCCATTAGCTTGCTGATAAATCAAATTGTCTACAATACAAAAATCCAAAGCTCTATTTACTACCGGATCAAATCTAACAAGAAATTGCCTTCTCAAATTAGAATTTAAAAAACCTAACAATTGTGCCTTTGTTTCCGGATTGCTAACTGCATTTGATAACATCTGCAACTTTATAAGTGAACACCCACTTCTCCCACAACACAAAGCCATACTTAAACATATTAAACTCACTTTATAACTTATACGGTAATTATATGGAACCGCTTCTGGCTTAGAATCAAAAATTATATCTGTATTTACTAAGTTAATACCATCCATTATTCTACCCTCTAAATTGCATAGAACAGTCCGCCAACCACTGACTAATCAAATCATCTCTCAATTCAAAAATTGATTGGTCAGAAATATAAGGTAATTTTTGCTCTATCGTATTTTTAAAATTATCCATAATCTCTCGAAATAAACTTCCATTTATTGTACTATCCATATTTAACTTTGTTTTCTGGGCTACCTCGTTTTTATAAGCCAGTTCAATTCCTGCCACCTGTTCATATATATCAATTTGATTCTGCCTTAATTTTTCTAATATCTGTATTCCTGCTAGATAAGACTTCATATAAAAATCAACCATATCTAAATAATCTTCATCATTATCATCAACCGCCCCCATTACAGCCTTTATTTTTCTCTTAACATTGAGAACTTTTTGGCTTTCACAAGAAGACCAATCTATATCTTTATTTTTTAATACCGTCAGGTTTAGTTTTACACCTATATTCCCTCTAATTATCTGAGAGAACTGTAACTTGAAATCATCCGCCACTTTTATGTAGATTTCAAAATTATCATTAATAAAATCGCACTGTTCCATGTTTGATTTTTTATATTCTAACACTTCTCTTCTTTTAGACTCTTTATGTTCTAGCAACCGCTTATCTCTGTTTTCAGGAACGATGAAATGCCATTCCTTAATATCTCTAATACCCATTTTTTTTAGGACTATTGCATACCCCGGATCAATTAATTTTTTAATATCATCGCTTAATTTCTTTCGCATGTGCTTATATAAATCATCATCAGAATAGTCTTTTTCCGGACAATAACATTGATATACTATTCCTGTTCTTGTATATCCTTCAATTCCACCATCGCCCCTATATGCAGCTGGAATTTCATGAAATCCCTCATTCTGATACTTTATTCTATACCAAGATGTACAAATTTCTTCCCACTTATCTCCTGTCATATACGGTTCTAAAAACTCAATCATACTCTCCTCCAAACCAACTCAATGATATAGCATTTTCACATTTTCTCTTATTACTTAGTGTATTAGCATCGACAACAATATCATCATTTTTCGCATTACCTTCTAATAATTTCACCTTTACATAGTTCAAAGATTTCATTTCTCGTATAATTAAAACTTGTAAATGCCCCCAATAACAAATCCTATCTTTTTCAACAAGCATTTTATCACTCCTCTTATAAGGTGATATTAAAGAATAACCATCCGGAGCATATCAAACTACTTATCATTATATCATTATTATTTTATTTTTGGTACTATCTTCCAGCTTATTTAGGGTTTAGTTTCAATTCTTCTAAGATAAAATCAAATATATGACGAAAAATCTCTCTGTAAATTTGTTATAGTTCAGTCTATGGCAAACTGTAAGCTTATATCTTTTTATAAAATAATAAGATTGTACATCTTCATGCATGGTGCTATGATAATTCCACCGGCACCCATAATTATTATGAATATAAAAACAAAAGAAAAGCAGCTAAAAAGAGTTTGTGATTTATCAAAAATCAAAACCAGACCTGATGATGGACGAATGTATTTTATCATTAACAGAAAATCAATAAGTAGCAGCACCTACGAAGGATTAATTGATAAGCTATATGATTATTTCTTTGGGGATAATGCTGCCACCATGGACACATACTTTGAAACCTGGATGGAGTGGAGAGAAAAGGAGACAAGTGTAAGTAAAAAGACAATCAAAGAAAACCGCTTTATGTGGAGTTCTTTACTGAAGGATCAGGATATCACTTTGATTCCTTTAAAAGATCTGTCAGCAAAGGATCTGATTATCTATTTTCGGAACATAACAAAAGGTCGACAGATTACAAGAAAGCGTTTTAACGACCTAAAAAGCATTATGAATGGAATCCTATATCTTGCAGTAGAAAATGATATCATAGAACGAAATTGCCTTCGAGATATCAACTATAAGCAGTTCAGCTATAAAGCAGAAAATACCAGGATTACCCCATACACCGAAGAAGAACGTCTGAAAATTATAAATCGATTGGGAAATGATTTCTACTCACTAGCAATAAAGCTGGATTTCTATTTAATTCTGCGTATAGGTGAATTAAAAGGTTTAAGATGGGATGATATTTCTGGAGATTCCCTACATGTCCAACGCTTTGTAGATGACAGAAATGAGATAATCGAGGATATAAAAGGCCATGCTGGCGAAGGGAAGCGTTACATGCCATTGACACCAAAGGCCAAAGAAATACTTGTTCAAATTCGAGCTTTAAATCCAAACAGCGAATATATCTTCATTCGTAACGGCCAGCCCCTGGCGACAGTAACCTTTAACCGTCGCTTAAAGAAATGCTGCGAAGATTTAGGCATTGAATACCGTTCCTCCCACAAACTCCGTTTCTCCACCGCCTCCATCATGTACAAAAACGGAATGGAAGATACAGAGCTTCAAAAGCTCCTGGGTCACACAAGCCTCAACATGACCCACCACTATCTCCGTAACATCACTTCTCAGGAGGAAACAGCATCAAAAATGAGAGCAATCTTAGATTAACAGCCTTCAAAAGCATGAAAAATGCCCACGCAAACAAGCGCAAACACCAAATACACAAAGTAAAAACCCCAGAAACCCTTATTTTATCAGGTTTCTGAGGCTTTCATAAGAGAGGCGACAACCAGATTTGAACTGGTGATCAGG
>Ga0316604_10000619_pt1 | contig 40307 bp, 31 predicted proteins | sample OWC_soil_day20_C_FD_207650 | JGI IMG/M metagenome (GOLD analysis project Ga0316604, IMG submission 207650) | Wetland soil microbial communities from Old Woman Creek delta, Ohio, United States - OWC_soil_day20_CT | ecosystem: Environmental > Terrestrial > Soil > Wetlands | place: USA: Ohio... | reverse complement strand
TACGGGGCCAATGCCTGGTGGTGCTGTTTGCGTTCCTGTCTGATGCGGGCATCGAAATCCGACCACAACCCGCGGATGACTTTTTCTCCCTGCTTGCGATCGACCAGATGCGGTTGCGGGCGGCCGAACAGATAGCCCTGAGCAAAATCCACGTCGGAATCGAGGGCAATGTAGGCTTCATCCTCGGTTTCAACGCCTTCAACCAGCACCATCGCGCCGGCTTCGTGCAGCAAGGACACGATCTGCGGCAACAGGCGGCGTATGCGTTTTTCCTGCGCGGCTTGCAGGATCAGGCTGCGGTCCAGCTTCACGATCTGCGGGCGAATTTTCCAAACCCGGTCAAAGTTGGAACTGCCGGCGCCAAAATCGTCCAGCGCAATCAGGCAGCCCAATTCACGGAAGAAAGCCACGGCGGAACCGAATTCGGCATCGTCCCGTACCGCTTCTTCGAGTACTTCGATCACCAGCCGTTGCGGTGGAAAATCGAGCTTTGCCAGCATGTTGCCGAACGAGTCATTGCTCGGGGCTTTGCGTGCTTGCAGAAAAACATGGGGATTCATGTTCAGGAACAACCAGTCATTCTGTTTCGAGATGCTCTGGTAATTGCTCAGGTGCAGGAAGTGGCAAAGCTGGTCGAGTTTTTGCCGCATGGCACCTTGCTGGCTGTTCAGCAGGGTCAGCGGTGAAACCGCAGTGCCGTCGGCCGCAAAGGGGCGCAACAGGGCCTCGTAACCGACGGAGCGCTGGGCGGAAAGGCCATAAATGGGTTGGAAGTGGCTGGTCAGGGTATGCGAGCCAAAAGGAACCGTTATCAGGCACTCATTGCTGGCCTGGGATTGATCAGCACTCGTACCCGATGGGACCAGCAGGGATGGCTGTCGGTTTTTTGGCATTGGGGTTGGGCTGGTTTGCAAATAAGAATTCATTCGTTTTGTTTAGCAATCGGTGTGCCAATGTAAGCTTTGCTTGTCAGGTGGCGGGATTCCGGGTGATTTTCCTTGTGTCAATAAGGGGTTTTGCTGGTGTCAGTGTTTTGTTGTGGTGCATTGCGTGCATCTTGATGGGTTATTTTGGTGCATTAACCGGTGCGGGTGTTCGAGCGTAAAAGCAACATCGAAAGTGCAAAGTGCTGGCGAGCTTTTCTGCCAGTGCACCCGTTTGTGCCATACTCAATTCATTGTCTACTAACAGTGAGCCACCATGCCTTTACCGCCCTCTGCTGAATCGATTGCTGCCGTATGCGAAGGCCGCCACGGTGACCCGTTTTCAATTCTTGGTATGCACAAGGAAGGCAGCCAGCTGGTGGTGCGCGCCTTTTTGCCCAATGCCACGCGCTGTGCGGTACTGCATGAAGGCCGGGAGGTGGTTGAGTTGGCTTCGCAGGATAAGCGCGGCTTTTTTTCAGGCGCGCTGCCGGCACACACCAGCTGCCTCGATTACAAGCTGGCGGTGACCTGGGGCGAGTGGCAGGTTGAAATTGACGACCCTTACCGTTTTGGTCCGGTGCTGGGCGAGATGGATATCTGGCTGCTGGCCGAAGGCACGCACTACCGCCCGTTCGAGCGCATGGGTGCGCATCCGTGTCAGATGGAGGGCGTCGATGGCGTGCGCTTTGCGGTCTGGGCACCGAATGCGCGCCGGGTATCGGTGGTTGGTGATTTCAATTTCTGGGATGGCCGGCGTTTCCCGATGCGCTTGCGGCGCGAATGCGGCGTGTGGGAGATTTTCCTGCCTGGCGTGAGCGAGGGCGCGCTGTACAAGTTCGAAATACTGGATGCCAACGGCAATATCCAGCTCAAGTCCGACCCGTACGGCCTGGCCGCCGAGTTGCGTCCGGGCACGGCGTCGAAAGTGGCGCACCTGCCGCCGATCGTGCCGTCGAGCGAAGTGCGCCGCGCCGCCAATGCGCTCGGTGCGCCGATCAGTATCTATGAAGTGCATCCCGGTTCGTGGCGGCGCAATCCGGACGAGGGCAACCGCTGGCTGAGCTGGCGCGAGCTGGCCGATCAGCTGGTGCAATACGCCGCCGGCATGGGTTTCACGCATATCGAGTTGCTGCCGATCAACGAGCACCCGTTCGATGGTTCGTGGGGTTACCAGCCGCTCGGTATTTACGCGCCGACCGCCCGCTTCGGCAGCCCGGAGGATTTCCGTTATTTCGTCGACAAGGCGCATGAAGCCGGGCTCGGCGTGATCCTCGACTGGGTGCCGGGGCATTTCCCGTCGGACAGCCACGGCTTGGCCACTTTCGATGGCACGCATCTCTTTGAGCATTCCGATCCGCGCGAGGGCTTCCACCAGGATTGGAACACGCTGATCTACAACTTCGGCCGCAACGAAGTGCGCAATTACCTGATCGGCAATGCGCTGTACTGGATCGAGCGTTTCGGCATCGATGGCCTGCGCGTCGATGCGGTGGCGTCGATGCTCTACCGCGATTATTCGCGCAAGGAAGGCGAGTGGATTCCGAACGAATTCGGCGGGCGCGAGAACCTGGAAGCAATCGATTTCCTGCGCCGCATGAACGAAATCGTCGGCACCGAACGCCCGGAAGCGATTACGCTGGCCGAGGAATCGACCGCGTTCCCGGCGGTGAGCCGCCCGCCGTTCATGGGCGGGCTGGGTTTCCATTACAAATGGAACATGGGCTGGATGCACGATACGCTGAAATACATCGGTGAAGACCCGGTGCATCGCAAGTATCACCACAACCAGCTCACCTTCGGCATGATTTACGCCTACTCGGAGAACTTCGTGCTGCCGCTGTCGCACGATGAAGTGGTGCACGGCAAGGGCTCGCTGCTCTCGCGCATGCCGGGGGATGCTTGGCAGAAGTTTGCCAACCTGCGCGCCTACTACGCATTCATGTGGGCTTATCCCGGCAAAAAGCTGCTGTTCATGGGCGACGAATTCGCCCAGGGCGGCGAATGGAATCATGAAGGCAGCCTGGACTGGCACCTGACCGGCATCGATTGGCATCAAGGCGTACAGACGCTGGTCAGCGATCTGAACTGTTTCTACAAGGCCACACCGGCGTTGTTCGATGCCGATTTCGAGCAGTGCGGCTTCCAGTGGATTTGCGCCGACGACAGCGAAAACTCGGTGCTGAGCTTCGTGCGTTACGACAAGCAGGGTGGCTTCGTTGTCGTGGTATGCAATTTCACCCCGGTGCCGCGCCACGGCTATCGCATCGGCGTGCCGCAAGCCGGGCAGTACCAGGAAGTGCTTAATACCGATTCGCAGTGGTACGGTGGCGGGAATATCGGCAATGCGCGAGTCCAGTCGGAAACCGTGGGCAGCCACGGTTTTGCCCAGTCGCTGGCCTTGACCGTGCCGCCGTTGGCGGTACTTTATTTGAAATGTTCGGGCTGACGTGACGCCGGTTCTGCCGAGAAAAATATAACAAGGATTCAGGGATGGAAAAAACGGTTCGCCTGGTGTTCCGGGGGGAGTTGCTGCCCGGCCGCTCGCTTGATGAGGTCAAAGCCGGTTTGCCGGTGCTGATGAAGGTTCCGCCCGAGCAGGTGGAAAAGCTCTTTGCCGGCGGTTCGGTGGTGATCAAGCGCGGTTTGCCGGTTTCAAAATTGGCTGCGTATCAAACATTGCTGGAAAAAGCCGGCATCCGCGTCGCGGTCGAGGATGAAATTCCCGAGTACACGCTGGATCTTGAACCGGTGGTCGCACCAGAGCCCGCTGGCCCTGACGTTGCGGTTGCCGCGCAGGAATCCGCCGGGGGAGAGGAATTGACTTGTCCGCAGTGTGGTGCCCGACAACCCAAGCGTACGCTGTGTCGCAGTTGCGGCGTGGATATGCCGCGCTATGCCGCTGCGCAGGCCACGCTCAAGGCCGAAGCCATGCAGCCCGTACCGGTTGTCCAGGGCGGCTATGCTGCTTCGGCGGCATGGATGCCGGAAGATGAATTGCCGCCGGTTTTGGGTTTCAGTTTTGACGGGCGCCTGAACCGTTTGCGCTACCTGATCTATAGTCTGGCCGGCTATGTGGTGCTTACGCTGGCAGGCTTGATATTGATGGGCTCCGCTTTCAACAGCGTGATTCACGGCGGTTTCCCCCTCCTTTCCCTCTTGCTGTTTGGTGCCGTAATCCTGGCGCTGTTGTACTTTGGCCTGCGTTTTTCAGTGCAGCGCTTGCACGATATGGGCTTGACCGGCTGGCTGGTGCTGCTCAGTTTTGCGCCGGTTGTTGGGTGGCTTGTCTGGCTTTGGCTCTCGATCTGGCCCGGCAGCAAGGAAGCCAACCAGTACGGCCCGCCCAACCCGCCCAATTCGCTGGTACACAAGACGATTGTGCTGGGCCTCGTGCTCTTGCTGGTTCTGCTCCTGGGGGTGATGTTCAGCAAGATGGTGAATGGCTTTCCGGGCGGCATGATGCGCTATGAGCAACATATGCAAACCTTGCCCCTGCAAGATTCGGATGACCAGGCCCAGCGCCAGCAGCTGTAATCCGCTTTGCCTCACCGGTTGCCTAATTGCTGCGATGCAATAATGCACACTGATCTTTGATGATCAGGCGGGTATGATCGGATAACGATTCTCGCTCTCGACGGGTGTTTTGATGAATACGGTTGCCTTCGATCCTGCTGCCGCCTTGGTGGATCATCCGTTACGCCGCGAGCTTAACGATGAAATCCATGCCCGGCCATTTGAAGCAATAGCGGCGCCCAGCGCGCTCAGCTATCTGGTGTATCTCAACCGCAATTGCAATCTGGAGCAAGAGCTGTGGCTGGTTGGACAGCTGTGCGCCCATTTTTCCTGCACGCCGCCCGCAGCCGGTGCCATCCAGTTTTCCTGCAATCTGGGGCCGGTGCGTTTTCGCTGGGCGCGTCATGGCGAGTTTTCCGCAATCACCCTGATTTGCGGCGCGGTAACCGGCCAGCCGTTTGCCGATTCCCCGCGCAATCATGTTCCGGCCGAGTGGCTGGCGCAGTTGCCGCGCAATATCCTGCTCGCGGTCGAGGTGACGCTGTTGCCAGAGTCGGCGTTGGCGGCAGATGTAGAAACCATTTCCGCCGCGTATTTCGCCGGCAATGATCTCGTCGGTGCCCAGATTGCCGAAGGGGCAGGACTCGCGTTCACCGATTTTCGCATTCATGCCGATGGTTGTTCGCGCTACCTGCTGATCGACAAGCGCATGGGGCCGCGCCAATCCGGGCGCATGTTGCAACGCTTTCTGGAGATCGATACCTACCGGATGATGGCTTGCCTGACTTTGCCGCTGGCCAAGAGCTTGCAGCCGGAGCTGGCCAAGACCGACAGCGAACTGGCCGAGCTCACCACGGCCATGCCCAAAGCCCGGCAGGAGGACGAACCGGCACTGCTGGATCAGCTGACCCAGCTTGCCGCCCGGATCGAAAGCGCGCTTTCGCGCACCGATTCGCGCTTTTCCGCGGCACGGGCCTATTACGAAATCGTCGAGCGGCGCATCCGCGAGTTGCGCGAACTGCGCATTGCCGGCACCCAGCCTTTTTCCGAGTTCGTGGCCAGACGCCTGCTGCCCGCGATGGAAACCTGCGAATCGGTGGCGCGCAGCCAGCGCATCCTGGCCAAGCGGGTCAGCCGGGCCTCGGCGCTGCTGCGCACCCGGGTCGATGTCTCGCGGGAAAAACAGAACCAGCAGCTGCTGGCCTCGATGAACCGGCGTGCCCACCTGCAACTGCGTTTGCAGGAGACGGTGGAAGGCTTGTCGGTTGCCGCGATCACCTATTACACCGTGGGGCTGGTGGGCTATGCTGCCAAAGGCTTGAAAACCGCAGGCGTGCATCTGGAACCTGAATTGATTACCGGCATTGCGATTCCGGTTGTCGCCATCTGCGTCGCGCTGGGATTGCGCCGCATGCGCAAGACGCTGGCGCGCAAGCATCAGTGATCGGGTGATTTGAGCGCATCGTGCGGCACGCATCTGCAATTTTGTCCGAAGTGAGGTCTGGATGACGACGACAATGCTTCCCGGCAAGGCTTATCCGCTTGGTGCCACCTTCGACGGCGCGGGCGTCAATTTCGCGCTGTATTCCCGTCATGCCGAAAGCGTGAGCCTGTGCCTGTTCGATGCCGCCGGGCTGCAGGAAACGGCGCGCCTGCCCTTGACCGAGTGCAGCGCGGGAGTGTGGCATGGCTATTTGCCGGGGGCTGCGCCGGGGCTGGTTTACGGCTACCGCGTCCACGGCCCGTATGCGCCACAGCATGGCCATCGCTTCAATCCGGCCAAGCTGCTGCTCGATCCCTATGCGCGCGCAGTGATCGGCGCCTTTCACGATGATCCGCTGCACAACGGGGATTCCTCTGGTCACGCCGATACGCGCGATAACGCGGCCCAGGCGCTCAAGGCACAGGTTGTCGATGAGGCGTTCGACTGGGGCGAGGATGCCGCGCCGCAAGTGCCGTGGGCGCAGACCGTGATTTACGAAGCGCATGTCAAAGGCTTTACCCGCCAGCATCCGGATATTCCCGAGGCCTTGCGCGGCAGCTATGCCGGGCTTGCCCATCCCGCTGCGCTCAGGCATTTGCAGCAGCTGGGCATCACCACGCTCGAACTGATGCCGGTGCAATATTTTCTCGACGAAGTGCGTTTGCAGCGCCTGGGGCTCAGCAATTACTGGGGCTACAACCCGATCGCCTGGTTCGCGCCCGAGCCGCGCTACTGGTCCGGGCGGGAAGGCAGCACGCCGCTGTCCGAGTTCCGGCAGATGGTGCAGGCGCTGCATGCGGCGGGAATCGAAGTGATTCTGGATGTGGTGTTCAACCACAGCGCTGAAACCGATGCCGGCGGGCCGACGCTGTCGCTGCGCGGCATCGACAATGCCAGTTATTACACGCTCAGCCCCGGCAATCCGGCGCAGTATGACAACTCGACCGGCTGCGGTAATACCCTGAATCTGGCGCAGCCGGGCGTGGTGCAGCTCGTGATGGACTGCCTGCGCTACTGGGTGCGCGAGTGCCATGTCGACGGCTTTCGCTTCGATCTGGGTGTTACGCTCGGGCGCGATGCGCACGGCTTCAATCCGGAGGCCGCGCTGTTCGCTGCGATCCAGCAGGATCCGCTGCTGGCCGGCTGCAAGCTGCTGGCCGAACCGTGGGATGTCGGCGTCGGTGGCTACCAGCTCGGCCGTTTCCCGCCGCGTTGGTCTGAGTGGAACGACCAGTTCCGCGATGTTCTGCGTCGTTTCTGGTTGCATGATGGCGTGAGCCGCGCCCTGTTTGCGCGCCGTTTCGCCGCTTCGTCCGATTGCTTCCAGCAGCCGGGGCGCTCGCCGGCTTCCTCGCTTAATTTTCTCACTGCGCATGACGGCTTCACGCTGGCCGATCTGGTTTCCTTTAACCACAAGCACAATCTTGCCAATGGCGAGCATAACCATGACGGTCACAGCCACAATCTGAGCTGGAATTGCGGGGTGGAAGGTCCAAGCAACGACCCGCACGTGTGCCTGCTGCGATTGCGGGTACGCAAGGCCATGCTGGCTACCCTGTTGCTGGCGCAGGGTACGCCGATGTTGTTGGGCGGGGATGAGTTGGGCCACAGCCAGCAGGGCAACAACAACGCCTATTGCCAGGACAATGCCATCAGCTGGCTCGACTGGTCTGCTGCCGAGTTGGCGCTCAAGCAATACGTGGCCAAGTTGCTGGCTATCCGCAAGTCCATTCCCGCGCTTAACAGCGGGCGCTGGTGGAGCGGTCAGCCGAATGGAGCCGGTGTGCGTGATGTGGAATGGCTGAATCCGGCCGCTACGCCGCTGGAACAGCATGATTGGGACGATCCGGCCGGCAAGGCGCTGATGATCCGGCTTTCCGGCACCTGGTTGCTACTGGTGAATGCATCCGGACATCAGTTGCATTTCCATTTGCCGCCGGGGCGTTGGACCTTGCGCCTTTCGAGCGCCGATGACGGAATGTCGCATCCGCACGATTTTACGGCCTCGGCACGAAGCGTGGCGGTGCTGATGCAACAGTGATAGCCTTTCGAGTAGAGGCTGGAAGCAAAAACAACAAATCAAAAAAGGGGGCAAGCATGACTGTTTCAACCATTACTACTCACCCTATTGCCGGGCAGAAGCCGGGGACCTCGGGCCTGCGCAAGAAAGTGACCGTATTCCAGCAGGTGCACTATCTGGAGAATTTCGTCCAGGCGATTTTCGATACCGTTCCCGAGCTCAAGGGCGGCGTGCTGGTGCTGGGCGGCGACGGGCGCTTCCATAACCGCGTAGCGGTACAGACCATCCTGAAAATGGCTGCGGCCAACGGCGTGGCGCGGGTACTGGTGGGGCAGGGCAGCTTTCTTTCCACGCCGGCTGCCAGTTGCGTGATCCGCAAATACCAGGCCACCGGCGGCATCATCCTCTCGGCCTCGCACAATCCGGGCGGCCCGGATGGCGATTTTGGCATCAAGTACAACATCGGCAACGGCGGCCCGGCCCCGGAAAAAATCACCGATGCGATTTATGCACGCACCCAAACCCTGACGGAATACCGTATCAGCGATCAGGCCGATATCCCGCTTGATGGCAAGGGCCGGCATGCACTGGAAGCGATGCAGGTTGAAGTGATCGACCCGGTGGCCGATTACGCCGAGCTGATGCAGCAGCTTTTCGATTTCGATGCGATCCGTGCCTGGTTCGCTCAAGGCCACCGCATGCATTTTGATGCGATGTCGGCCATTTCCGGCCCGTATGCCAAGCATATTATCGAGGGCCTGCTTGGTGCCGCGCCGGGCACGGTGGTCAACGGCGAGCCGCTGGAAGACTTCGGCGGTCATCACCCTGACCCCAATCCCGCGCATGCCACCGACCTGATCCGCGCCATGGCCTTGCCCGATGCGCCGGAGCTGGGCGCGGCCAGCGATGGCGATGCCGACCGCAACATGATTGTCGGGCGCAACTTCCTGGTGTCGCCGTCGGACAGCCTGGCCATCATGGCGGCCAATGCCACGCTGATTCCCGGTTACAAGGCCGGAATCAGCGGCGTGGCGCGCTCGATGCCGACTTCGCGCGCGGTCGATCTGGTGGCCAAGGCACTGGACGTCCCGTGTTTTGAAACGCCGACCGGCTGGAAATTCTTCGGCAATCTGCTCGATGCCGGACGCGCCACACTGTGCGGCGAGGAATCCTACGGTTCCGGCTCCAATCATGTGCGCGAGAAGGATGGCGTCTGGGCGGTGCTGTTCTGGCTCAATTTGCTCGCGGTCACCGGCAAGAGCGTGAACGAGATCGTCGAAGGGCACTGGGCGCGGTTCGGGCGCCATTATTACAGCCGGCATGATTACGAGGCGCTGGACGTGGGCGTAGCCAATGCGTTGATGACCCATTTGCGCGAACAGCTTGCCGGTCTCGCCGGCCAACGCTTGGGTGCCTATAACGTGGCTTTGGCTGATGACTTTGCCTACGACGATCCGGTTGATGGTTCGCGAACTACGAATCAGGGTGTGCGGGTGTTGTTCGAAAACGGAGCGCGCGTGGTTTACCGTCTGTCCGGCACCGGCACCGAAGGGGCGACCTTGCGGGTCTATCTGGAGTTGTTCGAGGCCGATCCGGTGCGCCATGCGGTACCGGTGCAGGAAAAGCTGGCCGAGCTGGTCGCAGTCGCCCGCGATCTGGCGCAGCTCAACGCGCGTACGGGGCGGGTGGATCCTGACGTGATTGCTTGATCTGTAACGTAAAATCAACCGTCATCAAGGGCTCGCTTTGCGGGCCCTTTGTTATTTTTGGCTTCAAAACCTGGGTGCAAATCTTTGAGAGGGAAAGTTGCTAATCGGTCATGCCAGTGTGCCACCGAAAAACGGTGTAGTCGGCGATTTCCTGTTTCAACTTCCGCTGTGAATGGCTATTATTGGCTTGTCCAGACTTCATTTGGTTAGACCAATAATGGCGTCTCGGATGCAAAACATTGTTTGGCCTGCCTTGACATGCGCCAAGTGGCGTGCAAGTCTCGCCGCTCTCGATGATCCGGGTATATCGCGGATTGTTGCCGAGCCAAAAAATTATATAGGTAGTACTGTGCCATGCCCATAGAGTCCGTTGATAACCGCCGACTGTATCGCCTGATCGCGGAGCAGATATCGCGCCTGATCGAATCGGGTGAATACAAGCCGGGCAGCCGGTTGCCGCCGGAACGGACGTTGGCGGTGCAATTGAGCGTCAGCCGGCCGACCGTGCGCGAAGCGTTAATCGCGCTCGAAGTGGAAGGCTGGGTCGATATCCGCGGCGGAACAGGCGTGTTTGTGCTGGAGCGCCCGGTTGCCGACGCAGAAACGGTTGCCGTGCCGCAAAGCACCAGCAACTTGCCACCGCCAGGCCCTTTCGAAGTGTTGTATGCGCGAGATCTGATCGAACCGGATGTGGCTGCGCTGGCGGCCAAGAATGCAACGCCAGAGCAGATCGCTGCCATGGCGCAAGCGCTGGGCGACATGGTGTGCTGCTCGGCCAGTGATCCGATGAATGTCGAGTATGACCGCCGCTTCCACCAGCTATTGGCCGATGCCACGGGCAATGGTGCCTTGTCGCAAACGGTCCAGACGCTTTGGGCGATGCGGACCGACCCGCTCTATCTGCGCTTGCAAGACCATTTTCATAACGAAGCAATCTGGCAGCGCGCCATCATTGAGCACCGCGAGATATTCGAGGCGATCAAGCATGGTGATGCCAAGGCCGCACGCGCGGTCATGCACAAGCATTTGAAGAATATCAAGATGCGCTTTGTCTCCAGCTGGCAGGGAGAATAACCCCCAGCTTCTGTTGTCCCTTTTTAACCGTGCCCCCAATACCGGTAAGTTTGTATGCCCATTGAATCGATTGATAACCGCCGCCTTTACCGCCAGATTGCCGACCAGATCAGCCGGCTGATCGATTCAGGGGAGTGCCCGCCTGGCTCGCGCCTGCCCGCCGAACGTGTGCTGGCCGAGCAACTGAATGTAAGCCGGCCCACCGTGCGCGAGGCGCTGATTGCACTCGAAGTGGAGGGCCGCGTGGAAATTCGTGGCGGCGCGGGTGTTTTTGTCCTGGAACGCGCAGAGGCGGCTACCTCGCCGGTTTCCGGCAGCGTGCCCGTGCCCGGGCCGTTCGAAGTATTGTTTGCCCGTGATCTGATTGAGCCGGATGTGGCCGCACTGGCCGCAAAGAATGCCACGCCGGGTCAACTGGCCGATATCTCCACGGCGTTGGGCGAAATGGTGTGTTGTTCGGCCAACGATCCGATGCATGTCGAGTTCGACCGGCGCTTTCATTTCGGTTTGGCGGAAGCATCGGGCAACAGCGCCTTGGTGCTGGCCATTCAGGCGCTGTGGACACCGCGCGAGCAGGCGCTCTATATGCGGCTGGAAAACCACTTCCATACCGAAGCCGTCTGGCAGCGCTCGATCATCGAGCACCGGGAAATTCTGGAAGCCATCAAACGGCAAGATCCCAAGGCGGCCCGCGCCGCCATGCATCGCCACCTCAAACAGGCTGAAATGCGCTTTGCCTCCAGCTGGAAGGAAGAATAGTCGCTGGCAGGTTCCCATTCAGAAATACCGGCAAAGCAGAACCGCGGTCACGCGGTTTTGCCGTCTGTGCGCGTCTGATTTTCTCGTGTTTACTGCTTGAGGAAATTTCTACCACACTCTCTTGATCCAAACCCAGGTTGAAATGGGCAAAACGCTTTTCCTGGTGTTACTCTTTAACCAAGAACACTAAAAAAGAGGAGCGAGAGAATGGATAAATTAATGTTGGCGCGTCAACTGCCGAAGCGGGCAATGGCTTTGGTTCTGGCTGGCGGTCGCGGCAGTCGCTTGAAAGCATTGACCGACAATCGCGCCAAGCCGGCAGTCTATTTCGGCGGCAAATTCCGGATCGTCGATTTTGCACTTTCCAACTGCATCAACTCGGGCATCCGCCGCATCGGCGTGATCACGCAATACAAGTCGCATTCGCTGTTGCGCCATCTGCAGCGCGGCTGGTCGTTCCTGCGCAGTGAATCCAATGAATTCGTCGATCTGCTGCCGGCGCAGCAGCGTGTGGACGAAGAGCATTGGTATCGCGGCACGGCCGATGCCGTGTACCAGAATATGGATATCATCCGCGATTATTCGCCGGAATACGTCGTGATTCTCGCCGGTGATCATATCTACAAGATGGATTACTCGCGCATGCTGCTCGACCATGTCGAGCTGGGCGGAGAATGCACGGTGGGCTGCATTGAGGTTCCCCGAGCAGAAGCCAGTGCCTTTGGCGTGATGGCGATTGATGACGGGCGCAAGATTTCCGCGTTCGTGGAAAAGCCAGCCAATCCGCCTGCCATGCCGGGCAAGGACGATACTTCGCTCGCCTCGATGGGCATCTACATCTTCAATGCCGATTACCTCTATCGCCTGCTCGATGAGGATCTGGCTGACGAACAATCCAGCCATGATTTCGGCAAGGACCTGATCCCCAAGGCGGTGGGCGAAGGGTGTGCCTTTGCGCATCCGTTCGGGCTTTCCTGCGTTTCCAGTGGTGAAAACGCGCCGTCCTATTGGCGTGATGTTGGCACGGTGGAGGCGTATTGGGCTGCCAATCTCGACCTGGCCTCGGTGACGCCGGAGCTGGATGTCTACGACAAGACCTGGCCGATCTGGACTTACCAGGAACAGTTGCCGCCCGCCAAGTTCGTGCAGGATATCAACGGTTCGCATGGCATGACCCTGAACTCGCTGGTTTCAGGCGGCTGTATTGTCTGCGGCTCGCTGGTGATCAATTCCGTGCTGTTTTCCAAAGTGCGCGTCGATTCCTTCTGTACCATCGATTCGGCCGTGATTCTGCCCAGTGTCACCATCGGGCGGGGCAGCCGTTTGCGTCGCTGTGTGATTGACCGCGGTTGTGAAATTCCTGCCGGGCTTGTGGTCGGCGAAAATGTCGAAGAAGACAGCCGGCGCTTTGAACGCAGCGAGAACGGCGTGGTACTGATCACGGCGGGCATGCTGAAGAAGTTGTAACCACGGTTTGAAATTGCCGATGGTTTTTACGATTGAAATGAACGGGTGTTATCGTGACATCCCGGGCTGATGACAAACCCCGTGTTTTTGCAAATCGAGTGCAAGCGAGGCTCTCCCGCCGGTGGGCGGGAGCGGGGAGAGTGGGAATAAACCAAGCAAGGCTGCGGGTTGCAGCCATCGGGAAATTCGGTCGGGCTTGGCTCGACCGTGCCGAAGCTGGATGCTTGCCACTTGTCTGCAGCCTGTGGTGTTATCGTGACATCCGTTCATTTTGTCTATGGAACTCCCTATGCGCATCCTCCACGTTTGTTCCGAACTTTACCCCTTGCTGAAAACCGGTGGCCTGGCCGATGTTGCCGGCGCTTTGCCGCTGGCCTTGAACCGGCAGGGCGCCGATACCCGCGTGCTGCTGCCGGGTTTCCCCGCGATTTTGGCGGGATTCCATTCCGCGGCCGAGGTCGTGCGCCTGCAGACGTTTGCGGGGCCTGCCCGGCTGCTGTTCGGGCATACCGAAGACGGAGTGGCGCTCTATGTGATAGATGCGCCGCAGCTTTACGAGCGCATTGGCAATCCGTATCACGATGCGCAGCAGGAGGCTTATGCGGATAATTATCTGCGTTTTGCCTTGCTGGGCTGGGTGGCCGCGCAGCTGGCCGGCGGACTGGATGGCTGGTGGCGACCCGAAGTGGTGCACGGACATGATTGGCACGCAGGCCTGATGCCTGCCTATCTGGCCTCGCAGGGGCGCCCGGTCAAGTCGGTGTTCACGATTCATAACCTGGCCTATCAGGGGCTTTTCCCAAGCCGATGCTTTGCCGAGCTGGATTTGCCAGCGAGTTTTTTCAGTTTGCACGGGCTGGAATACCATGGGCAGCTCTCGTTCATGAAGGCTGGCATCTTTTATGCTGACAGGATTACGACGGTGTCGCCCAGTTATGCGCGCGAAATCACCACGCCGGAACAGGGGTGCGGACTCGATGGCCTGTTGCGTGATCGCAGCAGCAATCTTTTTGGCATTTTGAACGGCGTGGACGAAGCGGTCTGGAACCCCAGCACGGATGACGCGATCGCGGAGCATTACAGTGCGGCCAAGCAGGCCGGCAAAGTGAAATGCAAGGCCAGGTTGCAGGGGCAGATGGGTCTGGCGGTGACCGAGGACAAACCGTTGTTTGCCGTGGTGAGCCGCTTGACCGAGCAAAAAGGGCTGCATCTGATCTTGGCCGGGCTGGGCGAAATAACGGCGCGAGGCGGCCAGATCGTGGTGCTGGGAAGCGGCGATGCCTGGATGGAAAATGCGTTCCGTGCGGCTGCAGAGGCCGATCCGGCGAATATCGCGGTAAAAATCGGTTATGACGAACGTTTCGCGCACCAGATCATGGCAGGAAGCGACATCATCATGGTGCCCAGCCGCTACGAGCCTTGCGGGCTGACCCAGCTTTACGGGCTCAAGTACGGCGCTTTGCCGCTGGTGCGGCGCGTGGGCGGGCTGGCGGATACCGTGGTCGACTGCAGCCTGGAAAACTTGACCGATGGCATCGCCACCGGCATGGTGTTCGATGAATTCAGCGAGAATGGCCTGACACAGGCGGTGCGCCGGGCTTTTGCCTTGTGGTCCCGCCCCAAGGACTGGAAAACCGTGCGCCGCACGGGCATGCAGCAGGATTTCGGCTGGCATGCCGCTGCCGAGCAATACCTGGCGCTCTATCGCGCTTTGTAAACAGCCTGAGACTGGAGATACCCAAATGACCATCGCCTTCGAGTATGACTCGCCCGGGAATGACGTTGAAGCGCTCAGAAGCTCGATTGCCAACAAGCTGGTGTTTGCCATTGGCAAGGATCCGATTGTGGCAGAACCGAAGGATTGGCTGAATGCCACTTTTCTGGCCGTGCGCGACCGGCTGGTTGAACGCTGGATGCGCACTGCGCGAGCCCAGTATTCCCAGGATTCGCGTCGGGTCTATTATCTCTCGATGGAGTTCCTGATTGGTCGGGCCTTGTCCAATGCCTTGATCGCCCTCGATATTTTTGACAATGTTAAATCGGCACTCAACGAGATGGGAGTTGAGCTGGACGACATCGTTACCTCAGAACCGGATGCGGCTCTGGGTAACGGCGGCCTGGGCCGGCTGGCCGCGTGTTTCCTGGATTCCATGGCCACGCTGGGCATCCCGGGCATGGGCTATGGCATTCGCTATGACTATGGCATGTTCAAGCAGAACATCATCGATGGCCAGCAGGTGGAAACGCCCGATTACTGGCTTTCGGCGCTGAATGTCTGGGAATTTCCGCGCGACGAAGTGCACTACCAGATTCGCTTTGGCGGCAGGATCGAATTGCAGGGCGACAAGGTGCTGTGGGTCGATACCCAGGATGTGCGCGCCGTGGCTTACGATTACATCGTTCCCGGGTATCAAACTTCCGTCGCCAATACGCTGCGTCTGTGGTCGGCTCGGGCCAGCCGCGAAATCAATCTTGGCAAATTCAACCAGGGTGACTATTTTGCCGCGGTAGAAGACAAGAACCATTCGGAAAACGTTTCGCGCGTGCTCTATCCGGATGATTCCTCTTATGGCGGCAAGGAGCTGCGCCTGCGCCAGGAATATTTCTTTATTTCGGCCAGCCTGCACGACATCTTGAACCGTTATTTTGTTACCCACGAAACGCTCGACCAGTTGCCGGAAAAGGTGGCGATCCACCTCAACGATACCCATCCGGTGCTGGCGGTACCCGAGTTGATGCGCATCCTGCTCGATGAATACCTGCTCGACTGGAAAACCGCCTGGTCCTACACCCAGCGCATTTTCAGCTATACCAATCACACCTTGATGAGCGAGGCGCTGGAAACCTGGCCGGTGGACATGTTCGGCCGCCTGTTGCCGCGCCATCTGAAAATCATCTTCGATATCAATGAGCGTTTCCTCAAGGAAGTCGCGATCAAGATACCGGGCAATGCCGATTTCCTGCGCCGCGTTTCGCTGATCGATGAATCCGGCGAGCGCAAGGTGCGCATGGCCTGGATTGCCGTGGTTGCCAGCCACACGATCAATGGCGTTTCCGTGCTGCATTCGGAACTGATGAAGGAATCGATTTTTGCCGATTTCTACCGGCTGTTCCCGGAACGTTTCACCAATGTCACCAATGGCATCACGCCACGGCGCTGGCTGGCGCAGGCCAATCGCCCGCTGGCGGCGCTGATCGACAAGACCATAGGCCAAAGCTGGCGCAGCAATTTGGAAGAACTGGCCGAACTGAAGCCCCATGCGGATTATCCGCAGTTCGTGGCGGAATTCCGTGCGGCCAAACTGGCCAACAAGGAGCATCTGTCGCGCTATGTCGCGCAGCGCATGGGCGGCTATATCGACCCGAACTCGTTGTTTGATGTGCAGGTGAAGCGCATCCACGAATACAAGCGCCAGTTGCTCAATGTGCTGCATGTGATCACGCGCTACAACCGCATCCTGAGAAACCCCGAGGCGGACTGGGTGCCGCGCGTGGTGATTTTTGCTGGCAAAGCGGCTTCCGCCTACAAGATGGCCAAGCTGATCATTCACCTGATCAATGATGTGGCGCTCAAGATCAACACCGATCCGCGTATTGGCAACAAGCTCAAGGTGGTATTCATTCCCAACTACAGCGTCAGCCTGGCCGAGATCATCATGCCAGCCGCTGATCTGTCCGAGCAGATTTCCACGGCGGGGACCGAAGCTTCCGGTACCGGCAACATGAAGTTTGCCCTGAATGGCGCGCTGACCATTGGTACTTGGGATGGCGCCAATATCGAGATCGCCGAAGCCGTGGGATTGGACAACATCTTCATCTTCGGCAACCGTGCCGAGGGCGTGGAGCGACTGCGCCGCGAGGGCTACAATCCTCGCGCGATCTACGAAGCCAATCCCGAGTTGCACGAGGTGCTGACCCAACTGGCCACCGGCTATTTCACGCCGCAGGATCCGGAGCGCTACCGTGTGCTGTACGACGTGCTCGTCAACTGGGGCGACCATTACCAGCTGCTGGCCGACTATGCCGATTACGTCGCCACGCAGGAAAAGGTGGATGTGCTTTACCGCCAGCCGGAATTGTGGACGCAGAAGGCCATTCTCAATACCGCCAGCGTCGGGCGTTTCTCCTCGGATCGTACGATTCGCGATTATGCCGACCGTATCTGGCGCACCACCCCGGTAAAACTATGAAATCAACCGAACAAGATTTGCACCTGATCGAAACCCGGATCGACAGCGAGCGCCTGTTCGACGGCAATCTGCTGCACATCAACCGCGATAGCGTGCGCCTGCCCGATGGTGGCAGCGCCACGCGCGAATACGTGGTGCATCCGGGAGCGGTGATGGTGATCCCGGTGCTCGATGACGGGCGCCTGCTGATGGAGCGGCAATATCGCTACCCGTTGCAGCAGGTGTTTATCGAATTCCCTGCCGGCAAGCTCGATCCCGGCGAGGATGCACTTGAGTGCGGCCAGCGCGAACTGCTGGAAGAAACGGGCTATTCGGCAGCGCACTGGGAATACCTGGGCGTATTCCACCCCTTGATCAGCTACTCGACCGAAGTCATCCATTTCTTTCTGGCCAAGGGATTGAGCGCAGGCAAGACCAAGCTGGACGACGAGGAGTTTGTCGAGGTGATCACCATGAGCCTCGATGAGCTGAAGGCGGGGATTCTGGAAAACCGGATTACCGATTCCAAGACGATTGCCGGAGCGTTCTGGTTGATGAACCGCTGAGCTGTTCTTTGGCGTGCTCGTGAGCCGGCCGGGGTAAGACCCTGCCGGCTTTTATTTTGAAGGTTATAGTAACGCCATTGTGCGGATTTCTTGCACTGAAGCCTCGAATGCTTGTTTCCCGACCACTGATATATGGATACCTGCGTGTTGCAGATATCGCCAGTGCCAGTTATCAATATGCCGCTCTTGAACCGGATCGAACACACTTTCCTTGCCGACCACGCTGTCCAGCAAACCTGCTTTGAAGGCCGCCTCGCGCAACGTCCAGATGCGATGGAAGCGTTCTGTTTGCAGTTCGGCTCCAGCATTATTGATCCAGGCGGTTTCGCTTGCGGAGAAGGCACGTTCGGCCAGCGATAGCCAGTTGCGTTGCCGGATCGGATATTCGATATCCAGTCCGCAGCGCATGCCTTGACTGACGATCACCGCAATATACGGACCGCTGTGCGAGATGCTGGCGTGGCGCTCGGGTTCACCGGTAAAAATCGGGTAGTCGCTTCCTTCTTCGATGTTCGCAAGCGTGCGCTCGGCCGCCTGCGCCATGAGCCAGCGCCCAAGCAGAAATTGCCGGCGGCGCAGATCGGTGCTGATATGCGTCAAGCGCGCCTGACTGGAAGCGCTGAGGGTGGCGGCCAGGTTTTTCGGCAGCGCGAGGCTGCGGCTGTCAGCGAGCAGGATATCGAGGGCAATCATCTGGAGATTGTATCAATGTACATCGCCGCCGCCGCCGCCCATGCCCTGTTTCTTCATCAAATACAGCAGCGGTACGGCGAGCAGCATGGCCAGCCCGAACAGCAGGAAGAGTTGCGAGAACGAGAGCATCTGCGCCTGGCGGCCTACCTGCTGGCTCAACAAGGCCATGGATTTGAGCTCGGCCAGCGGGTTGGGCGTGCCGAGGCTCAATACACGTGCTTTCAACACGGCCAGTCGTTCCAGTGCCAGATTGTTGTTGCCGGCGAGGTGTTCGTTCAGCGCGGCAAGTTTGACGGTGCCAAGCTTGGTAATCAGGGTGGCGGAAGCGGCAATGCCGACACTGCCGCCCAGTTGGCGGGTCAGGTTGTAAAGGCCGGAGGCATCGGCGCGGACCTGCGGCGGGATACTGGCCATGGTCAGCGTGTTTAGCGGCATGAAGATCATGCCCAATCCCAGGCCACGGATGATCAGCGGCGGCAGGAAATCGCTGATGCCCGATTCCGTGGTGAAGTGGTAATGGCCCCACATCGAGTAGAGAAACAGCAGGATGCCGACGATGATGATAGGCCGGGCCGGCAGGCCGCGCCCCATCAGGCGGGCAATGATCGGCATGGTGAGGCCGGAGGCCAGTGCGGAAGGCAGGATCAACAGGCCCGTTTGCCAGGCGGTATAGCCCATCAAGGTTTGCGCATATACCGGGAAAATGAACACGGTGGAAAACAACGAAGCGCCAAGCAGAAAGGTGATGATCAAACCGGCGGAATACTGGGCATCCTTGCACAAGCGGATATCGACCAGCGGGTGTTTGCTTTCGAGTTGGCGAATGATGAACAGCCCCAGCGCCACGATGCTGGCGATGGCGTAGGCGGTGATTTCGGCCGAATCGAACCATTCAAAGCGCTCGCCACGCTCCAGGAACAACTGCAAGGCGCCGATGCCGGCGGACATCAACAACAAGCCGATATAGTCGATTTTCTCGATCTGGCGGCGGAATTTCGATTCCGGCACGTAGACCAGCGTCAACAGCAGGGCAATCAGGCCCAGCGGCAGGTTGATGTAGAAAATCCACGGCCAGGAATACTGGTCGGTGAGCCAGCCGCCCAGTGTCGGCCCCAGCATCGGGCCGGTCATGATGCCCATGCCGAAGATCGCCATGCCGGTGGCGGCTTCCTTGCGCGGAAAAGTCTCGAAGATGGTCGCTTGCGCCGTGGCGATCAGCCCACCGCCGCCCAGCCCCTGCACGATGCGCCAGAACACCAGGGCCATGAGCGAATCCGAACTGCCGCAGGCAAACGAAGACAGCGTGAACAGCAGGATCGAGTACAACAAATAGTTGCGCCGTCCGAACAGGTGCGAAAGAAAGCCCGAAATCGGCAGCACGATCACGTTTGCGACCACGTAGCCGATCGAGACCCAGGTGATCTCGTCGAGCGACGCGCCCAAGGAACCCATCATGTGCGGCACCGCGACGTTGACGATGCTGGTATCCACCAGCTCCAGTACGCAGGCCAGCGTTACTGTCATGGCAATGATGAAGCGGTTGGCGTAGATCGCCTCCGGCGTGGTGGAGCGTGAAAGCGTGGGCAGGATCGGTTTCATTGGATCGGTTTCATCAATCGATCAGCGGGTGCTGATCACCACATTGACCGACATCCCCGGCCGCAGCGCGTGACCCGCCGGCAGTGCATCCAGTGCGATCTTGACCGGCACGCGCTGGACTACCTTGGTGAAGTTGCCGGTGGAATTATCCGGCGGCAGCAGGGTGAAACGCGCGCCAGTCGCCCCGCTGAACGAATCGACATGGCCTTTCAGCTTCCGGTCGGGGTAGGCATCCACTTCGATTTCCACCTCTTGGCCCGGTTTGACCTGCGCCAGCTCGGTTTCCTTCAGGTTGGCGCTGACCCACAGCGTATCGGTTGGAATCAGATACATCAGCGTTTGCCCGGCCTGGATCATCTGGCCCGGTTCCACGGCTTTCTTGCTGACGATTCCGGATGCCGGTGCCAGCACGCGCGTATCGCCCAGCTGGTAGCGGGCAAGCTGCAGGTTGGCATCTGCGGCCACCACCTTGGCTTGCGCCGCTTTGAGCCCGGCGGTGGAAACACCGACTTGCTGGCCGGCAGCCACGGCGGATTCATGGGTGGACTTCAGCTGGGCTTCCAGCGCGCTCACATGCGCTTCTGCGGTCTTGACCGCGGTATCGGCAGCATCGAGTGCGGCGGGGCTGACCATTTTCTGGCTGGCCAGATCGCGGGCGCGGATGAAATCGCGCCGGGCTTTATCCACATTGGCATGCGCTTCGGCAATCTGGGCGTCGATGGTGCGGGTCTGTGAGGCTGCTGCTGCTGCATTGGCCTGCGCCGCCGCAATTTGCGCCAATGCAACGCCGGGTTGGCCATCCTTGCCGGCGGCAGAGAGGGCTTGCTGGTAATCGGCTTCTGCCAGTGTGGTTTTGGCCGCGTAATCGCGCGGGTCGAGTTCGACCAGCAAATTGTTCTGCCCCACGTTCTGGTTGTCCGTAACCGGTACTTTGAGCACATAACCGCCGACCCGCGCCGCGATCGGCACGATATGGCCTTCCAGCTGAGCATTGTCGCTGGAAATGTGCGAGCGACCCCACCACCAGCGCTGGGCCAGCAGGGCGGCAATCAGAACCAGAACTGCTGCAAAAACAAGCCGGGCCTTGATCTGTTTTTTTGGCGCGATAACGTGTGCATTCATCGAGAAACTTCCAAGTTCAGTGCTATGCCGTTAAGCACGATATCCAGGAGAGAATCCGCCAGCTTCGCCAGGTCGGATTGGTTTTCGTACGGATTCCCAAAGGTGTGCCGAAAAATATTGCTGAGCAGAACCGGGGCGCAGAGTGCCCGTGTTACCGTGGCTGGATCGCAGGGACGAAACTCGCCCTGTGCGATGCCCGCTTCAATGATGCCGATCAGCATGCGGCGCACGCGCCCAATGACCTCTTCCCGGTAGAACTCGGCCAGTTCCGGGAAATTTCCCGCTTCGGCAATCATCAGTTTGGAAATGCTGCCGCGGCAGTTGTCCATTCCGGCTGCCCACAGATGGATAGCTGTATGCAAGCGAGCGCGTGCCGTCGATTCGGCCATGGCGGCGTCGCTGATCCGGTCCAGATTGGGCAGTACGGTTTCGCGGATTGCGGCCTTGAACAGCTCTTCCTTGCTGGAAAAATAAAGGTAAACCGTTCCCTTGGTGACGCCGGCAGCGTGGGCGACATCCTCGATCTTGCTCGCGGCAAAGCCTTTGGTTTGAAAGATGGCGAGCGCCGCAGCCACGATTTCGCCGGGTCTTGCCTCTTTGCGGCGTTGCCGGCGGGGGGGAGATGAGTCAGTCATGGTCTGATCTGTTAATAACTGAATGGTCAGTCATTAAATGGAAATGCAGGCAGAGTGTCAAGCGGGTGGAATGTGAAAAGTGGGCGGGGTGTTGCAAACAATCGACATGCGGTCTGGCCAAGGGGGTCTGGATTGGCACGCCAATCAAGCCCTCGAATTTGCTGAAATACTGTGAACAGGCCTTGCCGTTCGTCGGGAAAAATTAATCTAAAATTACGCAAATCTGCCGCGCTGATATTAGCTTGATGATGACGTTAAATAACCATTTCATAAAGGTGGATAATGGCCCTGTACAAGTACGGTAGCAGTCTGCAGCCATCCCAGCATTCAGCCTTTGATTCGATACATTCATCGGGTGAAGAAGCCATTCATCCCGGAATTTATCGCTGCGTGGTGTGCGGAGACGAAGTTGTAATTGCCAAGGGCCACACGCTGCCGTCGCCGGATCATCATCAACACAAGCCAGGTCTGGGTCCTATCAAGTGGATGCTGGCTGTTTTCGCGCAAAGCAATTAATCCCCACTCGTATCTGCCATGGCCTGAGCGGTGCCGCCCTTAGCCCGGTTCTGCCTCGGCTTTTCGCCAATCTCTTCCCCGCCCTCGATCGTGCGACAATTCCGGATTTGGCCGGACTTCGGCCGGTTCAATTTCCACCGAAGGGCGTTTCCTGATGCAAACCACTGAACACTTCATCGCGGGCAAGGATGCCTCGCTCGAATCCACCATCAGCACCATGCAAAGCAAGCTGCAGGCGCTGGGCTTTGCGGTGGAGGAGTGCTCCTGGTTGCACCCGGTGGAAAACATCTGGTCGGTGCATCTGCGCGATAGCGATTGTCCTCTGCTGTATACCAACGGCAAGGGTGCAACGGAGCTGGCGGCACGCGCGAGCGCGCTGGGCGAGTTTTTCGAGCGCGTCAGCAACAACTATTTCTGGACTCACTACCACCTGGGCGAGACGATTGCCCAAAGCCCATTTGTGCATTTCCCCCGGGAAAAATGGTTTGCGCCGGGCAAGCGCGGCAGCTGGCCCAAGGACATTCTCACGCCGGCGCTGCAGGAGTTCTACAACCCCGAAGGCGCGGTGAACGCCAGCCTGCTGGTCGATCTGAATTCCGGCAATGCAGCGCGCGGCATCTGCGCAATTCCCTATACCCGGCTGCGCGATGGTGCGACCGTGCATTTCCCGGTCAATATCATCGGCAACCTCTACGTGAGCAACGGCATGGCAGCGGGCAATACCCCGGCCGAGGCGCGCGCGCAGGCACTGTCGGAAGTGGTCGAGCGTTATGTGAAGTTCCGCGTGATCCGCGATGGCCTGTGTCTGCCGGAAGTGCCGGAAACGGTGATCGCGCGCTATCCGAAGATCGCTGCCGATATTGCCGCCTTGCGCGCGGCCGGCTTCGGCATTCTGGTGAAGGATGCCTCGCTCGGCGGCCAGTATCCGGTGATGAACGTCACGCTGCTCAACCCGCATGATCAGGGCTGTTTTGTCAGCTTCGGCGCGCATCCGCATTTCGAGATCGCGCTGGAACGCGCGCTGACCGAACTGCTGCAGGGCCGTGCGCTCGAAGCGCTTGGTGGTTTCCCGGCGCCGGTGACCGATATGGAGGAGGCGGCCAGCACGCCGAATCTGGAAATCCATTTTGTCGATTCCAGCGGCGTGGTGTGCTGGAATTTCCTGAACACCGTGCCGGATTTCGAGTTCTGCGACTGGAACTTCGGTGGCGCAACCAGGCAGGATTGCGACTGGCTGGTCGAGCATCTGCACGCCGAAGGGCTGGATATCTATCTGGCCGAATTCACTCATCTGGGCGTGTATGCCTGCCGCATTCTGGTGCCGGGCATGTCGGAAATCTACCCCGTGGACGATCTGGAATGGGAAAACAACAGCGTGGGAAACCTGGTGCGCCCGGCTTTGCTGAACCTGCCGCAACTCGACGACGATGGCTGCGCCGAGTTGCTGTTCAACCTCAACGATCTGGTGCAGGACAACCAGCGCCCGGTCGCCGCGTTGATCGGGCTGGCGCCGGATGCCAGCTCGCAGTGGGAACACTTGCGCGTGGGTGAGCTGAAGACGTTGCTCGCGCTGGCGATGGGCGATGGGCGATGGCGATGCGATTGCCGAAGGCTGCGAGTGGATTCGCCATTTCGGCCAGCTCGATGAAGTGCGTCTGCGCGTCTATCGCTGCATCGAAAACATCGTGGTGCTGGAGGAGTACGAATCGTACCTGCCCGCGCTGCAACTGCTGTATGGCGAACAGACGCTGCAACAAGCGCTGGCATTGCTCAATGGCGAGGCGCGCTTCTTCGGTCTGGGCGCGCTCGGACCCAATTTCGAGGCGAGCGCCATGCACCAGAAACTGCTGGCGGCGTATGCCAAGGTGCAGGCACACAAAGCGGCTTGATCTGTCGAGCTTCCATCAAAAACGCCCGCGATTTTTGCGGGTGTTTTTGATGGATGGCAGCCTCCTTGTGCGGTGTACGCGCCGCCGGTGCTATGGGTGTGTGCAGTTGCTACTTGATTGCCACCACCTCCGACTCGCGGGGTTGCCAGCCGCCGCCGAGTGCCCTGAAGGCCGCGACCGCTGCGCGTGCCGATTCCGCTTGCGCTTGCGCTCGCGCATCGGAGGCACGCAGCAAGTTTTCGTCGGCCTGCAAGACCTCGATCAGGCTGACGACTCCTTTCTGATAGGCCGCAAACGAAGCGCCACGTGCGCGGCCTAGCGAGTCCACGCCCTGGGTGAGCACGGCGGCCTGTTCCTCACGTTTGACCAAGGCCGAAAAGGCGTTTTCTACATCCTCGGTTGCCCGTAGTACGGCAAGCCGATACGCCGCCAGCATCTCGGCCTCCTGACCCTTGGCCTGCTCGATCTGCGCGTTGATGCGACCGAAATCGAACAGACGCCAGCGCAGCCCCAGCATGCCGGCGGCCTGATTGGCACCGCTGGTGAACAGATTGCCGCTGGATACCGATGTCGCGCTGCCGATCAGCCCACTCAGAGAGAGCTTGGGGTAGTACTCGGCAATGGCGACGCCAATGCGCGCGTTCGATGCGGCCAAGCGACGCTCGGCCACGATCAGATCAGGCCTACGCCTGAGCAACTCACCCGGTGATCCGGTGGCGGCGATCTGCGGTGCGGCCGGGATAACGCCGGCTTCAGCCAGCTCAGCCCGATGCGTCCCGGGCAGCGAACCCAGCATCACATCCAGTGCGTTCATGGCCGTGTCCAGAGCCGTCTCAAGGACCGGTACGGATGCCCGGACTTGGGCAAGCGCACCTTCGGCTTGCTTCACTTGAAGTTCGGCCGCCAATCCCTTGCCATATAGAAGGTTGATGGTCGAGAGCAGATCCTGCTGCGTCTTTACCTGCCGGCGAGCAACGTCCAGGCGGGCCTGCAATCCACGGATGCCGATGTAGATGTCGGCGGTCTGTGCCGCCACAGCCAATCGCGTGGCAACAGCGCCAGCTTCCGAGGACTGGTACTCGGCAAGCGCTGCTTCCTGTCCGCGGCGCAGGCCACCGAATACGTCCAGTTCCCAGCTCGCCCCAAGATTGGCCTCGTAAGCACTGCCGTAGCGCTCGAACCCGGGTGTCGAATTCAAGACTCTTCCCAGCGGGGTTTCGATGGATTGGTAAGCCCTGGCCGCTTGGCCTGTGACATTGCCGGAGGGCAGCAATGCGGCGTTGGCCGCGCCAAGCCCGGCACGCGCTTGAGCGACGCGAGCGGATGCCTGCGCAAGATCAAGATTCTGTTCCAATGCAAGCGTCACGAACCGAGCCAGTTGCGGATCGCCGAAACCCGCCCACCATACGGCGAGGTCGGCACTGGCTGTCGACTGTCGATGACTTATGGCAGCCTGGCCCTGAAACTGCTCAGGCAAGGGCACACCGGGCCGGACGTAATCGGGGCCGATCGCGCAGCCGGTTGATAGGCTGGCAACGATGAGGGCAGCAAGGGCGTGTTTGGGCAGCATGGGCTTGTACCGGAGCGGGAGAGATGATTGTGACTATAATACAATTTGGTCACTTGTTGTCAAGCTTTGAAACTGGCGGTAAGCTAAACCCCATGAAAAACGCAACCACAAATACAACCACTAATCCCGTTTCGGCCCGCGGCCCGGCAGACCATGAGGTGCGAGACCAGATCGTGGCCGCGGCCACCGAGCACTTCAGCCTGTATGGCTACGAGAAGACGACCGTCTCCGATCTCGCCAAGGCTATCGGCTTTTCCAAGGCCTACATATACAAGTTCTTTGAGTCCAAGCAAGCCATTGGCGAGATGATCTGTGCCAACTGTTTGCGCGAGATCGGAAATGAGGTCAAAGCGGCCGTTGACGAGGCCGGCCGACCGCCCGAGAAGCTGCGGAGGATGTTCAAAGCCAGCACCGAGGCGAGCCTTCGCCTGTTTTCTCAAGAGCGCAAGCTTTACGAGATTGCCGCATCGGCAGCTACGGAGCGCTGGCAGGCGACGCGCATCCATGAAGAGCGCATCCAGAAGTTGCTGCAGGATATCTTGCAGGAAGGACGGCAAAGCGGGGACTTCGAGCGCAAAACCCCCCTCGACGAAACCACGATGGCGATTTATCTGGTGATGCGCCCTTATCTTAACCCACTGCTGCTGCAACATAGCTTCGATTACACAGAGGCAGCGCCGGCGCTATTGTCCAGCCTGGTGCTGCGCAGCCTGTCACCATAGTGCACAGAATCAATTGGTGACTATTGACTAAGTTGGTCACAAGTACCAGAATGAAGGTCCTGATCATTTCGTCAAAGGGACTTTCATGCTTCGGCGTCGCCTCACCATATCTGCAGTCATCTGTGCCTTGCCGTTGGCGTTGGTCGCTTGCGGCGAAAAGACCCCCACCGACCCGCGCACCGCGTCTCCGCTGGTGCGTACCGCAACCGTCCAGGGGGCATCCTCTGCGTCGCGCTCGTTCACGGGAACCGTAGCCGCTCGGATACAGAGCGACCTTGGGTTTCGCGTCTCCGGCAAGGTGCTGGAGCGGCTTGTGAATGCAGGGCAAACCGTCAAACGCGGCCAGCCACTCATGCGCATCGATCCCGTCGATCTGAAGCTGGCAGCGCATGCACAACAGGAGGCGGTTACTGCCGCGCGAGCACGCGTGCAGCAGACGGCGGACGATGAAGCCCGCTACCGCGACCTGCGCGGAACCGGTGCGATATCCGCTTCAGCCTACGACCAGATCAAGGCTGCGGCAGATGCAGCCAAAGCCCAGCTCAGTGCTGCGGAAGCGCAGGCCGACGTTGCCCGCAATGCGAGCCGATACGCGGAGTTGGTCGCTGATGCTGATGGTGTCGTTATGGAAACGCTGGCCGAACCCGGCCAGGTCGTCAACGCGGGACAAACGGTGGTGCGCCTGGCTCACGCCGGCCGGCGCGAGGCGATTATCCAGTTGCCGGAAACATTACGCCCTGCCATCGGATCGGCAGGACAAGCCACGCTGTTCGGCAAAGAAGGTGTCAGCGTTCCGGCCAAACTACGGCAACTTTCCGATGCCGCGGATCGCCTCACCCGCACCTTTGAGGCGCGGTATGTGCTCGAGGGAGATCTCGTCAACGCGCCCTTGGGTGCCACGGTTACGATCCGTATTCTCGATGGACATTCATCCGTACAGGATGGCTTGCAGGTGCCGATAGGCTCCCTGTTCGACGCGGGCAAGGGGCCGGGTGTGTGGGTCATCAACGGCGAGCCGGCAAAGGTGTCCTGGCGGCCGGTTGCAGTCCAGCGCCTTGATGACGCCGGCGCATACGTCGCCGGTCAGATCAAGCAAGGTGAACGAATCGTCGCGCTCGGCGCGCATCTGCTGCGCGAAGGCGAGCAGGTCCGGGTGGCTGGCCAAGCCGCCTCTGCGACCGAGGGAGCGCATCCATGAGCGAAGGCCGTTTCAACCTGTCGGCGCTCGCCGTGCGCGAACGCGCCATCACCCTGTTCCTGATCGTCCTGATCTCGGCCGCCGGCATTCTCGCGTTCTTCAAGCTCGGGCGCGCGGAAGACCCGCCGTTCACGATCAAGCAGATGACGATTGTCACTGCCTGGCCGGGCGCGACGGCCCAGGAGATGCAGGACCAGATCGCCGAGCCGCTGGAAAAGCGCATGCAGGAACTGCGCTGGTACGACCGCACGGAAACCTTCACCCGCCCCGGCCTGGCCTTCACAATGGTTTCACTGCTCGACAGCGCCCCGCCTGCGGAGGTCAAGGAGGAGTTCTACCAGGCCCGCAAGAAGATCAGCGACGAGGCCAAGAAACTGCCTGCCGGCGTAATCGGCCCCATGGTCAACGACGAATATGCGGACGTGACCTTTGCGCTCTTCGCCCTCAAGGCCAAGGGCGAGCCGCAAAGACTGCTGGTGCGCGACGCGGAAGCGCTGCGCCAGCAACTGCTGCATGTCGCGGGCGTGAAGAAGGTCAACATCATTGGAGAACAACCCGAGCGGATCTTCGTGTCCTTCTCTCATGACCGCCTGGCGACGCTGGGGGTCGCACCGCAGGACATCTTCGCCGCGCTCAACAGCCAAAACGTATTGACGCCTGCCGGCTCGATCGAAACCAAGGGGCCGCAGGTCTTCGTGCGCGTCGATGGCGCCTTCGATACGCTGGAGAAGATCCGCCATACCCCGATTGTCGCGCAGGGGCGCACGCTGAAGTTATCGGATGTGGCCAGCGTCGAGCGTGGTTATGAAGACCCCGCCACCTTCCTCGTCCGCAACGGCGGCGAGCCGGCTCTGTTGCTCGGCGTCGTGATGCGCGACGACTGGAATGGCCTGGACCTGGGTAAGGCGCTTGGGGCGGAAGTCACCAAGATCAACGCGGAACTTCCACTGGGCATGTCCCTGACCAAGGTGACCGATCAGGCCGTCAACATCAGCTCGGCGGTGGACGAGTTCATGGTCAAGTTCTTCGTCGCCCTGCTCGTGGTGATGGTGGTGTGCTTCGTCAGCATGGGCTGGCACGTAGGCATTGTGGTGGCGGCGGCCGTGCCGCTGACGCTGGCTGCGGTGTTCGTGATCATGGCGGCCACCGGCAAGAACTTTGACCGCATCACGCTCGGCTCGCTGATCCTGGCGCTGGGTCTGCTGGTAGATGACGCCATCATCGCCATCGAGATGATGGTGGTGAAGATGGAGGAAGGCTATAGCCGCATTGCCGCGTCGGCCTATGCCTGGAGCCACACGGCGGCCCCCATGCTGTCCGGCACGCTGGTCACGGCCGTCGGCTTCATGCCCAATGGCTTCGCCCGCTCCACGGCAGGTGAATACACCAGCAACATGTTCTGGATCGTCGGTATCGCACTGATCGCATCCTGGGTGGTGGCGGTGGTGTTCACTCCCTACCTCGGTGTGAAGCTCTTGCCTGACTTCAAGAAAGTCGAAGGCGGTCACGAGGCGATCTACTACACGCCGCGCTACAACCGCTTCCGTCAGGTGCTGGGGCGCGTCATTGCCCGCAAGTGGATCGTCGCCGCCACGGTGATCGGCCTGTTCGTAGCGTCGGTGCTGGGCATGGCGATGGTCAAGAAGCAGTTCTTCCCGACCTCCGACCGGCCGGAAGTGCTGGTCGAGGTGCAGATGCCTTACGGCAGCTCGATCGAGCAGACCAGTGCCGCAACGGCGAAGGTCGAAGCCTGGCTGGCCAAGCAAGAGGAAGCCAGGATCGTCACCGCCTACATCGGCCAGGGCGCACCACGCTTCTTCCTGGCGATGGCGCCCGAATTGCCCGATCCGTCCTTCGCCAAGATCGTGGTGCTCACCGGCAACGACAAGGAACGCGAATCTCTCAAGTTCAGACTGCGTCAGGCAGTGGCCGACGGTCTGGCGCCCGAGGCGCGGGTGCGTGTCACCCAGATCGTGTTCGGGCCGCCTTCGCCCTTCCCCGTGGCCTACCGCGTCACGGGACCGGACCCGGACAAGCTGCGCGAGATTTCCGCACAGGTCGAGGCCGTCATGCATGCCAGCCCGATGATGCGCACCGTCAACACGGACTGGGGGCCGCGTGTCCCGACCCTGCATTTCACCCTCGACCAGGACCGGCTCCATGCCGTGGGGCTGAGCTCCAGTTCGGTGGCTTTGCAGTTGCAGTTCCTGCTGAGCGGAGCACCGCTGACGGAGGTGCGCGAAGATATCCGCTCGGTGCAGGTGGTCGGCCGTGCGGCCGGTGCCATCCGTCTCGACCCCGCGAAGATCGCCGGCTTCACGCTGGTCGGCTCGGCCGGGCAGCGCATCCCGCTGTCGCAGGTAGGCAAGGTCGAGGTGCGCATGGAAGATCCGATCCTGCGGCGACGCGACCGCACGCCGACGATCACCGTGCGCGGTGACATCGCCGAAGGCCTGCAGCCGCCGGACGTGTCGACGGCCATGACCAAGGAGCTCCAACCCATCATGGCCAAGCTGCCGAGCGGCTACCGCATCGTGGAAGCCGGTTCCATCGAGGAAGCCGGCAAGGCGACGGTCGCCATGCTGCCGATCTTCCCCATCATGCTGGCGGCCACCCTGCTGATCATCATCCTGCAGGTCCGCTCGATTTCCGGCATGGTCATGGTCTTCCTGACCAGTCCGCTGGGACTCATCGGTGTGGTTCCGACGCTACTGCTGTTCCAGCAGCCCTTCGGCATCAATGCGCTGGTCGGCTTGATCGCGCTGTCGGGCATCCTGATGCGCAACACGCTGATTTTGATCGGACAGATCCGTGAAAACGAACAGGCCGGACTGGATCCGTTCCGTGCACTGGTCGAAGCGACCGTACAGCGTGCGCGGCCGGTGATCCTGACCGCACTGGCGGCGATCCTGGCCTTCATTCCGCTGACTCATTCGGTGTTCTGGGGAACGCTGGCCTACACGCTGATCGGTGGCACCTTGGCCGGGACGATTCTGACGTTGGTGTTCCTGCCGGCGATGTATTCCATCTGGTTCAAGATCAGGCCAGCGCCCTCGCAAAGCTGATCTGTCGTCACCCCAATTCAACCTTTAGAAAGGAACTGCCATGTCGAATTCCAAAGTTGTCGTTGTTACCGGCGTGTCATCGGGCATCGGGCGTGCCGCCGCAGAGAAGTTTGCCGAGCAGGGTTGCCGGGTCTTCGGCACCGTGCGCAACACGGCAAAAGCGCAAGCCATACCGGGCGTTGTACTCATTGAGATGGATATCCGTGACGAAGCGTCGATTGAGCGTGGAATCCAGACCATCATCGCTCAAGCCAAGCGCATCGACGTGCTGGTCAACAGTGCGGGTGTGACCCTGCTCGGCGCGACGGAAGAAACGGCGATTGCCGAAGCCCAGACGCTGTTCGAAACCAACCTCTTCGGCCTCCTGCGCGTGATCAAGGCCGTGCTGCCACACATGCGCAAGCAGCGTTCCGGTCGCATCGTCAACGTCAGCTCGGTGCTGGGCTTTCTGCCTGCACCGTACATGGCCCTCTATTCAGCCTCCAAGCATGCCGTTGAAGGGCTGTCCGAGACCCTGGATCACGAGGTGCGCAAATTCGGCATCCGCGTGGCGCTTGTCGAACCCTCCTTTACCAAGACCAACCTGGATATCAACGCGCCTCAAGCGGCCTCCAGAATCCCGGCCTACGACGATGAACGCAGCGTCGTTTCCCTGGCCATCCAGAAAAATGTCCAAAAAGCGCCCGCGCCCGATGGAGTCGCTACCACGATTGTCTCCGCTGCGTTGGGTGCATGGAAGATGCGCCATACGCCCAAAGGCGAAGCCTCGCTTCTGCGCAAATTGCGCCGTCTCCTGCCTGCTGGCCCCGTCGATGCAGGCCTGAGGAAAACGTTTGGGCTCGGCTGAATCGATCCCAACCTTCTAGCCGTTGCATCTCATAACCGGAAGCACCCTATGACCGACCCGGACAGCCAGACCATCAGGTCTTCGCCTGCCACCATGGAACAGGCTTTGTCAAGCTTGTACCCCAGCTCCGCTTCACCATGGCCGGTATTCTGGGTGGCCAGCATCGCGGTGTTTCTTGTCTCCATGGACGGCACCATGCTGTTCGCCGCCTTCAGCGCCTTGCGGGCAGGTTTTCCGCAGGCCACTGCGGCAGACCTTTCGTGGGTGCTCAATGCCTACACCGTGGTCTATGCCGCGATGCTGATCCCATCGGGCGGGTTGGCAGACAAGCATGGGCGCAAGAGGGTGTTTCTCGTTGGCGTTGCGCTATTTCTGGCGGCTTCTGTTGCCTGTGGCTTGGCGGTCAGTGTGGAGTGGCTGGTCGCTGCGAGAGCTCTGCAGGCCATGGGCGCTGCATTGCTGACCCCCGCATCGCTCTCGCTCGTGCTGGCGGCATTCCCGACAAACAAACGTGCTGTCGCGGTCAGTCTATGGAGCGCGGTCGGTGGTCTGGCGGCTGCGGTGGGTCCCAGCTTGGGCGCGTTCGTGATCGCATCGCTCGGGTGGCAATGGGCGTTCTACCTGAATGTGCCGTTGGGCATTCTTGCCATATGGCGCGGCACAACATTGCTGACGGAAGCGAAGCAGCCAACCAGGAGGCGCCCACTGGACTTGGTGGGAATGGGCTTGCTGATCATTGGTATTGGCGCCTTGGCGCTGTCCATTGTGCAAGCGGAGTCTCCTGACTGGTCGCTTGATGAACTGCTCGGTATTGCGGGACTCGGGGTAGCGAGCATCCTTGGATTTGTCGCTTGGACCCGGATTGCCACTGCACCACTGGTTGACCTGAGCCTGTTTCGCAACGCCACCTATCGCTACGTCAATCTCGCGACCTTGAGCTTCGGTATCGCATTCTCGATGATGTTTTTTGCCTTCTTCTTTTACATGAAGTCCATCTGGCACTATTCGCTGCCCCTGGCTGGTCTGGCGATCACGCCCGGACCGCTGCTGGTGACGCCGGTTGCCGCGCTCTCAGGTCGACTCGCCAGTCGTCACGGCCACCGTCCACTGCTGGTGGTGGGGTGCTTGGTCTATGCGGCGAGTGGACTATGGTTTTTGTTGGTGCCAGGAACCGAGCCGGCATACCTGACGCAATGGCTACCAGGTGCGCTCCTCAGTGGTATGGGGGTAGGCATGGTCTTACCATCGCTGTCGGGAGCTGCCGTTAGCCACCTGCCCGCAGACCACTACGCCGTCGGCAGCGCCATCAATCAGGCGATACGACAAATCGGTTCAGTCATGGGCGTCGCGCTCACCGTATTGCTGCTGGGCAGTGCTGTTCTGCGCCGTGGAGACTTCGATGCGGTCTACCTATGCCATATGTGTTTGGCACTATTGACCGCTGCTCTGTGCCTCCCGGTCAAAACTCGGCCGGCCGTCTTTGCAAAAAAGTCGTGAGTCGCACCCAAGCCTAAACACCTCAGCAACAAGCGCTTTACGACCGAGAAGATCATGTTCAATACAAGCGTCGGTGATGCGCTTCTTCCGACTCATTGCTGGTGCTGCGCACGGGGACAGGGTTTGTTCGGCGTCCGCTCAAGCAGGATTCGAGACGGCACACGCGTCGTATTTGGCTTGCGAGAGCAGCACGGCATCCATGTGCTGTTCAGCCCAATGCGCGAAGGTATTGACCGTCTGAACCAGGGATTGACCGAGTTCCGTCAGCGCGTACTCCACGGTGACGGGGACGGTTGCAAAGACACTGCGCGACAGCAGACCATCGCGCTCAAGCTTTTTCAAGGTCTGTGACAAGACTTTCTGTGAGATTCCCTTGATGTCCCGGCGCAACTGGTTGAAGCGCACGGGCTCATTCTGGAGCCGGGCAAGGATAAGCAGAGCCCACTTGTCGGCCAAGCGATCCAGCACTTGCCGGGCGGGGCATCGATCTTCATAGACGTTGTAGGAGGGGGGCATATTCAAGGTGTAAGCCTCAAGGGTGGTTACCGCAACGAAACGTGGTAAGAAAAAAGTGCCTTCTTGTGCCGAATTTTACCCCTGATTACTATCACGCACCTGGTTTCTTTTTACTACCAACAAAGGAGTTCTCCCCATGTCCCAGAAGATCCTCGTTCTCGGTGCCACCGGCAACGTCGGCCACCCCCTCGTGCAAGCCTTGCTGAGCAAAGGCGAGCAGGTCAAGGCAGCCTCCCGCACAGGCAAGCCGGTGGCGGGAGCAGAAGCCGTGGTCTTTGATTACGCCCGGCCCGAGACTTTCCCTGCCGCTTTCGAAGGGGTTGATCGCGCCTACGTCATGCTGCCCGCTGGCTACGTCAATCAGAAGGAACTGCTGCTGCCCGTGATCCAGGCAGCTGCCGAGCGTCGCGTGAAAGTAGTGTTCCAGAGCGCGTTTGGCGTGGACGCCGACGATTCGATCCCCTATCGCCAGGTCGAGATCGCCCTGGAGAAATTCGGCACGCCTTACGTGATCCTGCGTCCGAATTGGTTCTCGGACAACTTCCACACTTTCTGGAAGGCGGGGATCGAGCATGGCCAGATCGCGCTGCCGGCCGCCGACGGAAAGTCGAGCTTCATTGACGTACGCGACATCGCAGAGAGCGCGGCGGCAGCACTGACGACCGACCGCTTCAATGGCCAGGCATTTAACCTGACAGGGCCTGAGGCAATCGGCTATGGGCAGGCCGCTCAACTGCTGTCCGAAGTCATCGGCAAATCGGTAGCCTACACGCCCATCGACGACCAGGCATTCATCGGGATGCTCACCGGCGCTGGTGTGTCCGGTGACTACGCCAGCTTTCTGGCATTGATCTTCTACCCGGTTCGGGAGGGATGGGCGGCTGCCGTCACGGATCACGTGCAGATTCTGACCGGCAAGCCTCCCCGCTCCCTGGAGGCTTACGCCCGGGATCACGCGCAAGCGCTGCGCTGAGCCTAACCGCGTAGGAAGGGCGGCGCCCTGACCTGACATCCCGCGCTTTTCAGACCGTGTAGAAAACCAGCCCGGTGAACGCCGCCTGCGACTGCTGGTACGGTGATCAGCCGGGCCTACCGTAGCCTCGCGAAAAGTCGCTTGACCTCAAAGTAAGACATTTGGAGGAATAATAATGAGCAAAGCATTTAATGAAGAACTGGCCGCGATTAAAGCGAATGCGGTCGCCTACTTGACCGCGTTCAATCGCGCCGACGTTGCCGCCGTGTTAGCAACATACGCTGATGACGGCGTGCTGATGGCGCCCGGCATGCCTGCGGCAGTGGGCAAGGACGAGCTCGCCATGGTCTATCCTGGCGTCTTCGCAACAGTTGGCTTCGATATGACTTATGAAATAAAGGAGGTTGTGCAAATCAGCGTCGACTGGGCCTTCGTCCGGAGCGCCACCGAGGGCACCGAAACCAACAAGGCGACCGGCGTCGTCATGCCCGCGGCCTATCAGGAGCTGTTCCTGCTACGTAAGTCGGCTGCCGGAGCGTGGCAGACTGCACGATACTGCACGTCCAAAATTGGTCCTACGGTCTGAGTAGCATCCCGACGGGAACAGTGCTTTGCCTTCGAGCGGTCTGTCGACATTGAGCATGCAGCAGCGCGGCCTTGTTCTGCGCGGGACGCATTGTAGCTCTTGTCGGCAGCGCAGCTTGCCCGCGGGGGGCCGAGTTGACCCTCTCAGTAGCGGTGTCCGTCTCTTGCCCAGGTGGATTCCCGCATCCGTCTGATATCGCGATTCGGTGGCTCCCCGAATAGTCGGCTGTATTCCCGACTGAATTGGGACGCGCTCTCATACCCGACACGCACCGCCGCACTGCCGGCATCAAGGTTTTCGTTGAGCATCAGTTGCCGAGCGTCCTGCAAGCGCAGGTTCTTCAAGTACTGCAGGGGGCTCATGCCGGTTACGGCACGAAAATGCTGCCGGAAAGTTGACAGACTCATGTGGGCTTTGGTCGCAAGATCATCCATCGACACATCCTCCGTGTAGTGCTGCTTCAGCCAGGCGACTACCTTGGCAATTTGCTGACTCGGTGATCCAGCCGCAACGAGACGGCGCAGGCTGGGGCCATGCCCACCATTCAGCAGGCGGACGACTATCTCCTGCTGGATCAACGGAGCAAGGAGGGGGATCAGCAGCGGTTCAGTCAGAAGCCGGATTAACCGGGTCAGCGCGTCCTTCAGGCCTTCATCGAGCGTCACAACGGACATCGCCCTCGTCGTCGAAACCTGGAGCGGCGTCGCAAACTCCATCTCGGCGGCCAACTGGGCGATGACTCGAGCATCCAGCTCCAACCACATCCCGAGGTAAGGTTCCGCAGAGCTGGCGCGAGTGACATACGACACCACGGGCAAGTCCACGGTTGTTATAAGGGATTGTCCCGCCTCATACTCGAAAATCTCATCGCCCAGCGTGACCCGCTTGCCGCCCTGCACGATTAACCCAAGGCCGAGACCATAGATGCAGGGCATCGGATCGGTGGCAGAACTACAGCGGGAAAGCCTCAATGCCAGAATCGGCGTGCTGCAGTCGCCATCGGTTTGTGCAATGTTGCCGACCAGATCAGCAAGTTCGCCGAGGTGCGGCCATGCTCGGATCACCATTCCATATCTCCGTGACGTTGTATGTTTGGCTGTGTCTTGTGAAATTGGAGCTTAGCATTCCCGGATGCCGACCAACTCCAATATTGAGTGAAGCTCGTCGAATTAGGCAAAACTTAAAGCGGTTTTGGCAAACGGGTCCGGGGCATTCAGGATCACACTGCTTGCCAGCGGACCACGCACAACTCACACAGGAGCAAAGATGAAAAACCTACTGCTGATTAACGCCCACCACTTCTATGAAAACATTTCTCCAGGCAGGCTGAACCGAACTATGGCCGACATCATCAAGGAGGAAATGGAGGCTCGCGGCTACGAGGTACGGCAAACCGACATCGAGTCAGGCTATGACATTGACGCCGAAGTCCAAAGCCATGTATGGGCAGATCTCGTGATACTGCAATCGCCCGTGTTCTGGTTCGGGGCCCCTTGGATTTACAAGAAATACGTAGACGAGGTTTTCACCGCTGGCATGGTTCAGCAGAGTCTTATGACCAGCGACGGCAGAACGCGCCAAGACCCGAACAAGCAATATGGCACGGGTGGCCTGATGCAGGGTAAGAAATTCTTGCAATCGCTGACCTGGAATGCTCCCAAGGAAGCGTTTGGCGACAAAGATCAGGTCTTGTTTGCAGGCAAGACCGTCGATGACGTCCTTATCGCCAATGCCGCCAGCTATAAATTTTGTGGCACGGAAATTCTGCCGTCGTTCTCCTGCTTCGACGTAATGAAAGCCCCCGACATCGAAGGCGACATTGCGCGGCTTCGTGAGCACCTGGCCGCGATTTCCGTCCCCCAGTAAACGTGCCCTAATTCCCGTATTCAGTTGACTGAACGTTAGTTGGGCTGCGTTGACTTGCCTTCAGCGAAGGCACTTAGAAAATGACAGAGGTCCATGGCTGCGGGACCAATTTTACTCTTGGGCCTCAGAATTCCGATCGGCTCAAGATTCACGTCTACGTCGACATTCAGTTCTATCAGCATTTTCGCATCTAGGTGCGCACGGACGATGGTCATTGGCAACAATGCGAGCAAATCTTTCTGACGCAAGAGTTCCCACACCAGACTAAGAGAACGCGTCACAACAGGGTACGTTCTCGGCGCTGTCGGGAATTTTGCCGCCAATGCATCGAACTGGGATCGCGCCGCGGTACCTGCAGGTATGAGCAGCCAGGTTTGTTCGGCAAGCTCTTTCAAATTGGGGGCTCTCGATTTCGCAAGGGCGTTATCGGGCCGGCACACGACGACCATCCGATCTTCACACAGGGGCAGAAATTCCCACTGATCCGGAAAGACGGGGCGTCGGCGGCACACGGCAATATCGACTTCATCGCGCGCGATTACCTGCAATTGCTCTTGTCCTTCGGCCTCAGTGACACTTATCAACAGCTCGGGCCGCCGCACGGCAAAGGCGGGCAGCGCATCAACCAGAATCCCATGAATGGCGGCGGCAGATGCAAGCAGGCGGACGACCCCTTCTCCTTGTTTGCGGCGCGCCGTGATGGCCTCGGCGCTGCCGGTGAGCCCATGCATCAGCTGCCGCGCCGCGGGCAGCAGATCAAGACATGCGACGGTGGGATGCACTCCGCGCGCATGCCGCTCAAAGAGTTTGACTTGCAGTAGCTCCTCCAGGTAGGCCAGGGTCTGCGTAACCGACGACTGAGTGAGACCGATCGTGTCCGCAGCGCGCTGCACACTTCCGAGTTCAACCAAGGCTAACAGCACCTGAATATGCCGGAACTTGCCTCGCGACAGAAGGCGATTGAGGAGGGTGGTTGCGTCAGTGCGCATGGTATTTGAATCGCTAATGTGTCGGGCCGGAATTTAATTTGAAGCCGATATGTTTGCAAGTGATCATTTTGTGCGCCGGTCGTCGGCGCGCTTCACAGGAAACCATGATGTCCGCTCTACGACTTGTCTTCTCGACGTTGGCCGTGTGTACGTCCATCTTTGCCAGCGCCTCACCGTTGCCGAATAACAGCGGCATGTCCCGGCTCCCATCGGGAGCAGAGGCTGGCGATCAAGCGCTGTCTCCTTTCTATGCGTGGAACGCGGCCCTTCCGAAAGGCCCCGGGGTGATGCTGCGCACCGAGCCCATGACGGCTCAGCCCGAATTCACCCAAGCGTCTGAAATGAAGCGAATCCTCTATACGTCTACCGACGCCCGCTGGGGATCTGGCGTGATTCCGGTCAGCGGAACGCTTTACCTTCCGAAGGGCGTCATGCCGAGCGGGGGGTGGCCAATCCTTGCGTGGGGCCACGGCACCTTGGGAGTCGCGGATCAATGCGCGCCCTCCTGGAAGCTGCATCGGCCGCGAGATGCTTCCTACCTGAATCGGTGGCTCGAACAGGGATTTGCCGTGGTGGCGACGGACTACCAAGGTTTGGGCGGGCCCGGTCCGCACCCCTATCTGTTCTGGGAAGCCGAAGGACGATCCATCTTGGATAGTGTGCGTGCCGCTCTCGCTGCCTATCCTGATCGCCTGGCCAACCAGATCGTGGTCAGCGGGCAATCGCAGGGCTCGGGGTCGTCTTTGGGCGCGAGCCGAGTTGCCCCCACCTATGCACCAGACCTCCACCTCGTCGCGACCATTGCCACCGGCATCGTACCTTCATTTCCCCAAAACGGCTCCAACGTCTGGCGGCTGACCGAGCACCTCGGACCGCGCTTCACCATGTTGAGGCTAGTGGGCGGCGCCATTCCGGACAATGGAATTCCGGCATCCAATCTTGTCACTCCGAAAGGGCAAGCTCTTCTAGAGATGGCAAGTAAGACCTGCGTTGATGAGCTACGTGGGGCGGAGCAGCAACTGGGCATTACTGCTGAAAACGCGTTCACGATGGACGCTGCAGCGCTTCAAGCCAAACTGACACCTTCCACTGACATGACCGCTGTTCGCCTTCCTGCTCCGCTGTTCCTCGGAACAGGGCTGTCTGACCGTTCGGTTCCACCGAAGCATCAACATGCTGTTGCTGTGGCGCTCTGTTCGGCGGGCAACCCGCTCACTTGGCGCACCTACCACGGCACCACGCACAACGGAATCGTCAATGCCGCGTTCAATGACGAACTTGCGTTTGTGAGGCAGGCCATCGCAGGCACCCCGACCGCGAGCAACTGTGGCGCCATCGTTGCTCCCGGCGAACCAGAGAAGCCTACAGAAGGGGTCCTATTCAATGATTGAATCACCCAAACCAGAGAAAAATCTTGCGCCGCTGGTGAACAGATTGCCACTGGATGTTGCGCTGCCGATCAGTCCGCTCAGGGAGAGCTTGGGGTAGTACTCGGCGATGGCGACACCAATACGCGCGTTCGATGCGGCCAGGCGGTGAGCTGAGACAATGCCTGTCATCGAGAGATGACAGGCATTGTGGCTTGTGCGCCCAGCATGGGGGCACTCCTGCGGGTGCAAGTCACGCCGTAAGTTGATTACCGCGAACGAAGCGAAGCGCAACTGCATGAGGGCGACTGAGTGTGGGGAGGACCGCTTGCCTCATCGCCCTTCGGCGCGCTGTCGTTGCACAACTTCATCAGGATCTAGTCCGAACCTTCCGCGATCGGCGCGAGCCGCCTGCGACAGCTGGTACGGTGATTAGTTGGGCTTTCAGTACCAGCACCTCCACCATCGCGGGGTGGCGTTAGCGCAGGTTGCCCGCATGGATGCCGAGTTGACCCCTCTCAGTAGAGGTGTCCGTCTCGTGCCCAAGTGGATTCCCGCATCCGTTTGATATCGCGATTCGGGGGTTCCCCGAATAGTCGGCTGTATTCCCGGCTGAACTGGGATGCGCTCTCATACCCGACACGCACCGCCGCACTGCCCGCATCCAGGTTTTCGTTGAGCATCCGTTGCCGGGCATCCTGCAAGCGCAGGTTCTTCAGGTACTGCAAGGGGCTCATGCCGACCACGGCACGAAAATGCTGCCGGAAAGTTGACGGACTCATGTGGGCTTTGGCCGCAAGATCATCAATCGGCACGTTCTCCGTGTAGTGCTGTTGCAGCCAGGCGATTACCTTGGCAATTTGCTGGCTCGGGGAGCCGGCTGCAACGAGACGGCGCAGACAGGGGCCATGTCCACCATTCAGCAGGCGGACGACGATCTCCTGCTGAATCAAGGGGGCGAGGAGGGGAAT
>Ga0316604_10000618_pt1 | contig 40349 bp, 39 predicted proteins | sample OWC_soil_day20_C_FD_207650 | JGI IMG/M metagenome (GOLD analysis project Ga0316604, IMG submission 207650) | Wetland soil microbial communities from Old Woman Creek delta, Ohio, United States - OWC_soil_day20_CT | ecosystem: Environmental > Terrestrial > Soil > Wetlands | place: USA: Ohio... | reverse complement strand
TGGTGTCCAACTCTAAAGCCTCCTTGGAGTTTTTCAAGTGAGTCGAAAAACTCTAAAGTTTGATTTAGAGTAATTATCCCATGCGGGATCGGTGAATTCTATCCACGTTCTTATTATGCGCTTACCTACGACCCTCTCATTACGAAATTTTTGCAATATAGTTTGAGCAAGCCTGATCCGCTTACTCATTGGTTTTACAGCAATTCCCTTTTGGCCAAAATTCATATTCTAAGGGACAGTAAGGGACAATTATTATTACTCTTCTTGTAAGATAAGTAGTATATTTATTCTTTTTAAAAATGGTAATTATTTTTTAATGTGATAGTAATCTTCGCAATACCTAGTTTTAAGACTTCCGATATCTAGCCTGTTAACATTAATAATCTCTTGAAGTTTTTCATCATTTACATTTTTCAGATCATAACTCCTAAGTTCTTTAATAAATCTTTTGATGTTAGTTTTTAAGTCTGCTAATTTTGATTTTCGTATAATTTTAACCTCGTGAGTAAAATCGGCTTCATATGCCAAATCCTTTGTAGAAATTATAAGAAATCTAGTTACCGAAGCATCTTTATATTCTTCTTCAAACCATCCACAATGTGAATTCATCTGACCAGCTTCAGACTTTTTTATCTCTTTTCTCTCATCCTTTACTTCACTTTTACATTCAAACAGCATATAATCATTTGCTTGAACACACCATAAATTATCTGGACCTTTCCGTATCATTTTATCTGGTCTTTGGCTGCTAAAACCCAACATCTCACCAATATTTTGCAACGCACATTCAAATTTGTCAGCTTCCATACCAAAAGATAGGTCATCTAAAATACTATCTACTTGAATGCTCATTTCAGTGTATTGCTGATACTTTGAGATCCACTCTCTGATTTTACCTATTCTATTACCATTAATATAACCAATTTTTTGATATATAATTCCATCCTTGGGTTTCAATAAATAGTTGTTTCTTGTAAAAACCGTTTTTTGCAACTTATTTGCTTCTGCCACACTTATCATATACGTATATCTAGCTAAACTTTGTAAATACCAAGCTTTTTCTCTTTCGTCACCTAGCTTATCTATAACTTTTTGTATTGTTTCTATTGCTTTTTCAAAATTGTTATCAAAATATGATTTTTCAGCAATGCTTTCTAGATTAAGCAGAGTGTACACCGACGAATCATCTGCTTCGTCGTCTATGGAATTCATTTCTTCATTATAGTATTCTTTCCAACCTTCATCACGTTTTAAAGATTGATTTACTAGGGAAATAATAGCATTTATTGGATCATTTTCTGCTCCAGCATCATCTTTAGCCATATTTGCAATTTCAAGCCCTATTTCAATTTGCTTTTGTGTTTGCTTTGAAAAATAAATTTTTGTGGTAACGCTTTTTAAGAATTTCACTAGGCTAGAGCCTATAATCAAAATTACACTATAGTCTTTTTCACCTCTAACACTTCTTCCTAAACCTTGCTCTATTTTTTGAGCAATTTTCCTGTTTATTGTTTCGCTACTTGGTCGGCAACTTTCCTCATATCTATCAGCCAATGTATCAAAATACGGAAGAGAATCTAAAATAAGGATTCTGCATGCTTCATCAGGCAAATCTATTCCATCATATCTATTGCAAATTACTAATGTTTGATCACATTTTCCAATTTTCAATTGAGAAATATCATCAAATATACTGTTAGTATCAGCTATTTTCGCCCCATAATACTCATATTGTTTTGCCTTGGCAGAAGAAGAAACTAAAGCAACTACACCAATTTTCTTTTTCCTTATTTTACCAAAAAATTTAATGATGGAACCACTGTCACATTCTTCGTTAATTAGAGAAGGAATTAAAATCATTTTTTCTCCAGCCCATTTTGATTTCGCATCCTTTAATGGATTTTTAATGGCATCAATTCCAAATCCTAACCCATTTATAAAAAATGAATCATTTTGAGTAGTAGCGGACATTAATATTCTTGATTGAGCAAAATTGAATGTACCAAAAAGTTGTATTGGTATATAATATGGCGATATTTCTATTTTCCTACTACTAACAAATGCTTTACACTTTTCTATTGAATTTTTCAGCAATTGCCATGCAAATCCGATTTCTGTACTTTTATTATTATCTGCCAATATGTTTAGCACTTCGCTTTTTTTGCTTTCCCAAGCCCAATATGGGATAGGTAACATCGCGTTATAGTCATCATTTTTTATATCAAGATACGTCCCCTCACCTTGTTCTCTCAAATCGTCCTCAAATATACTTAATATATTTTCATAAACTTTTTTGTTTTTTTCTTTTGTTATGTTAATTGTAAATGCATCATTTATTACGTCTATACAAGCATGCGAGTCATCAACAATAATACAACCTACTTTTGTATAAGCAGCGGTGGTGCCAAATATGCTTTTACCGTTAAATACCTTTTGAGCATGAGTTATTAAAATACTTTTACCCATTGCAAAAGCATCTGGAATTTCATTGTTTTCATCAATTGTACAGTAATTCACACCAAATTTATCAGCTTCAGCGCATACTTGCTGCACTAAATACTTGTTGGGACAAATATATAAACAAGGTCCTTCTTTCATGTTTAGTTTCGACATAAGAACAAGCAACCCAATTAAAGTTTTTCCTGCACCTGTATGAAGTTTAATTATTAAATCTTTATCTCCTTTTCGGTTTTCATACCAGTCGTTTAAAATTGTTAATTGTGCTGGCCTTAATGGTCCAGTAATGCTTTTTCTGTCTAATGATTCGTATATATCAATAGGATTTTTCTTTATTTCACTGTCTGATTTTTTTAATCTTTTTTTAAAATCTATCGCCATCTTCTAACTACCTTTCCTTATCCATTATTAATTAATCCATTCTTCTGGGATTAACTTCTGATTTTCGCCTCTCCATTCACAAACTTCGTATACTTTTTCCACTCCCCCCCAAACGCTTTTATCTGCATGTTCCAGTACAATAATTTGCATAGGCTTATTACTCATTTTTATCGCAGATGCCATGGTTTTAAATATTTTTCTTACAGCTACTCTATCCTCATCGTCCAAAGTTGGATCTAATACTTTATCGCCATCCTTGGCAGCCAATTTTTGCGGAAAATATACTTGGCTGGGCTGATCATAAACGATAAAGTTGGGAATGGATGACAATTCCATATTTCTAAAGAACATTTGAAAAGCCAATGTTACCGCAATATGATAGGCAAGCCAATTTGAGCCGCTTCCAATTTCCCACAAGTAGTCATCGCGACCAGTATCAGATGAAACAATGACTGTCAAATTTTTATAATCTATTTTTATCGGATCATTAGGTCTTTCCGAATCAAGTGATGGAATTAGTTTCATAGTATTCGCCGCTATAGTTCTGATAGCGGTGTCAATCTTTTTCTCAATTGCACGTTCATCCACTTGTTCTTTTAAATCAGCTAAACTTTTTTGTAACCGATCAATTTCATCTGCCAATACACTATCTGTGCCTATCAAATCAAATGTCTCACTAGCATATTGTATCTTGCCCAAAAATCTAGAAATTTCATCTAAAGTGTATTTTGAGCTTTCAGTTTTGTTCTTAGTCTCACTCTGAATTTTTATTCTCCTTTGTACTGCAGATAATCGTTCACTCAATACACTAATCTCTTTCTTCACGGTGTCGTATTCTCTTTCAAACGCTGCAGGAATATTCTTCGTATAACCAGCCTCTTCTTCTAACTTTTCAAGATTTTTACAAAGTTCTCCCAATATATCATTTTTAACATTGGTTGTTCTGCAAATAGGGCAAACCGTATTCTGTTCTCCCAATGAGTGAAGCCATTTTGCAATATTTAAACGTTCTACTTGAATTGTCAATGAATTCCGATATGAATCCATACTGTCAACAAGTTGAGTCATTTCTGTATATCGACTCTTCGATTTTGTCAATTCCATAGCAATAGAACTTTCTTCTTTTCTCAGTTCTATTATTTCATGAGAAGCAGCAACAATTTTTTCACTATTAAGATTAGTATCTGACAAATCTTTGCTGATTTGTTCTTTTAGCAAATTAACTCGTTCATCAAATGTCATTCCGTCATTGATAAGTTTTCTGTTAATTATCCCGTACTCTTGAGCCAAACTTATCCATCCGTTAATTTCTATTTTCCACTTATCTGATACATCTTTTAATTTTTGCAAATCTCTTTGTTTTCTATTTAGATCTCGCGATAAATCACTAATCTGTTGGCGTTTTGCTAATATTTCTGGAGTAACCGCCCCAAGAATATATGGGAAAATATTAATTAACTTTGTTCTATGCTCTGTAGTGTCTGCCTTATAGAATAATGTATTTGCATTTGCTACTATATTTTGTGGTTGAAAACAAAATGCCATCAAATCTCTAAATGATGGTCTTCCAAAAAATTGATTGTAGGTATCTGTATCCATATCAAGAAATGATAATTTAGCTGTTTCATCCAAAAATCGGTTCACATTCTGTCTGGTAGTGTTTTTAATTACCTGTAATGGTATGTCTACTGATTTTCCCTCCATTATAAACATGTCATCTGTTGACTTTTGTACCCCTGGTTCCTTTCTGGCTAATAAGATTTCTCTTTCATTTGATGAAATTAACACACCAAACCAACTACATGCATTTCGAATGGTTTTAACAGGAACGTAGCAACTGCCAGAACCGAGGCAATAATCAATAATGGGTATTATAGCTGATTTTCCTGTTCTAGAAGCTCCAGTAATAATATTAATTTCATTTAATTTAAACTCAATTTCTTTAAAATTATACCCTTGCTTTTTAGGCCACAAAATCAATTTTTTTATTTGAAAATCCATGTTAGAACCTCACCTTCAATATTTGAGATATTTCGAGCATAGTTACTCTTTCACACCAGTTTCCTAATTTTTCAGCAGCTTTCCCTAACCGCTTCACGAAAGCAGATTCATTTTTCTTTTCAGAAGTAGTTATAGGAAAGACTAATCCACTTTCTGTATCTATCGAGATGAGATTAGCATGTATTGCAATTTGCAGTGACTCTAATGTTCGAAATTTTGCTTTTTCACTAGCTATATGTATATGAGAAACCATATCATTTTTCAAAACTTTCGTAGTGAGAAATTTATCTGCAAAATATCGTAATCCCGATTGCTTTTTAGTTGAAGAAATAATATCGACCAAATCTGCTCTAAAAATAATGGGTAACACAATAAAAAACAATGGAAATGGTATAAAAGAAGAGTTGTTTTCATAATATCCTCTTGAAAAATTCCATAATATGTATGCACCAAGTGCTGGATTTTGTACGTTTTCAAATTCTTTAGAGAGGTTCCCCATTTTTACTCCTCCTAACCTGCAAAATATTCTTGTATCTTGGATGCCAACCTATACTTTCGTCATCTGCTAATGCTTGAAAACATCCTGATGTGAAAAATGAGGGAGCAACTAAAGTACCCATATCTACTTGCCTATCTTTACATTCAGAATATAACAATTGGCCTCTTTCACTTTCATCTTTGTCTTTTTGTGTAATATCTATTATCTTTTTCTTGTTTTTCCAAACTCTAACTAATTCTTCAGAAAATGAGAAGATTGCATCTTCACTAATATCTCCTTTTTCTGCCCAAGCTGTTCTATTAGCTGATGCACGCAAATAATCACTAACAGCTTCTATTTTTTCCGTATAATCGCAATCCACAATGTCCAATTGTTCCACATATACACGAAATTCTTCCATTTCATTATTTATCATATCTTTTGACGGTTTTGGAGCGATCTCAACCAAACTCAATTTTTGATTAACTTCTCTATATTTTGCTGTTAATTCCTTTCTGAAATCCTCACCATATACGACCATTGGTTTTTTTGCTTCTGCTAACTCAGCAGTTTTCTTGTCAATCCAGCCCATCATATAAACAAACATTATGCCAAGTGAATCTTTTGCAATATAAGCTTTTTCTTCAAATCTTTCATATAAACTTTCAATATGCTTTTTAGTTAAAGTTTCGAGTTTAAATTTTCTAATAATATTACATGCATCTGACTTATTCTCTTCAGAAAAGAATGCACGTATGTAATCTGCATATTCATCGCCGATCTTTTTTTCAATTCCTTTGTCGTCATAAAACTCTTTTTTAGCTGTCTCCCAAGCATGATGAGCTTTTTCTGCAGTCGTCGCATCATTGAAAGAGTCAACAATACTGCCATGCTTATTAACAGTAATTAACAACCTGCAATTTGTGCATTCAATATCAATTTCTTTTTCCTGTATAGCAATTAGCCAATTATATAATGTTTTCCACAAATCAGAAGCTCTGTTGGAAACTGGATTTCTATCGGACAATGCACTTTTAGCTTGTATTGCATCCACTGTTCCATCTGCTTTTTCCACACCAATATCATCAAAAACTTCAACACTAACAGCGTCTCCATCTGTGCAGTCAAGTAGTTCATACATCATATGCCTAACTTGAAGTGAGTAAGCATAAACTTTATCTGGCACGTGTGTTTTTTTAAAATTAATACTTTTCATTAATAATCCTCCCTAAAAAAGCAGCTAACATAATATATGCAATGGAAGACATCCATAAAAAAGAAAAATGCACCATTATTCAGTATTTTCTATATTCATTACCCAAATCCTTCCATCATTCTTAAATTCATTTATTCTCCAAAGATTATGCAATTATTTAGGGATAAAAATGCAGGTTCCCAAATCTGAGAACCTGCAAAATAACAAAACTCGAACCACTAGTTCTCATAGTTGGAAATAAATAATTTTTACTGGTAATAGTCCGTTTTATTCAGAATAGCTGTATGCTTTTACTAATTTATAGAAAGTCCCTGACTTTAATCCAGTTAACTTCATAGCTTCCACCGCAGTAATTTCCCCGCTCTTCCATCCCCTTATTACCTCAATAAAATTTACAGGCACTGGTATTGAAGGCCTGCCAAATTTCACTCCTTGCTTCACAGCGGCTTCAATTCCTTCACTTTGCCGTTTCTTATTTCGTTGGAATTCACTTTCGGCCAAAGTTGACATGACCTCTATCAAAAGATTGTTTACCATTTCCATGATCAATTTAGCCATGTCGCCAAATTCCGCATAGTTTATCGTAGTAGTCGGCACATCTAATATTCTCACTATAATTCCCGTTTTGCGGTAATATTCCAGCTCATCTTTAATCTTTTGCTTGTTTCTTCCAAGCCGATCAAGTTCATGGAAATATATTTCATCGCCACTGCGAGCATATCGTTTTAGCGCGTCATAACCAGCGCGCGTAAATATCCTTCCTGATATCTTATCAACAAAAATATTACGCTCTTCAGGAACATATTTTTTCAGCTCATCGATCTGTCGCTGCTCATTCTGTTCCCTGGTACTGACGCGCACGTAGCCCAATTTCATGTGTTCCACCTCCACACACTTCAAAAAAGTATTGTTTCTCTTTTTGTACAATCAAAAAGCTATTTCTATACTTTTATGGACAAATTTATGGCCATTTTTCCCATATTCAAAAAAGTGTACTTTTCTGGATATGAAGCGCCCATTACAATTATTCGTTTTTCGATTTGTCCTCTTGAAAGTACCGAACCGGATTATATCCACAGGATTGGAGTATGACGCTAATGTCCTTCTTGATGGTATATAAGGTTTTCTTATCAATATTTAATCTTCTACATGTATTCAAATCCATATTATTGATGATTGCATGGAAATGGTCCTTGTCTGTATCTCGATGCATAGCCAGTAACACTTGCGTCCGCCCAAGGCTGTAATTATCACAAAGATAGACTCCTAGCAATTGCGCAAGAAGAACTAGTTTATTTAAATTAGCATGCTTTTTTTCTGATTGTTCCAAGCTAATGACGAGATGATAAAATTGATTACCTAGATTATCGCCATAGCACATTTTTACTCTTGTCATTTCTTCAATAACGCTCTGTGGCGTAACATTAAATCCTACAACGTAATTAGGAACTCTAATTTCATAGCGAGCAACGTACAATATTTCCCTATACAAATCAAGATAGGTATCATTCTTAACCTTCAGAACATGTAGTATTGCCAATTTTCGCCACCTCTTTAAACGCATTACTTTCTATAAGGTTCAATTCTTTTAATATTTTTGTTCTGGCTTTGGCTGCGCTCTTTTTACTTTCTAAGCTATCAATCCGGATACGAAGGTCAATACAATTTAAATTAATCCTATTAACAGCTTCTGCCAATTTAGTCGCAACTTCTACAGCATTTTGGATCTTTGTTGCGTCGCTATGTCTAATGCAAGAACGAATATAATCGCTTTGGTTCTTCATACCGGCAACTTTCATTTTAACTTTTAGTATTTTTCCTAATTCTTCATCTAATCGAATGGTAATTTTAGTTAGTTTCATGGAAAAATCCGCCTCCAATAACTGTCCTTCTTTTTCTATCTTGCCTTCCAATATGTCTTACGTTCTTAAAGTTTTCCATTATTATTAATAAAACTATCCATTTTATCAGCCAATGATCGATCTGCCGCTTGAAGATAATGTCCATATATATTAACTGTTGTTGAAACATCACTATGCCCCATCCTTTTCGTAACTGTATTAACATCTTCTCCTAATGCTAAAGCTAATGTACCAGCTGTATGACGAAGGGAATGAAAAGGAATTTTTGATAGATCATATTTAGCACAAAAGTCTTGGAACCAGTGATAAAGCGTACTAGTATTTAATATTTCGCCATCCCATCTAGGAAATGTCATATTATTTTCATGCCACTGACTTCCCATTTGCATTCTATAAATTGCTTGTTCCTCTTGAAATCGCAATAACAATTCTACAAGAAAGTCCGGCAATGCAATTATCCGATTTCCTGCACTACTTTTAGGTTCTTTCAAGACATTTCCTATTCCATCAATATATTGTGCTGTTCTCTCCACTGTAAGATATCTTTTATCAAAATTAATATCACACCACTTCAGTCCGCAGATTTCACCAATCCTTAATCCGCAGAATAATGCTACATGAATAACAGCACCCCAATAAAGTCCTTCTTGCAATGAATAGTTCAGAGCTAACATCATCTCTTCTTGTTCCATAATTGGTCTTTCATTTTTTATAATCTTAGGAGGATCAATCTTGGCACAGGGATTACTGTCTGCATAGTCCCACTTAATAGCAAGATTGTACATAGCCGATAGGACCTGATATACTTTCTTGGCAAAATGTCCTGTAATTGGTACATCACGTTTGTCTAAGCGACTTCCTTGCACTAATAACGCGTTAATCAACAATTGAACATCATGTCCTGTAATTGAATTTAACATTTTATTATTAAACCAGGGAAGTAACCGTTGATCCAATATTCTTCTATATTCCATCAATGTTTTAGGAGCTAACTGGGGTTCACAATGATCTTTATACCAAAGCTCCGCAAATTCACTAAAACTAATCTTTTTACGATCATCAGAAGCTGACCCATTAAATACTTCTGCTTCAAATTGATAATATACCTTGCGAGCCTCTCGATCCGTACGAGCTTTTATTGTTTTCGTTTCTACCTGCTGTTGCCCGTTTCCATCGTAGCCCAACGATACCGATAACATGTAACTGTCTTTACCTCTTTTTTTAATCTTGCTTGGCATAATAATCATCCTTTCACCAATAAAAAAAGCACCTACATTGTCTAATGCAGATGCCTTTTTATGGTAATATTTATTATTTTACTTTTTCTTGTTCTTGCATCCATCCCAGGACAGCTTGCAAACGGTAGAACACGCGTCCACGAGTCCTAAAGAATGGCATTCCTTCTGTATATCGCAGCTTGCGCACAGAATATAGTGACATATTTAATCTTTGCGCCAGTTCTTTTTCACTGACGACTACCATATCATCCATCTATTATTCCTCCTTTCAATTATTCTCAAACAATTTCTATCTTGTTTTATTCTTCTGTTATATCTGTAATTATTTAATACATTAGGAAATAATATTGTTGTTTGTTATGATGCTTGGACAATTGGTTTAAGCAATATGTTTTGAAATGTTGCTACAGGGTTTTGTCCGCCTTCAATGCGGGTTTTGTTCTTTGCAAATTCTTCTTTCCCCAAGTTCACAAATCTCTCGTATTTCGCCGGAGGAAATTCTTTAATATTACAATAATTCAAGTAGCAATTATACAAATCTTTTGCGCCATATTGACCGCCAGGGTATGGCGTACAGACTTCATATAGGAAAGCTTCAACAGAGGCGTCACCTGATTCATCCAGCACGGTATAAGACAACGGAAAATCTCCCGTAAAGTCATAATTTCGTGTTCTTAGTGCCGTATAAGCTGCTAATGACTTAAACACAATTGCCAGCCGTTCAGGTTCTATTTGTTTAACCAATTCCAATCGCCCTATTCTTTCATGGATAGGTATCTCCGTAGTAAATGGTATCGCACAAGCTCGCTTCAATAACGCTTCATCATAGGTTTCAATTTGGAAATTATGATTGGTGGCGAAAAATATTGCTGCACGATTTGTAAATGTAATGCATGGTTTGTACTTCACATTACTCGTAATCTCATCTCCGCCGCTTGCTTCTTTTAGTTTAGCTATATTCGTATCAGTAATTACATGATTTGCCAATTCTGTATTCATCATAATTGATTTGCCATGCAAGTTTGCCATGCCAAAATCTCCGTTGAATTTATCTAAGGAAAGAGATGTTATATATCTCCTGTCAAATAAATTGCAAATAATATCTAATATAGTCGACTTGCCAGAACCGGAAACACCCTGGAAAACAAAATATCTCTTATAGTAGGCGTCATTGGCAACAGCACAACCGATAACTTCCCAAATGCGCTGAATTAGTTCAACGTTCCCATTGGTGACCTGCTGTAAAACAGTATCAAATACTGGAGTTTGGTTTCCTTGCACTGCAATGTTAGGATCATAATCAACGTCCAAATAAAATGGCAAGAATATGGTAGGATCGTAAACCACCATCCCATCACAAAGATTGATAATATAGTTATTCTTCAATGCTACAAAATGCCATGGTATATATTTATCATCAATCATTGGCAAATTGGCATTATAAATTTCCTCAGCAATTTTTTTTGCAAAACTAACGTTAATTCGGTCATTGTTGCTATCAAAGAATTGCTTTATATTTGTAAAAAAGTTTCTTTCATCTACTGGAACATAGCCAGCACCTACAACATTTAGATAAACTGTGTTTCCAAATCTCACGCAAATATTCATTCTCAAGAATGTATCGGCATAATAGAAAATCAACTGGGTTTTTTCTTCTTTTTTTTGTGACATATCTGTCACTCCTCTCATTTTTGTTTTCAATCATAGTGATTTATGATTTATTCTTTTGTTATGTCGCAAATTATTTTTTACAAAAAGACTCTTTACATAGAATTTTTTGTTCCATTGTGTGGGAAAAACTTTTTAAAATTTTATTCATCTTCACTACTTTCTCTAAAACAAAAGGAGCCAACCCAGGTAATTTATTCACCTAGGTTGGCTCCTTTAATATGTCTTGTATTTTGTTATGTTATTATTTTGGGCATTAATAAAAATCTTGCAGCATGCTAATACATCTTATACATGATCACAGTTATAATATATATTTGTATTATTTTACCATTACAGTATTTGTAATCCTCCTGTGACCGTTATATACCTTATAACGATTCATTAAGGCTGCAAGCCTCTACTATTATTATTAACCAGAACCCAAAAAGTCATAGATCTTTTATCAGTATTGAACCTTTTTCCCTCTTCATTTTTTATTTTCACCGACTGTGACATTAATTCATACGGCAAATTTTCATCTGAAAGACATTTATTAATGATTTTTTTCCGGTATACCTGGTCATCGCTTTTATCTTCCTTGCGTGATCCAAATGTGCCTTTATAAAGCAAAGTAAATTTTTCACTAAACGTCTCTTGTTCTTCAGGAGTCATACCGTATTGTTTGTAAAATTCATCGATTTCATTGTTATTACTTTTATTTCCAACTGGAAATTCATCTTTTATGTACTTACTATCAAGAAATGCTAACAACTCATTCTTCTTTTCTTGCAAATCATCCATCGTAATATCCTCTAGATAATTGCAGGGATCAAAACTGGCTGCTTTTCCAAGCCACGACAATTGCTCAATAATTGTCTGTTGTCCAAAATCAGTTTCGTCTCCACTCAAAATTTCCTCATTCGTAACCTTACTGCTACCGCCTTTGATTTGCTGGACAAATTGATCGTAAGTTATGTCGCTTGTAATTTGACTATCCTCTTTGACCTGATCACTTTTTAAACTAAATTTTTCCAAGAATAATTTATCACATTTTAATTTATCCTCCATAAATGGGTTATATGAAATAGTTGTTTCTTCATAGCTTGTACAAAAAAATATATCATCGTTATCAAATATTTCTCTAATAACAGCTTTGCTATCGGCCTTCGAATTATATATTCGTCCGAGATCTTTCTTAATATTTTGCAATTTAAAATTAAGCGAAGTACGGCTATATTCTTGTATATAAAGCGTCACTTCACCGTTAGGCTCCGTTCTCTTTCTTCCTAACATTTGCATAAACGATACTTTATCAAAGACAAATATTGCGATGTTTTTTAACGCTAAATCTTTAATATTGACACCATTGTCTAAGACTGAAGTGGTTACGAGGACTTTCTTACGAAACTTTTCATTTTTAGTTATTTCATTATAAACACTGTCCGAATTATTTTTTGAAGTCGCATCCATATTGTCCGCATATTCATCGCCAATATCTCTTACCAAGAGTTTTCCATATATCTTGTTAGGAACAAAAATCAGCCATTTTTCTTTTTCATTTTCTTTTGTTGATTGTTTTTTTTCCACTTGAATTTGATCGTTTATTAATTTGACTATTTTTTGATAATGCGATGGCAAGCTAGCCTTGTCATTGTTCCTACTACTCTGTGTATTTTTGTCGATTTTTAGATATTTGCAATTTACAGCACTATAATCTCGCTTCAATTCATAAACAACGGCGTTATAGCCGTTATATGTTCTATGTGTTTCACGTTGCTCCTCTTCGGCAGCATAAACAATGCCCGTGTTACTTGTTTTTTTCTTATGTGTTTCAGCCAATATTGAACTTGTCCGATTGTAATCTATTAACGTGTACTCTCTGCGTTCAGCTGGACAATGATTGTCCCAACAACGTTGCCCAGGCAACCGACCATACACAAGAGGGTCAAATCTCCGTTCAGTAAATTTAGCTCCCTGTTGGAAAAAGCGTTCCCTCTTAATAATAGGAACAATCACTTCGCTAGGCGTCGCTGTCATATATATTCGAATAGAATACGGAAATCGTCCCAAAATATCTTCCAATATCTGATAGGTATTTTTGTTAAACTTCGCATCTGCTAAGAAAAAATGACACTCATCAAAGATAATAAAATCATAGTGATCCAGCATGTCATTTTTTCTCGACATGTATCCTTGATAAGATTTAATTGTTATCGATCCAAAATCTTCAAATTCATCTAACATTTCTCCATTGCGCCTATTGACTTCTTGCGTATAACTCCGATAAGCATTTTCCCGTGGCGCAATTTTGTCCATAAGTGCTGCGATCCGTTCTTTTTCTTGTCTACCCAATGCAGTTCGATTGCTTAATAACAACATTCGATATCCTAATGGTATCATTTTCTTTATTAAAACTTCCTCAATAAAAGTATTTTTACCACTTCCCGTTTGTGCGGATATAAACACCGGCGTATTAGGCACCCATTTAAGATCATAGTCGTCTTGAATAGCCTCACGGACATGTTGATCGTCCGACATTATGAATTTTAAATTTTCAAGTATTGGTTTTTGATCATCGGCTCTAGGTCTATTTATGCTCACTCCAAAAGGATTTGAGTTTTTCACATAATCCATCCCATATCAACTCCATTTTCGCACTTGTTTGTATTAAATTCACAAATCAAATCGCGACTTGTTAAACCTCTACGCCTTAATTTTATACATTAAGCAATCTAATTGATTGTCATATGTCTATGCTACTGTCATTTTTCCATTCTTCTTGATTATTAATATAATAGGCACCAACTATGAATATGCTATGTATATAAAAAAACGGCGACAAATAATATATCCTATACGTCCCCCTTTTTATCTAGCCAAAATTTTTTCAACGCCGTACTCCCGTATAATCAGTGCTTTTTTTCTTTCCACGTGCCAATGAAAATTGCACGCCATGTTAAACAAAAAAATTTCCGCCGCGTTTTTTTACTGAAACTGCATTTTTTATCTTGTGTTTGGCGTTGTTTATTTTCTCATTATACCCATCATAACTAGCAATTCTTTTAATACTGCAATATCACCGAATTCGTTATAAAAATAAATTCAACAATAATTTTACAATTACCTTCCAAGTTAATAAATTTCCAACAAAATTTATTTTACATGGTGTTGGTTCAACATTTCTCCTCGCCTTTTATATTCCTTTTACAACAAAATTAAACCGTCAATATCACGTATCAACAGTTGCATCACATATTGGCTCTCCCATCAACTTGTTTTTTTGTACAAACGCATTACTGTTTATGGCATTTCAACGGAGACTATTTTATGCTTAACCAATGGAGTATTGACTTTTCCCAACACATCTATTGAATCAGCATATTTACTAGTTATGAAAAAAAATGATAACAACCACTGACTTCGCATGTCAGTAATTGTTATCATTTTTATGCTATTTTCATTCTATTTTTTCTCCATATAATTCCAAAGATCCTTCTACTAGAAAATTAATCTAACTAAAATTTTCAAATCCAATATTACGCGAGTCTATTTTTCCGTTTCTGCGCCCTGTCCCGTATTCACATTCGATTTATTAAGATATATCCCTAGAATAACAAGAGCTGCTATTGCTCCAATAATCCATTTATAATACGCTGTAACAAAGCCTACAACCATTGAGATAATTGACAAAACAAGGCCGCCCAGCAAAACACCAATCACTCCTACTGCAATCATGCAGCCAAACCAAAAGCTGAACATCGCGGAGACCCCAAAATGCACAACATTAAACGCTTTGCATACTACGGCGTACAATACAGTGCCCGCAATCAGCCACCCAATATATAACAGCCATCCCATTTGATCAACCCCTTTACAAAATTATATTAATCAATCCAATTAGGCCCAACGGCACTGCAAGAACTATTGCTTTTCCGAATACGCCGCAATCTTCCCCTGACCAAAACAGTTGCACCTGTTTCGCAAATGGCCCGGTTGCTTGTTGGGATAAAGACTTGTAAATAAAATAACCGCTCCCAACAGCAGTAATAAGCATCAGAATGCCCTTTACCATACATCATGCCTCCTTCATTTTTTCAAATCCCTAAAGCTAAAAATTTGCTTTATGTCAATTTGCAAGGCATCTGCAATCGCCATAAGTACCGGCAAGGAAACTGCGTTTTTGACTAACCCTCTTTCGATCTGGGAAACATAACATGCGCTGATATTCACTTTTTCCGACAACTGCAGTTGAGTCATCTTCCTGTATTTGCGGTAATAGCTAATATTCAAACCAACCTGGCGCATCTTTTCTTTATATACAATTTCCATTGCTTCACCTCGCCTCACATAAATTATCTCATATGGTAAATTTTGCGGCTTTAGAGAATACTTACAATACTTTAACTGTCAGTTACTATAATGAATTCTTGGGCATTTGTTTTGCTATCATAACCTCTACCTATCATACGATCTGCGGTGCCAATGAAATACAAAACAGGTAGGCTTTGTTGCTTACCTGTTTTGGTTCCTTTGATTGCCAAATGCAATAAATACTCCCTGACGTTATAAAATTCCAAACAACGTTGCGCATGCTCTTATCGCTCCCCGTAACCCTGTCATCAGGCTGCTCCTTGCGACTTTTTCTGGCACGGCAGGCACAGCGGTCTCCCAAATTTATTGACGGATACATTTTTTATCCCAATGGTAATTTTGCTTCCACAATCCTTACAGACAAGTTCACCCTTTTCGTCCGCTATTTTTGTCGGCATCTGCCCATAAGCACTCTCGTCAGTCCGCGTATCCGCTTCCGGGTCATCACTCGTGCTGATGGTTAAGCTCATCATGTAGGCATACTTCAAGGCAGCAGTTTGCGCTTTCATAACCGCTTTATCGCCACTATCCTGCCCACTGCCGATCCCGGATAAAACAAGCTGTTCGCCGCTATCCGTATCAATTAAGGTAATACTGACCTGTACGACGACTAAATGTTCTGTATTGCCTTTGGTCGTCACCACATCACAGCCGCTGACAATTTCCGGCACCACGACCGAAGCAATTTTGTTCTTGACCAAAGACGCGTTGACTTTTTCCAGTACATCAGCCGATGTGGCATATTTATAATGATGAAAATCATTGGTGCCGTTTTTACGGATCACACTGCATTCTTCCATTACTTTGACCAATTTTGCCGCTATATTTTTCATTGATTATTCCTCCTAAAAATCAAAAACAAACCTACTCATCCGCAAATAATGCCGGATAAGCAAGTTTGTTTTTTATTTAACCCCATACATTTAACCGTGTCCTGTCTGTCCCGATATTTATCACCCATAGCACAATCCTTGATTTTACTGGAATAATCGCATGCTGTAAAAATCCCAGGACAAGCAGGACAGCCTGATTTGAACGCTAACTAACCGCCTGCAGGGGTTTACCCAAATTACTTTTGACTTGCTGCCCATAAGGGCAATGATCTGCCACCTGACAATAGTCCAGACATTTGCGGTTATGCCAGCGTTCCTTTATGGAGCATATTGCTGGCATTGTTTTGGTTTCCAAGGCTGTATGCAATACTCTCGCTTTGTATTGCATATAACGCTGAACCCATCGGTCGCTGATCCGGTTGACAGGAATTAAATAAATGGCCTGATTGATCCCTCGTTCATTGGCAATTCGCAGGCTGTTATCCCGGCACATGGCCTGAATGACCATCTTAGTGACGGCTAACCCCTGCTTTTCTAAAAGGATGCGGTAATAGTTCAACTGAATGGCCCAATCCAATATTCCCTTATTGCCATCATCGCGCCATTCTTTCTTGTACTTCGGTTCGCCCTTTTTTAAGCCCGTTTTATACACCTCTCCTGTTGATACATCTACTTTGTATTTGCCCAGAGCTTTCATGATCTTATAGCTGCTGGTGACTTTAATATCACCCAGCACACCCGTATCCTGGTCCAGTATTTCTCCATATAAGTCAAATTTACCGGACGTTATGTCATCCGTTAACCGTATTTCAGTCAGCATGTTGCCTTCACTGTGATTTTCATTGATCGTGTGTAAGGCCGAACCATGCAGCGCATACAATACAGCTTGCGGATTGACGGCATAATCGACTGTCTTTTTAAGATAGGTTTCCCGGATACCGGCAATCAGCTCGGTTACTGTGGGATCACGCAGTCCTCGATCTAAGGATTTTGCTACGGCTCGCAAGGTGGGCAGAAACATGCAGCGTTGTTTTATTGCGCAGGATGTTAAGCAATCTTGGATAAGAACGTTTCTTCCATCGGGACAGATAAATGAGTTTGCAGGCATTGGTCTTCATCTCCTTCCAGATGATCTACTGGATTGGCTTGCGGTTTATCCATACGAAACTTGATATCGCCTAATATGTCACTGGTATTGGTGTCTATTAACTCGTTGATAGGTACTTGGTTTAGTGTGGAAAGTAGTCCTTTGGCCAGCACCTTTACTTGGGTGTAATTCAGAATGATGCCGAGATCCACATGATTGTCCGTCCTCAGCGTTACGACAAACGATCCTGTCTGTTGTCTGCATTCTGCGGTAATATCGTTATAGGCAAAGCAACAGGTAATAAACATGTTTTTTCACGCTCCTTTTTCTTATCGGGCTATTTCCAAAGGGATAATATTGCTATTGGGATTTGCCGTAAAATCGAGAACCGGTACAGGCATTTTCTTTTTGATCGGCGGCAACGCCAACAGTTCACCGCCTAAACGTTCTAAGTCCGTGGCTCTTGCATAATCATCCATATCTTGCGACGCTCTGGTTACTGCATTAATCAATCCGTACTTGCTGTTATCTGCTCCCATGATAAAGTGTCTGAGGATGCTGCCCCGTTCGTTTTGGTTCAGTATATAGCTATCAGCCAATACTTCTACGGTTTTGACCGGATCAGGACCAGTGCTTTCTTGCATTGTGGATCGCAGCTTTTCCACCGATAAGTGAAACTTCACTTCATCAATCGCGGTCCGTACCGTATCCTGGATTTTCATAAAGAAGGCTTTATCATCCTGGGCCAACGTTTCATCGGAGAAGATTTCATAGGCGCTGTCGTCATTTTCAATTTGTTTGCCTACATGGTACCGCTTTTGAGCATAGTCCTTAACGATTAATCCATTCCGGCATACCAGACGATATAGCAGTGGTTCCACTTTTAAGCTGCCTAACCCGACTTCGGAATTAGAGATGACAATTCCGGCTTGCACCACATCACCGACCGCTACTTCTTCTTTCAGCTTCTTATTGATGACCTTGATATACATATGGGTTTCGGTGATTTCGCTGGATAGGATTTCCGCTGCTTTCATATCCTGAATGATTGGTAATACTGCATCAGCCAATTCTAAATTATCCAGTCTGCGATAACGGTCGCTGAGAAAGGCTCTGACATTACCATCCAATGTGCGCAGCATCCGGCGCTCCGGCGATTGGTTAAACCAGCAATTGATGTTATTGTCCAATAAGCTGGGATATTCGACTCGCATCCGGTTATAGTACTTCAATGGAATTTGCAAACGGTCAGCAATTTGCTTGTGGGCCAATTCATTGACAACAAATGTTTCTGCCTGATTATCCATGTCCAGGAGTAACCGACTAATTCCTCGTTCTGTTTTCACTTCCAAGTTCCGTGTATCAGCAAGATAGTCTTTTCTTGCCATGCGCTGGCGTTCCAATTCCTGCGCCAATTGAGTTATGGTTCTGCCCTGTTTCATAATACAATCCTTCTTTCATCATAATTTTTGCTGATATATAAAAATGACCACTAACAGCATAAGGCCGTTAGTGGTCATCGGTTTTCTGTGTTACTATGTTCCTTTGCAAGGGCTTTATGGTACTATCCATAAGACCTGCAAGTATTCACAGATATAATATACAATTGAAATAATATGATTTAGCAATTCAGTATTAATTTTTTACTGATCTAATTTCTGTCTATCTATTTTCGCTAGGATTGTAGCCTGCTTCCGTTCTTCTCTTTTAGCTGTAATGATTTCGCATTTTCTGCTTTATATACGCATTAATTGTATCGATTTCGTTTTTCAATTGTTCAATGGTCTCTCTTTTACATTTACTTACTTGATAATGGTAATTAACGTTCTTTGCCTTACGATCATCTAACATAATAGTAAAAACAAATAGAAGGAGATGAAACATCATGTTTGACCAATTTGAATTGCTGACAGTTGCAGAAACTGCGGTTATGCTTAGATGCTCTGCAAACGTAGTCTATCCACTTATTCACAAAGGCACGCTGAAACATACAAAACGAGGCAAGTCCTATCTGATAGCCAAATCATCCATACAAAATTACATTGCCCATATTACCAGTCACAGAAATTGACAACCTGTATTTATAATTGATTTCGCTTATTATCCTTTGCATTTGCCCTATATAATGATTAATTTTATACCAAACATTACTGTAATTCTAATTTATACGGAGGTTAAAAAAGTATGTTTAATGAGTATAACGATCTAGTAACCGTTGATGAGCTTTGTGAAATGCTATCCATTGGCAAAAACGCCGCTTACAAATTATTATCTTCCGGCAACTTAAAAGCCTTCCGATTGAATCGCGTCTGGAAGATACCAAAAACGTCTGTTGAAAAATATATATTGGAAAATTCCTCCTTGTAAACTCTAAAAACAATCCGTTAATCTGCAAGGATTAACGGAAATCTTTTTCTCAAAAAGTGATGCGTTTTTTGTTTCTGGAAAAATCCGCTTGTTCTCACTGTCCGCCTTGTCCAATTTTTATTAACAGGTCACTATTCCTTGATATACCTACATCAATCTAAGAAATTGATGTACAGCGGACAAATTAAATGTTTTTACCATTTTTATCCATGTTTTATCATGATCGTGAAATGGTCAATTTTTGCATCACAATTCATCAGCGATTTGTTTTTTCCATATAGGAATAATCAAATCCAAGCTACCTAACCAAAGAATATATGGTTAACCAGTAATAAAGGCTCTTTTTAAACTGGTCTTCAAATGCTGCATCCGGAGTGAGGTATTTTAATATCTTTCGCCGGAATGTATTACACCAACTTTGTACACGGGAAATCGCTTCAAGACTATATTGACTAATACATAACAAAAAATACTCCAAGATTAATGCTCGAAGCTTTATATTGGTCAAATATAGGGAGCCACGCGTGGGCTCCTCATAATTTTCAACGAAGACGTTCAGACTCCCAATCGTTTTCGGAAGTTGCGTGTTTTGACTGTAACGTGCTGAGTACCATGCCAGCTATGACAAGCGCAATTCCCACTATGCCTATGAAGGTAACTTTTTCTCGCAAAACAAGTGCACCTGCCAGCAGTGTTACAAGTGGGATAGCGTACATATATAAATTAGTCTTCAATACGCCCAGATGTCGTATGGAGGTGTTCCACATTAGATAACACAGAGCGCTTGCAATGAAGCTCAAATAGAGCAGACCACCAATATTCTCCACTGTCAGCAGCGCAGTAAAGTCAAAAGGTTCATCACACAGCAGTAGCGGCGTGGAGGTAAGTATGCCGTAAAACATCAGTTTACGTGTGATTAAAAAGCTATTGTACTTATCTCCACATCGGCGGACGAGAATACCATAAATCGACCAAAAAAAAGCGGCTAACAAGGCGAGAAGATCACCTGCCGGATGCAAACGCAGAACAAATGCGCCGTTGAGGACCACCAAGATGACCCCAATAAATGCTGTGCCAAAGCCTACTGTTTGCCGGTGTGAAAGACGCTCTCCGTGATGAAAAAAAAGCAACAGGAGGGCAGTGATGATAGGCGATGTAGTGACTAGTATGCTGACGTTGGATGTTTGTGTTAGTTTAAGCGCTATATTCTCCGCTAGAAAATACAACGTGTTGGCAAATAGAGAAATTATCAAAAACTGAAACTCATCTTTCCAGTGAAAACTCCAGTGGGGATATAAAATCCACAGAATAACATAAGCCAAAACAAATCGCAGCCACATTAATTGTACCGGTGTTACTGCAAACATCAGGCTCTTGCTGACAATAAACGATGTACCCCAGATAATTACACAAAACAGTGCAAATAAATGACCAATCGCTTCTTTATTCTTTATCATATAATCAGTCCTCCGATCATCTTGAAATGATTATAGCATCGTGCTATAATCCATACAATATTATAAGTGTATGACTAGCAATTTTAAAGGAGTGAATATAGATGCCTACTAATACATTTGACAATTATCCCTTGTCATGGAAGCCTGTTAAAGAAAAATTGAAGCCTCCGTATTACAAATCGCTGTCAGAGGATCTGGAAAATCGGATCAGGGAGGGACTGTTGAAGCCGGGTACGAAGCTCCCACCACAGCGAGAAATTGCAGATTATTTGGATATGAACTATACAAGCATTACTAAGGTTTATGACATTTGTAAAAAGAAGGGACTAATCTACGGATATATGGGAAAGGGAACTTTTGTTGCGTCAAATTTTTCAAAGGATGCCACACTGGTCATCGCAGATGCAGAGACGGAAGAAATCGATATGGGGGCATTGAATAATTTCAGCGAATTCAGTGGTTTGATTGAAACGGCAATTCGAGCTGTAATGGAAAAAGCTAATCTGCGTAATTTGCTCGACTACTCTTATCCGACAGGTCATCAGCATCAACTGGCTGCTGGAATCCGCTGGATGGAGCAAATAGGTATTCATACGGACATAGATCGCACCGCAATCGTTACGGGTGGACAAAACGCATTGACAGTCGTATTAATTTCATTGTTCTCCTCAGGTGATTGTATTGCAGTAGATCAGCATACTTATGCAAATTTCGTGGAAATGGCGAAGATGCTTCAAATCATTCTTGTGCCTGTTGGAGGAGATTCAGAGGGGATGAGCGCAGATGATCTGCGAAGAAAGTGCCAAGTCAATCACATTAAGGGAATATACCTGATGCCCTCCTGTACTAATCCTACGACAGTAGTTGTATCGGAGTATCGGAAAGACGAGTTGGCTGCTGTCATCCGGGAGAAAAACCTGATTTTAATTGAGGATGATATTGGGTCATGGTTGGCGGCAGCTGAGGGGAAGAACTTCCGATCATTATTCGACAGAGTCCCAGAGCAAAGCGTCTATATCTGTGGTATGTCAAAAAGCTTATGTCCCGGACTGCGGATTGCTTATTTGGCATATGCAGATCAATTTAAACAACAGATTCTACGTGGAATTTTTAATATCAACGTGAAAACATCTTCACTGGATGCAGAGATCATAACAGAACTGATTTTAAGCGGAGACGCCTACAAACTCGTAGAGCATAAGTATCAGGCTTGTGTAAAAGCGTCGATTCTTTTTAAGAACTATTTTCCCGAATATGTGTCTGACAGTGAAAGAGTCTGCTTTTTTCGCTGGGTGCCGATCCACTCAAGAAAGTCGTACCTTCAAGTTGAAGACGAGTTGAGGCAGCGTGGCATCCGCGTTTTTCATTCGAAACGTTTTGCTGTCACCGATCAAGAAGTACCGCAGTATCTTCGGGTCTCTCTGAGTTCCTCAGGGAGTATGCGGAAGTTGGAAAAGGGATTATCGATACTAAAAGAATACTTGTCACAAGAACATGTGAAAGCATAACTCGAATCAAAGTTTTAGGAACGCGTAATCGGGTTACGTCGGAAAGACATTTTGTAATCTTTGAATTTTCAATGTCTGCAGTTTTTTTTATTTTTCTCCGATTGGAGTCGATTATAAAAATAAACCTTCAACAAAATTGTATTACATACAATTTTACTATTGTATGTAATATGACCGCATGCTACAATCGAAACCATAAAAGCAATATATTCATGCAAAACAACAATCCCCTTACACTAAATCATTGATTTATCCTCAGTCCTACATGCTTAAAAATATTTTTTTCATTTGAGTTGAGAGGATAAAACGATGAGCGTATATTCAAATGTACTTATATTTTAACTTAATATGGTAAATGTGATGAGGGAGAACTTGTATTTTATGTCGTTTCAGAGAACCGATGGTTGGTGCGAATCGGTACGGTGGGAATGCAAACGTCGCTCCTGAACAGCAAAGCTGAACTGCAAAGTAAGCTACGCCGGTCTCTGCTTCGCAAGGAGCGCAGTCGTTATTCTGCTAAGGTTGTTAGACCTGATGAGATGCAGATATTTTTATCTGTAAAAAGGGTGGTACCGCGAGAATTAACTCTTGCCCCTTTAAGTCTATTTGACTTGAAGGGCAGGAGTTTTTTAATTTTGCGGAGGCACCGCCGATTAGTTTTTCCAATAGCCGGGTAGGTTAGTTTACTAATTTATTGTAGGGAGGATACGTAATTATGAGTAAGCCAGCAAACATTGATTGGGACAATCTGGGATTTAGTTATATCAAAACGGACTTTCGTTATATTTATACAGCAACAAAAGTACCATTTTAGCGCTTCTTAAACAAAACGCGTGACACTTTCCATAACCCGCTTTGCTGCCTTTTCGCTTCTTACATATATTGTAGGTTATAGTTGTGAACGAATCGCAATTATTTAATACACAGGAGGATTGTTATGGTATTTAAAACTGCTCGAAGGATGACAGAAATAAAAGCGTCAGAAATAAGAGAGATATTAAAAGTGACAGAAAGACCGGAAGTAATTTCTTTTGCAGGTGGATTACCCGCCCCTGAGCTTTTTCCTATTGATGAAATTAAAGAAGTGAACCGGATTGTACTGGAAAATGACGGTCAAAAAGCATTGCAATATACTACTACTGAGGGTTTCGCACCGTTGAGGGAGTGGATTGCAAATCGTATGAATCATCGGCTTGGCACTTCATTTGACAGTGATAATATTCTTATTACACATGGGTCACAGCAAGCACTTGATCTTTCTGGAAAAGTTTTTTTGGACGAGGGAGATATTGTGTTTTGTGAGAGCCCTACCTATCTTGCCGCGATTAGTGCTTTTAGAGCATATGGATGCCAATTTGTTGAAATACCTACCGATGACAACGGCATGATTATTTCTGAACTTGATAAACAGTTGCAACTATATCCTGAAGCCAAACTCATTTATGTCATTCCAGACTTCCAAAATCCAACAGGCCGAACATGGAGTCTTGATCGCCGGCGTCAATTAGCAGAAGTATCTGCACAATATGGTATAGCGGTGATTGAGGACAACCCTTATGGGGAACTACGATTTGAAGGGGAATTTCTCCCGTCTGTAAAATCTTTTGATATGCTTGGAAATATACTCTGCACAGGTACATTTTCAAAAATCTTTTGTCCGGGTTATAGAATCGGTTGGATTGCCGGAGATAAAGATATTATCCAAAAATATGTACTTGTTAAACAAGGTGTTGATTTGCAATGCAATACGATTGCTCAGATGGTCATTGCAAAGTTTCTTGAGTTATATGATATTGATAAACATATTGATAAAATTCGAGAAACGTACAAAAGGCGGCGTGATGTAGCAGTGGAGACAATGAGCAAAATGTTTCCAGCCGAAGTTTCGTTCACAAGGCCAGAGGGCGGACTTTTTAGCTGGATTGAACTGCCAGAATATATAAACGCAAGGGATGTCCTTGAAATATGCCTCGCAAAAAATGTTGCGTTTGTTCCCGGAGGCTCTTTCTTTCCTAACGGTGGCAGGGAAAATACATTTAGAATTAATTTTTCAAATATGTCTGAGGATAAAATTGTAGAAGGGCTTAATCAAATTGGTAAAGTTCTAACTGATATGATTGACATCCATCATAAGTATACTGTGTAGTTCACAATAGTGCGCTAGTATGGATGAGGAATCGGTATATACTCCGTTTCGCGTCACTTTATTGAAATCTTTGTTGCAGATTGAATCTAGGCAATGCCCAGGGAACTTCTGCTGGGCTGGTTAGCTGAATTCGCTGGTACCTTGGATGTGAAATTGTAAAAAGACTTGCGGTAGCTTCTGAAAGGAATGACTTCTTTCTTCTCTTCTTATCCATTCATAGATGCGCGGGTTACGCCGAAAGAGGTCTGTGAATATTTTTAAAGACAGCGATTACAGAAGCATTTGTAGCGAAGGCCGCCTGAACATGTATGTCGGCAGTTATTGTAAAGCAACGGTAAATAGCTGTTTCTTCGTTGATATGGCAAGTGCCCTGCTATCCGATTGCAGGGCAGACTTTTAGTTAAACAATGGGGCCTTCGCAACTTATACGCATTAATCCAATTCAAAATCCTGAAATTAGATTTTTTTATGACTCAATTCTATGACGAATACATATCGTTGGATATTTTTATACCATAGAGGATGATAATAATAGAAAAGAATCTTAACCAGACCTATCTGCTTTTACTGTTCGCTACTATATTATGGGGTGGACAACCCACGGTACTAAAAGGGCTAATTAAAGAACTGTCTCCAATCGTGATAACGTTCTATCGCTGTATAGGTATCAGCGCCATATTGCTGATCATCTTGTTTATTAGTAGTGGGAAAATCATTCTTCCTCGAAGGCGGCAGGTTTTCCTTTTGATCGCAATGGGTTTGAGCGGGCTTACGATGAATAGTATTTTTCAGTTTACTGGATTGCAATATTCAACTGCTATAAATTGCTCCTTGGTTTCTTCTACTACTCCGGTAATTACTGCAGTCCTTGCTGCAATGTTTCTTCGAGAGAAGATGACTGTTGTTCAATGGATAGGAACTTTTATATCGTTTTTGGGCATTCTATTTTTATTGACTCACAGGTTTCTTGGAGCAATCACAACTTTGACGTTTAACTATGGCGACATCTTATATTTTGCTAGTCAAATATGCTGGGCGATATATGCTATCTTAGGCCGCAAGATTATGGTTGAACTTTCTCCGATGGCCACGACGGCGTGGGCTGGTCTGGCTGGAGCCGTGTTTACAGGAATTTATGCGGTCTGGGGCAAAATCGATTTGATCCCTGGAGTTACTTCAAGCGGAATAGCATCCATGGCATACATGACCATTGGCGGCGGAGTTTTGGCGATGACCTGGTGGAATAACGGAGTTAAAGTTATCGGAGCCAGCAAAGCTTCGATCTTCTTTAATATTGTTCCGATTGCGGGGATGATTTTTGGCGTTGTCTTTTTGGGAGAACCACTAGGGTGGAGTGAGATTATGGTCAGCTTGTTGATTATTTCTGGTGTATATCTGGTCACCAAAGGGTATGAAAAATTTCAGCAGAAAGCTGAATCATAATAGGATTGATTTACACGATCGCGGATCGCCTTATCGAACCACTGTCCGAATATAAAAACGCCTCCAAATTTGGAGGCGTTTTTATATTTAGCCAATCATTTTATTCTTCAAAAATCGATTTTGTCAGCCAAGCCGTTGAACAAATATAAGTTGCAAAAAACATATAAAGCCAAATGGTCTCTCTCATTACTTGATAATTTCAAATCAAAAATCACATTAACTATCGTAACAATAGTTCCACCTAAAATCAGCGAACACATCCCAATTTTGTGACTGACCAGAAAACTTGTCCATAGGTTGATGCCATAGTTGTCCGCTAGTCCATACCTTTGGCAAAAAACATCATTCGTCCTAGTGCTTAAAATTACCCTATATTTGTTCGTCAGTCCTAAAATAACTTAAAAAATGTCCGTGTGTCCAATCAATTCGCAAGAAAAATCGCACGGTTCTCTAATAAGTTTCCATCGATTACGAGGCCGTTTCTTTTTCTCACCCTTATGATAAGCACACAATACATAGGATTGATCCAAACTTAAGGTAGTTTTTCGATATTCGAGATTAAATACTCAATAAAATATTTGCTCGCAATAGGCAAACTATTTTTATCTTTATATCCGATAGCAAGCGTTCTTTTAATAGGAGGATTAATCGGCAGCATAGCAATATTATAATTCGTGCGACGTAATACAAGTTCTGCCAAAATGCTGATACCCAATCCCGCTTCCACCATAGTCATAATAGCGTAATCGTCATGGATGCAGAATTTTACATTTGGTTCTAAACCGCAAGCATGAAACGCTTCCATAGGTTCACTAAAATGACCTTCCTCTAATAAGATAAACGGCTCATTCGCTATCTCGTGTAAACTAACTGTACTACGGGAAGCCAATTTGTGATTTGCTGGCAAAATCGCTAACATGCTTCCTTCTCTGATAGTAATTGTTTGTAAATCAGTTACCGCAGGAGGCGTGATAAAGCCGAAATCTACGGCCCCAATTTTTATCCACTCCTGTATAGAACTGTAATCACCTTGATGAAGAGTAAATTGCACATTAGGATAAAGTGCTTGAAACTCTTTTATTAGCTGCGGCATCCAGTGGCAAGAAATACTTGCTAGCGTACCTATGCGTATTATTCCCGTTTCCAAACCTTTTATCTCGTTTGCCTTTTGCTGCATCGCTTGATATTGAAGAATGGTTCTCTGGATAAAGGGATATAAATCTGCGCCCTCTAATGTCAATTTTGCTCCTACACGGGAACGATATAACAATTTAATGGACAATTCATCTTCTAACGATGAAATCATTTGACTCATAGCAGATTGGGTGTATCCAAGGGCTTCTGCTGCCTTGGTAAAACTCCCACGCTCCACAACTTTTTGCAGTGCAATATATCGATTCATAATTTCAAAAATCACCTTTCCTAATGTCTGGATAAGAGATATTTGTTTTACTTATATTATAGAGCAGTATATACTACATAACAACAAAGTACACGAAAAGGTGATGAAATATGTCTTTTGAAAAAGTTAAAGAATACTTCAATGGGGTTGGTCTAGGTGAGCGTGTTGTGGAACGGGAACAGATTGTCGCTACAGTAGAACAAGCGGCAGTATCGATTGGGTGTGAGCCGGAACGGATTGCAAAAACGATGTCGGTCTTTCTCGATGAACAACCTGCTCTGATTGTAATGGCTGGTGATGCTAAAATAGATAACACTAAATACAAAGCCTGCTTTCACCAAAAAGCTAAAATGATATCTGGCGAACAGGTGGAAACATATATAGGTCACTATCCGGGCGCGGTTTGTCCCTTTGCTGTCAACGAGGGGGTACGTGTATACCTAGATGTGTCCCTCAAACGCTTCGACATTATATATACGGCTGGTGGCAGCTTAAACAGCACAATTAAATTAACTTTAAAAGAGCTTGAAACCCATTCCACACCTACAGACTGGATAGACGTATGCAAGGGATGGTTTGTAAATTCAAATGAATAGTAAAAAAGCAGAGCTTCTTATGATGAGCGTATCCCTCGCATGGGGTTCTTCCTATCTGCTGATGAAAATAGGACTGGATAGTATCAGCCCATTCAATTTGATTGCTCTGCGGTTTGGAATAGCTTTTATCTGTATGGTGCTAATCTTCTTACCCCGCTTTCGTGTGCTTTCTGTATCCACCTTGGCAAAAGGGACCTTGATGGGGATACTGCTTTTTTTGCTTTTCTCTGGGCTTGTTTATGGTGTCAACCATACGACTGCATCCACGGCAGGATTTTTAGCCAGTACCACCGTGATAATTGTTCCAATCATTGAGAGTATCTTAAAACGAAGGCTTCCTAACAGGTCTATTATGTTGTGTATTCTTCTGGTCGTCATTGGACTATATCTTTTGACGGTAAAAGAACCCTTTACATTGGATAGAGGCTCTTTGTATTGCCTCCTTGCTGCGTTGTTTTACGCAATTTATATCGTTGTATCGGACAGAATTGCAAAGAATGAAGATACGCTTCTAATTAGTATTATTCAATTAGGAGTAACTGCTCTGTTAGGGGCTTTATCTATGATATGCGTTGAAACCCCCTCGCTACCGGAAACACCGATACAATGGAGTGCAATCATTGGCCTTGGATTGATTTGCAGCGCATACGGTTTTGTTGTCCAGCCCATGGTACAACGCTATATGTCACCCGAAAAGATTGGACTTATCTTTTCTCTGGAGCCAGTTTTCTCTGCGATTTTATCCTATATTTTCTTGCATGAAATCTTGACTGGTAAAGGCTATCTAGGCGCAATTCTTATTTTCTCTGGCATTGTACTCTCAAAAATTACAATACCAGGGGCTATATCGCACGTTTATCGCGCCATTCAGTCCCAACGGTAAAAAACCATCAAATCCAATGGCCATGCGAAAATCAACAAAACATATAAGAAAGGCGATGATAAATATGATGGGATCAAAAAATGGTTTTACCCCACAAACCCTTGATTTTGCAAACATTGTTCGATCAAGTTTTGCCAAGCAATCAGTAATGAATTTAATCGGCGCAGAGATAACTAAGGTCATTCCGGGTGAAGTTGAAATTCAAATTCCGTTTCGTGATGATCTGACCCAACAACACGGTTTTCTGCATGCGGGCATTATAACAACCATCGTTGATAGCGCCTGCGGTTATGCGGCCTTAAGTCTAATGCCTGCCGGCGCTTCGGTCCTGACAATAGAATATAAGGTTAATCTTCTTGCTCCAGCAAGGGGCGAAAAGTTTGCAGCCAGAGGGATAGTAGTCAAGCCAGGTAAGACCATTACTGTTTGCACAGGCGAAGTTTTTGCTCTGGGTTCAGAAGAACCCAAATTGGTTGCCACAATGACAGCAACTATGATGATGCTTCAAAGTCGTCCCGGAGTCGCCGATGGTTAAGAACTTTGGAAAACATACTCTACTCCCTACTCGCGGACCATAGAATGAATATTGATTTTTTGATAGACAATGTGCTTACATTATTGCATAAGTCAAATTTCGTATGATAATTAGGAGATGAAATAATAGTGAATAAGGACATTAGAACTGAATTAGCTGTTTGTGGATTAGATTGCACAAGATGTGTTGACTATGAAAATGGTGAGATCAAGAGCTTAAGTGCGAGACTGGTAGAACTGCTTAGAGGTTACGAACGAGTGGCAAGTTTGAAATCAGTAAATAACCCACTCTTCAACGATTATCCTAAATTTCTCGAATTTCTACAGCACTTTGCCCAAGGCGCTTGTGGTGGTTGCCGGAGCGATAATTTACGTTGCCCTATCGAATGCCATGCCAAAAATTGCCATCGACAACATGGTGTTAATTTTTGTTTTGAATGCGAAGAGTATCCATGCAACAAACAATTTGAAGGCATAACCAGAAAAAGATGGCTGGAGCGAAACAATCGAATGAGAGAGATAGGCGTTGATGAGTATTATCTGGAACAAAGTAAATTGCCCAGATATTAACAACAAGTCTATAGACAGATGCCTTTATGTTCAATCCTACCACCCTTCTCCAAGGGTGGTAGGATTGCCTATTTTAGGTCTTAAAATTGACAAAAAAAGAGATGCTTTTATTTTAGTTGGCTATACTTATTTTGGCGAATTGTGTACGACCACATTGGCTGTCACAAAAGAGCTCGCTGACGATCATTAAGTCAAATAACCATAACTCACATAACAATGTAAGCTATGGTTATTTTCGCTTTTTCCCAACTAATCCCTGCGGCGGCTAAAAACGATCCTTCTTTTACCGTGTGACTACCAGTCATTATATCCCAATTATATTCCTGTTCCAGCATGCTAAAAAAACTTTTTTATTTATTTTTCACCTTATAATTAACACATTCTCCGATTTATAATTACTCAAATTTTTCTTCTATATATGCAAAATTCGTCTCTGTGATTTTCCCCTATAAAATCCGTAAGGGACAAAATAAGGGACAAAAACGAAAAAAGCGGTTCCCCGAAACTCGGGAAACCGCGAAATTACTGGAGCCGATAATAGGATTCGAACCTACGACCCTCTCATTACGAATGAGATGCTCTACCAGCTGAGCTATACCGGCATTTGTACGTTGACATTATATCCTAAATAACCGTCTGCTGTCAAGGATTCTATACGCTAAACCCCCGTTTATAAATTGCAAGGTTAAATGCCGCCGTCATGAAGAATAACTGGCATCCAGAACCATTACCCGGCTGATTTATCGTCCCGGTCTTTTTTCAGCCAAACAATCAATCCGATAATAACCGCTGCAGCGATCGCCACACCAATATCATGGCCAATGGCGTTCATCACCTGCCACCGCTCGCCCAAGACCATACCAATATACACGATGGCAATGGTCCAAGGAATAGACCCCAGCAGAGTATACACGACAAACTTGGTGAAATTCACTTTCGCAAATCCGGCCGGCAGCGAAATGAAGGTACGAATAAACGGCAACAACCGGCCAAAAAAAGTCGCCGCTAAGCCATAACGGTCAAACCAATGCTGGGCCATGGCCAGCTTCTTCGGTGAAAGAAGCACATATTTCCCGTAACGGAGGACGAACGCCTGTCCTTTATAGTAGCCTAGCAAATAGGATAAAATCGACCCGAACAAACCGCCAAGAACGCCGGCAATAACAACCCAGAAGAAATCCAGACGACCTAAGTAAACAAGGTATCCGGCAAACCCAAAGATCAACTCACTGGGAATAGGAATATTGGCGCTTTCTAACGCCATTCCCACAAAAATAGCCGAATAGCCCCAGCTCGCGATAGAATCGGTGATTAACTGCCACAACTGTGTCATCTGCTCACTCCTCGTCCGAACATTCCGGATCCACCCTTTTCTCTTAAGCATACACACGAAAATCAAACATTGTCAACATGAGCCGGCCGCCTAACGGCAGAAAAAAAAGACCGCCTTAAGTTTTCCACTTAAAGGACGGCCTTGTTTTCATTCTTGTTACCCCTACGGCTTCACGGTTTCTTTGTAGACTTGTTTTCCATCTTTAATTTCGATGATAACCGCGCTCTTCACGGCGTCATGCGTAGCGTTCATAGTCAAATCACCGGTAACGCCTTTATATTCTTTCGTGGCCGCAAGGGCCTCGCGAATTTTATCCGGTTCCGCGCTGTTGGCGCGTTTGATCGCGTCTACCATCACATACATTGCATCATAACCAAGAACAGCCATCGCATCCGGAACTTGTCCGTATTCTTTCTTGTAAGCATCGACGAATGTTTTGGATGCAGGGCTGGTATCTTCAACGGAATAATGGTTCGTGAAGTATGTATTGTTCATTGCCGCACCGCCAATTTCGATCAACTTCGGCGAATCCCAGCCATCGCCGCCCAAAATCGGTACGGTAATGCCTAACTCGCGCGCTTGTTTCACGATCTTTCCGACTTCTTCATAATAACCCGGTACATAGATCATTTCCGGGTTCAACGCTTTTATTTTTGTCAGGACGGTTTTGAAATCCTGATCCTTCTGCAAATAAGCCTCTTCTGCCAAAATCGTTCCGCCGCCCTTGGTGAACGCATCAGTAAAGAATTTTGCCAGCCCTTTGCTGTAATCGCTGCTGTTGTCAATCATCACAGCTACCTGCTTCACTTTTAAGCTGTTCAAAGCAAAGTTAGCCCCTACCGTCCCTTGGAACGGATCGATAAAACATACCCGGAACGTGTAATCTTTTACTTTCCCGCTTTTGTCGTCGACAGTTACTTTCGGATTGGTCGCTGCCGCTGTGATAAACGGAATTTTATTCGCTTCCGCTACCGATGCGCCGGCAATCGCGTTCGAACTGGTGGTAAAGCCGGTAACTGCAATGACTTTATCCTGGGTGATTACTTTGGTCATTGCATTGGCCGATTCGGAAGGTTCACTCTTATTGTCAGCCGTAACGAGTTGAATTTGTTTTCCCAAAACTCCACCCTTGGCATTGATCTCTTTCACCGCCAATTTCGCCCCATTGGCAGCCGCAGAACCAAACGTGGCGGTTCCGCCCGTTAATTCATACACCAACCCAATTTTTACATCCTTGCTTGCTCCGCCGCCGCAACCGGCCGCCAAGCCGGCAATCATGACTAACATTAAAAAGAAAATGCCCCATTTTGTGAATTGTTTATACCTCAAAACACATCGCCTCCTCTTATTTTTTCCATTGCGTTAACAAACAACAGCGGCAGCTCCCCCCTCCAAGAAAAAATGAAACAGCAGAAACAGGCTCGTTGCTTTCTTACTGTGGCTCAAACAATAAGAAAGCGAATAAAATAAAATCGCTTTTTAAAGACCCTTGCGGTAATCTTTAAAAAGCGACATTGCTTTTGCGTTTTGTAATTAATCATAATCATAGTACAAGTTTCTAAAAAAATCAAGGCTTGTAAAAATTTTTCCTGCAAGAAGCGGGAACCTATAGCTGACCGCAATATTGATCGCTCGTCAATAATCCATTCACATCTTGCCCATTTTCCGGTTCAATCAAAACCATCCAGCCTGCACCGTACGGATCCTGGTTTACTATGCCTGGCTCGTCCTCCGCCGCCGAATTAACAGCGACAACTTTTCCGCCGACGGGCATATAGAGCGCCGAAACCGATTTCGCCGACTCGGCAGTGCCAAACTCCTTACCCTGTGAAAATATCTGGCCGACTTGCGGCAATTCAATATAGATGATATCGCCCAATTGATCCTGGGCAAAATCACTAATTCCTATCCTGATTTGGTTCCCTTCCACCTTAGCCCAGGTATGTTCTTTGTGATAACGAAGTTCTGCCGGAAAAACCAGTTTTTTGTCCTCTGCCATGTTCTTTCTCCCTCTCCCGCTTTCATCCTAACACTTTTGCAAAACTATAATACCATATCCAGGCAGGCGCTTACCATCCATACCGTTTGAAAAACCAACGCTTTGTATATTCTACTAAAACAAGGTAAATAATTACCAACACCGCTATGGTAGAAAAATACATCATGGGCAAAGGCATAAAGCCAAAGAAACTTCCCAATGAGGAGTACGCGATTATAGTGCCGACAATAACACTAAGCAGCGTTGTCGCCATCAGCCATTTTCCCGGCAAACTGTGGAAAATGCTATGCCGGGACCGGATAATATAAATTACCAACACTTGCGTTGCCAGAGATTCTACAAACCAGGCGGTCTGAAAAACCGGTTCTGTTGCGTGAAAAACATAAATCAGCAAAAAGAACAATAAAATATCAAACAACGAACTCACCGAACCGAATACAATCATAAAGTGGCGAATAAAGGCCATATTCCAGCGCTTCGGCCTGCTGCACGCTTCTTGATCGACCGTATCGGTGGGAATAGCGATTTGAGACATATCATACAGAAAATTGTTCAATAAAACCTGCACCGGAAGCATCGGTAAAAACGGTACCAGGATCGTAGCTACCGACATGCTAAACATATTCCCAAAGTTAGAACTCGTGCCCATCATAATATATTTCATCGTGTTGGAAAACGTCCGGCGCCCTTCGATAATGCCGTCTTTCAACGCCGCAAGACTCTTGTCCATAAGAATTAACGCGGCCGAAGCCTTTGCCACATCCACTGCATTGTTGACGGAAATGCCAACATCCGCAGCCCGCAGCGAAGGCGCATCATTAATCCCGTCACCGATGTAACCAACTACATGCTTATTCCGCCGTAACAGATGAATAATCCGGTCTTTTTGATCGGGGGTCAAGCGGACAAATACCGAGGTTTCATCGACAATCCTGCCTAAGGCTTCATTACCGATCCGGTCTAAATCCGCCCCCGACAAAATCCGTGTGACCGGTATCCCTACTTCTTCGCAGACCTTGCGGGTGATCAATTCATTGTCACCGGTTAGAATCTTGATCACAACTCCGAGTTGATTGATTTCCCGGATGGTTTCCGCAACGGAATTCTTCGGCGGATCAAAAAAACTCAATATGCCGGCTAGAATAAGTTCTTGCTCATCTTGGGTAGTAAAAATATCCTGGTCCGGCAACACCGGCTTATAAGCAATGGCAATGACTTTATAGCCCTGGGAACTCTGCGTGTCAAAATGGTTTTTTATCGCATCTTTTGCCTCATCCGTAAAGTCCTGTACCGTTCCCGCTTGATAATAGTGGGTACACGATGCAAATACGCTTTCCGGCGCGCCTTTTACAATCAAAATCCGTTCCGTTCCCTTTGCAACCACAACCGACAACATCCGGCGCACAAAATCAAACGGAATTTCATCCACTTTCCGGTATAAATCCGCCTCCGCCGGTTTTCCGGCCTCAACAATCGCCAAATCCAGGGGATTTCTCATGCCGCCTTGTAACACGCTATTCAAATAAGCAAACAAGATGATCCGTTCGTCAGCGTTCCCGGCAAAATCCTGGTAGCCAATTAATTTCAATTCGCCTTCGGTCAACGTTCCCGTCTTGTCGGAACACAGCACATCCATACTGCCGAAGTTTTGAATGGATGCCAGCCATTTTACAATGACCCCTTTATGGGACATGGCAACCGCGCCATTGGCCAAATTAATCGCCATGATCATTGGCAGCAGTTCCGGCGTTAATCCGACGGAAATCGCCACCGCAAAAAGAAATGACTCAAAAAAGCCTTTCTGCATCAGCGCATTGATCAAAAAAATGATGGATACAAGAATAAAAATAATCCGCACCAACAAGCCGCTGAAATCCCTGATCCCATGTTCAAAATCCGTTATAGGCGGCTGAGCGGTTAACGCATGGGCAATTTTACCGATTTCGGTCTCTTTACCCGTGGATACAATAACCGCCTGCCCCATGCCGCTGGTAACGCTTGACCACATAAACAGGGCGTATTCCATTTCGGTGAGCAGCGTCGCCGTCTGAACTGTGGGGACTGCCCTTTTTTCCACCGGGAACGATTCTCCGGTTAACGTCGATTGATTGACATATAAATTATTTACCGAAAGCAAGCGGGAATCACCGGGAATAATATCGCCGGCGGAAAGAAAGACTACGTCGCCGGGAACAACCCGGCCAATCTCTATCTCCTTCTTTACACCATCCCGCAGCACCGTCGCATGGACCGCTACCTGGCGGCTTAGTTCCGCAGCCGCCTTCATAGAGCGCCGTTCATGATAAAATTGCAATACAACGCTCAGCAGCACCAAGGTTAGAATAATCAACGCGCCGCTGACTTCCACCAAGAAATATGACAACACGGCCGAAATCAAGAGTATCAGGACCAAAGGATTGGAAAATTGGCGCAAAAAAGCCTCCACATCGCCCAACATGCGGTTCTGCTCCAAGGCATTGATCCCAAAACGTTTTAAACGCTCTGCCGCTTCCCGTTCACCCAACCCGCCAGGCCCGGTATCCAATTCTTGAAATAGCTCCTGAATATCAGCGTTCAATGATGGCAATCGTATCCCTCCGTCAAAGGCACTCTGCCCTCTATTCCAGGTTCCATGTTCCGGATCATCGCCTTACTTATCGCATTTTGACCGCCCTTTCGATCCGTGTCAACCCATCCTGCAGCGTTGCCTGCGGGCAGCCAAAATTTAACCGCATGAAGCCTTCCCCTTGCTTGCCGAAAGCAAGCCCGTCATTCAGCCCGACTTTTGCTCTCTGGACAAAAAACTGGCGCAGATCCGCTTGCGATAATCCCAATTCCCGACAATCCAACCAGGCCAAATACGTTCCTTCCGGTCGCAGCAAACGGATCCCGGGAACCTTATCCTTCATATATTTCGCCAAAAAATCAGCGTTCTTTTCCAGGTACTGTACCAATTCATCCAGCCACTCCGCGCCATAGCGGTAAGCGGCCTCCAACGCGGCAATCCCGAAGATATTTCCGTCGGCAATGTGCACCGCCTCCAAGGCAGTATAAAAAAGTTCGCGTAATTTCCGATTGGAAATGATGGTAGCAGCGGTTTTTAAACCGGCCAGGTTAAAACTCTTGCTGGGCGCAATACAAGTAATGGTTGCTCGCGCAACCTCCGGGTTTAATGACCGCAGAGGAATAAACTGATGCCCCGAGAACACAAAATCGCTATGGATTTCATCCGCTAAAATCAGCACATTATACCGCAGGCACAAATTGGCCAGGGCTTGCAATTCCTCCCGGGTCCATACCCGGCCGACCGGGTTGTGGGGACTTGCCAAAATCAACATCTTGATGTCCAGCTGCATTTTCTTCTCTAAATCATGCAAATCCATCACATAACGGCCATTTTGCACAGCAAGGGGATTTTCCACGACCTGCCGGCGGTTTTTCACGATGGAAGAATAGAACGGCGGATAAACCGGCGGCTGTATGATGATTTTATCGCATGGCCTGGTAAAGGCTTGAATCGCAAGATTAATCGCCGGAACAACCCCTGGAGTATCCAAGATCCAGTCCCGTTCAATCGGACATCCGTAACGCCGGCCCATCCAATTCACAATTGCATCATAGTAGGTTTCTGGTTTTAAGGCATACCCATAAACCCCATGCGCTGCGCTTTTTTGCAAAGCCTCCATGACGACCGGCGGCGATTGGAAATCCATATCCGCAATCCACATCGGCAATACGTCATCCGTACCGAAAACACTCTTGCGCCCATCCCATTTCCGGCAGCCGCTATTTTCCCGATTAATAATTGAGTCAAACGACCAATTTGCCATGACCTATTTCCACCTCCCCGCCAACCTCATTGTTACAAACATTCCCCTTGCGAAGCAAAATACCCTCTTTCCGAACCATAACGGCAAATCGGCAAAGAAACTTTCGCCCTTTGCCGAAAACCACCGCTGTACAGCCTATACGATCTCAGCTCGGGCCCAGGAACTCCAGCTGAAGTAAGTTTGCATTTATTTCCCGGGAATTCCGGCAATTGCTTTGGCCAGCTCTTTTTTATGCTCCAAATTACTTTGGCGGGAAATCATGATGCGCTGCGCCTGCGGCGAACCAGCTCCATGCATCGATTCCGTGCGGTAGCCAACCGCAGCAGTCCCCAGGGTGATATTCTCAATTAACCGCAAAATCCGCATCCGGTGTTCGGTCGGAACCGAGGCCACACCTTTAAAATATTTTTCCACTACTTTCCCGATCACCGGATGACGTAAATCTTGCTCTGACGGCATCGTTACCATCAGGCCGCCGGCGATATCCTCGGCCAACCGGGCAATCTCATACGGAAAGCGGGTCACGTTCTGCTTACAAACATTCGCCAACATCAGGTCGATCAAATAAGTCCCCGAAGCGGTTGGGCAGCCTGCCGCCGAACAAGCGATACCACAGGAATACAACGTTTCGTTCAAATGGATCATTTCAATCAGTTTATCTTTGAGATGGGTTGCCTTTGCCGCCCCATTATAATCCGCCGCTAAGGCTGCAGCGCCGATCAGCACGTCGCCGACGCCAACCTTACAGCCCCCATAGCTTTGACGATGATAGCCGGCAAACCGCTCCACCATCATGCCGCTGAATTCGTACTCGCCGCACATGAATACATTTTCCCAAGGAATAAACAAGTGGTCAAAAACCATCAACGCCTCATGTCCACCGAATTGCTTGTTGCCGACATCGATCGTGCCGTTCTCCAGTTTGCGGGTATCACAGGACTGGCGGCCATAAATATAAAAGATCCCTTCCGCATCTGCAGGAGCACAGAAAGAAATCGCGTAATCAGCGTCTTCCTTGCCCATAGAAATCGTCGGCATCACCAAAATCCAATGCGAATTGAGCGCCCCGGTCTGATGCGCTTTGGCGCCGCATACCACAATCCCGTCGGCCCTTTTTTCTACAACATGGACAAACAGGTCCGGATCAGCCTGCTTGCTGGGCGCAAGACTGCGGTCCCCTTTCGGGTCGGTCATCGCACCGTCAACCGTCCAATCTTCATCCTGCATCCGGCGCAAAAAAGCAAGAAACCGCTTATGATAATCGGTACCCATTTTTTGATCCATTTCGAACGTTGTACTATCCACCGCGTTAATAGCATCCATGCCGACACAGCGTTGAAAACAGGCGGCTGTTTTTTGGCCCAATAACCGCTGCATTTTCACTTTCTTGATCAAGTCATCCGTACTTTGATGCAAATGGCAGAACCGGTTTATTGTTTTGCCGCTGAGATGGGAGGTCGCCGTCATTAATTCCGCATACTGCGGATCTTCCGCCAGTGCATAGGTTGCCTTAACCGAGTTCATAGATGGCCGAATGATCGGATGATCCACCGGATTTTCCACTAATTCTCCCTGCAGATACACTTTAAAATTGAGCTTACGCAGGCTATCCTCATATTGTTGGGCTGTCTTCATCCTTTTTTCCTCCTTTTATCTCGTTAACAGCCTGTAAGACCCCGCCCTCTTAGGTCGGGGATCAACAGGCTATAACACTCGAACTAAGTTCACTCTAAGGGTTCGGCGGGGGCAATAACCCCCTCCGAACCTAAGGCTCACTTATATCTTCGCGATCCCTTCGCCGGCAAGCGAACACCGCTGATCATCAACTACAACACACTGGAACAAAATTTACAGGCTGGCCAGAAAGCATCCATCTCTCTTCATTCCCGTTCAAGGAGACAACGTTCCTGCTCCAAAAAAATCCGGAATGTTTCTTCATCATAATTACACATCACCACTTCTTTCAGCGATGTATCATTTTGCTGTAAAAATTCCTTCGTTGTTTCCAGCAGGATTTTAGCGCATTCTGGTTTGGGAAAGCCAAAAATTCCGCTCGATATTGCCGGCATGGAAAGGGATCCTAAATTATATAAATCAGCAAGCCGCAAGCTGTTGAGAACCGCCTTCCGTAATTTTGCCGTTTCATCTCCCTCACCCATTTGCGGTCCAACCGTATGGATGACAAATTTGCAGAACAGCGATCCCGCATCCGTAATTACAGCCTTGCCGACCGGCAGGAAGCCGATTTTCCGTATAATCGTGTTGCTTTGCTGCTGGATCTCAATGCCGCCGCTTACAACAATCGCCTTGGCCGCACCTCCGCCATGCATGAGCTTGCTATTTGCCGGGTTCACAATCGCATCTGTTTTTTCCTGGGTGATATCCCCTTTTTTGACCGAAATACAGCGATCCCCGATTTTTATCATCCGATCACCGCCAATCTATTTTTTGCATTTTCTTCGCCCCCAAAGTCGTATTTCCTCTGTAAAATATTTCTATTTTTATCATTTACAGTTCGTTTAAAGGATTTCAGAAAGATCATGTTGAAAGATTTTACCATAAAAGCAACACTACAACCGCACAGGAGGTGGCACGATGCGTGAAACTCATTTGCGCCAATCCCGCCAAACGGTAAAATTGGGCTTAATTAAAGTAGTCCACGATTTATTTCCCGGAGAAGTATTGAAAACAGCTTATTCCATCCAGG
>Ga0316604_10000616_pt1 | contig 40468 bp, 36 predicted proteins | sample OWC_soil_day20_C_FD_207650 | JGI IMG/M metagenome (GOLD analysis project Ga0316604, IMG submission 207650) | Wetland soil microbial communities from Old Woman Creek delta, Ohio, United States - OWC_soil_day20_CT | ecosystem: Environmental > Terrestrial > Soil > Wetlands | place: USA: Ohio... | reverse complement strand
GCTAACCGATTTCAGTATAACATGGGAGGTTTTTCCTTATAGCTAAAGCGATTCCATTCCACTTGCAGAGCAAGTGGTTTATTTGTTTTACCTTGCAAGCAAGCTAAAACGCACTAAAGTGCAACAAGAAAACAGTCAAGACCACCCGTTTAACAGGTGGTCTTGACTATCATTACTCTGCTGTGGACAGAAATATTTCATTATAAAATTTGATCTGCACTAAACGCCCGTTTAAAAGATCTTAAGGTAGTAGCTACTGCTTCTTTAACTGGTTTAACCATATTAGGCTTTTCCCATCCCCAGAATTTCATAAAGCTATCACTCCCCTGAGCTAAAAGAATTTCTGAATAGGAATACTCTCCGCGTTGAACATTTGTGACTCTTAAATCCATTTCAACTTCTACTGCCGATCCTGCAAATGCAAGATTACTCGACTTCTTCGTCTGTGATAGCTCTACTCCAGCAAAGACTAATACATCAAAATTATTTTTTTTTGAAAATTCTACCAGTGTGGTTTTATCCATATCATCCATCTGGGGAACCGTATTAAAACCATTACTTATCTTCCAATATGTCGCAAGGAGAGGAGCAGCATCTTTATTGAGTATAATATTATATTGAGTTTGCTTAAATTTGGTTACGATGCTTTCTTCAATCAAAGCAGTTATTTCATCTCTTTTTTCTGGTTTCTTAATTTCATTTAACAAATTGGGCCCATACATTACCAGAAACCCAACTCGTTTCTTTTCTGAAATAACATCTTCACTGGATGTATTGGATGGATTGACTTCCGTTTTTTCGTAGGCAAGTAAAGTTCGAATATTATCTGCAGGTATTGCAAAATTTAGGTTTTGGCTTATTTGGGGATTAAACCCCCACGTTGTGACCGCAATAACCTGCCCCTGTTCATTTAAAACCGGCCCTCCACTGGAACCCCCAGATACAGCAGCTGTAAACTGAACATAAGTCCCTTTATACTCTTTAAACTGGGGATATTCAAGATTTGGAAAGGTCTGTATACCTGACACAATGCCTTCAGAAACAGTAAATTTCACCCCACGCGGATTACCAAATACGACTACCTTCTCTCCCTTGACAGGTAAATTCTCAGCAATATTTAAATACGGCATGGGGCCTCGGGGGTTTTCGATAGATACGAGAACCAAATCAAGATCCGGCTTTATTACCAAGAGTCGCTTAAGGTTATATTTTTCTCCACCTACTGTCTCGACAGATGCACTGACTGCACCCTCTATCACATGACGATTCGTAATAAAATCTCCTTGGGAATTAATAAAAAAGCCCGACCCAGTTGCCATCTTTCTACCTTTGTCATCATAAGTTGTTACAAAAACAACCGCCTTTTCATATTGGCTGATAAAATCTTTAAGATTAAATTCTGCAGCCGAACATATAGAAACACTGTATATCAAAGAAAAGAAAACAAACAGGACCATCAAAAGTGCTAATCGTTGTTTAAGAAACATACCTCTCACTCCCTTGAAATTACATTTTAATTATTATTTCTATATTTAAAATTATTTTCCTTTTAAAAGAGAAGCAGTTGAACATAAAATAAGGCAGGAAATGGATTAAGGCTAAGCTGATTTAATTGTCATCTATATATTTAATAGAAATATGGGCTGCGTCACAAAACGGTTTATTGCTTGATGCGCCACAACGGCAAAGAGTGATTCGGTTTCTTACTTCATAAGGAAAACCGTCTGCCGATTCAACCGGTATATTGCCCTTCACAAAGATCGGTCCGCTAACCTCTTTGCATGGATCCTGAAGGATCTCAATTGCAGGCTCGTGTTCAAGTTCAATTGGATTTCCGTTTTGGTCAAGAGCTACCAAACGACCAGCAGGACAATTACAAGCCCCTTGTATTGCCTCATTTCTAAAATGTGGGTCGGCAGATCTATCCATCAGGGACCATACCTTTCCTTCTTCTCGGTAACAGAAGCGAACACGTGCGCATCGATTATCGTCAAGCAAATTTAGGCCTGGTCCTTCTTTCAGTTTAGCTCTATCAACATATTTCTCTCGCGAGGCAGTTTCAGTTCCATCGAAATTAATTTGCCCATGGGATCCATCACAGAAAGGGGGATTTTTAGACTGTCCACAACGGCACAACGCATATTCTTCAGCCTGAGGTAATTCCCGCCCCGATTGATATTCAAAACCCTTCCCTTTTGCAACAATAATTTTCTCTGACAAAGGAATGCTGCCTGAGACAAGATATGGGCCATTTTTCAGGATTTTTATTTTCCCTTTATTTTCTTTATTTGACAATATAAATTTCTCCTTTTGTCGTTTTCTTAATTTTATCTTATGCCTTCTTTACCAAGCTTTCAACAAGTTGGTCATTTTTATTTTTCCATACTTTTACACAAAATTCCTCTTTATTTTCCCTCAAATAAAAATTCACTTAAGCTGAAGTTTAAGCAAATATAATCCACTTATGTAATTATTCCAAAATCCGTTAACTCTTTGGCATTTGCCTGTTTCCACTCTTTCAATCGATTGCTTGAAAATATTTTCATCGAGAAAGACGATACTTACACAAGGAAATAGAGCTCCTCCATATCGTCTTATTATAAAGAAAGTTGTGATTAATCGATAATAAATATCATTTATATTTTTTTATTGATTTTGTTGTTCCTGATTTGCTTTTTACTGTTACCAAAACAAAAAAGGCTTTGAAGCAAGCCGCTTCAAAGCCTTGTGTTTCCTATGGTGACCCCGGAGGGATTCGAACCCCCGACCTCTTGATTCGTAGTCAAGCGCTCTATCCAGCTGAGCTACGGAGTCATATGCAGTGCTTACTGCACTTGTATATTATAGCCGTTGTTAGTTGCGCTGTCAATGGCAGACGCAACAATTTTTTAAGCTAAAACCCAACCTTCTACCGCTAACCGTGTATGCCAGAAGAAACGGCTGACCGTGATCGTCAACGGAATTTGCGGCAAATCATGAGGGACAAAGACCGTAACTCCCTGAACCGTTGCTTTTGTATAAACTTCCGGGTTATATGGCTTGCCAAACCGGACTGCCGGGCTCTCCCGGATTGTCATGCAACAGTTCGAAATGATCGGCGGTATATCCAGATAAATGGGTTGTTTTTTCTTCGCAATGTATGCCAAGGCCTTCGTATCAATCGTAAGCACGAGGGACCCCTCCTTTCATTCTGCAAAACACTTGTTGTAGAAATTATAATATAACTCTCTGCTTTTTTGCAATCTAATATGATGATTATTGAATTATCATGTTTTATCCTTCACGACAAAGACGGAATGAATTATGATGCTAACTTGCTATTTTGCCTTGCATTCATTCCTTTAAAACTGTGAATGAATGCTTCCAAAGGAGTCAGATTGTACGTTCCAGTTGAAAAAATAGCAGTATCAATAACAGAGCCTGTAACAACGTCGTAGATAGTCTGTGTTACGGTTATATAATAAATATCTTTTTCTTTTTTCATCTTAAATGCGCTTACTTCAGAAACAACAGCCCTCTGACAACCAGCAGCAACAGCTGCCTCCCGCCAGTCAGGAACTGCCGCCGTATCGATTATAGCCCGGCCTGCCAATGTCAAACGATATTCATCTGCTAGCGCTTCATTCATATACCAAAAATCTGCTTCCATATTAACCGGAAGGTTATTTTGAAGCGGAGCAATATAAACGCGCGGCAAATTTATTGATTTTTCATCAGTGAATGCAAGAGTTCCGGCCTCCACAGCCTGGCGGCGTTTGTCATAATAGTTTTTGATCGCAGAATCGACATAAACAATCAATTTATGAGGACCGTTGATATCATCTTGCCAAGCCCATTCGATTTCTTTTCCAAATTGCTGGTAACCGCGGGTTTGTAAGATACCAGGTATCGGATCACCGGAATTGACAATTCGCGTCACACGAAGAACCGGTTGAAATCTATCGGCGAATGCAGCATTGCCAACAGCAGGTGCGCCAAAAGTAATCACTTCAATCTGGGCCGGATCAATCCCCATACTGATAAGTCTAGCTCCGGTCAAAATTGCCGCAGCACCACCCAAACTATGGCCAACAAGGTATACTTTCGACTTGTTATCAGCCCGGAGAAGATCCGGCAGCGACAGGCGAACATTGTGAGGATTCTGCAACACAGCTGCCGGACCGGCTTGTACAAATTCATTAAATCCTTTGTGAACTTTAGGTTCTGTATCGGGTACATCTTTTTTGGCGGCATTACTCGTAAATTCCCCGAAATTGCTGCCGGCAAAATAAACTTTATCAATCTTTAGATCAATTTTTACATCTTTGCCATTTTCTGTACCGACAATAGCTACAATATAGACCGGAAAAGTATCCGGATGTATTTTTTTCGCCACTATAAAACGGGCACCGCTACGCCCCTCTGCTTGGATATAATGGTCAACTTGCCAGCCAGCCTGCTCCAAGTACCGAGCAGCCAAATCACCAATCCGGCCTTCATAGGCCGCTACACTTGCTCCAGCGGCAATATGGATTTTACGGGCTTCTTCATAATCTTCTAGCGTCCCGGCAAACGCATTGATCGGCGAATATACCAGAAAAAGGAATAATAGACCAATAAGGCAATATTTCATTACTAGCACCTTCCTTTTTTTATATTGCGGTTTTATATCCACCATTAATCAACCAATCTTGAATTCCGCCTTACTCCCGCGAGCGGTAAAACTAATTTCCAAACGGGTATCAATTCTCTCTTTTAATTCCGGCACATGCGAAATAATCCCGATCAGCCGGCCTTCCTGCTGTAAATCCAGCAAGGTTTTAATTGCAAAATCGAGGGTTTCCGGATCCAACGAGCCGAAGCCTTCATCAATAAACATTGTATCCAAACGTATCCCCCCGGAATAGGCTTGAACAACATCCGCCAAACCAAGCGCCAGCGATAACGACGCAAGGAAAGTTTCGCCGCCGGATAACGTATTTACATTACGGGCGACCCCCGTATTGTTATCAAACACTTCCAATTCAAGACCCGCAGCCGAATTTCGCCGCGCCCGGTCTAATGTTCGCTGCAGATAATAACGGCCCCGGCTCATCTTCTGCAAGCGCAGATTAGCAGCTGACGCAACATCGTCAAGCAATGCGCCCAGAACAAACCGCTGCAGCGTCACGCCGTATTGATTGATGCCCTTGCCATTGGCCACTTCTGCCAATACGCTGACGATTTCGTATTCTTTTTCCAGTTCATCTAACGCCAGTGTCAGCCGGGATAAATTCGTCAACCAACCTTTCTCCCGCGCAAGAACATCTGTTAATTTTCCTTGTTCTCCGCTATTTTGATTATACTGTTCCTGTATGATGCGCAGTTTCTCTTCCAAACCAGCAAGATCAGGCGTTGCCAGACCTTGGGTTTCGGCCAGCAAGCGTGTTTGTCGATCCAAAGCCGCTGCCAGGTTGAAATCGAATTTTTGGATCGCGTCACGCAATCGCTCACGATCTCCTGTTGTTTTGCGCGACGCCAGATAAACTGCCTCATTTGCAAACCCGGCAGCCGTCAAACGCTCAGTAAAGGCAGCGGTTTCCTGCTTCAATCGTTCATTTTTCATCTTCAGATCTTCTTCTGTGTGCTGTAATGCAGTTTTCGCGCTGCTAAATGTTTTTTCCGCTTCCTCTGCTTTTTTGCGAGCTGCCTCGTGCTGCTCCTGAAGCTGTTTTAAGCAATGATCCGCCTTTTGCTGTGCAGCTCTCAGCGCCATTTCCTGGCGATATTCTTCCGGCACTACATTTGCCCGTTCACAAACAATCGCCTGCGCGGCCCGCCAATTGGCATTCGCGGTTTGATGCTGCAATTCCAGCGATTGATGTTCATCGACAATTTGTTTTTTCTTCTCCTTACTGTCATGAATAACAGAATCACAGGTAATTAGTTTTTTCTGAGCAGCTTCTGCTTCTGCAACCTGTTTCTGCGCTGCAGCAACAGCGGATTGTGCTTCCGTTTCCGAAAGCAGACGGTTATCCGCCGATAACTCTTCTTCTTTGGCTTTCGCCTGCGCAAGTAAATTTTGATAGGCTGTTTGAAGGCTGTTTAATTTTAACTGACCTGCTAATTTGTCTGCATCAATTCTCTCAAATTGAATCTGTATGGCTTTTATTTCCGCCTCGCTGGGCAAAATCCCAATTGCAACTGCTTTTTGAGGATGTTCATGCGATCCGCAGACCGGGCAAGGCTGACCCTTCTGAAGAGTATGCGCCATCACTGCGGCCTGTCCATTCGTCCATTGCGTTCGCAATAAATCCAGTTTATCTTTGGCCTGAAAATAATCTTGTTCTAGAACTGCAACGCTCTTTATTTGCTGCCCAAGCTGTTGTTCAAGCTGTTTCGCCTCTTTTTGCAAAACAACCAACGTTTTCCTTTTGTCTATCATGGTTTGCAGCGCTTCGAGCGCAATATTCCGTTCCGCCCGTTCAGCCGCTATCGCGGCTAAAGCTTCCCGCTGTTCAATATGAGCAGCAAGTTCCATTTCCATCGTCTGTAACCGCTTCGCAGCATTTTGGCGCAAGCCATCCATCTTTTCAAATTCTTGTTTGGCTAATCGTTCTTGCTGTTGAGCAAGAAGCAGTTCTTTTGAACGGCCCGTGAGTTCCTGCAAATAGTGGCATCGTCGCCGGGCAGTTTCCCGTTCTTCTTCTTTGGCCGCTTCGTTTGCTGCCAATTCCCGAGCCTGTACCCGGTTTTTATCCGCAAGCTGGCAGCTTCCTTCACATTTTCGGTACAATTCCAGCAATGTTTTTACATCATCACGAAGCTGCAATACGTTTTTTTCGGCGTCAAACAAACCAGCCGCCTTGTCAGAACGTTCTAATTCGCACCTCTTTTGCTCAACAATTGCTGTTTTTTCCTGCAGGTTCGTTAACTCAAGAGTCGCCTGTTCGCACTCCATTAGTTTTTGCTGCACAAGTCGTCCCTTAGTCGCGTCCTCGTGCGCTGCCTGTAATTTTTTTTGCAGCGCTGCTGCCTGTGCTGCCAGCAAATTCATTTTTTGCTGATTTTCCGTCAGTCTATCTTGCAATTCCGCTTCATTCTGTACATCCGCTTCTTGTAAAATCCAAACAACTTGCTTTCGCAGTTCTTCAAACTGCTTTTTTATTTCATCCGCTTTATTCTTCAATTTCATCTCGATCATTTGATAAACTTCGGTACGGAACAATGTCTGCATAATTTCCTGCCGTTCTATTGAACTTGCTGTCAGTAACCGGCGAAAATCTCCTTGCGGCAAAAGAACCACCTGGCGAAACTGATCGCACTTGAATCCCAACAAATTGCAGATCTGCTCGGTGACCCGGGTAGCTCCAGATGCCAGAACGGATACTTCCTGCCGCTGTTCATCCAGCAGAAACAAATCGGCCGCTTCCTTCTGAACCGTCGTTCCTTCACCGCGTTTTTTGCGATATTCCTGTTCAGGATGCCGGCAGACGCGATAAAACGTATTGCCGATTGCAAAATCAAAGAGTATTTCAGTGGGAATCGATACATCGGCATAGTTGCTGCGCATCATTTTCCCACTACGCATCGCACCGCTCGTATCGCCATATAGCGCATAACACATTGCATCCAAAAGGGTCGTCTTACCAGATCCTGTCGGCCCATGTATCAAGAAAAACTTTCTGTTTTGTAAATGGCTAAAATCAATTACTTCTTTTTCAGCATATGGACCAAAGGCGCTCATAGATAAAAATAGCGGTTTCATCTGGTTCCTGCCTCCTGATTTTCCCGGAATACGTCTTCAACAATGCGGCAAAATAAAGAATTTTCCTGAGCGGACAAAGCTCTGCCTGCTACCTGTTCAAAGAAAGAATGAAAAAGTTCTTGTTCGGATAAAGATCGATGGTCACCTGCCGGTCCATTCAAATCCGTAGCGGCAGTGACGATCTTTCGACTAGCTCCCAATATATTCGGATAAATTTGCCGCAAGCGCCCCATCGGGTCAAGCACCGGCTGTTCATCCAGTAAATTAGCCATAATATAATCCTCTTGTCCGGAAAAAGAAGTTGGCGCTTTCAATAGATCGTTCATATATCCTTCAATACATCGTACATCACGGCGTGGTTTGAGCGGTACAAATTGGACCGCAGTATTCCCTGTACGGTCCATGTCAATCAAGCATACGCCTTTATTCTGTCCAGTTTCACCAAAAGAGTATTTCAGCAGGGATCCGCTATAGCGGATATTGTCTGCGCCGGCACGCTGCGCTTTATGAAGATGTCCCAGCGCCGTATAATGAAATGATTGAAAGATGCCGGAACTGACAGTTCCGCTGCCGCCAACAGTCAACGGACGCTCCGATTCACTATCTTCGCCACCGGTAATATAGGCATGAGCAATCGCAACAGCGCGTTGCCCGGCGGGAATAGCGGCAATAGACTGGCGAACAAGAAATTGCATCGCCTGCTCATGGTTCACCGTGTCTTCAATACCGAACGTCACTCTCACGACAGAAGGCTCTGCGTAAGTGATCGGCACAAAATGCACCGGGCCAAATTCATCTTCAAGAACCACTGTTGAGACCGGACTGGCAAGAGAACCGATTACATGCAACCCCTGTTTCGCCAAAAGGCGATTGCCAAACCCAACTCGTTCCGGACTGTCATGATTGCCGGCAATCATGATCACCGGGATCCTCATGTCAATAGTCAGACGAGCCAAAATTTCATCCAAGAGTTCGACCGCTTCAACCGGGGGAACAGCACGGTCATAGATATCGCCGGCGATAAGAACCGCCTGAGGCCGAACATCAGCAACCAAATCCAAGAAATTGTGCAATACGTGGTTTTGGTCTGTAGTCAAATGTTCTCCATAAAAAATTCTGCCCAAGTGCCAGTCTGATGTATGGATAAAACGCATCATGCGCCTCCTAGGAGACCGTTGAAAAAGTCTCATTATTTTGCAGGGAGTTTGTTGTTGTCAACAGTAAAAAATTGCATATACTACATTAGCCGGCAAGAGAGAAAAATCCTCCCTGCCGGCTAATTTTCATGCCGTTCGACCCTATTGCGATTGTTCCGCTTTCCTTCATTTTACCGGGATCTTCAATGCTTGTCCAATATAAACATCGGCATTACGGTTTAATTGGTTTGCCTGACGAATTGCCATTACCGTTTCTCTGATATCGTCACGGCTGCCCGTATACCGACCTGCTATTCCCCATACGGTATCACCCGGTTGAACACGCACAACTTCATATGTAATCTGGTTCGCCCGATCAGACGAATTTGCCGATGCAAATCCAAAACACAAAATCATTCCTAAAAGTATTCCAAACAGCAAACGCATAATCATCACTCCTGAACGTATGTTTGATTTTATTGTATCATAGTACATATGTTCAGTGCAAGCGTTTTGTGCAATATTTCGAACTTGTGTTTGTGATATTGCTTATGCTATAATATTTACGAGGTGATAATTGAAATGAGTAATGAGACGTCAGCCCCATTAACCCATAAACAGCAAGAAATTCTTGATTGTATTAAACAACATCTCCGTACAAAAGGGTATCCCCCGTCTGTTAGAGAAATCGGGCAAATGGTCGGACTCAGCTCCAGTTCCACAGTCCATTTTCACTTGGGTAAACTGGAAGCCTTGGGTCTCATCCGCCGTGATCCGACGAAGCCGCGGGCGATTGAAATTTTGGATGAAGCGCCTTGGCGAAGCCAAACGCTGATACCGGTACCGCTAGTCGGCAGGGTTGCTGCCGGCCAACCAATCCTTGCCCTTGAAAATATCGAAGAAACCTATCCCTTGCCGGCTGAGCTAGTCGGCAACGCTGAAAATGTGTTTATGCTGACAATCAGCGGCGAAAGCATGATTAATGCCGGGATTTTGGATGGTGACTATATCGTTGTAAAAGAAGGCGCGACCGCAGAAAATGGGGATATTGTCGTAGCACTGATTGACGGCGAAGAAGCGACCATTAAACGCTTTTATCGCGAAAAAGGCCGCATACGCCTGCAACCCGAAAACGATACTATGGAACCGATTTATGCGCAAAACGTTTCAATTATCGGCAAAGCAGTCGGTCTGTTCCGCAAAATATGAACGAATAGAATATCAGGCTATTCAAAAAGGTCGAGATGCTAAGAATAACAAAGCAGATCGACCTTTTCAACAGCTTGGTACGATGAAAAAATCAGGTGGAGTCAAAACTCCACCTGATTTTTTATTGTCCCTAGGGACATAGTCTCACTCTATTTCCCAGCCAATTTTTTGTAACCGGCCAGTCTTTCCTGCGCGTCTTTTTCCGTCTTGGCAAACAGTGCCGGAGCCGTTTCAGGGAATTGCTTCATCAGGGACGAGTAGCGAACTTCGCCCATCAGGAAGTCTTTGAAATTAGCAGTCGGTTCTTTCGAATCCAGAACAAACGGATTTTTATCAGTTCCCGCCAGAGCAGGGTTGTAACGGTACATTGCCCAATACCCTGCTTCCACCGCTTTCTTGGCTTCAAGCTGGCTCAAGCCCATGCCTGCACGCAAACCATGGTTGATGCAAGGAGCATATGCGATAATCAGAGACGGTCCCGGATAGGCCTCTGCTTCTGCAATGGCTTTGAGAGTCTGGTTTTTATCAGCTCCCATGCAAATTTGAGCAACATATACATAGCCGTAAGTCATGGCCATCATGCCGAGGTCTTTCTTCTTGGTTTCTTTTCCGCTAGCGGCAAATTTCGCAATCGCCGCAGTCGGAGTAGATTTGGAAGCCTGACCGCCGGTATTGGAATATACTTCCGTATCAAAAACGAAAACATTTACATCTTCATTGGAAGCCAACACGTGGTCCAGTCCGCCGTAGCCGATATCATACGCCCAGCCGTCGCCACCGAAAATCCAGTGCGAACGCTTAACCAGGAAGTCACTATTCTTAATAATTTCATTCAGAACAGGATCGGTTCCTTTTTCAGCCTCCAGCAATGCAATCAGCTTATCGGCTCTTTCTCTCGTTCCTGCCCCATTGTCCTTATTGGCCAACCAATCCTGACATGCGGCTTTCAAGTCGGCGCTTACGTTCATCTCCGCCACTTTCGCAATGTTTGCAGCCACGTTTTCACGCACTTGCTTCGCGCCGAGGAACATCCCGAGGCCATATTCTGCATTGTCCTCAAACAGGGAATTTGCCCAGGAAGGACCATGCCCCCGATGATTGGTAGTGTATGGCATGGACGGTGCGCTGGCGCCCCAGATAGAGGAACAACCGGTCGCATTGGCAATCATCATGCGATCGCCGAACAGCTGGGTAATCAGTTTGGCATACGGGGTCTCACCGCAACCTGCGCAGGCTCCGGAGAACTCAAGCAAAGGCTGTTCAAACTGACTGCCTTTGACACTTTCTTTGTTCATCGGATTCGCTTTAGGAGAAACAGTCATCGCGTAATCCCACAGATCCGTCTGGTTCAGTTGGCTTTCAAGCGGTTTCATAACCAAAGCCTTTTCTTTTGCCGGACAGACATCGGCGCAGTTTCCGCAGCCGGTGCAATCCAACGGAGAAACTGCAAGCCGGAATTTGAGTCCTTTGGCGCCAACAGCATCTTTGGCCGTAAAGCCTGCCGGAGCGGCAGCCAACTCTTCGTCATTGACAAGAACCGGACGGACTGATGCATGCGGGCAAACATAAGCGCATTGATTACATTGGATACATTTATCCATCTGCCATTCAGGAACATCAACTGCAATGCCCCGTTTTTCGTAAGCGGCAGTCCCCGCAGGGAAGGTCCCGTCTTCCATCCCACCGACAAATGCGCTGACCGGCAGTTTATCGCCTTCTTGACGATTCATCGGAACAAGGATTTTATTGATAAACTCAGGAGTCTCTTTCACAATGGCGCTGCTGCAAGCGCAGGCAATGCGATTTTTCTCAACTACCGTGTCTTGCGCCGTCTTCCACGCTTCAGGCACATCGATTTTGACGATAGACTCAACGCCTTTATCGATCGCAGCGTTATTCATATCGATTATTTTTTGTCCTTTGGAGCCGTAAGAGCTGACGACAGCATCTTTCAGATATTTCACAGCATCTTCTACCGGGATAATATCCGCCAATTTAAAGAATGCGGACTGCATGATCATGTTGATACGGCCGCCAAGACCGATCTCTTGGGCAATTTTAACCGCATTAATGGTATAAAATTTGATGTTATTGTTGGCAATATAGCGTTTCATGAAGCCTGGCAGTTTTCCATCGAGTTCACTTTCATCCCACACGCAGTTCAGCAGGAAGGACCCGTTTTTCTTCAACCCCTCCAAAACATCGTATTTGTCAACATAGGACTGATTGTGGCAAGCGACAAAATCCGCCTTATTAATCAAGTAAGGCGATTTAATCGGTTTTTTGCCGAACCGCAAGTGCGAAACGGTAATCCCGCCGGATTTTTTGGAATCGTACGCGAAATAACCTTGCGCATACATGTCGGTATGATCGCCAATAATCTTGATCGCCGATTTATTGGCGCCAACCGTGCCATCCGAGCCGAGACCCCAGAATTTACAAGCTTTTGTGCCCGCCGGAGTCGCATCGATGTCTTCACCGACCGGCAGGGAAGTGTAAGTGACATCATCCACAATGCTGACGGTAAAGCCATTTTTCGGCTGGTCTTTCTTCAAGTTGTCGAATATCGGCGCAATATGAGCCGGTACAAGGTCTTTGGATCCTAAGCCGTAACGGCCCCCGACGATAACCGGTTGAAAATCTCTGCCGTAAAAAGCATTTTTTACATCCAAGTACAATGGCTCGCCAATAGAACCCGGTTCTTTCGTCCGATCAAGAACCGCAATTTTTTTAACGGTCTCAGGAATATATTTGAAGAAGTGTGATAAGGAGAATGGACGATAAAGGTGAACGGTCAGTAATCCGACTTTTTCGCCTTTCGCATTCAAATAGTCAACAGTCTCTTCAATCGCATCACAAGCGGAACCCATGGCGATAATGATCCGGTCGGCATCCTGTGCGCCATAATAGTTGAAGAGATGATATTCACGACCGGTGATTTTGCTGATTTCGGCCATATATCCTTCCACAATTTCCGGAAGTTCGTCATAATATTTATTGGAAACTTCTCTTTCCTGGAAATAGATATCCGGATTTTGTGCAGTGCCTCTGACTACCGGATGATCAGGATTGAGTGCTCTTCTACGGAATGCGTCTACTGCATCCATATCAACCAGTTTTTTCAGTTCATCATATTCCATTACTTCAATTTTTTGTACTTCATGCGAAGTTCTGAAGCCATCGAAGAAGTTAACGAACGGAATTCTTGATTTAATCGCAGCCAAGTGTGCGACCGCACTGAGATCCATAACTTGTTGAACACTGCTTTCAGCCAGCAAAGCGCATCCGGTTTGACGTGCGGCCATAACGTCCTGGTGGTCGCCAAAAATATTTAATGAATTGGCAGCTACCGCTCTGGCGCTCACGTGGAAAACACCCGGCAACAATTCACCGGCAATTTTATACATATTCGGGATCATCAGCAAAAGTCCCTGGGAAGCAGTATACGTTGAAGTCAATGCACCTGCCTGCAGCGATCCGTGCATCGCGCCCGCAGCGCCTGCTTCGGACTGCATTTCCATCACTCTTACTTTTTGCCCAAAGATATTGGTTCTGCCCTGAGCTACCCACTCGTCGACATGTTCAGCCATCGGAGAAGATGGTGTAATCGGGTATATGGTGGCTACATCCGTAAATGCGTACGAAATATGCGCCGCAGCGGTGTTCCCATCCATAGTTTTGGTTTTCATTTTTCCCATTAACAAACCCCTTCTTTCAAAAAAAATTACTGTATTACTGCATTCTGAATACACTATACACCAAATTTTTCTGCATGTAAAACAAATTACATTACTTTAGACCCCAAAAATGAATGTTTATATTTTCAGAAAACAAATCACCTCCAGAGCTATCAAATTCCGCAAACCATTTTTGAATACGAAACAAGCACCCCATTCTTAGCAGGATGCCCGTTGAGTATGCCGTTACTAAAGAGAACCGCATTATACAAATTCTGTTGTTAACTTTTGCGCAAAATTTTCAACGCTTGTGCAACTAAATCATCGCTTACTCCGTACAATGGGATTACTCTTTGAACCTCCGGGCATGCATCTTTTAAGGATGCTTCCACCAGTTCGGACATGGTTTGCTGCGCACCAGGACAAGCAGCGCAGGCGCCGGATAATCGGACCTTCACAACTCCGTCAGGCGTCATCTCAACAAACTCAATATCTCCACCGTGAGCATTGAGTGCGGGACGAATTTTTTGTTCAATAACTTCCAGAATTTTCTTCATGCAATAAACCTCGCACTATGCCGTACATTGTCTTTCGTATAATTATATCACTGATGCACAATCGCAACAAGGGCTTCTCTTTGAACAATTAAATCTAAAGCCTGAAAGGCCAGCGGTTCATCCCAAATAGGAATGAACCGCTGGCCTTTCAATTATTTTATTACAGCATTCATACCGGCTTTTAGTGCCCTAATGTTAACATCAACAGTATGCGCCTTAACATTTTTTTGTATTGCGCTTTCCCAGTCAAGGTCTGTCAAATTCATTCCCTTCACTAATGCACCAAACAATACCATATTCATTGCTTTGACATTTCCTAGTTTTTCAGCTATTTCAGCAGCTTTGATGATGGTAGTAGGTACTTTCTGACTGACAATATCCAATATACCTTCCGGATAATCCTGTTTTCCGATCAAAATCGGTACGGAAGGGATCCGGTAATCATTGATTACCGCTTTGCCTTCCGGATTCAAAAAACTCAACCATCGCAAAGCTTCCATCGTCTCAAAGGAAACAAGAATATCGGCTTGTCCCTTGCCTATAATCGGTGAATGCACTTTTGCACCGTATCGCACCTGGGTCGTGACGCTCCCGCCGCGCTGAGCCATGCCATGAACTTCCGACATCTTCACATCATACCCTGCGTCAACCAATCCATCCGACAAAATTTTGCTGACCAAAATAGTGCCTTGCCCGCCAACTCCAACCAACAATATATTTTTTACCTCTGCCATATTATTGACTCACTCTCCCTATCGCCTGTACCGGACACGCCTGCAGACAAATTTCACAGCCTGCGCACTGCGCCTCGTCAATTTTGACTTTTTTCACTTCTTTATTCAGGCGTAAGGCCGGACAACCCGTTTTCAGGCACATTTTACAACCTATGCATTTTTCATCATCCACTATGCATTTTCCTAAGTAATTTCCAAATTCCTCGATATCTTTGGGAGAATGTTTTTTCAAAAGGCAAGGCCATCTGGTAATAATGACCGAAGGTTCATCAAGGTCGAGAGCCCAATCAAAAGCATCCCTGACTTCTTTAAGATTTCGCGGATTAACGGTTTTTACATTTTGTATCCCAATGCCTTTCACTACGTTGGCAATATCCACTTCCTGCGTTGCCATTCCCTGCAAAGTATATCCGCTCCCCGGATGCTCCTGGTGACCGGTCATTGCCGTTACACGGTTATCCAAAATGCAAGTGACGACATTGCTTCTATTATAGACAACATCGAGCAGACTATTGATGCCCATATGGAAAAAAGTAGAATCGCCAATAGTGGCGACAGTTCGTGTCGCGAGACCATATTTTTTAAACATCTGTTGCGCGCCATGGCCCATGCTAATACTCGCTCCCATGCAGATGCAAGTGTCTTGGGCATTGAGCGGTTCAGCGCCGCCCAAGCCGTAACAACCAATATCACCGGTAATCATCACATTTTTGCGTTTCGCCAATTCGAAAAAGAACCCCCGGTGAGGACAACCGGCACATAGAGTCGGAGGCCTATTCACAAGAATCGATTCGTCATATTCGAGTAACGGCCGCTCCGCATTCAGCAGTCCTTTCGCAATAATATCCGGGTTCAATTCACCCGTATTCGGAATCTTGTCTTTTCCCACGCAGACAATGCCGGCCGCCTTCATTTGTTCCTCGATGTAAGGTTCTAATTCTTCTACCACGTACAAAGTATCGATCGTCTGGGAAAACTCTCGTATTTTATCCATCGGCAAAGGATGCGTAAAACCTAGTTTTAAATAAGACGCCTGATCGCCAAACACTTCTTTCGCATATTCATAGGCAATGCCGGAAGAAATCACGCCGATCTTTTTATCATTCCACTCAATAAAATTCAACTCGGTTTCGTTCGAAAATTTTTCGAGCTCCTTCAGCTTCTTTTCAACCACCAAATGCAGATTTCTTGCCACATGAGGGACCAGGGAGTATTTCGCCAAATCTCTGACATACGGCCGTTTTTCCACCTCAATCCTCGAGCCCGTTTCCACCAAACTTTTGCTATGACACACCCTTGTGGTCATCCGTAAAAGCACCAACGTATTGTACTGTTCACTAATTTCCATGGCGCTCTTGACCATGTCTTTACATTCCTGGCTGTTGCTCGGCTCAAGAAGAGCGACTTTCGCAAATTTCGCATAATACCGGTTGTCCTGTTCGTCCTGTGACGAATGGGTGCCAGGATCATCCGCACTCACCAAAACAAGTCCGCCATTGATGCCGGCATAACCAATACTGAACAAAGGATCCGCCGCAACATTCACTCCCACATGTTTCATTGCCGACAAGGCCCGTGCGCCAACGATCGAAGCCCCAATGGCGCTCTCCAGCGCAACTTTCTCATTCGGCGCCCATTCGGCAACAATTTCTGTAAACGGAGCAATATTTTCCAGTATCTCTGTACTGGGCGTTCCCGGATAAGCTGCCGCGAAAGATATTCCAGCTTCATAAGCGCCTTGTGCGATTGCTTCATTCCCTGTTAATAGTTTCTTCACTCTTTATCCCCCTATGCTTGCTTACTGTATTTCATCCTGAATATGTGCGGCTCAATTCTTCTCCTTGCAGAACGCGCAAAGCTCCTGCAGCAAGCGATCTCAGCTCCGCTTCCCCCGGCGCAAGAACCACCGGTGCGATAAACTTGACACGCGCGGCAATCGCCTCGGTAATTCGTTTTGAATACGCAATTCCGCCGGTAATAATAATTCGGTCAACCTGTCCCTCCAAAACCGCAGCCATGGAACCAATTTCTTTCGCAACCTGATAAGCCAGCGCATCAAGAACCAGGTCGGCCGCCTCATCCCCCTCTTTCGCTCTCTTTTCCGCATCCCGGACGTCTTTTGTTCCAAGATAAGCATACATGCCGCCTTCGCCTGACATTCTGCGGCGCAGCTGACTGAAATCATATTTCCCGGAAAAACACAGCTTCACCAATTGGCTGGCCGGCAAACCGCCGCAGCGGTCGGGAGAAAATGGTCCGTCATCCTGGGCATTATTCACATCAATCATCTTGCCGTTTTTGTGGGCAGCGACCGTTACGCCAGTCCCAAGGTGAGCTGTAATCAAATTGACATCTTCATAGCGTTTTCCCATTTCCTTGGCCGCATTACGGGCAACCGCCTTGGAGTTCAATGCATGCGAAAGGCTCACTCGGGGCAGATCCGGCAACCCGGAAATCCGAGCAACAGGTTCCAGCTCGTCAACCGATACCGGATCAACAATAAAAGCAGGAATCCTAAGCTGCCCTGACAAAGCATATGCAATAACAGCCCCAATATTAGAGGCATGCTCACCACGTTCCGCCTTTTTCAAATCTTCAACCATCCGTTCATTGACTGCATAGGTACCGCCTGGCAGTGGTTTCAGCAATCCGCCCCTTGCGACAATTGCATTGATTGAAGTCAACGGAATAGAAGCTTTTGCAAGTTCGTCCAGAATAAGGTCCAACCGATATGGATATTGGTCTATTATCTTGGCAAACTGATTCAATTCAGTTCCCTGATGTTCCAGCGTCTTTTCAAAGATCGCCGTTTCCTCATCAAAAATCGCTATTTTGGTCGATGTGGCTCCAGGATTAATCACCAGAATTCGTTTCATATAAATCCCCCAAATTTTGTCTTATAAAACCTTCTACTGCTGCGGTTGCCCCAATATAGCGGATTCTAATATTTTTGAATGACCAGGATCAACATTCCAAGACAGCCTACTGCACCTAGAAATACCAGATACATAAGCCCACCGATATAACTGCCGGTCGTACTGATCAAGAAACCAATAATTAACGGCGCCAGCGCCGCTGCTCCGTTGGCGATGCCGTTCATCACCCCGGCTCCCGTACCAATCGCTTTGCCTGGCACAATTTGCTGGAGTAAGGACCAGTTGGCCGGTTGACCAATACCTAACGATCCAATTCCTAACGAAATGAAGATCGCAGACGTCATATTATCCGGGGCGTGGGCGCCCAAATAAACGAACAGGGCTGCTCCCAGCATCGATGCAGCGGAAAACGGCGCTCGCCGTCCCACCTTATCCGTCCACCACCCGCAAATCAAAACACTGATCATTCCCAAGATATATGGCAAGGAAGACAAGGCTCCCATCTCCGCCCAACTGAAGCCTCTGCTTACCTTCAAATACGAAGGCAGCCAGGCCATCGAACCCCACCATATGGAGGCATTACAAGCGTAATAGATGGTTACCAGCCAAAAACGGTAATCAGAAATAAATAATTTAATATTGTCCCACACGGAAACTTTTCCGGTTTGCGCTTCTGCTTCCCTTTCCGCTTTCATCCCATTCTCTATATATTCCAGTTCCGCAGAATTGACGCTTTTCAGTTCATGAGGAAAATCACGGGTAAATTTCCAAATTAAAAGTAATGGTACAAGGCCAATAGCTGCCAAAATAAAGAAACTCGGGCGCCAGCCAAAGCTTTTGATTACCCAAGTAAAAAACGGCATTGCAAGTGCCGGCCCGATAAAAAGACCGAAAAGCCACAGCGAATTTGCTTTTCCACGCTCGCCTGGAGGAAACCAATTTTTAACAAATTTACTTTGCATCGGCCAGTGCATTGCTTCCCCAACGCCCAATAACAATCTCGCGCCTAACATAACGGCGAAAGTACCTGCAATGCCGCCCAAACACAAAGCAACGCTCCAGAGAAAAATCGATAGGCACATCGCTTTACGCGGTCCTAAATAATCGCCTAATGGACTGAGAAACACATTGGAAATACCATAAGCCATCAAAAATACACTCATCAACATCCCCATGGCAACCGGGTTCCCTTTGATCCCCATATCATTCAAGAAAAGCGGATCAGCCACCAAAACCGAAACATTGACCCGGTCCACATAAGCTACCAAAAGAGTCAATAACAAGACTCTCGCCAATACCCACCTTTGTTTTGTCCTTTTTATGTCGGTTAGATCGTTGGCCGCGGTTTGATTTTCATTCATTCGTTCCTATCCCCCTCCATACTTTAACAGTAACCTATTCAAAGTTCTCAAGGGTTGGTCTCGATACGCCGAATAATGATATCAATTGTTGAGAATGCATTCCTCCTTTTCCAGCCAAATAAGCAAAAAAAGTTTATGGAATAACCGCTTGGCAATTTCCCCAATTCATCTCCTGTACTCAGTCTAACACTTTTTGTTAAATTGTTGAAATATTAAAAAAGTTTATCTACTATACAAAAAAGGTATAATAGACCGTAATGTGCAATTAATGATAGGCATCATTCTTCATTGGGAGGTAAAAATGGATATTAAACAACTGCGTTACTTTATTGCAATTGTTGAAGAAGGAAAAATCACACTGGCGGCAAAACGTCTGCATATGGCGCAGCCCCCCCTGAGCCGGCAGTTGGCGCTAATGGAAGAACAACTGGGGGTTGGATTGTTCCATCGAAAGGGTCCTCATATGGAGCTTACCGAAGCAGGCAAATTATTGTATCTAAAAGCAAAAGATACCGTCTCAAGAATGGAAAAAATGGTAGCCGAGGTGCGGGATGCCGGTCAAGGACTTCAAGGACTGTTGACCTGCGGAACGGTCCAATCCTGTATTTCACACTTATTAGCCCCGATGCGCTATTTCCGGCAGCATTACCCTTTGATTTCATTCAAACTTTGGGTAGGCATACCGCCGCGACTGACGGAATATCTTGATAAGCGCATGATCGATTTTGCAATTTTAAGACCTCCTTTTCCCATGTTGAATTTTTCATCTGTAAAGCTGCATGAAGACCCTTATGTGCTTGCTATTCCCGCAAATATTGATCCATTTTACCCGCGGAATGCGATCAGTATAAAAGAACTCGGCAACCTGCCCATGGCGCTTTTCCACAGCGGACAACACATCGGCTATAACGAAGCCATTATCAACGAATGCAGTCGTTTGGGGGAAGAACTGAATATCATAGCCGAATGTTCCGATACAGCGTTGGTGCTTTCCTTGGTACGCGGAGGAATTGCAGCCACTATCCTGCCCAAAACAGCGTTTGCTTCCATTCCAACGACCGAATTGCACATATTGGATATTGTTGATTTTTCTATCCAATCGGAAATCTATGCGATTTGGCGAACGGATGATTTTCTGTCCAAAAGCGCCGAACGGTTCATCGAATTGTTGACTGCATCCAACAAGATGGCACAAAGTTTTGGAAACATTCCCCAACCAGAAGAAATTGAGTTGGAATGCAACAAACCATTATCATAAGAGAGAAATTGAAAACGGCCAGTGCAGAAAAATCCATCTTTTTCTGCACTGGCCGTTTCGTTGTAAACTTTTGGATATTTTTACTGTTCCCACTTTTTCAGCCAATTTACAATACTGGACTGAACATCGGCGTGCCGACCGGTAAAGACATGATCAGCGCCTTCCAAGCGATGAAACATCGCTTCGCCTTTATACCGCTGATATAATTCTTCCGACCCGGCAGGCGGGACAGCCAAATCCGCTGTCCCGTGAATAATCAACAGCGGTGTAGTCAGTTTTTCCGCGTCTTCCAACGGCTTATAATTTCCGCTGATCAAATCATTGACAAATATCCCGTTATGCAATGAAAAACCCTTATTGAAAAAATTCGCAATGGTTTCCCCTGCAGCTGCTTTTTCCCAAAATTCCGGTCCTAAAATTCCTTCGGAGCGAAAAGTTTCTACCGGATATACAACAGGAGCAATGGCTATTCGACCGCTAATCGCCGGATCATCAGGATATGTTAATGCAATCAGCCCGCCCAAGCTGTGTCCTAAAAGAAAAATTGGCGAACCTGCAAATTCCGGTTGTTTTTTCACCCAGGAGACGATGCTTTTCAAGTCATGCTGCCAGCCAGACGCTTTCGTATCATCAGCAAACTCGCCCTGGCTTTCGCCGGATCCGGCAAAATCAAACCGGACTGCAATCTTGCCGGCTGCTTCAATCGCTTTACCTAGATTCAGCATAAATTGGTTGGCGCCAATTTTATCTCCAGTAAATCCATGGCAAAGAATCACCACTGCCGTTCCAACAGGCACAGTTTTGAAATTGTGGATCATTGCCGACAGTTGTTTTCTGCCATCAATAAATACATGCGTTTTCATCCGAAAAAACCTCCTCCAAAATCTTTCTTTTAGTATCATTTCGGAAACAAATTCCATTTCCCTTTCGTTCCTGTATTAGAAAACCCGGCTTGCGTCGAGCTTTTACAGCGATGGCGGAAGCCGCTGGTTGCACTTATGTACACCAGATAAAATTTATACTTTCTGGTGTACTGAAATAGGATAATAAAACCCGAAAGTCCATTTCATTTCGAACTTTCGGGTTTTATTATCTTTTGTTATTCGTTACTGCCATAAATCATCGATAATTTCACAGCCAAGTTTTTTTAAAACTTCATCAGAATAGGCCGAAAAATCCAATTTCCCAGATTCGATCCGCCGGAAAATTTCTTTCTCCTGCTGTTGTTTGACTCGTGCCTTTTCTGCAATGAGAGACGCATCTTTCGGATTGATGACGACAATGCCATCTGCATCTCCTGCAAGAATGTCTCCCGGATGAACGACTACACCGCCGCAGCAGACAGGAACATTGATTTCCCCCGGTCCGTTTTTCGACGGCCCTTTCGGCGTAACTCCGGCAGCGTATATTGCCAGATTCATCTGCCGTAGAGCATCAACATCGCGCACTGTTCCATCGACAACCACGCCGGCAATGCCTTTTTTCATGATCTCCCGCATCATAATTTCGCCGGTCAGCGAATTGACCAAATCGCCTTGCCCATCAACAACAATGACATCTCCGGGCTGCGCCATGTCAATTGCCTTATGAAACATCAGGCTGTCGCCAATTCTTGTTTTCACAGTAAAGGCCGTTCCGAGAAGCAGTGTCGTGTTCATCGGCTTAATCCGGGCATCCATACAGCCAAGCCGATGCATTTCGTCAGCAATATTCGCCGATGCCAGACCTCTGAATTTTTCCACCAATTCTTTGCTGGGCCGATTAATTTTTGTATAAATTCGAAATCCTGCGTGTGACAAAATTACAAACCCCTCTCAAATTTTTGGTATGAACGGGTACCATTGTTGCCCTCCAGAGGATTAACTCCGTTGGTCTTGCTGCATTCGCCGCAAATGTTCAGCGATGGAGATGAAGGTAAATTCCTTCATAATCCTCTCCAATTTGTCCTTCGTCCCCCGGATGTTATGAAAGTGGATAAACGCTTCCTTCCAGGACAGGCTCAGACGCCGCTCCTCTGCATCAATTTCGCGGGGATGCAGATATACAATCGCGTTTTCTCCTCGGCGGTTTGCTCTCTGAATACATTGTTTGATAAAAAAATGTGGGAAAAAGCGGAAATAAAACCCGCCGGAGTAGCCGATATTTTTCCCAAATAGCCGCGTAACCGACATGGGAACCTCAAATAAATTAAGTTCGCGTCCATTCACGCGCGGATGATGGATTGTCGTAGGCGCATCAGGAATGCCGTACAAAAACGTTTTGACCGGAAAAATACTGGCATCGTAGGAAATTCCCAGTTCCTCCAGTGTTTCCAGATAATGCAGGTTTTTTTCAACAATCGACCATGAAGGCGCCCGGTATCCCTGCACCTTCATGCCGGTCAGGTTTTCCAAAATAGAAACCGACTTCTTCACATCAGCCCGGAAGACCTCCCGGGTTTGCGTATATGCCAGTTGGTGACTGTAACCATGGGAAGCAACCTCATGCCCAGACCGGACAATCGACCGAACGACGTCAGGATAGTCCTCTCCAATGCATCCCAACACAAAAAAGGTTGCCTTGCAGCCCGTATCGCTGCACAATTGCAGCAAACCATCCATCTGTTGCCGAAAATTCGAGCCTTTACCCCGGCATTCCGCCAAGTTCACCCTGTCATAATTTGCATGAAACCATTCCTCGGTATCAAACGTCAACAGATTACATACATTGGTGTGTGGAGAAATGTTAATCAATTTTCTTTCTCCCCTTAATCGCGAAGGAAGTACAGAACAGATTGCCTATTCCTTTTTCCCCGCTGCCTGTAGTCACAAATGTAAAGGGATGATACATCTTCAAAAATTCAAACTTTTCAAAACCACATTGGCAAAATGCTGTTTGCAGCTCATCCATGCCATACATCTTATCGAATTTTTTGCTGCGTTCAAATAGCCCGAGCAATTTACGCTGAATGGAGCCCTTGTGCAAGGTTTGTATGAGCATCGTCCCCCCCGGCTTCGTGACTCTGGCCAGTTCTTTAAGCACTGACATATGATCTTCGATCAGCTGAATAACGCCAATGCAAAGCACTACGTCAAAAGTGGCTGCAGCAAAACTTAAAGCCGTCAGGTCATCCATCTTTGTCCGCAGGCCTCTTGCTGCAGCAAATTCAAGACTCTTCGCGGAAAAATCAACTCCATATACGGTGTTGTGCTTTGTCAACGGCTCACTAAAGGCTCCTACGCCGCAGCCCGCATCCAAGATGGTTTTCTCCTCCAGTTCTCCCAGCCAGCGCAAGGTGTTATCCCGCTGCATAAAAAAACTGGCATCATCAAAATAATCGGATGATTTGACTGAAGCGCCGTGCTTTGCCGCCTTTTGGTCAAAATAATCTTTCCAATCGGAATTGCCCACTCTGTAGACCCCCACCATTTCAAATTACGGTAATAGGTACCTGATCAATCGTTTTCCCACCGCGTCCGTGATCCATTGCGGCATTTTCTTCCACAACTCAACATACAAACTCAATTTATTCCGGTCGACCGGGCCAGCTTTTTCACAATCCGGAACGCATACCAAATAACGCAATTGCCTGGCTGTCGCTCCCCACTGTTCTTTATACCGAAATGTGCCTGTTCCTGCTTGCGACCGTCCAAGATCCAACTGCTGCAAGCCCAGGCGCATACCAAGTTTTGCCGCTTCCCAGTACATGAAATTATTCAAGTATTTCCCATTGTATTCTACAAGATTGGCTCCATAGGGATAATATAGCGTCCCATTGCTGGGGCTGGCAATCAGCAGCATGCCTCCTGTCACTTGGTTCGTCCGCGCATCCAGGACAGTCAATAAGAAAGTATGATCGGGCATGCATTCAAAAAATTGCTTAAAAAAACGGATCGACGGAGCCGGAGATCCCAGCTGCTTCATCCGTTTCACGTACACGCGATAGAAAGCGTCAAGATGCTCTTGATCAAAAGAGACCTGAAACCAGTTGTTCCTGTAAACTTTCCGGACATGATTACGGTTGCTGGCGCTGGATTGAGCCAGCACTTGCTCTTCATCCCCCGACAATGACAGCTCAAACGTGTAATTCTCCAAATGAGAAGTCCACCCCGGCTGCTTCAATTCCTGCTCTTTCAAGCGCAGTTCCACATAAGCCAGTTCCAACCGGTCTTTAATGGCCGGAATAGAAGCAAAAGCAAACTGCCTGGCTTCTTCATTGACGGCGCACACGTCAAGATAATTAATGAAGGGCAGTGCAACGCCGACTTTTTGCAACCCTAGATTGCGGCTCGCCAAAAGCGGCACCAGCGCATGGATACATCCCTTTTCATCAACCACCGCCTGATAGGCGCATTCATAGCCAAACGTTTTCAATAGGACCCGTCTGAAGGCTGTTGTGTGAAAAATCGTACCTTGGGATAATGCCAACTTGTCCCATTCCTCTTGTAATGCTTCATTATATGCAACACACCGGAACATATCTTGATTATCCTTTCAACCAAAAAAATACACCAATCATAATAAACCCGCAGCCTATCCATTTCATCATGCTGATCTGTTCATTAAAAATCAGGATGGATACCAATATCAGCAGCACATATTGAATGCTGGAAACAAAAGAAACATAACTGAGATCAAAAGCAGCCAGACAATACACCCAGAGTAAAGCTCCCAGTGCGTACGCGGCAAAGCCGCCGACAATGACGGGCGAGCTCAAATATCCTATCATAATTCCCCATAATCCGCTATCAAAATTCACGGTCCGGCTGCCGATTTTCAGCAACGTACTGGCAACTACAGCCATCGACACGCTGCCAAGCAGCATAAAATATTTCATCATTCTTCCGCCTTGTTCAATTTCTTTTCCAATTCTTCCAGCTTAAGTTTCGTTAAACCCACTTCTTGCGCCAAAGCCTTATTATTTCTCTTTAAATTCGAAATGCTGACACTCATGCTGAGCATCAGCAAGTAAGAGCAAGCAATCAATAAAGCAAAAAACGCAGACGGGGCATAATCGACCCCAATCAAGCCTGAAAAAAAATCCATCAATTCCTTGGAAACAGACATTACCAGCGTAAAAGCGCCTATTAGGAACCATACCAAAGAATATTTTTCTTTCAGCATCCTTTCCCTCACCAAGAAGAAAACGGATGCGATGATGATCAGGCTGAAAGCAATTCCCAGAATTTGAATCTTAGAGATAGTACCACCCCCGCAATCATTACCACTTCGTCCGGGAACAGGATAAAAGAACCGACAATACAACTTTTACCATATAATACGGACTGCGAATCGTTGTTATGGAGGATGCTCCGTGCACTCTCGCCCGCATCTCAACCCCCACCTCGCATATCCTAAGTCCATGTTTTTTCAGCAAAATAATAGCGTCCGGTTCTGGATAATCATTGGCATAATATCTAGCCAAAACTTCAATGCTTTTCCGGTTATAAAGGCGGAATCCCGACGTACTGTCCGTAATTTTGGTATTGATCAGCAACCGGAACAACCAATAGAACGTTTTGATTCCTATCCTTCTGAGCCATGTGGCGCGGTACGACTGCACATCCAAAAAACGGGAACCGATCACCATGTCACTGCCGCTGTCATTCATGGCTTGAGTCAATTTCTCCACTTCTTCCGGCAAATGCTGGCCATCACCGTCGATTTGCACCATATAATCGTAACCTCTGTCCCGGGCATACTTGAACCCAGTCTGCACCGCGCCGCCAATTCCTAAATTGCACGGCAAATCGATGACTTTGACTTCTTGCGCCAAACGGGCCTTATCCGAGGTGGCATCAACAGAGCAATCGTTGATCACCAGAATGTCAGCAAGCGGAATAGCTGTTTGGACATGCCTAACCACACTCAATATATTGTTTTGTTCATTGAAGGCCGGAATAACAATCAGCATTTTTGTTTTTTTCATACAATCGACCGCATCCTCATCAATATTTTGTACCCGTTTTGGCTTTTTCCAAGATTCTCTCCGTTCCATACGCAGCAACGATGGCAATAAAAGGGAGAGCGGGAAACTGGTAGCGATACATTGCATCAATAAATAATACCACACAGAAAAAATAAACAGCAACTACCGGCATCCAGACGATCGACGCCCGTTTAAAAAGACCGTTTTTGATCGCCAAAACCGTTCCGGTCAAAAACAAGAAGGCAGGAACCAGATTTACCGCAGCACTTAGGATGCCCAGCACTGACGTGAAATTGGCGTCCCACACCCAGGTGCCAAGAAAAGCTACAGCGCGTTTAGAACACAGTATGACAATATTTTGCCAATTATTCAAGATAAAACTCAAAATTGCACTGTCTTGAACAGTCATTGCATAGTCCGGCCGGTAGATATGGTCAAAAGACGTTGACTTATCATACACCCATCCTTTGGCGTAAATGTCATACAGTACTTTTTGTACTTCAACCTGCATTGAGTGAAGAAAAAGAGCCATTGTATTGTTGATATACAAATAAATCAACGCTGCCAGAACCATTATTGTCATAGAGCTAAACCATTGTCGATGTTTTGTGAAAAACATCAGCAATCGTTTACGGTCCAACTGCAGCAATACATACACTGCAATGAAAGCCATAATGACAATCCCTGTCGGCCGAAAAATTACCAAATACAAAGCGGTCGCAAAAAACAATCGTCGATAACGCTTCTCTGGAGTATGCAGCGCCATAAGCAGAAAATATACGCATAACAGCAGCAGACTGACAAAAAAACTGTCCGAAAGAATGTATAGCGACCAGCGGGTGAATTCATAGATACAAGCGTAAAAGATGGATGCAATCACAGCCGTTCGAAGATTAAACAACATGGCGGCAATCTTATACACAAGGATCACACCGAGTCCTGCTGCAATTCCCTGAAGGACAACGACAGCCACCGGATCCTGAAAAATCGCCATCAACGCAGACAAAAGCACATTATACCCAAAATACAAGATATCATTGACATCCAAGCCATCGCGCAAATTTTCCAGAAAAGCGCCGGCATAATTGATATACCATTTTCCATCATCCGACTGCGGCAGTCCACGGCCCGAAAACAGCAGCCAACATAAATACAGCATGTTTTTTGCAATAATCAGCAACGTCAACGGCACTAGAAAAGTCAATTCCTGTTCCTGACACCGCAGGCGAAATTGATCCGCTCGAGTCATCACCATTTGAACCAATTGATCCACTTTTCACCCAGCTCCCAATTCTAAACCTTCTATTATTTTGCACCATTTAGCGAAAATCAGCAACCTTTTTCTTCTTGGTGAATTCCAAACTTTCTGTCTTTTTTATATTTTAATTTGCAGACCCTTTGCTTTCTACTCAGATTGCTTCCCGAGCGGTTCGGTGTGGACCATAACCTGGATATGCGGATTTATTTCAGATTTTAGTTTTTCTTCAATTTCATGCACCAGCCCGTGAGCTTCTTCGATATTCATCGTGGGGTCAATGATAATATGCATATCGACATATACATCCGTGTCGCTGCCTCTGCTTCTGATTTCATGAACATCCGCCACTTGTGCAAAACTCTTTGCAACAGCTTGAATTGACGCCAAATCAACTGATGCTTTATCGACAAGAACTTCACTGGTCGATTTGATGATGTCTACTGCAGCCCGAATAATAAAGCCTCCGACGATAATCGACATGATTGGGTCAATGATTGGCGGCGCTCCCAATTTAATGCCAATTAATGTCAGCAAGACTCCCAATGAGACATAAATATCACTTTTCGTATGCAGGGAATCTGAGATTAGAATAAAACTATTTAAACGTTTTCCTTGCCTGTTTTCATACACGCATACAACAAAGTTTACAACCAGAGTCGCAATCAAGGCTGCGATTGTTTCCGCGCCAAATTGTGGGATTATGGGATCAACGATGCGTTCTATCGCTTCAAGCACGATCTTGGCTACAATCACCAGCAGCATTCCACCGATGAACAGGCTTGTCAGAAATTCATATTTCTTATGCCCGTAGGGATGATTTTTATCAACCGGCTTAGACGCTAAGCCAATGCCGATCAACCCAATAATGTTTGATACTCCGTCGGTTAAGGAGTGGAACCCGTCTGCTGTCATGCTAGAGCTTTGAATGATACTGCCGATGATAATTTTGGTTACTGCAACGATCAGATTAGCAAAAAGAATTATCCAGAGGACTTTTTTCACTTGTGTTGTTGAACCTTGGCTCATAATTTATCCCTCCTGTCGTCTAACCAACGCAGCAAGTATTTATACACTTTTCGGCAAAAACAAATCGATCCCTTTTTATGAAAAAGTTACTTGAAAATTCATGGCACTAAAAAATGCCCTTGTCAAATGACAAGGGCATTTCGGCTTTAGCTTAGCGTCTGTTGTTGCTTTGGAAACAATCTCTGCAATATACAGGACGATCGCCACTTGGACGGAAAGGAACTTGAGTTTTCACTCCGCAAGCTGCACAAGTTGCATCATGCATTTCGCGTTGTTGGTATCCGCCACCACTGCGACCATTGTTTTGTTGTTTGCGAGCTGCTCTGCAATCAGGGCAACGGCCTGGCTCATTAGTGAAGCCTTTCTCTGCAAAGAAATCTTGTTCTGATGCTGAGAAAATGAATTCCGCACCGCAATCGCGGCAAGTTAAAGTTTTGTCTTGTGCCATAATAATATATAGCCTCCTCAAATGTATTACCCAGAATTTTTTGGTTCAAGAGAACATTCATTGGGACTTCCCTTACTAAAATACAGTTTGAGAAGGACAAATGGCAATTTCGTTGGACCTTATCTGTGGACTTTTTAAGTATACTATACAAATACAAGAAAAGCAAATTTATTTTTATACCCCTTTATCAATATTTAGATTGGTAATATAACCCTATTGTAGAATAATATGTTATACTACAATTATATGCCGCCTTCCAACTAATAACGACTTAGTGCTTTAGCAAAAAGATTTTGGGAGGGAAACGAATGAAAACTTTAAAGAAAGCCTTTATCATATCATTCATTTTTAACTTTATCGCTTTGTCACTATTCGGTTTTCTTATCTATAATAAGGGAGGCATTTCATACTTGGCAGACAAAGCGGCTCAACTCCCAGAATTAGTCCAGCGTACCTGGCTCAACAACTCCTCTAAAAATACCGTTTCTATTCCCCCTGTATCAGAAAAACCTCTGAATCTAACAACAATCAAACTCAATACCCCCGAAATGGATAAAGGCCGACCTCTAATGCAAGTATTAAAGGAAAGAAAATCAGAAAGGTCTTACGCAGACCAGCCTCTTTCCTTGCAAGATCTGTCAAATCTTTTGTGGGCTGCTGACGGAATAACGAGAGCAGACGGACGTCGCACTGCCCCTTCGGCTAGAAATATGCAACAATTCGATATTTATATTGTTATGAAGAACGGGATTTATGTGTACGCACCAATAAGCAATGAGTTAATTCCTATCGTTGAAGGTGATTATCGAAAAAATGCCGGATTGGATGCTTATGTAGCTGCTGCTCCGGTCAACTTGATTTATGTTGCAGATCTGGCGAAGCTGAAAGGAACAACGGATGAAAATGCTAAGATATTATTGGCAAACCTGGACGTAGGATTTATTGCTGAAAATGTTGCCTTATTTTGTACTTCCGAAGGCTTCGCATCGGTACCACGCCTTAGTATAGATAAAGATACATTATCTAAGATTTTAAAATTGCGTCCCGAACAAAAAATTATATTGGCGACAACCGTTGGATATCGTAAATAAATAACCAAAAGACTATCTTTTTAATGAAATTTTGTGAAATATTCGAATTTTTAGGAAGGGTTCTTTATTTCGACGGCGAAGTAATCATTTTGTAAGATAATGTCGCATCAAGTTCTATAATACCGAACCATTCGTGTTCCTTTAAAACATGACCGGAAATCGGTGTGATGAATGTTTTTTGAAATTACTAAACAATTGCGGCCTTTTGGAATTAAGCGATCGCGACAATATTTTGCTGACCGCGTCTGTAAAAACAACACAGGGAGGGATGCAGACTTTCTTTCAAGCTAATTTGATCCAAAATAATGGCAAAGGTACAATAAGAAAACAGGAGTGATTATATGAAAAAAAATATTTATCTGTATTTACTCATTATCGTCTTTGCGATGACCGCTATGGTTGGCTGCGGAGGAACTCAGCAAGCTGCAAAACCAGCGGATAAGCCTATTGTTCTCAAGCTTGGACATTCCACTCCTCCAACACATCCCTATAACTTGGGTGCGGAACAACTTGCCAAACTAGTTGATCAAAAAACCAATGGCAAAGTCAAAATTCAAGTTTTTCACAGTTCGCAATTAGGAAGCGAACGAGAATTGATTGAGGGCCTTCAAATGGGTACTGTTGATATGACAGTGATCTCAACCGCTCCACTATCAGGATTTTCCAGTAAATTTTTAGTACTGGATCTACCTTTTATTTTCACTTCGACTGAACATGCCTATAAAGTATTGGATGGCCCAATAGGCACGGAGATATTATCTTCATTAAACGAAAAGGGAATTATTGGTCTGGCCTTCTGGGAAAACGGCTTTCGTAATATCACAAATTCCAAACTTCCCATTCTCCACCCTGCTGACATGAAAGGAATGAAAATTCGCACCATGGAGAATCCGATCCATATGGCATCTTTTTCACAAATCGGATCCGACCCTACTCCCATGGCTTTTGGTGAATTATTTACTGCTTTACAACAAAAGACAGTGGATTCACAAGAAAACCCATTACCCATCATCTGGACTTCGAATTTTCATGAAGTGCAAAAATATTTATCTATGACAGGCCACTTCTATGCAGCCGCGCCTCTTTTGATCAGCAAGACTGCATGGGACAAACTTCCTGCCGATGCCCAAGCTGCGCTCAAGGAAGCAGCTACCGAGGCGAAAAAATTCGAACGTGACCAAATACAAAAAATGGACAAAGAGTTAGTTGCTAAATTCAAAGAAAAAGGCGTACAAGTTAGTGAAGTCGATAAAAAAGAATGGGTGGAAGCCATGTTGCCGGTATACAAACAATTCGAAAGCAAAATCGGTACAGATATCATCACAAAAGTTCAAAACGTGAAATAATCAGAAACAAGAAAAGGGTCGGGAGGATGATCCCCCCGACCCTCTTCTTTTGTCTAAAGCATCGAACTGGAGGTAACAATGGTGGAAAAAAAACAACCAAAAATCTTTCATTGGTTAGATAAATTAGAAGTCAGCTTAGTCACCGGTTTATTAGGCACAATGATCATCGTAGTATTTCTTCAGGTTTTTTTTCGTTTCGTCATTAAAGGATCATTGCCCTGGTCTGAAGAACTTTCGCGGTATTTAATGGTTTGGACAGTATTTATCGGTGCCAGTATTGGGGCAAAACAAGGCGCTCATATCGGCGTGGAAGCCCTTGTTTCGATGTTTCCTGCAAAATTGAAACGGTTTTGCATCATATTGGCCGGATTTTTCAGCGTGGTATTTTGCATCATCATTGCTATAATATCGTTTAAGGTTATACTGCTTCTTTATAAATCCGGGCAGCTTTCTCCCGCTATGAGGATACCAATATACTGGGCGTACATGGCAATTCCTATTGGCATGACATTAACGAGTCTACGCTTCATTCAAGCTACATTAAACACCTTAACCATGTTGCGCGAGGGGGAGAGATACCAATGACGCTTATCCTATTTGGAACTTTTTGTTTTTTCATTGCACTAAATGTCCCAATCGCCGTGAGCCTTGGTTTATCTTGTATAGCGGCCATAGTTACAACCGATTCGGTTCCACTCATTGTAATTGCCCAAAAACTATTTACCGCTACCGATTCTTTCCCTTTAATGGCTGTTCCGTTCTTTATGATTGCCGGAAGTTTGATGGAGAGAGGTGGAATTTCGGGGCGACTTATACGTCTTGCCAAAGCAATGATTGGATCCGTTTCCGGCGGTTTGGCATTAGTGACGATAATGGCCTCCATGTTTTTTGCCGCTATTTCCGGCTCTTCGCCAGCCACAGTAATCGCCATTGGTTCCATTATGATCCCTGCAATGGTCAGCCAAGGATATTCAAAACCGTTCGCAACCGCAACGCAAGCGTCAGCCGGTTATATCGGTGTAATCATTCCCCCAAGCATCCCGATGATAACCTACGGTGTTGTTACCGGAGCCTCAATCGGCGGTCTGTTCATGGCTGGCTTTGTCCCCGGAATATTGATTGGCGCAGGGTTGATGGTTATTGCTTATTTTCATGCAAAAAAGCACGGTTATGTCGGCGGTAATAAGGCAACCCTTAAAGAATTTATAGCCGCTTTCAAAGATGCTTTTTGGGCTTTGCTTATGCCAATAATTATTTTAGGCGGTATCTATGGAGGAATTTTCACGCCCACAGAAGCCGCAAATATTGCAGTTGTTTATGGACTGTTAGCCGGAGGCTTTATTTATCGGGAATTGAAATGGTCTGACATTCCTTACATATTAAAAATATCTGCCATCAGCACGGCAATGATCATGCTGATTATTGGTTCAGCATCTGCTTTTGGGCTGTTGCTGACCAGAGAAATGATTCCGCAAGCGATCGCCAGTTTCTTTTTAGGAATCTCGGAAAATAAATATGTATTGCTTACATTGATTAATATGTTGCTTTTAATCGTCGGGACCTTCATGGAAACTAATGCCGCCATTATTATTTTAGCGCCTATTTTCTTCCCTGTTATTCTGCAAATGGGGATTGATCCAATCCACTTTGGAATTATTTTTGTCGTAAACTTGGCAATCGGGATGATTACTCCGCCACTTGGAATGAATTTATTTGTAGCCAGCGGAATGACGAAAATGCCTATCGAGCCAATCGTAAGAGCGAACTGGCGTTACCTGGTAATGTCCATTTTTATTTTATTTGTCATCACCTATATTCCCGCACTGTCATTATGGCTGCCTAACCTCCTTTTGAAATAGACAATAAATTTTAGCGCGAAGTAAATGAACTGTTCAAGAATTCGTTTTTTTGCAGAAGGGAATGATCTATGAAAACTGGAGTTATGGTTCAATCTGTGGAGCGGGCCATTGCAATATTCAGATGCTTTACCGAAGAAAAACCCGATCTGCGTCTGAAGGATATTGCTGGCGAATTGGGGCTGAACAAAAGTACCGTCCATGGGCTTTTGAATACGTTAAAGCATTACGATTTTTTGCAGCAAGACGAAGAGACGCAAAAGTATCGTTTGGGATTAGCGTTTCTCGATATCAGCAGCCGGATATTAAACAGCATGGACATCCGAATGGTTGCCCATTCGATCATTCGGGATTTATGCGCGAAGACCGATGAAACGATCCATTTGGTCGTCATGGAAGGAACGGATGTAGTCTATATTGACAAACAGGAACCATGCCAATCAATACGGTTGTTCACTTCGATCGGAATGAGGTACCCGGCGTATGTTACGGGAGTAGGCAAGGCCATCATTGCCTACAAACCATCGAATGACTGGATGAAATACTTGCCCCCCAAGCTAACTCGGCTAACGGCGAACACCATTACTGATTTTCAAACGATGTTGGAACATTTGGCACAAATACGCCAGCGTGGGTATGCGCTGGACAAGGAAGAGAATCTAGAAGGTTTATCATGCGTTGCCGCACCCATTTTGGACCACCACAATCGTGTTAACGCGGCAATTAGTATTTCCGGGCCGTCATATAGAATAACCGAAGATCGAATACCGGCATTTGCAAACGATGTAATTGCTGCCGCCCGACAAATCTCTATTCAGTTAGGTTATCAAGACTCAGAATACATTGCAAAGCAAACGGCCACTCCCCCTTCCCACTAAGGACTCAAAATTTTTAAAGCCACTCTGAAAAGGGCGGCTTTAAAAATTTTTATTTACTTTTGATCAAACAGGTGTATAATGAAATTAATACTATTTGTTTCTTTTTTCTATTTGAATTATCGGGACAAAAAATGTCCATGCGGTCAACGCTTATTTTGTTTTTTGAAGTACGACTTGAAACAAGAGTGAGTCAATTGAAAACTTACTATGATAAAAATGTAAACTTATTCCTGAGTTAGTTTTTGTAAATTGTTAGAAAAGCAATTTCTTTTCACATGATAGGGACGTAAAAAGTCCCTGCGGTTATGGATTAATGCAATATAAGGAGGAATGGACTTATGGTTTTCAAGGTTTGGGACGATGGCGACTATGATGACGAGGATGAAAAATTGTGGGATTCTGATTACGACTGTTCTTTCAACGATGCTGAAAAGCGGTCCGGAGACTTGGTAAGCGACTGAACAACGCAATATCACCTTCGAAGAAACCCGCAATAATGCCCGGGACCGTTGACGGCTCCCGGGCATTATTGTTCATTCATAACCAATGAATCACTTATAACAGTTTCTTACTGCCGCCAACTCTTTCCGACGCGTCATGAATTCCTGAACTTTGCCCGATAACCAGCCATGGAAATGTGCCTTTAAATTCTCTTTTTCAAACCTCCCGCTGGAAACACCGTAAACCCACTGGATCTCTTTTTCTCCTGCGACCAGACTGGCAGTTTGACCACAGATAGAACACACTGCTGTCGCCGGTTCGGGGAATTTCCAGATCTCCGACCAACAAACAGGACACTCTCCTATTCCGCTTTGACGCGCTTTGCCGAACAATGCCTGTCCCATTTCTCCAGCTCTGGTTAAAGCGCCTTCTCTTAGGATACCATCTCCAGGCAAAGCACCCAAAAACATGCGACTATCTTTCAGATCAAGCCCTATAAACCTGATCATCGCGTTGAGTGCAGACAAAGTATACCCTTCCCAGCCTTCAATGCCGGCAGTAGCAATAACTACACAGGGCTTGCCCCATAAATCGTCGATGTATTGAGCCAGAGCAATAATGCGATCACTCAGCACTTTGGTCACTGCGGCTGGCCCCAAAGCGTAACAAGGCGCGGCAAGTATAATTCCATCTGCGGTTCTCATCTTCTCCAGCAAAAAATACAGGTCATCATTTACTGGACATTGTTTATCTGGCGCCAAGCAAACATAACACCCACGACACAACTCCAGCTTCAACTCTGCCAGCCTTACTATTTCCAGTTGACAATGATCTCCTGCCGCAGCGGCCACCTCTTTGGCTATGATCTCACCATTAGCCAGATTGCGCTTAGAAGCGATTAAACCTAATATCTTCTTCATGCCTTATCCTCCCATTGACAAATTGCTTCTTTTCTACTATTCCCCAATAATTATATCTTTATTTTTTTAATAGATCTAGCAAATATCCTGGCAATTCCGCACAAACATACCATCGCAAATTCAATGGAAACAGATCGATAAAAATCTCCAAGAACATTGACTTGATCAAATTTGCAACCCGAGAAGCCCGGAATGCAATATAAAGAATTATCAAAATATTATTTGCAATTAAGGAAAAACAGGAAGGAAAAAGATGAAATGTGCAGAAAATAATAATTTGAAAAGAATTAACACAAATTATGGAGGGTGAAAATTTTATGGAATTACCAAAGTATCCTGCTATATGTAAATATTTTATTGACAGCAATCGTGTCTATGGCTATTGTTTTTTAAAATCGATAACAGTTTCCGACAAACTCGAGTCCAGCGATTGCGTGAATTGTTATAAATTTGACGACTCTGACAGGAGCGAATATCTGCAGGTACAAATCGACAAACGCACGAAGTGGTTAAAGTAATAGTAAAGAGGCTGTCTCAATCAATCTACGGACCAAACTATGTCTAACGGTACCTTCAGCTTCCCGAGCCAAGTAGAAAGGAAAAGAGCAGGCCAAATAGGTCTGCTTTTGCCATATGCTGCTGAAATTTGGTGACATTTTTTTAAGCTCTGTCACTACTTCCATCCCAGTTTACATATGTAGATAACTCAAAGCCGCCAAGCCTTGAGTTATCTACATTTTACTGGTGCACTTGGTAGAAATCGAACCTGCGGCCAACGAATGAGAAGTCTGAAAAAGCACCTTACAACGAACCATAAGATGATCTCCCACTCTTGGGCTTTCCATGTTGATCATTTTGCAAGGCTATAATTACTTTTTATAACCCCATTCATTTCCTATCGTAACAATTCGCACCATAGTTTTTCTTGCTGAAGACACCATTTCCGTACGCCCTAGTACCTCCGTACTCTGGAAAAAGATGAGCACATCTCTTCAGCAAACCATCCCCATGAAAATATGGTTAATAAGAATTAAGATAGATACATAAAAAACTAACGTCAGTGGCTGGCACTACTGCTTGCATTCTTAAGCTGTTCCAGCACCGCGTCCAGATTCCACGACTGTGGTTTCTGGCTCGGCGGGAACTCCTTAAATGACTCGATTTGCTGTACCACTATCAACTGTATTGCATACATTATGTACAAATGGGAAATGTACCAATCCCAGTAAGTATTCGAATTCTCGTCAGCCCGTTCAAAGGGATCGCGGCGCAAGTTGAACATCTTAGGCATCCGGAATTTTACAAAAGGCTCGGCCCAACACTGCATTTTCTCTGCACGCTGTTCCATAAAAACCACTTTCCAGTCACCTGCCCGAACAGCTAAAACATCGCCGTCATCACTGATATAGAAGAAGAATTGGCGCGGACTTTCCATCACGTCGCCAGCCAGATAAGGCAGCATATTATAACCATCGATGTGTACCTTGAATGTTTTGCCGGCAGCTTGATAGCCATGAAGAAGCTTCTCAGTGATATTTGCTTCGCCTGTGGCAGCCAACAATGTCGGCAGCCAGTCCTGATGGCAAACAATACCGTTCAGAACCGTACCCGCCTTGAACTTTTTGGGCCAGCGCACGAAAGTTGGAACGCGCCACGCACCCTCCCAGTTGGTATTCTTCTCGGAACGGAATGGGGATATGCCGCCATCCGGCCAGCTGTTGTAGTGGGGGCCGTTGTCAGTGGAGTAGATGACGATCGTGTTGTCAGCGATATTCAGGTCATCAAGTTTCTTGAGCATTTCGCCGATGTGCTCATCATGAGCGACCATCACATCATTGTAAAAACCCTGTCCACTCTTGCCCACATGCTTCTCGGCGCGGTGGGTTCGCAAGTGCATAGCCGTTGTGTTGTACCAGACAAAGAAAGACTTGCCCGCATTGTGTGCATCGTCGATGAAGCGCAGGGCAGCTTGAGTAATTTCATCGTCAATCGTTTCCATCCTTTTCTTCGTCAGCGGTCCAGTGTCTTCAATCGTCTGTCCGCTTTTGCCGTCTGTTTTGCAGTGGAGTACTCCGCGGGGACCGAACAACTTTTTGAACTCTGGGTTCTTTGGATAGTCCTCGTCCTCAGGTTCTTCCTCGGCGTTCAAGTGGTACAAGTTGCCGAAGAACTCATCGAAACCGTGCATCGTAGGCAGGTACTCATCTTTGTCTCCTAAATGGTTCTTGCCAAACTGGCCGGTGGAGTACCCTAGCGGTTTTAATAATTCGGCGATAGTAGGATCTCCAGCTTGAAGCCCGACGGGCATCCCCGGCGATCCGACTTTGGTAAGACCTGTACGGATGGGATTCTGTCCTGTGATGAAGGCAGCCCGTCCCGCTGTACAACTTTGCTGTCCGTAATAGTCCGTAAATGCTACGCCTTCATTGGCAATCCTATCGATGTTTGGAGTCCGGTAGCCCATCTGACCACGGTTGTTGTAACTGATGTTCCACCACCCGATGTCATCACCCATCAAGATCAGGATATTCGGTTTTTTATCTGCCATGACTAATTCCGCCTTCTTTCTATTCATCAGTTTGTCTACTATTGTCAAATCATTCAAAACCTCGCTCCCACTTCTCTTGTTGGATTAACTGTTTTCTCTTTACCGATATATTCCCCGGCCGACATGATATCGGCCGGGGAATTTTGTCATTAAATCAGCGCAAATACTTAGCCAGGATGAGCGGCAGATTTAATAGCAGCTGCACGTTTGCGCAGCTGTTCCATCACGTCTTTAGGCGTCCAGCTATCCGGACTTTGTCTTGGCGGAAACTCCGCCATGGTCTTCATATACTCAGTAACAAGAGCAATGGCCGGTACAAGCATAAAGAGATGAGCGACACCCCAATTAAGGTAGTTGAAGCTGGCGATATCAGCCTCCTCAAAAGGATCAGACCGAAGGTTTACGATCGTCGGAGCCTTCAAATATACAAGAGGAGTTGTCCAAGCTCCAGCTCCCACCGCTTGTTGCACCGCAAAATTCAGCTTCCAATTGCCCCAGCGAAGAGCCATCAGTTCACCTTCATCCCCCCAGTAAAGAAAACCGGGCCGTGGACTCTCCTGTACTTCGCCTTTCAAATAAGGCATAAAATTGTATCCATCAAGATGGACTTTGAAAGTCTTGCTGTCGGCTTTGTGCCCTTTCTTGCATTTTTCGACGATGTCCGCTTCGCCAGCTGCGGCTAAAAGCGTGGGAAGCATATCCTGGTGTGAAAAAACCTCATTGCTGATAGAACCCGGTTTGATGACTCCAGGCCAGCGAATTGCACATGGTACGCGCCATGCTCCCTCCCAGTTCGTACCTTTCTCACCCCGGAACGGCGAGGATCCACCATCAGGCCAGGTACATTTTTCGGCGCCGTTATCAGTCGAATACATTACGATAGTATCGTCGGCGATACCTAATTCATCCAGTTTATCAAGCAGTTCTCCAACGTGGCCATCATGCTCGACCATACCATCTGGATAAAGGCCCAGCCCGGTCTTGCCAATGGCTTCAGGCTTCAGATGCGTGTTAACGTGCATTCTGGTCGAATTCCACCAGCAGAAAAACGGTTTGTCTGCCTTGACCTGTCGTTCGATGAAGTCAATCGCCCGCGCATTGACCTCCATGTCTATCGTTTCCATCCGTTTCTTGGTCAATGGCCCGGTATCAACAACGGTTTGCCCACCCTTTCCATCGGCTTTGCTTTCCAGCACGCCTCGCGGTCCAAACATTTTCCTGAAATTGGGATATTTTGCTTCTGTTGGGTAGTCCTCGTGTTCTGGCTCTTCCTCAGCGTTCATGTGGTAGAGATTGCCAAAGAACTCGTCGAAACCGTGGACGGTTGGCAGGAATTCGTCGCGGTCGCCTAGGTGGTTCTTGCCGAATTGGCCGCAGACATATCCCAACGGTTTCAGCAATTCGGCGATGGTCGGGTCTTCTGGCTGAAGGCCGATCTTCGCCCCCGGCATGCCGACCTTGGTCAAGCCGGTGCGGATCGGTGACTGTCCGGTAATAAAAGCGGCCCGCCCGGCAGTGCAACTCTGCTGACCATACCAGTCTGTAAACAGCATCCCTTCCCTGGCAATCCGGTCGATATTGGGGGTTTTGTATCCCATGACCCCAAGGTTGTAGGCGCTAATATTGTACCAGCCAATATCATCTCCCCAAATGATAAGAATATTAGGTTTTTTATCAGTCACTGGTTTTTCCCCCTTCCCTATTTTAAATTAGTGATTCCACTTGTTTTCCCTGACAATTTTTAAACTTTTGTCCACTTCCACAGTAGCACGGAGCGTTTCTGCCCAATTTAATATTTTACTCTTTCTCACCTTCTCTTTTTTCATGAGTATTCAAGTTCATAATGTCCGCCGCCGGTTTTCCTCTGCGAATTAAATCCGCCATAATTTTCATGGAACGATCTGCATGTTGAAAAAAGAACTTATAGGCTTCACATAAGTAGTTAAGACCCGATTAAACGTTTCTTTGTTCAATGGATCCTCCTTTCTGCGTCGGAATTAGTTATACGCTAACTGTTTATCATTATTCGGGTCATCATGACCAAGTGCGGCATTCAGCGCTGTCAGTACAACCCCCACCAATCAAATTTTGTCTACAACATTTGATGATTACGACAATTGGAGGGATGTGTTTATTATGGAAAAATCGTCTTCCAGTCGTTTTTCATACTCACCACAGTCCAGCCGCGCTTAAGTGCTTCATCGAATCCACGAT